>Ga0194125_10014070_pt1 | contig 10296 bp, 10 predicted proteins | sample TA2KigC250mmetaG_FD_148626 | JGI IMG/M metagenome (GOLD analysis project Ga0194125, IMG submission 148626) | Freshwater microbial communities from Lake Tanganyika, Tanzania - TA2015034 Kigoma Deep Cast 250m | ecosystem: Environmental > Aquatic > Freshwater > Lake | place: Tanzania: Lake... | reverse complement strand
GTAGCAGTTCAACTTGAATTGTTCTCAAACAATTCAGGTTGTGCTGTGAGAGCTCGATAGAGGCATAAAGGTCTAAGAACCTGCCGCCTTTAGGCGTGCAGAGTTTCAGGCTGCTTACCAAATTCCGGGTCAAGAATATCGCCTCCGTGACAATATGGGAAGCCGAAGTGTAGCCCTTCCTTGGGCGCATGATTCAGTTCATCAGGCGGCATATCATCGCCTAACCAGTCGCGTCCATTGTCGGTGAACCATAGCTCTTTAGTCTGAGGATGCCAATCGAAGCCGACCGTATTACGCACGCCGTGGGCGAAAATTTCCAGGCCGGCGCCATCTGGCTTCATCCTCATGATGGTAGCATACCTTTCATCATCATCGCGTTTACAGACATTGCACGGCGCGCCCACAGGAACATAGAGCCTTTCATCTGGGCCAAAGCGGATGAATTTCCAACCATGAGACGCATCTTTTGGAAAGCTATCATTAATCACGACAGGCGCTGGAGGATTGTTCAGATTGGCTTCGATATTGTCGTAGCGCAGCACACGGCTCACCTCCGCAACATAGAGCGCGCCGTCGCGAAAGGCAACACCATTGGGCATATTCAACCCACGCGCGAGGGTGATAACCTCGTCGGCTTTGTTGTCTTTGTCTCTGTCCAAAATGGCATATACATTACCCGCGTTGCGCGTTCCGACAAAAAGGGTTCCGTTTGGGCTAAGTGTCATCGCACGAGCGTTGAACAGATTATCAGCATAGATATTAATTTCAAACCCCGGTGGCAGTTTAATGCTATCCAATGGAAGACCGTTTGCCTGCAAGCACAAGAGAATCATCATCAAAAGCAACAGTAGGGGAAAAACTATGAGGGATTTGCATCTGCTTCGCTGACCCTTGTTCATAATAAAAGCAACTAATAAAGGACAATTTTTTTTTAACATTGATAATTCACTCCCCGCTTCTGTGTTATCACTAAATTCCTCATGTCAATGAAATCAGAGCCTTCGGTCTGGTGGGTAATGCCCTGAAGGCGACCAGATAGCGGTAGTTGATGTTCGAGACGGACTAAACGTTGTTGGTCTGGTTCTTCTTTGTCTGATGATACCGCAAGCCGATTCCGTGCTGGTAGTTTAGCCAGTCCTGGTTAACCCGCCTTCGCCTACTTTAACTTCAACTCAATCGTTGCGTAAAATTCCAATCACAAGGAATTTTTCTCGGAATTCCTCGCTATGCGGCGCGTCTTCTAAATTCTCTGTTAGGTCTTCTCCAGCCTTAGGAATCACCTGATGTTTTCCTCGTTTCCAGAGGAAGCTACAGGAAACATCATAAACTTTTGGTAATCGACCTCGTTTATTTGCCTCCTTTTTTTGTTTATACTTCCGCACTTTTTGCCTGACCTCGCATCATATTTGGATGGTGTGGCAAACCGATATCCAGACACCATCTGGATTTTTGCAAAATCTGCGGAAGTATAGTTTTTTTTAATTTCGTCACGTTTCACGAACCTGGTTGTCTCTTCACAAGATCAATTTGCAGCTTGAGCAATTCAATTTCTAATTTTATTTTCTCAAGCTCCAGATCTTCTAAGCAGCACTCTTCAGCACATTCTTTTTTCGTCATCTGCTGCCCGCAGCAAACGAGGTCGCATTCTGCCTCTTCGCACTTCTGGATGACCTGGACTGTTAGCCCACAGCCACTGTCGAAGCAGCAGGTGTAGATGTCCCCTTCTATGGGACATTCCACTTCCCCTTCCACGGGCTGCATCTCCTTTCCACAGCAAAGAAGATCACAATCAACTTCCTCGCAGACTTCAAGGACTTTTATTTTTATCTCACATCCTCCTTCAAGGGTGCAGCCTAAAACGTCGCCTACTTTCAGCTTTGCCATTTTTATCCCTCCTTTCGTAAGCGGGAAAATTATATTTTTCTAAGTGGACTATACTTCCGCAGATTTTTGATAATCTCAACGTACTCTGAAAATCAGCGGCTCTGTCGCTAAGTTGAAAAAATCATGAGATTCACCTTGCCTATTTGTTAACCGCGCCAAGCAGCCATAAGCTAACTGCCATTACCATCATACCGAGAATTACGCCTAAAATCGCAAGATGTCCCTTTTCATACTCGCGGGCACTGGGCACCAATTCATCCAGGGAGATGAAAACCATAATGCCCGCTACCGCGGCAAACGCAACACCAAGCAACGTTTCATTCAAAAAGGGAAGCAATATCAGGGCGGCTAAGGTTGCGCCTATCGGTTCTGATAGTCCCGAGAGAAACGACCAAAGAAAGGCCTTCTTCCTACTTCCTGTTGCGGCAAACACTGGCACCGACACGGCTAAACCTTCTGGAATGTTGTGAATGCCTATTGCCACAGCAATTGCCACCCCCACTTTGATGTCTTCCAGCGCCCCAGCAAACGTTACCATCCCCTCGGGGAAGTTGTGAATCCCAATACCCAGGGCAATCAAAAGCCCCGTCCTCAAAAGTGGACTTTCCGCCTGTTCTTCAGTCTTGTGATGTTCTGCCCCATATTCGTGTGGTATTGCCAAATCAAGCAAAAAGATGAACACTATACCACCGAAAAAAGCGAGGTGCGCGGGAGCAAAGCCGATTTCTGCAATTGCCCCCGCTAACAATTCGACAAAGGAGACCAGTATCATCACCCCCGCGGCAAAGCCGAGAGTGAACGCCATAAAACTGTTGCCTGGCTTACGCACAAATATACCGATAGCGCTTCCTACAGTAGTTGAGAGCCCGGCCAACGACACCAGTAACAGTGCGGGGAAATAGTTTGCCTCCATCTTTACTTTCCTCTACGAAATACTCATGCTTAAGAGCCTATATTCCTTCAAACGGGCATGTTGCAGAAAATAGTCCCCCTTATTAAAGGGGGTAGGGGGTTGTCATTTCGATACGTGATGCGTGATATGAGGTTTTATCACTATTCACGTTTCACGTACAGTCAACTAATTTTTGCGAGAATTTGAAACATGCTTGAAGTCGTTACGACAATACCTTTTCAGACACGCTTTTAATTAGCCTTTCAGAGCCTTTTTGTAGCGTTCCTCTACATTTTTCCAATTGATGATATTGAAAAGATTTGCTACGAAATCGGCGCGCTTATTCTGATATTTCAGATAGTAAGCGTGTTCCCAAACATCAATTACAAGCAATGGAATAGCGCCCCATTGGGTTAGGTCCTGGTGTTTCTCAGCCTGCAAGATTACCAGTTTAGTGAATATCGGCTGATAAGCCAGAATACCCCAGCCGCTCCCTTCCACAAGAATTGAAGCCGCTGTCAATTGAGCTTTGCAAGCGCCAAAGCTACCGAAATCTTTCTTTATAGCTTCGGCTAACTCCCCATCAGGCTCGCCTCCACCGTTTGGAGAAAGGTTCTCCCAGAATATGGTGTGAAGGATATGCCCGGAGCCATGGAAAGCCGCTTCTCTTTCCCAATGCTTAATCAAATCATAATTCTCAGATTTTCTGGCCTCGTCTAACTTTGCTTCCGCTAAATTTAGCCCCTTGACGTATGCAGCATGGTGTATGTCATGATGCAAGCGCACCGTTTGCTCGTCAATTACTGGTTCTAATGCATTGTAAGCATAAGGTAGTTTTGGTAATTCGTGTGCCACTTTTGGATTTCCTCCCATGTTTTGGTTAGATGAATCCTCTTTGCCGAAAACTGTAGTAGCAATTTCTGGCAAAGCCGCGATTGATGCTGTGCCAACAAAAGCCGTTTTTAGAAAATCTCTCCTATCAAGATTCCTGTCCATCTGTTTACTTCTTCCAATTATTTCTTTTGATTAAACTTTTCTTTCTTAAAGAAAAGTTTGGTTACTTCTCCTTGTTACAACAATATTTCGACATTCTTGCTTCTTGTTTCCTCAATTATTCTCGCCGCCTTCATCAATCCAATTTTTGATTTGGTCTATCTGTTCCTTAGGCAACTCACCGCCGGGTGGCATACCACCTCCCGGGCTTATTTTTTTGACAATGAGGCTATCGGTTGAATTTCCGGGGATAAAAGCAGGGCCATTATTGCCTCCCTTTTTGAAATCATCGTAGGAAGTGAGCAATAATCCGGAGATAGGGTTCGCACCATGACAGAATTGGGAGTTACAATTCGCATCAAAGATAGGTTTAATCTCTTTGGCAAAGGAAATAACAGGCCCCGGCGGGGGCTTTTCATTTCCACCATTTTGGGTGGAAGCAGTTGGTTTCGTTGTTTCTCCCTCATCGCCACAAGATAGAAAAATAAACAGTAGGGAGATGAGACCGAAATATAATAAAATACTCATGAAAAAACTTTTTCTTCTCATAAAAAAGTCGCTCCTTATTGTTAACGGAAAGTGCCTAAAATTTCTAAAGTGTCTAAAGTCCCCCTTATCAAAGGGGGGGAGGGGGTTGTGACTTGATTGCTTCGTTCCTCGCAACACTTTACGGATTTTAGTTCACTTCCCTTGTAACTTCCGCCACACCTTACAACTAACGGAATTTCAGATATCGGACTTTCAAAGCACCCCAAGAAATAATATGCTTGCCTTTAGGTTTAATGGCAGCATTAGTCGGAGGATATGAATTTACATTCCAGGGTTCTGTCGGTGGTTTAGCATTAAATTCCTCATCATTGGTAAAGCCATCGCCATCTGAATCCTTCCGACCCAGTTCCGCGGTATACACATCCCCAGCCGCCAGCCCGATGGCCCCGTAGTCCTTCCCAAAAGCGTTTTGGGGCCCGCCACCGGCTGGATTCACATGGCAGGTAGCACAGCCCCAATTGGCCCCTTTATCCGGCAGTTTCTCCAGGCGGAATGCTCGCGCATTGACCATGGATACCCATGCCAACAAGAGAGAGAAAGTAAAAACCGCCATCAAGAAAAGTGTGCTTCTCAAAACTCTCATAATAACCTCCTTTCCATTTTTGCTTTATTACAGAACTGCTATTTGGGTGTCTTGTGTCTAAGTGCCTGGTGTCTTGCGCCAGGCGTAAGACACCAGGCACAGTAATACATTCCACCATTGAACTCCCCTATCAAAAATTGAATCCTACTTCACAATGACCATCCGTTTCGTTGCGGTGAATTTACCCGCTTGTAAGGTGTAAAAATATAAACCACTTGCGACTTTATCACCGCGTTCATTTTTGCCATCCCAGTATGCTGCTCGTTCTTTGTCCACATACACGCCTGCTGGCTGATTCTCCAGGCGCAAAGTGCGGATGATTTTCCCATTAGTATTGTAAATCCTGATGACAACATTGGCATCCTTAGCTAATTTGTAAGGAACCCATGTATCAGGGTTAAACGGGTTAGGGTAATTTTGCAATAAAGCAAACATATTGGGGATGACAGGTTTTGTTTGAGCAAACCTATCAGGAATAACAGGTTCCGGTTGCTGACCCACCGTTACCTGGATTATATCTGACTTGTTAGCATTTCCTGCAAAGTCAACATCCTCAACATAGTAATAGTAGGTTTTACCAAGCACAACGTCATCATCATTGAACGAGTAATCATGTGGCGTGGCATCGGTGCCCGCACCTCCAATTAATCTGGCGTTGAGCCTGATATATTTGCCATCTTTCTTCTCACTACGGTAGATGTTGAAACCCAGGTTGTTAGTTTCGGTTGCCGTGCTCCATTTGATGGCCACGCTGTCAGACACCGAGATTGCCGTCAGTGAAGCAAGCTCGACAGCTAAAGATTCGTCGGCGATTGTGTAAATGAAATCACCCGATGTAGCGCTATTGTTATTTGCAGCATTGCCAGCCGCATAGAATCTAACAGGGCCAATATCTGTACCGGGAGCTGTCCAATTGAACGTCCAACCGGGTGAAGCATCAGGGGTACCAGCGTAAGTTCCTACGCTTTTATGCTTGATATACTCTCGCCCAGGAGCAGATTTCTGAGTATGAGTACTATCTGTTACAGTAATAGTGCCGGCTTTATTGTTACCTGCATCTAAAACGGTCAACTCAAACCCCCATCTTTTTTGTCCGGTCTGCGAAAGATTGACCGTTATTTGATACTCTGAGCCGGGAGTATAAACAGATGGTACTCCACTTAGGGAGAGAATACCAGGCCCGGAATTTACTGGGAAGGAACTATGGCAATCAACACAAGTGGATTCTCCTGGCGCGCCTGTATATCCATCCGGCGGACCGCCGGCAAATGCCAATACTATGCCTTGAACAGCAAACACTAATACGATAGTGAGTGATGCAGCCATGGCTGTTTTAAACAGACTTTTGACTTCGTTCGTTGTTTGTTTCTTTTTCATTTTTTTATCTCCTTGGTAAGTAAGTTCTCAAAAGCTTTTCAATCTTTCCCTTCACTCAGAGCTTGTCCTTGAGCGAAGCGAAGGAATGACATTACTTTTGAAAACGTGAATGGTACCGATAGTCGGGACGAAACTTTCAAGGTAATTCTCCCACCCACTGGGCTCCCTTGAAAGTCACACTTTTAGGGACTTTCATTAACACAATCAATCCCATCCCGCCAACCACCTCTATATTCACCAATGAGGCTTCAGGAAAACTTGGCAAGAAAGAACGAAATTTTCCGCTGGTTACATCGTAGTAGATGATGAGATTGACTTCTGGGCCAATGAAAGTCGAAGATACCGAAAAGGCCGATAGAAGCGCGCTCTCTTCCACGAATCGGTGCACAAGGCAGAGAGCTAAAGGGGGCAATTCATCTCCACAGCCTGTCTTGAGAATCGGGACCTCACGGTCCGATTCTCAGACGAGCTCCTGATGTTCGGGACAGCCGGGAGCTTTCTTGCCATTCACTTCCTACCTTTATCCTTTAGCCTTCCTTCGTCAGCCTTTTAATATTTGCGTTAGAAGCCAAGTTTTTCCTTACTTGGCTTCTATTTCAATTCAGCTACCCGTGCTCAGTTTCCACTAATGACATCAGTTGTTGAATGGGTCATTCGGGTGCTTGAACACGTAATCTCTGCCATACTCAGGCTCTTCGGCGGCTTCGTGACAACTGTTGCACATGCCGTTCATCAGGTCGGCACCCCGGCCGGCTATGGCAAGTGTGGATGGCTCAAGCATGAACCACTCCCAACTGGCGTGTTCCGGGTTGAAGTTACCGCCGCGTTTGACCATGACGGTGATTTCGGTGATAGCGTTATTCTGCTCCACTTCTTTCACAATGATAGTCCCAGTGGGGTATCCCTGGGCTTCGGTGTCAGGATTTGCCAGGATGGGTTTCTTGTATACGCGCCGCAGTCCAGCGGCCGCTTTATGGGCGCCGCCCAATTTCTCATGCGGCTCTGAGCTTTCACCTATCACAGACCATGATTTGTAATCCGCAAAGTCGGTTTCCGCCGCTTCATATTCTTGCGGATGCGAAAACACATAATCAGCTCCTACCTCTGCTTTGGCCTGCTCATGACAGGAGTTACACATTCCATCCATCATCTCTTCTCCGCCACGTCCTATTACCTCAGAAGTGTCGGGCACCAGCATGAACCATTCCCATCCGCCGCCGTTTGGGTTAAAATCCCCACCGCGTTTTGCCATAGCGAGGATTCCACCCATTTCAGCAAACTTCTGCTTACCATTCTCCCAGGTAAAAGTCTCTTTGACGAGAATGGTTCCTAATGTGTATTCGTCTCCATCTTGCTTACCAATAGGATTTATGTAGACGCGACGCGCATAATTTGGTTCATTACCCATATGGGCTGGACCTAGTATCGGGTTGTATGCGACAGAGTAGTCGCTTACCCGCCAGCTTTGGTAATCGGCAAAGTCTTCTTGTTCAGCGACGAACTCAGATACGCCAGGTGGCGGTATTGTCTCACATCCGACCACAAACGCGCCTATCAATAGGGAAATAATCATTCCCTGTAAAGTTAAACGTTTCAAAACAATATCCTCCTTTTTTAAGTTAAACATGGCATTTAGCATAAGAAATATGGCTCTTCAATATCCGCTATAAACAAAATTGTTATTGTGGAAAGGATGGAAGGGAAAGAAAGATATCGGGGCTTTCCCTCCTTTTATTCTTTCCCCTCAGCTGTTGAAATGTAACATTGGCGAAATACAAATCTTTCTATTTTTCCATCGAATGTATATCTTTTCCCATTTCGATTTTCATACCATTGCTGAGAGAAGTTACATAGGCGGCCAGCGCAATCGCCTCTGGGCTATCGAGTTTCAGAGCTCTACCTTTCATCGGCATTGTAATGCACATATTATTCATTTGCTCCAGCGTAATAACGGCTTTTGCTTGATTCTTGTATTTCGGGAACGTTGCCGCTGCGCCATGCAAATCCTTAACTTTCATACCCATCATTTCGCCGCCAGCGGTTCCACCGTCTGGATGACAGCTATTACAACTCATACCTGTTGTGCCCAAAGTGGTATCATTGAATAGGGCTTTGCCCTGTTCGATAACTTTCTTCAGCTCAACTTCCGCATCTACCATAGCTTCTTTCTCAGACATGGCAGGCTCTTTCGCCGCTATCAGAACAACGACAAAGATTACAATTACAAATGTAATTGTAATCAAAAATGCTCGTTTCATTTTTTGTCACCTCCTTTTTCCCGTAGAAATTATATTTTACGTGTTACGCATTACGCTAAGGCGTTTCCAACTTAATAACCCTTCCAATTTCAAAATCTATCCGCTAATCGGCGCGAATTGACGCGAATATTTTCTTCGTGACTATTCGCGTGGATTAGCGGATAAAAAAGTGGAAGGTTTTATTTTCTGCAACAGCCTAAAACGAACGTTACTTACAATTTAACTTACACCAAAACGTTTTAGGGCGTGTTATATTATAAAAATAAACGATAGGTTATCTGTTCTTAGAACCAGAAGTGCCACATCAGGATAATTTGGTCATCCCCTTTTAATTGTCGCAACAAGTTTTTGTCGCTGACCTGTTCATCCTCCAGCCTGTCCTTATTTTCGATATTTAACCAGTATATTAAATCCAGGGATGAGTTTGGCATGAAGGAGTATTCACTTCGAAGAGCTAAGCGGCTGAGAGCATCCCCTTTGATTTGGCGGTCCGGGTCAAACAAACCGTATTGAGCGGAAAGATGAAGGAAGGGATTGACTTTGTATCCTACACCGACAAAATATCCTTTTGAGGTTATATCATCTTCGCTTAGCGGCAAACTTTCGCTGGGTTTAAAATAACCGCCAATGTCGAATTCGCCTTCTATGGAGATGGGTGGAACAGAGGCAGTAAGATACCCCGCGGCGAGCATTTGCCGGGCTTCAGCAGGTCTATCTATCAAGTATGATAAACCCGCGCGCAGAAATTTGTATTGGCAACCTGCTGTTGTGGCAAAGCCTTTGTGTTGGTTATTATCTATTGCTGTTAAAGCTATGCGGTTGCCATTGAAGACCGCGATATTGTAAAATATCGAAGAATATACACCGCCTACTTCGATACCCACGTCCCGCAGATTGGAACCGATTCGATATCCCTGGCGCACCAAAATATTGTGGTCAGTTCCCTTGAGCCCAAAAGGGATTTGAAATTGACCGATTTTTACATACAGGTGTTCTGGTATGGCAGATACAACAGCAAAGACATCTAAAGGGGTTCCCATATTGCTTGTCGCCATAATTTTCAGCTTATCATTAGGCTCTGACGATACTGCTAATTCCCCCTGCATCAAAAAGAATGTATCCTTTGACGCGTGACAGGAATTACAAGTTGGCACGGCTCTATCTCCGGATGAGACTTTGATGGGTTTGATATAAGCGCTTCGGATGTGAACTGATGTGGTAATTGGTATTTTCTTTTGCTCCGCTTCTCTTCGGAAAGTTTCAACATCAAAATCTTTTGGAAATTTATAACCGTTTTTCTCAAAGACTTGTCCAACAGGATTACGCGGTCCACCTCCCGCGGGGTCAATATGGCAAAAATCGCATGTTTTCCCTTCTCTTGCGGCAAATTCAGGGCGGGAATATACTACTGTCGCTATAAATATCATAGTTATAAAAGACGCGGCATAGGACAAAAGCGGATTTAGACTGAAGCGTAAAATAGACATAAACTGTGATTGTTTCTTTAGTTTAAATATATCATTAACATCTTTTTTAAATGTTCTCACCTTTTCCCCCAAAGCTACCAAACAAAATTTTTTAGAAGTTACTTAAGTAAGTTCCAAAAAACAGTGTAACCTTTTCCTACGTCGTTTTTTCTAACCGCAGAGGTCGCAGAGGAGGCGCAGAGAACGCAGAGAAAAGATTATCTCTGTGTCCTCTGCGTCTTCTCTGTGTTCTCTGCGGTTTAAAAAGTAAAAAAACTTTTTTGGAATTTACTT
>Ga0194125_10014063_pt1 | contig 10302 bp, 6 predicted proteins | sample TA2KigC250mmetaG_FD_148626 | JGI IMG/M metagenome (GOLD analysis project Ga0194125, IMG submission 148626) | Freshwater microbial communities from Lake Tanganyika, Tanzania - TA2015034 Kigoma Deep Cast 250m | ecosystem: Environmental > Aquatic > Freshwater > Lake | place: Tanzania: Lake... | reverse complement strand
TTCCGCGCTCCCCTCCCGACTCCCCATGACCCGAAATCCGCACGTCCGCTCCGGCGGCGTGGCCGAAGCGCAGCACCCGGTGGCCGACGTTGAGGCCCAGCCAGTAGTCGGCGTGGGGGTCGTCGGCGTTGACGATGGCGATGCCACCCTCCTGGAGGCCGGCGTAGATCTCGCCCTTGGCGCGGGCGATCGCCTCGACGCTGCCCAGGCCCTCCAGGTGGGCGCGCAGGGCGTTGTTGACCAGGGCCACGTCGGGACGGGCCAGATGCGTCAGGTAGTCGATCTCGCCGGCGTGGTTCATGCCCATCTCGATGACCGCGTAGCGGTGGGCCGGCGTCAGCCGCAACAGGGTCAGCGGCATGCCGATGTCGTTGTTGAGGTTGCCGGCGGTCGCCAGTACCGCGTCGGCGCCGACCTCCTCGGCGAGGATGGCGGCCAGCATTTCCTTCACCGTGGTCTTGCCGTTGCTGCCGGTGATGGCGGCCAGCCGCGCCGGCATTTGCGCCCGGTGCCAGGCGGCCAGGCGGCCCAGGGCCAGGCGCGTGTCGGCTACCTGGAGCGAGGCGTGTGAAGTCAGGTGTGCGGCGTGCGAGGCCTCCACCATGACCGCCGCGGCGCCACTTTGCACGGCCTTGTCGACGAAGGCGTGACCGTCGAAGCGCGGGCCGCGCAGGGCGACGAACAGGCAGCCGGGCGGCAACTGGCGGGTGTCGGTGCTGACGCCGGTGAACTCGACGTCGGCTCCCGTCAGCGTGACGCCCAGGGCGCGGGCCGCATCAGACAGGCGCATGCTGGCTCCTCGCGGCGCGTTCGCGCAGGGCGGCGCGGGCCTCGGCGAAATCCGAGAAGGGCTGCCGCACGCCCTGGATTTCCTGGTAATCCTCGTGGCCCTTGCCGGCCAGCACGACGATGTCCTCCGCGTCCGCCGCGAGGATGGCGGCGCGGATGGCGGCGCGGCGATCGACCATGGCTTCCTGGCCGGGCGGCATGCCGGCGAGGATGTCGGCGAGGATGCCGGCGGGTTCCTCGTTGCGCGGGTTGTCGCTGGTGACGATGGCCAGATCCGCCGTCGCCGCCACCGCCGCGCCCATCAGCGGACGCTTGCCGGTATCGCGACCGCCGCCGCAGCCGAACACGCAGACCAGGCGGCCGCCGCCGAGCGGCTTGAGCGATCGCAGCACCTTGTCCAGGGCGTCGGGGGTATGGGCGAAATCGACGATCACCGTCGGCTCGCCCTCTTGCGTGGGCACGCGCTGCATGCGGCCGCTGACCGGGCGGGCCTCGGCCAGGGCGGCGAGGGCCTGCTCGAGGGGAATGTCGGCGGCCAGCAGGGCGCCCAGGCTGGCCAGCAGGTTGTAGGCGTTGAATTCACCGAGCAGGCCGGAGACGAGTTCGCCGCCGCCCCAGGGCGAGGCGATGCGCAGGCGCAGGCCGTGGCGATCGGCCCGGCAGTCTTCGGCGCGCAAATCGCCGGCGCGCAGGCCGTAACTCAGCACCCGGCAACGCCCGCCGCGCAGTTGCCCGGCCAGGGCGGCGCCGAGTTCGTCGTCGGCGTTGAGCACCGCCCAGCCCAGGTCGGGCCAGTGGAACAGACGCGACTTGGCGGCGGCGTAGGCTTCCATGCTGCCGTGGTAGTCGAGATGGTCGCGCGACAGGTTGGTGAATACCGCGACGTCGAAGGCGACTTCGTCCACCCGGCCCTGATCGAGGCCGTGCGAGGAGACTTCCATGGCGACGCCGTGCGCGCCGGCGTCGCGATAGCCCGCGAGCAGTCCTTGCAGGGTGACCGCATCCGGCGTGGTGTGGCTGGCGTGGCTGCCGGCCACCCTGCCCTCGACATCGACGAAACCGTTGCCGAGCGTACCCAGGGTGGCGGTGCGACGGCCCGCGCGGGACAGCGCGGCGGCTAGCCAGTGGGCCACCGAGGTCTTGCCGTTGGTGCCGGTGATGCCGGTCATCCACAGCGCGCGCGAGGGATCGCGATGCCAGGCGGCGGCCAGGGCGGCGGCGTGCCGGGCGAGCCCGGCGAGCGGCAGGTTGGGCACGCGCCAGGCGGGGTCCCAGGTCCAATCCCCGGGCTCCCAGACCACCGCCGCGGCGCCGGCCTGGATGGCCTGGGCGATGTGGGCGCGGCCATCGTGCGTCCGGCCGGGATGCGCCAGGAAGATGTCGCCGGCCGCCAGGCGCCGGCTGTCCGCGCTCATGCCGCGTGCTTCCGGCGCCAGCGCGCGCAAGGCGTCGGCCATGGCGTGGCGGGTGGCCGTGTCGACCGGCATGCTCATGTCGACTCCGGGACCATGGGTAGCGCTTCAGGCCGGTTGTCGCCTTGGCTGAAGGGGGCGTCGGGGGGGACCGCCATGAAGCGCAGGGCCCCGGCCATGACGCGCGAGAACACCGGGGCGGCCACCAGGCCGCCGTAGTACACCCGGCCGGCCGGCTCGTCGATCATCACCGCCACCACCAGGCGGGGGTTGGAGGCCGGGGCCAGGCCGACGAAGGAGCTGATGTAACGGTTTCTCGCGTAGGCGCCGTCGACAAATTTGTGGGCGGTGCCGGTCTTGCCGGCGATGCGGTAGCCGGCGACGCGCGCGTTTGGCGCAGTGCCGCCATCCTCGGTGACGCGTTCCAACATCGCCAGCACTTGGCGTGCGGATTCCGCGCTCATGACGCGGGTGCCCGTGGCCGCACCCTCGCGGCGCAGGGCGGTGACAGCGGGCATGACGCCGTCGTTGGCGAAGGCGGTGTAGGCCCGCGCCAGTTGCAAGAGGCTCAGCGAGAGGCCGTGGCCATAGGACATGGTGGCCTTCTCGATGGGGCGCCAGCTGCTGAAGGGCCGCAGACGGCCGCCGACCTCGCCGGGCATGCCCGACTTGGGCGGGGTGCCAAGTCCGGCGCGCGAGAGTACCTTCCAGTAATCCTCGCCGCGCATGTCGAGGGCCACCTTGGCCAGGGCGACGTTGCTGGATACCTGAATCGCATCGGAAATGCTCATGACCCCCTTGGGATGGGCGTCGGTGATGCGCCGGTCGCCCACCACGAACCAGCCCGGTCCTGTATCGACGCGGGTTTCCGGATTCACCACGCCGGCGTCCAGGGCGGCGGCGACGAACAGCGGCTTCATGGTCGAGCCGGGCTCGAACGTGTCGGTGATCGCTCGGTTGCGCAGGCGCGCCGTCTCGTAGGTGGCACGGCTGTTGGGGTTGAAGCTGGGGCTGTTGGCCAGGGCCAGCACCTCGCCGGTCTTGGCGTCGAGTACCACCACCGAGCCGGCCCGCGCCTGGTGCTGCTGCATCGCGTCGTTGAGTTCACGATAGGCCAGGTACTGGATGTGCTGGTTGAGGGAAAGCACCAGATCGCGGCCGGGCTTGGGGGCCTTCAAGCGTTCCAGCACCTCGACGACGTTGCCCGGGCGATCCTTCACCACGCGCTGCGCGCCCGGCTCGCCGGCCAGCCAGGCCTGGTAGGACAGTTCCAGGCCTTCCTGGCCCTGATCCTCGATGTTGGTGATGCCGAGCACGTGCGCCGTCACCTCGCCGGCCGGGTAATAGCGACGGAATTCCGGCTTGCCGTAGACGCCGACGATGCCCAGCGCCTTCACGCGTTCGGCGCGGGCCGGTTCCACCAGACGCTCCATATAGACGAAGGCCTTGGATTTGTCGGCGAACAGCCTGCGCAATTGATCGGGGTTCTTCTCCAGGAGGTGGGCGAGGGCCTGGATCTGGCCAGCGTCGGGCGAGGCCTCGCGTGGATTCGCCCAGAGCGTCTCCACCGGCGTGCTCACCGCCAGGGGCTCGCCGCGCCGGTCGGTGATCACCCCGCGGTAGGCGGGGATGGGCTCGACGCGATGGGCGCGCTTTTCCCCCTGGTTGGTGAGGAAGTCGCTCTGCCACACCTGCAGGTAGACGGCGCGCGCAGTCAGGGCCGCGAAACCGGCGAACAGCAGGGCCAGGGTCAGGCGCATGCGCCAGCGCTGCAAGTCCAGATGCAGCAGGGGATGGGCGGCGGTGGCGTGACGCGCGCGCATCAGGGTTGCTCCTCGGCGCGCAGCACGTAGATACGGGAGGGTTCCGGTATGGTCATGTGCAGCCGGCCGCGCGCGACTTCCTCCACACGGTTGTGCATCAGCCAGGTGGAAATCTCCAACTGCAACTGCCCCCACTCCACGTCCAGGCTGCGACCATGGGCCTGCTCGGACTGTAGGGTCACAAACAATTTGCGCGCCTGGTGGCGCGCGGAGACGACGGAGAGGGCGCAGGCGACGAGCACCAGGATGAGCAGCAGATTCAGCTTGACCATGCCGCCCTCCCGACCAAGCTGTCGGGCGTCCCGTGCCGGCCGGCGACCTCGTGGGTGCGCTCGGCGACTCGCATCACCGCGCTGCGCGCGCGCGGGTTCGCGGCGCATTCGCCGGCATCCGCCTTCAGCGCCCGGCCCACCAGGCGCAGCCGGCCGCCACGCAGGGCGTGCGCGGGCAGGGGAATCTCGGGGGGTACCGATTCCCCCTGAGACTCGTCCCGCATGAAGTGCTTCACCATTCGATCTTCCAGGGAATGAAAACTGATCACCACCAGCCGCCCGCCCGGTTTCAGCAGGTCGACCGCTTGCGGCAGCGCCGCCTGGATTTCCTCAAGCTCGCGGTTAATGAAAATCCGCACAGCCTGAAAGGTACGGGTGGCCGGGTCCTGCCCCCGTTCGCGGGTGCGCACGGCGCCGGCGACGACGCCGGCGAGCTGCCGCGTGCTGCGTAGCGGCGCGAGCGCTCGAGCCTTAACAAGCGCGCGCGCAACCTGCCGAGCAAACCGCTCTTCGCCATAGTCCCGGACAACGCTCGCAATCTCCTCCTCCTTCGCCTCGTTGAGCCATTCCGCCGCCGTCATGCCGCGGCTGGTATCCATGCGCATGTCCAGCGGCGCGTCGAAGCGGAAGCTGAATCCCCGCTCGGCCTCGTCCAACTGCGGGCTGGACACGCCCAGATCGAACAGCACGCCGTCCACACGCTCGATGCCGTGCTCCGCCAGCACCTGCCGTAGCCGCGAAAACGCGGCATGGGCGATGGCGAAGCGGGGATCGTTCCACGTCCCCGCTGCCGCGACGGCCGCCGGGTCCCGGTCCATCGCCAGCAAACGTCCGTCCGGCCCCAGCCGGGCCAGGATGGCGCGGCTGTGGCCGCCGCGGCCGAAGGTGGCGTCGACATAGATGCCATCGGGGCGGGGTGCCAGGGCATCCACCGCGCCTTCGAGGAGGACGGAGACATGGCCATGGGTCACAGCGAGAAGCCCTTGAGCTCCTCGGGAAGGGTGCCGTTCTCGGCCGCGGCCGCCAGCTGGTCCGGCAATTGCGAGGCGGCATCCAGCCTGGCCTGCCAGGCGGCCTCGCTCCAGATCGCGAACTTGTTGCCCTGGCCGACCAGCACCACGCCCTTTTCCAGCTTCGCGAACTTGCGCAGGAAGGGCGAGATCAGGATGCGGCCGGCGCCGTCCGGCTCCACTTCCTCGGCCGAGCCGATGAACAGCAGCTTCAACTGCTGGGTCATGGGATTGAAGCCGGGCAGGGCGTTGATCTGGCGCTCGAGGGTCTCGAATTCGGGAGTCGGGTAGAGCAACAGGCAACCGTTGCTGGGGTCGACGGTCAGCATGAGACGGCCGCCGCACTGGGCGGTCAGGCGCTCACGGTACTTCGCGGGCACGGACAAGCGTCCTTTCCCGTCCAGCGCCAGCAGCGTCGATCCCCTGAACATCCCCGTTGACTCCTCCATGGTGCACTTGTGGCCACCAGGCCACACGTTCTCCCACTTCTTCCCACTATAGAGAACACAATTCCCCACCGTCAAGCTTAAAAAGCAAAAAAAATCTTTGGGTTCAAGGACTTACCGCGCAAGATAAAAGTTTTAAATATGCTTTTCTATTCGTGGGATATGCAACTAACTTAATGTAGAACATTAAGTAGTGGGGCAAAGTGGGATAGATTGTGACCGTGGATCCGCGATCCGGGGGTACGGCAGAAGGGAGGGGGAGTCGGCCGATAAGCCGGGTTCTGTCGTGGACAGCCATTCATCTGGGACGACGGTCGCCCGTCGCCTCAAGCAGCCTACCCGCAGACTCGGCGGGCCGCCTCAACGTCTGCCTATTTGGCCTTGCTCCGGATGGGGTTTGCCCGCCGCGGCCGTTGCCGGCGCGGCCGTGCGCTCTTACCGCACGATTTCACCCTTACCTGTGCCCATCCCCTTGCGGGGATTGGCCACGCGCTTGCGCGCGTGATCCGCTCCCTCCAAGAATGCGGCTTTCGCCACACCCCAGGGCATGGCTTTCGCCACACCCCGCTGAGGGTGCGGTTTTCGCCACACCCTCTGGAAGGATGGACTTTGCCGCTTGCGCGTCAAAGTCCGGGCCATCGGCGGTATGTTTCTGTTGCACTTTCCGTCGCCTTGGGCCGGCGACTCGCGTCCCCGGCTTATAGCGCCCAGGCGTTACCTGGCATCCTGCCCTGTGGAGCCCGGACTTTCCTCCACGCGGGAAACCGCGCGGCGACTGTCTGGCCGACTCCGGCGGGCAGTATAGGCGGCGATGGGGTTTAAGGCGAACGGGAGCTCAAAACTCCTCCCACTCATCCTCCGGCCCGGCATGGGGGGAAGGGGCGAGTTTGCGCATGGCGCGCTCCGGCCCGGGCAGGGCAGGCGGGCGCTCGCGCCGCGCGGGGGCCGGCAGGCCGGGCGCGGCCAGACGGCCGCCGCCGCCATCCAGCTTGAACACCGACACCGCCTCGGCCAGGCTGCCGGCCTGGTCCTGCAGGGATTCGGCGGCGGCCGCCGCCTCCTCGACCAGCGCGGCGTTCTGCTGCGTGGTCTCGTCCATCTGCGTGATGGCCTGGTTGACCTGTTCGATGCCCTGGCTCTGCTCCGTGCTGGCGGCGCTGATCTCGCCCATGATGTCGGTCACCCGCTTCACGGCGTTGACGATCTCCTCCATGGTGTTGCCGGCCTGCTCGACCAGCTTGTAGCCGTCCGTCACCTTGTCGGTGGAGTCGCTGATGAGGCCCTTGATCTCCTTGGCGGCGGCGGCACTCCTTTGCGCGAGGCTGCGGACTTCGCCGGCGACCACCGCGAAGCCCCTGCCCTGTTCGCCGGCCCGCGCCGCTTCGACGGCGGCGTTCAAGGCGAGGATGTTGGTCTGGAAGGCGATGCCGTCGATGACGCTGATGATGTCGGCGATCTTCTTCGAGCTGTCGGCGATGGCGCCCATGGTGTGCACCACCTGGCCGACCACTTCGCCGCCCTTGACGGCGATGTCGGAGGCGCCGCGGGCGAGCTGGTTGGCCTGCTTGGCGTTGTCGGCGTTCTGTTTGACCGTGCTGGTGAATTCATCCATCGAGCTGGCGGTCTCTTCGAGGCTGCTGGCCTGGCTTTCGGTGCGCGCGGAGAGGTCGGCGTTGCCGCTGGCGATCTCGCGCGCGGCGGTGTGGATGGCGTCGGTGGCTTCGCGGATCTGGGCGACGATTTCGGCGAGGCGTTCGCCGGTGGCGTTGGTGTCGTCCTTGAGCTGGCCGATCAGGCCCTGGTAGTCGGCGTCGATGCGCTGGGTGAGGTCGCCATGGGAGAGGGCACGGAGGACGCGGGCGACGTCGTGCATGCCGCGTTCGCTGGTCTCCACCAGTTTGTTGATGCCTTCTGCGAGTTGCAGGAAGAAGCCGTCCTTGCCGGTTACGTCGAGACGCTGGCTGAAGTCGCCGGCGGCGGCGGCGGCGACGAGGTCGGCGACTTCCTTCTCGACGGCGACTTCGAGGGTGCGGTCGGCCCATTCGACGACGGCGCCCAGGCGTTCGCCCTGGTCGTTGAGGACGGGGTTGGCGACCACGGTCATGGTGCGCCCGCCGATGTTGAGCGTGCTCTTGTAGGTGCCGGTGAAGCTGGCGAGCAGCTGGGCCTGGTGGCTGGGGTTCTTGTGGAAGCCGTCGATGCTGGCGCCGAGCAGCTTGCCGGCGTCGAAATGCGGCAATTGCTTGCGTATGTCGGCTTCGGCGTTGCGGAACATGCCTTGCACCGCCTTGTTCATGTAGATGATGTTGCGACCGTTGTCCGCCATCATGACGTTGGCCGAGACGTTGTCCAGGGCGATCTTTACCCGCAGATTCTCGTCGGCATGGCGCTTGGCTTCCTGAACGTCGAAGCCCAACTTGGTCTGCATGGCCTCCAGTGCTTCCAGAACCCGCCCCACCTCATCGTGGCGGTCGATGGCGATGGCGTTGTCGTAACGCCCTTCGGCAATCTGGTTGAAATAGCCAATGGTGCGTTCCAGCGGCCGGGCGATGGCGCGTATCAACATCCAGGCGAACCAGATGGCGAGGGCGATGCCCAGGCCCATGCCGACCAGACCGACCGTCAGCAGCTTGTGATAGCGCGCCTCGGCCGCCTGGTAGTCGGCCTGGGCCTTGTCCTGCAAGAGCGCGCGCAGAACCTCCATCTTGTCGCGGGCATCGGCGTAGAGCGGATTGACCTTGGTCAGCAGGATCTGGGTGGCGGCCCGATAGCCACCTTCCTTCACCGCCCCCATCGCAGGCTGCAAGCCTTCCTGCACATAGCGCGCGCGCGCCTCGGCGAAGGCGGCGACCGCCGCGGCCGTCTCTTCCGGTAGCGGGATGGCGTTGAACTCCTCCAAGAGCGCGGTGATCTTGTCGCGGTTCGCGGCGATCGTTTCGACGTGACGCTCCACCGGATGGTCGTGCTGGGCGGCGAAGGGGCTGGTGGGGTCGTGCTGTACCGTGAGCGCCACCTGGGTCTGGTTCTCGCTCATCAGGCGCACGACCTGGCCCAGGATGCGGATGGGCTCCAAACGCGACTGATAGAGCGCCTGCATGTCCTTGTTGGTGATGGACACGCCGCCCATGCCGATGGCCGTGCCGACCAGGATCATGGCCACCACCAGGGCCATGATGCCGGCCAGGCGCTGCTTGATGCTCAGCCGGCTCAGCCAGACGCGGATGCCGGTGGCATGCAGTGACTTGACCTTGCCCTCGTTGAGGGCCCGGTACAGGGTCTCGGCCTGGGCGATTTGGTCACGGCCGGGTTTGTATCGCACGGACAGATAGCCGGTGATCTGGCCGCTCTGGCGGATGGGGGTGACGTGCGCCTCCACCCAGTAATGGTCGCCGTTCTTGCAACGGTTCTTCACCAGGCCCACCCAGGGCCGGCCGGCCTGGATGGTGTCCCACAAATCCTTGAAGGCGGCCGCCGGCATGTCGGGATTCCGCACGATGTTCTGTGGGGCGCCCATCAGTTCGTCTCGTGTAAAACCGCTGATGGCGACAAAAGTATCGTTGACGTGGGTGATGACCCCGCGGGTATCGGTGGTGGAAACGATGGTTTCCCCGTCCCGCATCTGGCGCTCGACGCCCGTCACGGGCATGTTCACTCGCATGCTGTATTCCTCGACTTGTCCACAGGCTATGGCCCATCACCGGCAAGGGGGAAATCGCCTCGGGTGATGCCGAGGAGTTATCGGCAAGCGCCGTCGCTTCTTTAACGCCAAAGGCATCTTGGCGGCTCTCCAGGCTCCCCTATCACGCAAGCGCGAGAACAGCCGGGGGGGTGGGAAACGGGCATGGCATGCATGCCCTGGCGTGCAAACAAAGACATGCCCGTTGAGCCTGCGCCCCCCTCCCGGAGCGGCCGGCGACGGACCCTGGAAACTCAGCCGGTCAGCCGGCGCAGGGCTTCCCGGTATTTCTCGGCGGTGCGCGCCACCACCTCGGCGGGCAGTTCCGGACCCGGCGCCTGCTTGTTCCAGCCCGAGGCGGTGAGCCAGTCGCGCACGTACTGCTTGTCGAAGCTGGGCGGGTTCTTGCCCACCTCGTACTGGTCGGCGGGCCAGAAGCGGGAGGAATCGGGGGTCAGCACTTCGTCGATGAGGGTCAGGGTGCCTTGCTCGTCGAGACCGAACTCGAACTTGGTATCGGCGATGATGATGCCCTTGGTCAGGGCGTATTCGGCGGCCGCCTTGTACAGGGCAATGGCGGCGTCGCACACCCGGGCGGCGGTCTCCGCCCCCAGCAGGGCCGCGCATCGGGCGAAGTCGATGTTCTCGTCGTGGGCGCCCACCGCCGCCTTGGTCGACGGCGTGAACAGCGGCTCCGGCAGCTTGTCCGCCTGACGCAGGCCGGCGGGCAGGGGAATGCCGCACACCTTGCCGGTCTGCTGGTAATCCGCCCAGCCCGAACCCACCAGGTAACCGCGCACGATGGCCTCCACCGGCAGGGCCTTGAGCCGTTTCACCACGATGGCGCGGCCGGCCACCTGGTCACGTTCCGCAG
>Ga0194125_10014062_pt1 | contig 10302 bp, 8 predicted proteins | sample TA2KigC250mmetaG_FD_148626 | JGI IMG/M metagenome (GOLD analysis project Ga0194125, IMG submission 148626) | Freshwater microbial communities from Lake Tanganyika, Tanzania - TA2015034 Kigoma Deep Cast 250m | ecosystem: Environmental > Aquatic > Freshwater > Lake | place: Tanzania: Lake... | reverse complement strand
GAGCCGCAGTTTGGCGGCGATTCTCCAACGACTCGAGACGCTCGTAAAGAAGTCGAACCTCTTGCTCGAGCCCGTTTCTCTGAGCCTTCAGGCTGCGGGCCTTCATCAGTAGATCGTCAATCCAGATGCGGTGATTTGAAGAAAATGGAGGAGTCTCGGAGTCGCCAACGATGAACGGTGGTCGAATGGCAACCTTTCCGTCGGAGATTCCCCGAAAGACATTCTGGGTTTCGTTGATGGTCGGACCAATCGAGAGAATCTCGAACTTCAGTCGACGTATGCGCTTATAAGTTTCCGTTGCCTCGTCGGACATTGATTGATACTTTTCATCGAAGAGGGCACTTTCGATTCGAATCATCTCCTTCTGAACTGCGCGGTGAAGCCCAGACAGCAGACCTTGTAGATCTTCTATGATTACCCGGGCGATTTGCACGAAGACGTCTGCCGACTCTGGCTCGGTGTCGTTCGGCTGGGCTAGTTCACTAGTGAGCGACTCACTAATCCGAGCAAAGAGCAACTTTGATCGACTACGTGCGAATTCCTCTGGTCCCCACAGAACCACGAGTGACATCTGTTCATTAATAAGGAATTGAATAGTGAAGAAGTCGCTACGTCCGTCATCGATATCCGTCGGAGTAGCGAGCACTCCGTAGAGGTATGCGTCGTGAGATTCAATTTTTGGAAAGGGCTCCTGAAACGCCAAGTCGTCACCACTCGTGAGGCCGCGACGTGCGGTGGGGTGAATCGTCTTGCCGTGAAGTCCGACCTCAAATCTGTCGATAGCGGAACTCAGTTCTTTGGCTGTTGGATGATCTAGAAATTCTGCTGCAAAAGGAATATTGCTCATCAGTTGTGAAGACTAACCAAGCAAGGCACTGAAGACTTCTCGGTAGTGACTACTTGCCGAATCGGTTGAACGCCCACACCACAATTGCCCCAACACCTAGCAGCACCCCAAATGGACCAAGAGCAGCGAGCGCGGGCAAACCAAAGATGGCGAGACCAACAATCAGATACCAGCCACGCCAATTCATTCTCGTGACCGATCCTTGTTCGAGTCATTCGAAATTCGACTAGTCACGGCGGCGACTCCATGCCCAGCCGAGGGTGGCAAGAATGAAGAGAAGCCACCACTGGTCGCTGAACACGAACTCCTGAGCGTCAAACACCAGCAGTGCCACAACTCCGATGATAGGTGGGTGCGGCTGACCCGACGAAAGGTGTCTGGTCCCGGATCCACGAAGAGGGAAACCGTCACGATTGTCGAGTTTGGGCTAACGATCGATTTTGCGTCACGCTAGGGAAGCCAGGCGGTTGTGCCCTTTGAGCCGCGTGTGCGGCTAACAATCTTTGCACCACAGTCGGCTCGCGATCGACCTGAGGCGACACACCATGCAAGAGCTCCTTCCTTGTCGTAATAGGCCTCCGGCACGATGTGTACCCACATGTCAGATCGAAAGAAACTGGTGTAGTTGCCTGTCCAGAGCAACACTGCACCATACTCCTCACGAAGATACGTATCGAGTTCAAGAATCTCTTCGTCTCCATACACGATGCCTTCGTAGTCGAGCCCGTTCCACTTCTGCGACAACATTGGCACCCAATACTCGGTGATGGTCTCGACGGTTGGTACGTCGTTCATCGCTCTTCCAACGAGTTCTTCGAGTGCGGTAGGTGGAAGCGTAGTCGTGGTAGTCGTTGTCGTACTTGTTGTGGTTGTGCTCGTACTACTGGTGCTGGTGGTCGTGGTCGTTGCCCGTGGGCGAGAAGTCGTCGACGACTCTTCGTTGACAGGCGCCGTAGGTGCCTCATCTGGGGCTGGCGAAGTCGAGCTCCCGAGCTGTTCTGTGACCGAGGCCGCAAGTGATCGGGCCTCGTCAACCAATTCGGGTCTGACAAAAGCCAGCACTACTGCGACGTTGACCAACACAGCCAGTGCGATGAGAATCCGAGACGGCTTTGAGTACATTGTGATATCCCATGAAGAAATGTACCTCGCTCGTACCCTTGGCGCGACATGGCATTCTTCTCTTGCTGATTCTCTCGACGATCTCAAACTCTGAATCCGAAGCAAACTCCGCACCCAAGCCTGGCAATCTCAAGTCTCAGGAGTGCATCGCAAAACTGTCGGACTCTTTGAAGGTCGGTCAATTGCTCCTCCCGATTGTGCCTGATCCAAAATCGGCGACTGCCTATGTGGCGCAAGGTCTCGTCACCGGAGTTGTTGTGATCGGGGCAGTCAGCAAGACTCAGGCTGCCTCGTATCAGACGTTGCTCACACAACCAAGCCCGGTTCCATTGCTTATCGCCAGTGATGAGGAGGGGGGAACGGTGCAGCGTTATCGGTTGCTGCTCGGGTCACTGCCTTCCGCGCGACGGTTAGCCCTTACCCAGACGGTTGACGAAACCCGATCGACGTTTGAGGTGTATGGACGGCGACTTAAGAAGCTCGGCGTCAGCGTGGCGCTAGCGCCCGTCGCGGATGTTGGCGATGGACCCGGCATCGGTTCTCGATCGTTCTCTGGTGATGCAGAAATTGCGGGTGCCTACGCACAGGCAGTTGCGAACGGGTATCTCGCCGCTGGTGTCACGCCGGTGTACAAACACTTTCCGGGGCATGGTCGCGCATCGGCAGACACGCACAAGTCACTCGCACTGACACCATCGCTCAAAGAACTTCGCAAGAAAGATCTCAAGCCATTCACGGCATTGCGTGACTCGAAGGGGATCGCGGTAATGGTTGGTCATCTCTCGGTACCTGGTCTGACGAAGGGCGTGCCCGCCACGGTGAGTCGTGAAGCGATAGACGGCCTTCTTCGCAACGAGATTGGATTTGACGGAGTGGTGTTCAGCGATGCGTTCGGCATGGGTGCGATCGTGAACTATCTACCAATTGAAACTGCGACCGTGCGATTCATTCAGGCTGGGGGTGACGTCATCATCGTCCCGACGCTCACTGATGTTGCCCGTGTGCACGCGAACCTGGTACTCGCATTGAAGAGGAAGGAGATCTCGGCCACGCGACTGAACGACTCAGTGCGGAGAGTTCTAGCGATGAAAGGTATCGAATCCTGCAGCATCACGAAGTCGTGAGAAGTTGCGGGAAAGTCAGTCGATGTGGTGTAGTGCGTCTCGCAGGCGCTCGCCCTGCACGGACCCAAGAATGGTCGTTGCTTTCAGGCTGGGTTGGCCACCGTCAAAGAACGCAGAACTGTGACGCTGGAAGTTTGAGCCGGCATTGGTTAGTGCCTGTTTGGCGCGGTCGGCGGCACCCGCTGATTGAAACAGTTCAACTGCGCCATTGAAACCTTCCGTGATGAGATCATTGCGGCCAAGTAGTCGGCCGTACTGACCGAGTTCCTCCATGCAACGCCCAGCCATCTTCTTGTCGGAATTCGATTCAAAGATTCGCCTGGCCTCCCGCAAGGCCTCACCGCTACTCATTCGACCATGAGTTCCGAGCGTGGTGGGCGAACGATCATCGGTCGTCACCATTGCAAGCAGAATCCCGTACCACATGTAGGCTTTTGCTTGCTCCGCTGAATCTGACGCCACGTGCGAATGTTTCCCCTTTGCATAGTCAGCAAGTGCACGCAATGCGAGCCTGAGTTGCTCGGTATGTACGGGGTCCACTTCTGGCTGTGTGCGAATCTGTGTCCACACCCTACGAATCAACGATTGCACGACTGCCACCACCGATTCCTCGCTTGTGGTGACAATTCCTAACTCTGCTGCCATCTTCGAGAACACCTCGACATCGGTCGGACCACTCGGCTTCTCAACACGCGGTGGCTCTGCCGTCTTGACAGGCTCGACGGGCTTGCGAGAAGCAGGTCGAGGGGCCTCGCCACTAACTGATGGCGAAGTGGGTATCGCACTCGAGCCTGACGAGGAAGGTGTAGCAGAACTCGTAGTCGAGCCGGTGAGCACGCCACGAATGGCTACGAACTTAGACACCACAGTCTTGACGAGCGACTGAGCATCTGTTGCACGTTCCGAGATCCAGTCACTCCCAGCGGTTGAGGGGGTTGCCGAGACATGTCCGGTGATTGACGGTCTGAGAGAGAAGAAAAGCGCGACTGGCCATACGAGCAGCCACCACGCGCTCTTACCCACGTCATGCATACGACGCGCGCCATAGGCAATCGTGGGCACGACGAGTAGCCAATACAGGGCTTCGGCGACGTTGCTCACTACGAAAGCAAACCCCAGCCAAATCCAGAAGTCGCGACGGCTGGCTTTGCCCTTGAAGTCGAAATAACCCATAAGCCCGCGAGTGATTGCTCCGCTCACGTCTTTGGTGACACTCACGTTCAACCTCCTCCGGCTCGCTGAATCAGGTCTTTCGCTGAACCGATTGTACGAACTAGCGCTAGATTGCCGCCAATTGATTCGCATTGCCCTGCATTGCAGTCCACGGGGTTTCCAGTTCCAAAGGTCAGAATTCCGACAAGATTCCCAGACTCATCGACAAGTGGCCCCCCCGAGTTGCCCCTATTGCTTACGATGTCAACCTTGTACAACTGGCCACCCCGGTCATCGAGATAACCGGCAACCTGTCCGCGTGTCTGTGTCACTGTTTCGCCGCCTACACCTGGGTATCCAATCAGACGTACCGCTGCATCTATTGGGAGCAGGTCGTACCGCGGAGTCAGCGTTGGGAGTGATCCGGAGGCAACCCCGAGAATACGCAAGAGTGCCAAGTCGCGGAGGGGGTCGGCAATCAGAACTTCCGCTTTGAAGATTTGAGACGGAGGATCGGTAGGGGTTGTCGTGATACCCACATATGGCACTGAGCAGTACGCAGGACTACCAGACTCGTCATTCACAACGTGTTCATTCGTGAGCACATACGTGCCGTCGCCAACTACAACACCGCTGCCACCCGAACACTCGGATCCGGGTCGGCCCAATGTGATGTTGACGACGGCACCGAGCAAGTTATCAGCAGGTGTTGTCACCGGTGCGACAGTGGTGGCGGGTGTACCGGATGCAACCGTGGTCTCGGGTGAAGTAATCACGAGTGTTGTATTCGTAACTGGTTGGGTGCCGACTGATGTGACCCGAACTGCGGTGTTTGCATCGAGTAGTCCCCACAGAACCAGAGCAATCACAGCGAGCGCATGTGTTGAGGCAAGGCCGGGTAGTAGATGTTGAACGCTAAGACGGCCAACGGGCTTATCACCTACGACGATTACAAGAATCGACAGCACGATGCTTGTGAGAGCAAGTACTGCTGAGAGGTAGACAGTCCAGCGAATATCAACGTTCACCGCCGACTCCACTCTGCTGGGCAGCAGAAGCCGGAGTAGGCCACGGCCGCTCCAGATGACAATGGTCTGTAGCAACTTCACTAGCGATGCAATAAGCAGTGCAATCGCTGCCAAGCGGACAAATGTGTGATGATTTCGGATAAAACCCAGCGAGGCGAGTACGACTGCGGTCCATATCGCGAGAGTCACAAGAAGCGAACCGAATAGAGAGTCACCGGTCACCACGATCCGACCCGTCACATCGCCAAGATTCGCAACAGCCCACACAGTCTGATGTAGTGCGAACACAAGCAGAGACAAGATGAGCAGAATCACCGAGAGGCGGCTATCGAGCCGCTTACTGACGGTGAATCGTGAGATAAGACGGATTCCCGCGAGATTGACTCCCGCAAAGGCGAGCAAAACACCGTATGACGGTCCGAGCAAACTTCGAGACAAGTCGATTCCCAACACCGTCAACGAGGGCAGCAATCCTCGTAGCAGCCCAAGCGCGAGCAATCCGATACCGGCTAACCAGCCAATGAGAGATGCGCCCGTCATCATCAGGGCCTTGCCCAACAAGGGAACGCGCCACTGAAGTACGAACCCAATGACACAAAGGCTCGCCGCGAGACCAGTGAAGAAGCGCCCACCAGTCATCTCCACAAGAGTGAATGTCTCAGATTCGCGGTTGGGTAGGCGAATGACGAGCCACGGCAAGAATGCCGATCCCATCACTGCGAATACAGACACCGCCCACAGCAGGTCAGGGCCGGACCGGCGAAACTTCGGCGGTTCAGCCGACGCGGATGGCTCAGGCGGAAGTGCGACTGCCGCAGTATCAAACTCGCTCATGCGAAAGGATCTACATCGTCCGACCGGCGCGATGCGATCGGTTCCATATCTTTCGCCGCAGCACGCCGTTCGGTTGGTGTGGGCGGCCGATCAGTCAGTGAGTCGCCGTCTCGAGTGAGGGCAAACACGGCCATGACTCCGAGTGGCCCGAGGGCTATACCAAGCAATGTGCCCGTCGACGCCGACACTCGCCTCACTCCCGCAACGATTGCGGCAAGAATCGCCCAAGAAGAAATCCAAAGTGCGACCAGCAAGAGAACAACGGCAAAGCCGAGATCTTCCATCACTAACTGCGAACGCGTCGCGGCGTCAGTGCATCACCGGGCGGGGTAGCCGAGGTGTTTCCACCAACTAAGTTGCCATAGGGATGCAGATGGCCAAGATCAAGCGCCCAAGTCACAAAGTGAAGTGGTTTGTCCGGGGTGATGCTGTATGAGCCGAGGCTCGCGTCGCCCACCCATCGAGATTGCGATTCGACATTGTCTACACGCGCGTCTACTTCCGGTGTGAACGAATTCGGATCAAAGTCGACGCTACGTCGAGCGCTCACCAAATTGAGTAGAAAGTCCTCGGGCGAAAACTTATCAAAGGCATGGTGAGCGGTGTCGACATGGTCGAGTGAGGAGAAGAGATCGCCAATGTGGTGATCCGAAAACCAACGTGCGATAGTTGCCAATTCGCTCTCCGTGGCGGATGCTCGTAAGTCATAGCGAAGGAGTGACTCCGTGAGGTCGCTTCGAGGATTCATGATGTGACCAGATGGACGACGCGCAGCCGGCCCAATCACGCGCGATGGCCCAGTGTCCGACTCCGGCTCGAGACCACCTGGGGCATACATGTTGTACTCGTCTTCCCACTTCGCGCGTAGCGCGCGGAAGAGATCAGACAAGTATCCGATTCTGAGAATCCGTACCCAGACTTCGCGATCAATTGCGCTGATTTGGTCGGGGCGCGAGTGAAACCGCCCTATTGCAAACTGTGGTGGTCGGGGGACCGTTGGCAGACGGTCTGACGCATCATCGACATCAGTGAGTCGTCCGAACGGTGCATGAGCGACTTCGCGGATGGCCCGACTCCATTCTGTGAGCTGGCGTTCAATGAACAGAAGTCGACCATACTCGCGCACTGCATTGAGCGTGAGACGAATGAGCCTGCTGAGGTCTGAGTCGGACTTCTTGCAGGCGAGGTCAAACTTACGAAGCTCAATGGCATGTCGAATGATCGACTTGCCGAGCGTCAGGCTGATGCCAAAGAGCCAAATGATAAAGAAGAGCAGGGCAATCGGCAATCCAATAAGTGAAGCAACACCGATTCGTGAGAGAACAAACCCGAATGCGAAGAGTGCGATAGTCGATAGACCAACAATCGAGAGCAATTTTCGGACGCTCTTGTGCGCCGGTGGAAGAAGTGCGGACGATTCTTCGTAGAGTTTCTTGATTTCGTCAAACTTGTAGTCGTCCTTCGCGGCTCTCATTCCCTCGTGCACAGAGGCCGAAATCTGCCAAAGCAACGTGCCGGAGTATTCCGACTTGCATCTGGCACGCCATGTTTCAAATCTCCGCCGAAGCTCGGTGACGGTCTCGGTTGGTACTGCTGGGGTGGTGGTCGTTGAGGCTTCTTTGCGGTCGGCAATTCGCTCTTCTCGCGAAGTCGAGATTCGCACTCGACTCCTCGAAGTCTCCGTTGGCGTCGACGCTCCTGCTGATTCTCCACTGAACACCGTGTCGAGTCTGGCTTCACGAAGTGCCGTTTCCAGAGCAGCATGAGTGCCGAAGTCGAGTGCGTCGACTAGAGCGAAACGTGAGTCGAGTCCTGTTCGCGCAAGTGTCTCCCCAGCGATCGGAAAGTCGGACGCCACGGGCGCAGGTCCGAGCACGCTCGGACGTCGAAACACAGTGCGCACCCCGCCCTTCTGCAAACATCGTGTTGCCTCGGCTGAACTGTTGCCATCGAGCGCCGCAAGTGCAGCTCCGGTTAGCAGTCGCCATGTGGAAGGAGTTGGGGTCGGGCGGCTTTCAAGTCGGCCAAACTTCTCAATCTCTTTGAATTCGGCCGACCGGCGAGCAAGTTCCTCGAGAGCGTGTTCTGGAGACAACGTGGTGGTCGTGCCCTTGATGCGGACTGTCGAGTCGTCACCGAAGAGCAGTTCCTGAAATGCGTCGAGAAATGTTCGAGCACGATCTTCGATACGGGTTTTAATCGTTGTTTCAACTGCTTTACCGAGGTAGTGACCGAATCCCGTAAAGAACCTACTGATGGCTTTGAAGAATCCAGTCTCTTCGATTGGTGAATCGGTCGGCTTCTCGTCTCGTCGTTGATAGCGAAGTCGCGCCGCATTGGTGACCTCTGCACTGAGTTCGGTAAGCAGTTTCGGATCGTCATCAATCACCGAAATCCCTGGTGTCTCTACAAGCGATGTTGCAGAACCCGGGCCAATGATTCGTCGAATGCTCTTGTCGAGCAGAAAACCAGCGGTCGCGGCTCGTCCCATCGCGCGAACAAACCTCAAGCGAGGGATGTTGTCCAACGAGTGATCGTTCAACGATGACAGTGGGGTCTCTCGTTGCGCACTCAGGCCACCGCCAGCAACCACCGCAGTAAACGCCAATGTGCTCGCAACGTCGCGTCCTAGAGGCTGCCTGGGGAGTCGCTCATCAACGAAGTTTGTCGACTCATGAATGAGGTGAACCGGATATCGGCGTGGTAAATGGGCTGAACGAAACTCAACAGTGGGCACGAAGAGCGAGAGCGTGAAGAGCCTTGGTTGTACCTCGCTAGTTGGCGGGTAAGCCTTGCGGAGCCGCTCTACAAGCGCTTCCTCCTTGCCAACTCGCTCTTGTGTGGTGGCGCCTATAGCCCAGGTTCGAACCGAAATCACCGTGATTTCGTGCCACGGCAGATGATTGAGAACTGCGTCAAGCGTTCGCCAGGTCGGGTCGCCCGCGAAGGCTGCGGCGAATTCCTCTCCGGAATTACCTACATTGAGGAGAAACGTGTTGGAGATGAGTCCCGCGGCATCCCACTCATCGATGCACTCGGCTACTTCGTCCTGCGTATCTGAGTCAATCGCGAGAAGTAGTAGCCGGGCGCGAAGTCTGCCAGTTTCTGGCATGTCTCACGCCTTCGGGCGCGATGAGGTGCCTTTAGACCTCTTGCCGTGCTCCAGGATCTTGTTTCGCACAATGGTGAACTCCTCAAAGAGGTGCTTTGCGAGTTCCTTGGTCACACTGTCCTCAGGATTAACGACACCCTGAGCATTGACGTGTTCGTCACCACGGTACGGGTCAGCCTTGAGTATCTCGAAGTGGTCAATGTTTGACTTGAGTATCTCGAAACACGCCTCGAGGCGACCTTCTCGGGTGCCAGGTGCGAGTATCTCGCTCTGACGAGGCTTGTCGAGAGGTGAAAGAGTCGTGCGACCTTCGTCGATAAGCATTCGCAAGTCGCCAACCACGTCAAACTGTTCAGGCTGCACAAGGTCGTCACGAGTGACCCCAAGACCAAACAACGCGCCGTATGCCTCGAATGAAGCCTGTCGTCGAGTTGGCACTTCTGTGAAGACGAGTGGTAGCGAGGCCAAAACATTGGTGATCGTGTTGTCTGGTCCTAGCGGCAGCATCCCGGGGGAGGGGAATGCAAGTCGCCCCTTTGGTGTCGTTATTGCGCTTCCAGCACCCTCATCGAGTGTGACATAGCCAAGCAGACGACCAACTGCGAATCCGCGTATCAGTGCTCGCAGCACGACGTCGGGCACGGGAACAAATTCGTCGAGAGTTCGTGCTCGCTTGAATGACAGCCAAGCGCGCAATAGCTCCGCGTTTGCCCTAAAAGGAGACCCAAATCTTGCAATTGGTGATGAGAACGATGACACCATTGCCGGGAATACCGCAGCACCTAGAAAGTTCGTTACCACTACACCTTCGACATCACGATCGCCAAAGTATGCCGTTACCGGCTGATCCGGTGGAATTGAGAGTCGCGCCCGAATGAGTTGCTCGGCCGCTTCGCGCGCCGCATGTCCGGGCGGGAACGGTAGTGGTTCGATAACGGGCCGCAGACGTAGCCCCGACTCTGCCCGCTCGGGGTACTCAATGTTGAAGTAGGTCTCGTCGATCTCGCACAGCGGCTTGGCTTGTTCAAGAGCCAACTCAAGACGCTGTTTGAACTTACGAAGTCGATCAGAAGACGCAGGGTC
>Ga0194125_10014058_pt1 | contig 10304 bp, 7 predicted proteins | sample TA2KigC250mmetaG_FD_148626 | JGI IMG/M metagenome (GOLD analysis project Ga0194125, IMG submission 148626) | Freshwater microbial communities from Lake Tanganyika, Tanzania - TA2015034 Kigoma Deep Cast 250m | ecosystem: Environmental > Aquatic > Freshwater > Lake | place: Tanzania: Lake... | reverse complement strand
GCAGGGGACGACCGACACGGACGTCTTGCTCAGGCTCAACGACGGCCTGGTGACCGTGGCGCAGGACGGGAAGTTCTCGGTCACCTACACGCTGAGCGAGGGGATGAACGAGCTCATATTCAGCGCCCGGGACCAGGCCGGGAACTCGAAGCTGGTCACAAGGCGCGTGGTGCTCGACACGGTGAGGCCGGAGCTGGAGCTCCGGTCGCCGCAGGCCGGGGCCCTCCTGAAGACGACCCAGGTGACCGTGGAGGGCATCTGCGAGCCGGGGATGGCGCTCACGGTGGGGCTTCCGGGAGCCGGCCAGACCGTGGGAACCGACACGGGCCATTTCAGCAGGACGCTCTCGCTGCCCGAGGGCCAAAGCGTGCTGGTCATCGAGGGCAGCGACGCCGCCGGGAACACCGTCTCGATGGAGATACCGGTGGTCGTTGACACGACGGCGCCGCCGCTGGACCTCGTGGAGCCCCCCGACGGGTTCCGCACCCGGGACTTCTCGGTGGTCCTCGTGGGCGTGACCGAGCCGGGTGCGTCCGTGACCGTGAACGGCGTGCCGGTGATGGTCGACCCGTTCGGCAAGTTCTCGACCACCGTGACGCTGCAGAAGGGTAAAAACGACATAAAGGTGACCTCCGGCGACGACGCCGGCAACAGCGCGAGCAGGTCCCTGACCGTGACGGGCACGAGCGAGCCGGCCGCGGCCGCCGAGAGCACCTGGTGGTGGGCGGCGGCCGGCATCGTCATGGCCATAGGGATAATGGTGCCCCTCACGGCCATGCTGGCGAGCGTGGCCGTGAAGGGCGGGCGCAAGGGACAGGAGGGATCGAAATGAACCTGAGCAGGATTGCCTGGATAGGGGCCGGCGCGACGACGATCTTCGCGCTGGCCGTGCTCTGCCTGGCGCTGCCGGCGGCGGCGACCAACGACCCGGCCCCCGGCGGCGGGACCGTGTACGGCGACTGGACCGTGACGGACACACGCTCCTACGACTCCGTCACGATAACGATCGACAACGGCAACCTCGTTGTCCAGAACGGTGCGAGCCTCACCCTGACCAACGTCGTGCTCCGCATGACGGGCGCGACCGACGGGGCGTACTCGATTACCGTCGCCAAGGGCGGCACGCTCACGGTCGACCCGGGCACGGACATCTCCTCCTCCGACGGGGCCGTGCACTACAAGTTCGTGGTGCGGGGCTCGATGGACATGGACGGGGCGCGCGTGTCGCAGGTGTGGGGCGACAACGCCTCCTGGGCCGGGGGCATCCAGATCCACTCCGACGGCGTCTCCATCAACAACACGACAATATTCAACGGCCGCACCGGCGGCGTCAGCATCTTCGACTGCTCGCCGTCCATAACCAACTGCACCATCATCGACAACGGCCAGGACGGGGGAAGCCCGGTCTACTGCTTCGGCCTGTACGCGACCAACTCCAAGGCCACGATAAGCAGGAACGACATCTCCCGAAACGGCTTCAAGGTCGTGAAATCGGAAAGGACGACCTACCAGGCCAGCAAGAGCCCGCCCCAGGGATTCTCCGGGTACCCCGAGTACGAGGGCGAGACCTATTACGGCATGTACTACCGCGGCGTCATCGGGGGCTACTCCACCTACTACGGTTATCGCTACGAGTACAACTACACCTACAAGTACGGCGACTACGATTACTACGGCGTGGGCGTCCGGATGGATGATTCGAACCTGACCCTCGAGTCCAACAAGATAACCTTCAACGGCTGGGGCAGGGCCGACGGCTCCTACTCGTACTCCTACAATAGCTACCAGCCCTGGAAGTACTACTACAGCGGGAGCATCAAGTACGAGTACTGGCTCTATCTCTACAAGTACAATTACAACTACATCAAGGTCCGCTGCTTCGGGGAGGGGCTGCACGTCGAGGACTCGACTTTGACGCTCGAGAGCAACACCTTCGACCACAACGGCTTCCAGTCCCGGCACGACTACTGGCCGAACGCGGACAGCATCGGCTGGTACTCGGGGGTGGACGTCAACCTCTACGGCTGCGACGCCAGGATATTCAACAACACCATCAACAACGCCGCCATCCTGGTCAACCTGACCCGCTGCTCCGTGACCATCTCGGGGAACAAGCTCCTGGGCGACTTCATCGGCCAGGGCGCGACCTACTACTCGACCAACTTCATACCCTGGAGGGTCGGCTACGGCATCCGGTACTACCAGTCCCGGGGCGACATCCTGAACAACACCATAGACATGAAGTTCAAGGACTACCCGATCTACATAGGCGGCTCGAGCACCTACTTCGCCGACCTCGTGACGGCGGTGGACTTCCCGGGCGCCAAGGACACCACGTTCCGGGGCAACAAGGTGACGGTGGACTCGCAGTACTACGGCGTGGTCCGGGGGCTGCTCTTCAACACCTCGCTCAAGGCGACCAACCTCAAGGTGCTGGACTGCCAGTTCGAGTTCAAGTACTCCGGCAGCGTCAGCACCGGAAAGCCGGACATGCCCGAGTTCATCATCTCCCTCAAGTCCGAGGCGTACATCCAGGGGTGCACCTTCAAGGGACCGGCCGGCGGGACCGGCGCCCCCAGGGTCTTCGGCATCGAGGCCAACTTCGGGACCACCCTCAAAGTGGAGGACACGAGCTTTGCCGGACACCACATGGCCATAAGGGTGACCGACTTCAGCAGGCTCACCGCGACCAACATCACCGTGACCGGGGTCCAGGAGGCCGGAATATACGCGGACGCCCTCAGCAAGGTGACCCTCATCAGGAGCAAGATATCGGGCAACGCCCGGGGCCTGATGTCCATAAAATCCGTGGTGGACATCTACGACTGCCAGCTCAGTAACCCCACGGAGTTCTACATCGACCGCGCGGCGAGCATCAACGTCTACAACACGCCGCACGTCCGGCAGTCGGTGCTGGCGGTCGACGAGGCCTCCTATCTCAACGTCTCCTGGCCGGTGACCCTGAGCGTCAGGTGGCAGAACGGGGTGCCGGTGGCGGACGCGAAGGTGGACATATCGACCCTGGCCGGACTGGAGGTTTTCGCCGGCACGACCAACGATACGGGCTACCCGGCCGACCTTCTGTGGATAAAGGAGTACGTCGTCTACAGGCAGACCCTGTCCAACTACAACCCCCACCGCATAGAGGTCTCCAAGGGCCGCGCCACATCGATGGACCTTTTCGTCATCGACAAGGCCCTGTCCATCGATTTCCTGCTCGTGGACAACGTGCCGCCGGAGCTTCTGGTCTCCTACCCGTTCGACCTGCAGAGGCTGAACACGGCGGTCGTGGAGTTCACGGGGTCCGCCTCGGACCCGGAGGCCGGGCTGGCCGGCTCGGTCGTCGAGATAAACATCGACAACTCCGGCTGGATACCCGTCGAGGTCTCGGGCGCCTACAACGGGTGGAGCTACTCCCGGCCCCTCGGCGACGGGCTGCACGTGGTGCGGCTGAAGGCGACCGACAACGCCGGCAACGTCGCCCGGCAGTCGCTGTCCATCACGGTCGACACGACCGGCCCGCCGCTTTACGTGTTCTCGCCGGCCGACGGCAGCTCCACCAACCTGCGGACGGTGACCGTCTCGGGCATCACGGAGGAGGGGGTGTTCGTCACGGTGAACGGCATCAGCGTCCAGGTCCAGAAGCGGTACTTCAGCCTGCCGGTCTCCCTGGAGGACGGGCCCAACCTGGTAACGGTGGTGGCGTCCGATGCGGCCGGCAACTCCCGGCAGGTGCAGGTCCAGGTGACGCTGGACAACCAGCCGCCGCTCATGGTCATCACCAGCCCCGCCGACGGGACATATACCGGCCAGAACCCCGTGTCGGTCCTGGGCAGCACCGAGCCCACCGCGATTATTACCGTGAACGGCGTGCGCGCCCAGCTGGTGGAGAGCTCGTTCGAGGCGCTCGTGGGCCTGTCGGAGGGCGCCAACACGATGACCGTCACCGCCCGGGACCCGGCGGGGAACTCGGCGAGCCGGACCCTGACGGTCTACCTGGACACGGTGCCTCCGGACGTGACGCTCTTTTCGCCCCGCGACGGCCTTTGGACCAACCAGAGCAAGGTGCTCGTCAACGGCGCCACCGAGCAGGGGGCCGTGGTCACCATCAACGGCCAGCACGTGAACGTGATCTCGACCATATTCAGCGGCTATGTCAGCCTGCTCGAGGGCCCCAACCGAATAGAGGTCCAGGCGCGGGACGGGGCCGGCAACAGGTTCAGCTCGGAACGGACCGTGTTCCTGGACACCCGGCGGCCCGACCTCGTGGTCGGCTCCCCGGCCGACGGTTCCGTGCTGGCCTCGCGCATAGTGACGGTGGTCGGCTCGGTCGACTACGGCGCCGAGGTCCGGGTGAACGGCGAGCCCGTCCGGGTGACCGACTTCGTGTTCACCACCACCGTGCAGTTCCCCGAGGACGGAACCCAGGTGCTCGAGGTCCAGGCGCGGGATCTGGCCGGCAACCAGGCGCTCGTGACCCGGACCGTGACCGTCGACACCACGGTCCCCACGGTGCTGCTGAGCTACCCGCCCGACGGCCTGCGGACCAGGCAGCGGATGATAACCGTGAGCGGCCAGACCGAGCCCTATGCCACGGTCATCGTCAACACCGAGACGCTCTTGGCGGTGGGGCGCGACGGGCTGTTCCAGGTCCCGGTCGTCCTGGAGGACGGGGAGAACCGGTTGACCGTGCAGACCACGGATGCCGCGGGCAACATGCACACCGAGTCGATCGTGGTGACCAAGCCGGTGGCTGCTGAGGCAGTCAAGGAGGACCTGAGCTGGGTGCTCAACCTCACCGGGCTGCTACTGGGCGTCGGCGTGGCGCTGCCCATCATGACCCATGTCCTGACCGGCTCCTGGCGACGCCGGCGGGCCGGCGTGCTGGCCGAGCTCGAGGCCGCCGAGCAGGCCCGCCGGGAGCGCGAGGCCGAGGCGGCCCGGCTGGCAGCGCTGCCCAAGGTCGAGAAGATGGGCAAGAGGCGGGCGAGGGCCGCCGTGGCGGTGAAGGAGGAGAAGGCGCCGGAGGCGCTGCCCGAGGCCCCCAAGGCCGAGGCGGCCGCTCCCGAGGCGGCCAAGACCGGCCTCAAGGACAAGTCCGGCGCGACCGAGGTCTCGCCCGACGAGATCGACCAGGAGACCAAGATGAGGGCCAAGTCCGAGCCTGAGTCCGAGGAGCCCCCGGGCGGCAAGGCCGAAACGACGGAGGCGGGCCTGAAGGACAAGGGAGGGGAGGCCGAGGGCGAGGCCGGGGAGACCGAGATGCCGGACCGGAAGAAGTAGGGCCCGCGCAACGGGGGCCGCAAGGCCCCCCTTTCCCTTTTTTCCCGGTTCCTTTCATAAGCTATTTATTGTTGATAGCCCATTCAACTATGCGGGGCTGGGGTTGGCGGAGAAGGACAGGCAGCCGGGAATAGATGATTTCATAGAGTGGTTCCTCGACGAGAAGGAGGAGCTCTCCAAGCCCAGGCCCAAAGAGATCGTCCTCATGAAGAAGATCTGCATGCTGGGCGACCCGGCGGTCGGAAAGACCAGCCTCATCGCCCGTTTCGTGTACAGCATCTTCGACGACAAGTACCTGGAGACCATCGGGGCCAAGGTCACAAAGCGCGTGATGGCCCTCACGCACGTGCCGACCAACCAGAACTTCCGGCTCAAGCTGATGATATGGGACATCGCCGGCCGCCGCACCCTGGAGCACGTGCGCTCGTCCTACCACCGCGAGGCGGAGGGCGGCCTGCTCGTCTGCGACGTCACCCGCAAGACCACATTGGAGAACATGGACAACTGGCTGCACTCGTTCTACAGCGTCACAGGCACGGTGCCGGTGGTCTTCATCGCCAACAAGGTGGACTTGAAAAACGACGCCGAGTTCGGCGAGCCGGAGCTTGCGGCCGCGGCCAAGAAGTTCGGCGCGACCTATATCCTGACAAGCGCCAAGACGGGCGAGAACGTCGAGGGGGCGTTCCGCGAGCTGGGCCGCAGGATAATCCAGCACTACCTCAACACCCGGGAGAGGGCCCCCGGGTAGGGCTCCCGGCCGGGGCCGGATCGCGCGGCGGCCGGGGCGCCTCTCACCTTCCGAAAAGAAACGACAGGAACCCCTTCTTCTTTCGCTTCTCGGGCTCTTCCCCCTCCCCCCCCTCCGCGCCCCGGGCCCTCCGGCGCCTCTCCTTGTCGCGCTCGCGGCGGCGCTCGATGCGCAGCTCGCGGCGCTTCTCGAGCTCCTCCTCCTCCTCCTCCCTCTTGTCCTTGAGCCGGCGCTCCTCGTTGAGGCGGGCCTTCTCCCACCGGGCGACGACCGTGCGCTTTCCCTTGATGGACTCGGAAAGCTGCATCCGGACCTTGGAGAACTCGGCCTTGTTTATCCTGCCGGCGTCGAGCTTCGCCTTGGCCGCCTCGAGCTTGTCCTCGAGCTCCCTGGCCTCCTTCTTGGCCCCCTCGATCATCTCGGTGAGCTTGCGTATCTTGCGGTTCATCGCGCCGCCCCTCCGGGCCCGATATTGGTGCTTGGGCTTTATGAAGCTTGTGACGCCTCGCAATTGTTGCTGCAATCGGTTCGGGGGACGGGTTTGTCCTGTCGGTCATGGGGGGACGAGACGGGAGACGAAGGAAACCGCCACTCCGTCCCATCAGGATACCCAAAATATGATCCTTCTGCCCCCCTCTCCACCTCCCCGACACGTCCCCCGGACCAACCGCACCAACACGTCCCCCGAACCAATTACCCTATTTTCGAAAATTAACCAATATCTCCGCCGCCACCGTCCACACCTTGAGCTCGGAGCCGGAGATGGACAGGACCTCGTCCGCAAGACCGTACACGGGGCTCGTGAAGTCGCCGTCGGGAAAGCCCCCGACGACGCAGGCGATGTCCCGGCCCCGGACACGGGAGAAGCGCCTGCGGAGGTCGACCCGGTCGCCCCGCGGAGAGAAGACCACGACCTTGGAGGCACCCAAGTCGCGCAGCAGGTCCCCGACCGTGCCCTCGGACATCGTCATGAGGGGCTCGCCCGCCGGCGGGACCTGGCCCTTCTGGAAGAGCTGCTCCATGAGCGACACGAAACGGGACTGGTTCTTGGGCAGCCGCGTGTCGGGCCTCACCCGGATTATCCGGCCGTTGCGGGTGTGCACCGCCACGCGGAGGCCGCCCTCGAGGTTCAGCAATGAATCGAGCGCGGTGAGCAGGAAGAAATGGACCAGGTCCGGGCGGCCCCGGCGTTGCCCGTCGGAGAGCCTCTTCAGCGCCGGGTGGTGGACGGTGCTGTCCAGCAAGGTGTCGCGGGGCGCCCTGCCCCTGCGGCGGGCGTAGGTGACGCAGCAGGGGTGGCCGGCGATCTCCCCGGGGACGGTCTCCAGCTCGGAGTCGGCAAGCACGAGCGTGAGCATGGGGCGGGCCTCACCTGGCCTTCCGGCGGTTGGCCGCCTGCTTGCGCAGCTCCGCAAGCGGTATGTCCAGCGTGAGGGTCCCGCCGATGGAGCGGATGTCCTCGAGCAGCACGAAGAGGTTGCCCCGGGGGCTCTTGACTATCAGGCCGTCGACGACGTCGCCGGTGGCGATGACGTCCGTGACCCAGCCCACGGTCCTTCCCAGCGAGTCGATGACCTCGATGTCCTGGAGCATCTCCTGCAGCGGCTCCAGGAGCCTTATCTCCTCGCCGATGTCCCCCACGTAGTTGCGCTTTATCTTCAGCCATTCCCGGAAGGGGCCCTCGCCGACCTTGAGCTCGTCCTTCGTCACCTCGTCTACGAACCCCAGCTCCAGCCCCTCGGTGTCGACGACTCGCTTTCCGAGGAGGGTCCGGTCGTCGGGCCGTTCGGGCTCCCCGGAGAGCCTCGATTCGCCAAACCCTTCCTCGTCGTGGCGCTTGTAGGGCTCGGCAGGCTCCGCCGGGAGCCAGTCCTTCTCCCTCTGGGTGATGACGCGCACGCTCCCCGGGGGCAGCCTCACCGCGCCCTCGCCCTCCTTCTCCCCTTCCTCCCGGGCTCGCCTTTCACCTTTGCGCTCGCCCCTGCCCTTCCTGGCCACCATGCTCCTCCCCCCTTGGAAGGGCTCTGGGGCGTTAAATAGATTGTTGATGGGGGAAACGATTATCGGCCCGCCGGGGCTTCCGGGTGGCGAGGCCCATGGTGCTTTCGGACTCCGACCTGAAGCGGGAGATGGCCGCGGGCGAGCTGGAGATAGAGCCGTTTTCCGAGCCCAACCTTACCCCCAACGGCTACGACCTCACGGTGGAGAGCGTGCTGGTGCCCTCGACGGGACAGAGGACCGGGGCGGGCACGGCCGCCGTCCCGCCGGGCTGCTGGTTCGTGGTGGGGACGCGGGAGAGGGTCCGGCTCGGGAGGGGCCTGGCCGCCCAGCTGTGGCTGCGCTCCTCCTTCGCCCGCAGGGGCGTGCTGGCCACCTTCGGCAAGATAGACGCCGGGTTCGACGGCACCCTGACCGTCACCGCGCTGAACGCCTCCCCGTCTGAGCTGGGCCTCCCGGTCGGCGAGCGGTTCTGCCAGATGGTCGTGGAGAGGCTGGATTCGCCGGCGGAGAAGGCCTATGCCGAGCGCTCCGGGCGGTTCCAGCACCAGAGGGGCATAACGCTCGAGGGGCGGGAGGAAGGGGCAGCGGGCAGCGGGCAGCGGGCAGCGGTGGCGAAACGGCGCCCGCCGTCCACAGCTGCACGCTGCCCGTTGCCCGCTGCCCCTCCCCCCACCGCTGCCCGCTGCCCGCTCCCCGCTCCCCTTCCCTCCGTCCAGCCGTGCCGCGATCACGGGTGCGACCTTTGCTGCCGCGCCACCGAGATGCCCCTCACGAGGGAGGATGTCGGGCGCATCCGGGAGCTCGGCTTCGATGAGAAGGAATTCGTGGAGGGCTCCGAGGGCTGGCTCCGCCTGCGCAACACCGCCGGCGGGCTCTGCGTCTTCCTCCGGGACGGCCTGTGCTCCATCTACCCGCACAGGCCCGGGGGCTGCAGGCTCTACCCGGCGGTCTTCGACATCGACGCGGGGCGGGCCGTGCTGGACCCGGAGTGCCCCCATCGGCACGGGTTCGGCCCGGCGGAGGCGTCCGGACCGGCCGTCCGGCGGCTCGTCGACCGGCTCCGGCGCGAGCGGCGCGACCGCAGGCGGCGGAGGGCGCGTTGACGGACCGGGGCCGGTCTGGCTGGGGCTGCTTGCATCAATGATGCTCAGGCAGGGGGCGGGCTGAGCTAGGCCACTTCCATGTTGGAGGGCGCCGAGCCCTTCTTCTGCTCCTGGATGTTGACCTTGGGCAGCGGTATGGGAGGCGGGAGGCCCAGGTCCTTGGCCAGGAGCACCGTCTCGGGGATGCAGGTGTGCAGGATGGCGGTGTGGATCTCGTTGGCCGTCTCCGTGGGCATGCTGTGCCGCTCGCGCCACTCGCGCGCCAGGGCCTGGGCGTCGCCCTCGAATATGAGCCGGCCCTCGATCTTGAGCATCCCGAGGCTGCCGTAGCTTATCGCGATGCGGAAGTCCACGTCGGCCTCGCGGGGGCCGACCTCGGTGACCGCGGTGACGGTGCTGTTGGTGTCTATCTTCACCTGCCCCAGCACCTCCCGGCGCTTCGTGTACCTCCGTCCCTCGATGGAGATGAACTCGAAATCGCGCACCGCCATGCCGTTCCCCCGCAGGTATCCGGCAGGTTGTAATTCAGTGTTTCGATTGGCCCGGGCCGGCGCTCCCGGCCGGGGCTCCGCCCGCCCGGGCCTCGCCCGCCAGGAACCTGCCGGCCCCCGGGGTCACCGACGGCTCCCAGTCGTCGACGACGAGCTGGCCCCGGAGGAACACCGAGCGCGGGAAGAACGCCTCCCGGCCCTCGAACGGGCTCCAGGCGCACTTGGAATTGAGCCTCCTGCCGCGCACGGTCCGGGGCCGGCGCAGGTCGTAGACCGCCAGGTGGGCGGGCGCGCCGACCTCCAGGCGGCCCCCCGGCAGGCCGAATATCGCGGCCGGCCGGCCGCAGGCGGCGTCCACGAGCCTTTCGAGCGGGAGGCGGCCGGCCTTCACCTGGGCCATCATCAGGGGCACCATCGTCTCCGTGCCCGGGACTCCCGCCGGCGCCTCGGCGAACGGCAGGTCCTTCTCCTCCTCGAGGTGCGGGGCGTGGTCCGAGGCGAGGCAGTCTATCCGGCCGTCGACGAGCGCCTCCCAGAGCGCCTGGCGGTCCGGGCGCGTGCGCAACGGCGGGTTCATCTTCCCCAGCGTTCCCAGCGCGTTGTCCTCGCGGGCGTCGAGAAGGAGGTGGTGGGGGGCGACCTCGCAGGTCACGGCCGGCGGCCGGCCGTTGGCGGCGC
>Ga0194125_10014057_pt1 | contig 10304 bp, 9 predicted proteins | sample TA2KigC250mmetaG_FD_148626 | JGI IMG/M metagenome (GOLD analysis project Ga0194125, IMG submission 148626) | Freshwater microbial communities from Lake Tanganyika, Tanzania - TA2015034 Kigoma Deep Cast 250m | ecosystem: Environmental > Aquatic > Freshwater > Lake | place: Tanzania: Lake... | reverse complement strand
GCCAATGGCCCTTTCTTGTCGGCTCCCGGCAACTGCATCGCCGCCTGCGCCATCACCGTAACCGCGAACAACTCGGCAGTGCTCAATTTCAACGGCCGAGAGAACACCAACGGCACTTCGGCAATCACCATGCCGTCGTCCATAAACACGTCGATCAGGGCGTCGGGCGTATATGGGGGCACGCCGCATACGGCCGCCATCTGCAGGTCTTCGACCAGTTCGGTCTCGGTCAAATTGAATTGCCGAGCCATTGCCGTAATCTTCACGCGCTTGCGCTGCATGATCCACGGCAGCATCACCAACAACCCGCCGACACGCTGCGCCGCGCTGCGAGGCCCGCGTCGTGATCGACCCGTGCTCGGCCTATTCGCCGAACCATTTTTGGTCGCGCTCTTGCCCGGTTTCTGCGCCTTGCGCGGTTTCGTTGACCTCGACTTGGCGGTTCTTCGCTTTGCGGTCTTGCGTCTTGCGACCGATTTCTTTTTGGCGACCATCACGACCCTGTCGCGAGTTCTTCGAGCCATTGCACGATGTGATCACGAATCTCGGGTGGCGACAAAACTTCCGCGCTCTCGACCATCGCGAACAACCATTGTCTGAAGGCGCCGAGATTGGCACATGGAATCGCGAATTCGACCCCGCCATCTTCCCGCTCTCGAATCACGAAACTCTCGCCGAATTCGCGTCGCACCCCCGCGGCGAGCGCAGCATCAACCAAAACCGTCGCGGTCGTGATTTCACCGTCGCCCGCCGCCAACATCTGCTTTTCGGTTGGTACGGCCGCCACAACCTCGAAGTTTTCCGGGGTCGTGAACGTCCGCACTTCACCTGCGACTACCCGACCCTCGATTCGGTCGACGCGAAAAACTCGCTGATCGCGGCGCAGATGGTCGTAGCCGATGATGTACCAAAACCCACCGCGCGAAAGCATGCCGTAGGGGTCGACTTGACGCGACTCGCCCTTGTATTCAAAATTCAAGGTTCGTCGCTGCATCACCGCTGCGGTGATCGTGCCCATGTTTTGGTCGACCAACCCGATGTTGACGCTCATCGAAGACTTGTTGAGGTGACGCTCGCCCCCGAGTTTCCACAGCGCCTCTTCGCCGTGTTGCGCACCAAGGTGCACCGTCGCCACGGCAAGTTGCAGCGCGTCGCGTTCTGATTCGGTCAGACGCAGGTCGCTCAACTCGTAATTGCTTCGATTCACCCAATAGATGACCTCGCCGGCCGCGTCACCGCCCAGAGTCTTTGTCTCGATCGGAATGCCCATCTCGCGCAGCGCCGCCTTGTCGCGCTCGAACGCCGCCCTCGCCGCCTCGTCGCTGTCGGGGTACTGCTTGCCCAGTTCTTGGCGAATTTGTCGAAGCGTGAGCGGCTTTGCGCGGTCGACGAGCAACGCCAAAAGATTCATCATTCGCTCGGCTTGCGAAATCTTGACGGCCACGCCTCAAGCGTAGGTCGTCGCCAAATGCCGACCAAGCAACACCGGTCCAACGCGCGAACTATTTGTTCGGCTTGCGCGAACTCCGATACCACGACATCAAACCGCGCGTCGACGAATCATGACTCGTCGAAAACGACGATTCATGGCCGCCAACTTGTGCCGATATCTCGCCCGCCAAGACCTTGCCCAACTCCACACCCCACTGATCGAAACTGTTGATTTGCGCCACGACACCATGCACGAACACCCGATGTTCATATATCGCGACAATCGCACCCAGCGCCCTCGGGCCGAGTTCGACCGCCATCAACACGGTCGACGGACGATTGCCCGCCATCTTGCGATGATTCGACAGCGCATCATTTCGAGAACCTTGCAGAGCCCGACCAAACGCCAGCACGCTCGCCTGGGCCAACATGTTCGCGGTCAACTGATCGTGCATCTCGGCATCGGCGTTCGGCACACGGGCAAAACCGATGAAATCTACGGCGGCAACCTGCGTGCCCTGGTGCAACATCTGCATGAACGCATGCTGCGAATTGGTGCCGACCCCACCCCAAACCACGGGGGAGGTTTTGACCGAGACTTCCGAGCCGTCAAGTCGCACCGATTTGCCGTTGCTTTCCATGACCAGCTGTTGCAGATAGTTGGGCAAGAGTCGCAGCGCCGAGACATAGGGCAAAACAGCCAAACTTGGGTAACGCGCGGCGCCGAAGTTGAGCGCGTCGATCAACCCCAAAATCAGAACCGTGTTTTCCTCGGGCTTGGTCGATCGCATTTGCTCGTCGATGCTGCGCATTCCCGAGAGAAACTCCTCGAACGCCGCAAACCCGAAGGCGATCATCGGCAGCAAGCTCATTGCCGAGGCGATCGAGTAACGACCCCCGACCCACGGCCAAATTTCGAAAGTATTGGCGGCGACAACGCCCGAGTCCTTGGCTTTGGCCGGGTTCGCCGTGACCACCACGAAATGTTCGGCGAGTTCTTGGCTCGCCAGATCAAGATTCATACCGCGGGCGAGCCATTTCTTGGCGACTTGAGCGTTGGCCAACGTCTCGGCCGTGCCGAAAGACTTCGAGCAAACAACGAACAAAGTCTCCTCGGGCGTGCATTGCGCGAGAACCGCGTTGATCTCGCTCGAATCGATGTTCGCCACAAAAAAGCACCTGAAATCGGTGGTGCCCACGCTGCTGAGCACATCGTGAATCAGGCGTGGTCCGAGATCGCTGCCCCCGATGCCGATATTCACCAAATACTTGAAGCGCTTCTGGTCGCGAATCGCGTCGACGAACTTTTTCACCTTCGCCAATTCGTCGTGAACCTGGGCGACGACGTTCTTGCCGTCGACTTGAATCGAAGTCTTCGAATCGGCGCGCAACGCCGTGTGCAACGCCGGTTGATTTTCGGTTGAATTTACCGGTTTCCCGTCGCACATCTCGCCGAATCGTTCGAGAACCCTCGCCTCCGTGGCCAGGGCGAGCAAGTTCTGCAACGCCTCTTGGTCGATGACTTGTTTCGAGTAGTCGACGAGAATCTCTGTTTTTCCGTCACCGACCAACTTGGTCATTTTTTCGGCGCGAAACTCGTCTTCGGCGAAAAGGCTCGTCAATGACGCGCTTTCAAGGCGCTTGGCGTCGCTCAAAACTTTTTGCCACGCCTGAAAGTTGCCGACAACCATCGATCAAAGGCTACTGACTAGGGTCTATAGCCGTGCCCAAAACGACCGAGCGCTCGGGAATACTCTATGGGCTCGGCGCCTATGTCACTTGGGGTTTGCTCACGATTTATTGGAAGTTTCTCCAAGACTTCAACGCCTTCGAACTGATCGGTTGGCGCATCGTCACCTCGGCCGTCGTGTTGCTGCTGATTCTCGTCTTCAACCAGAACTTGCGAAACATCTCCAAAGCGTTCGGCGACCGAACTCTGCGCGGTCGTATCTTGCTCGCCAGCGTCTTGCTGTCGATCAACTGGACGACATATGTCTGGGCGGTCGTGAACGAACACGTGCTCGAAACCGCTCTCGGCTATTTCATCGCGCCGATATTCACGATGACGATCGGATTTTTCGTGTTGCGTGAGCCGGTGCGAAATTCGCACCGCTTGGTGATCGTCTTGGCTTCGAGCGCAATCGTGGTGCTGACCTACTCATATGGTGCGCCACCATGGCGCGCGCTGATGATCGCCGCTTCGTGGAGCATCTACGGATACCTGAAAAAACAGGTGCAGTTGTCCAGTCTCGAAAGTCTCTCGGCCGAAATCTTGGCGCTTTTTGTTCCTGCTATCGCCCTGGTTGCAGTCACATTTGATCGCGTCGATTCGGTGCCGAACACGGCCCAGGCCCACGAATGGGTGCTGGTATTGCTCACGGGTTTGGCCACGGCCGTGCCGTTGCTGATGTTCGGCGCCGCATCGCGCCGTGTTCGGCTCAGCGTGCTCGGGCCGATGCAGTACCTGGTGCCGACTTTCAATTTTCTTCTGGGTTGGCTCGTCTACAACGAGGGTCTCGACATGCTGAAACTCTTGGGCTTCGCCCTGGTTTGGGTCGGCCTCGTGATATTTTTCGTCGACTTCGACTAGGCGTCCACCGAGAGCTTGAACGCCGCTCCCGCCATGAGAACCTTCATCGACTTGATCAGTGCGGCGGTGCGTTTAGCATCGCGATAGACCATGTTGAATCTGGCCAAACCGGCCAGCACGACCATCAACATGTCTTCGAGCGACTGCGCCGAAATCTCGTCGTTGACGTCGCCGCGCTCGACGGCGTCGGCCGAAATCTGCAGCAAGATTCGGCCGATTCGACCACCGGTCGGCAATACCGCTCGCATCAATTCGGGGTGGCGATGCGCCTCGGCAGAAACGCTCAACACGAACGAAACGACGGCCGGCTCGCGCATGGTTAGCGCCGCCAACGCGTCGATCATCGCCGAGATATTTTTCGTTATCTCCCGATCTTTGTCGACCGCATTTTGAATCGTGTCGCAGACCATTTTCTGCACATCCGAGAACACCGCGACATAAAGATCAACCTTGGACGGAAAATAGTGGTAAATCGCCGCGGTGGTGATGCCGGCCGCCTTGGCCAAAGTCTTGTTGGTCGTCGCGTCGAAACCCTCGACGGCGAACGAGCGCCGCGCTTCGATCAACAGTCGGCTCCGCGTATCGGCGCTGTCGCACCTCGTCGGGCGCCCCAATCTTTTCATTAGGCAAATTTAGTTTTTCAACCCCGCAACACCCGAGTCAGAGCCGCGGCCAGTTCGACCGGTCGATCACCTTGCACCGAGTGCCCCGCCCCGTCGACCACGAGCACTTCGGCATCGGGTTTGCGACGCAACAGTTCGGCGACATCCGCGTCATCGACCACGGGTGAAACTCCGCCTCGCACGAGCATCATGTAGCACCTCAATTTTTCGATCACCGGCCACAGTTCGGCGATTCGTTCGACGCGACGCGTCGAGTCTTCGGGTGAAGGGTGCGTCGATCGGTCGTATCTCCATTGCCACGAGCCGTCTTGTTGTTGCTTGGCGTTGTGCAGTATTCCGCGTCGCAGTGAACTCTCGCTGCGGGTCGGGTTGTGTTCGATGGTGCGCGCAAGAATCTCGGCGAAACTCGCGAACGATTGCGGACCGTTGACGAAGTCGGTGATCGCCTTCGACTTTTGGGCGTTGACACCGGGGGTGATATCTACGACCACGATCTTGTTGGCCAAGTCTGGTCGCATCCCCGCCAGCGCCACGGTGGTCAACCCCCCGAGCGACATTCCGACCACGAGCTTCGCCGTCGGCGCCCACTTTTCGATCGCCGTGGCGACATCGACGGCCAGAACCCCGGCCTCGTAATTGCCGTCTTTGCGCCACGAAGAATGACCGTGACCGGGCAGGTCGATCGCCACGGCCGACACACCCATCGCCAAAATGACCGTGTCCCAAGTGTGGGCGTTCTGCGCGCTGCCGTGCACGAAGACGATTTCGGGCGACCCGTTTCCCCACTTCAAAGCGCTCAATGTGCGTTGGTCCGAAAGTTGCATCGACACCCGTTCGACTTTTGGCAACGACGAGACATTCAACGAATATTCGGCGACGTTCTCACCGAACATCGAGAACTCGTCGTAGTCGATTTTCATGCAGACCTCGAAAATGTTTGCAAATTCTTTCTGATCATGGCGTTGTCGTCAAGGTCGTGCTCGACGAACTACTCGTCGTGCTCGACGAACTACTCGTCGTGCTCGACGAACTACTCGTCGTGCTCGAAACTTTCGCTGAAGCCTGCGTCGAAGTCGTCACACCCAGCACGGTAGTCGTCGGCGCTACAACCGTCGTCGTGGCGGCGATCGTCGTGTAGTTCGGGTCTGGTCTATCGAAAGGCGGCACGGGAGAACCGTATGCTTCGGGTTCTTTGATTCCGTCGAACACATAAACCCTGTCGCCATATGCAACCAGTGCCGGAAAATATCGGGCGACCGACATCGGTATCCGCACGCAGCCGTGCGATGCCGGCTTCAGCGGCACGAGAATCGCGCCGTGCACGGCGATGTTGTAGTTGAAGTAGACCGGGTTGTACAACGAACCGAGTTTCGTCTCGCGCATACCCGATCGCCGATTGAAAAAATAGAAAATTCCAGCCGGCGTTGTCGCCTCGCCGCAGATTCCCGTCAAGATCTGTTGGTCGGTCGTGTTGCCCTCTTCACCCGGGTCGATCTTGACCTCCTCGCACCACGGCACACCGTCGCCGCTCGACATGTGCGTGATCAAAGCTGGTTTCTGGTCGGCAAATACAATCAGAACCTGTTCGGGCAGATAAATCTCGACATGGGTCGCGGTATCGGCCACACGCCGCGGCTTGATCCGCAGGTTCGACTGCATGATCGCCCATGCCGACGGGGTGACGACGCCCGTCGCCTGCTCGCGGGGCACGCTCATCACGAGTTTTTCGAACGCCCACATCGCCTGCAATGTGTTTTGACCGAACTCGCCGTCGATCGGGCCCGGATCGAACTTCAGATCTTTCAATCTTTGCTGCACCCGCAACACATCGTCGCCCTTCATGCCCAACTCGAGTGATCGATTCAGGGGCACGGTGACGAGCGGCAACAAACTCGTTTCGACGACCACATCGGGGTTCGAATCTTCGGTCGCTATGTCGGTCGACGAACTGCTGATCACGCCGATTGCGATCACCGTCATCAGAACAGCGAAGGCGACCAGGGCGAACCGCCATCGATCGAGTGCCGACATCAGTTTCGGGTGGAGATCCGGCACCGGCGGGTCCAAATCTTCGGGAAACTGGTCGAACGGGTTCACTTTTTCGTCTTGTCGACCGGCTTGATTGCGTTGAGTTTCTTGCGCAGGGCGAATGCCTCGCGCAGGATTTTGGCGATCACCGACGGCGAACTGAGCGTCGACACGCCGCGTGTGCGGGGGAAATAGTCGACGCCGAACTGCACCACCTCGAGATCCAATTTTTTGGCGCTGACGATCAATTCGGCGTCGATGAACGAACCCTCGCTCTCGAGGCTGATGTGCTCGAAAACCGACTTTCGGCACAACTTGAAGGCGAAATTGATGTCGCGAAAGCGAACCTTGAACAGAATTCGCACCATCAGGTTGTAGAACATCGAATAGATCACGCGCACGAAGCCTTCGCCGGTCCGATCAAACCTGTAGGCGCTCACGATGTCGGCTTCATATTGGCGCATCAAACGCATCGCGTTGTGCAACTCGCGCATGTCGAACGGCAGGTCGGCATCGGTGTAGAGCACGACATCGCCCGTGGCGGCGGCGAAACCGGACTTGATCGACCCGCCCAGTTTTCTGTTCACCGGATGATGCACAACCTTTACATGTTGGTCTTTGCTCGCCGCTTCATCGGCCAAACGGGGCGTCGCGTCGGTGGACGCATCGTTCACAATCACAATCTCGTAGTCGCCAATCACGCTCGCGTCGCGCAGTTCGATGCAAATTTCGTGTGCCGCGTTGAGCGCACGATGCAGATATTGCTCCTCGTTCCACATCGGAAAAAAGACGCTCAATTTCCGAAATTTCGTCTGCGACATGACGCTCTCAGGCTATTGTCGGTCTTGCAATGTCGTCTCTCCCCCCGCCCAATCGAGCCCAGTATCTGCGCGCCGGTTCGCTCACGCCAAGTTGGAAGTTCGCCCTCATCGCCACACAAATGCTGATCCTTGCGTCGTTGTTGATGCTCGGTATCTCGGCCTCGACCGTGGGCAAACCAACCTGGTGGTTGGCTTCAACCGACAACGACTTGTTGGCCGTGCTCGTCGTGGTTCCGTTCTTGGCCCCGACAGTCGTGATCTTCGTCGCCGCGCGTGCATCGCACCTCGCACCAGTCGCCGGGCTTTTCGCCACGGCACTCTTGGCGGCGACGAGCGTCATCGACATTTCAAGAACACCCGGCATCGCTTTGGGCGAGGCGATATTGGCTGGTTGCACGGCCCTCACCACGATCGCCGTGTTCGCCGGGCGACGACGAACAGTGAATTCTGCTCCATAAAACCCCTCGGTTTGTCGAGGCTCGGTTCTGTACCGTTGGGATGTGGCAAAAAAGAGCGACGAGTCGTCGTCGAGCCAAAAAAATAGTTCCTCGGCCAAGGTGCTGACCTCGCTGCCCGTCGGCGAGCGGGTCGGCATCGCCTTCTCCGGCGGACTCGACACCTCGGCCGCCGTGGCGTGGATGCGCGATCGCGGCGCGCAACCTTTCGCCTACACCGCCGATATCGGTCAACCCGACGAGAAGGATCTGGCATCGGTTGCGCAACGCGCGAAAACCTATGGTGCGGTCGAGGCGAAACTGGTCGACTGCCGCGAGTTGCTCGTGCAAGAAGGTCTCATCGCCCTGCAGTGCGGCGCGTTTCATATTTCGACCGCGGGTCGAACCTATTTCAACACGACGCCGCTCGGTCGCGCCGTGACGGGAACTCTTCTCGTTCGCGAAATGAAACATGACGGCGTCGACATCTGGGGCGACGGCAGCACTTTCAAGGGCAACGACATCGAGCGGTTCTATCGCTACGGGCTGCTCGCCAACCCAAATCTGCGGATCTACAAACCCTGGCTCGATGTCGACTTCGTGCGCGAGATGGGCGGTCGAGCAGAGATGAGCGCCTTCCTGACGGCCAAGAATTTGCCCTACCGAGACCCCGCGCAAAAGGCCTACAGCACCGATGCCAACATCTGGGGTGCGACCCACGAGGCCAAGTCGCTCGAAGAGTTGTCTACATCGATGCACATCGTCGCGCCGATCATGGGTGTCGCGCACTACGACGGTTCGGTGAAGATCGCCACGGAAGACGTGACGATTCGTTTCGTCGAAGGTTGGCCCGTCGCGATCAACGGCGAAGAGTTCTCGTCGCAGATCGAGTTGGTCTCGGCGGCCAACGAAATCGGCGGTCGGCACGGTCTGGGCATGAGCGACCAGATCGAGAACCGCATCATCGAGGCCAAGAGTCGCGGCGTCTATGAGGCCCCTGGTTTGGCGCTGCTGCACATCGCCTACGAGCGGTTGGTCACCGCAATTCACAACGAAAACACGATCGAAAATTACCGCTCGATGGGGCGCCGACTGGGTCGGTTGCTCTACGAGGGTCGATGGTTCGACCCGCAATCGTTGATGTTGCGCGAGTCGCTGACCCGATGGGTTGGTTCGCTCGTTTCGGGCGAGGTCAAACTGCAGTTGCGTCGCGGCGACGACTACAGCATTCTCGACACGACGGGCGCGCATCTCACCTATTCACCCGAGCGTCTGAGCATGGAGCGCGTCGAGGACGCGCCGTTTGGCCCGCTCGACCGAATCGGTCAACTGACGATGCGCAATCTCGACATTCAAGACACGCGCAAAAAACTCGAGATCTACCGCCAGGCCGGCACCCTCGAACCCGGCACCCTCACCGAACTCGAATAGTCGTGATCAAACGAATCCTAAAAGACAGGCTGTCTTTGCTTTCATTTTTGCGACCAGTTCTATTATTGGTGGCGAATTATTACAAAACATTTCATCAAATTCGTAACCTAATTTCACAGCTTGACTTCGAACAGGTAGATCGAACATCGTTTACAAAAACGAAAGCGTTTAGTCGCCTTCTAAATAGTCCGATTAATTATGCAGATATTGGTGCCCGCGGTGGACTTCTCGCGCACCTGAGACCCTTTGCCGCAATAATCGCACCAATTTATTTTGAGCCAGATCCCGAAGAATTCGTCAGACTCAAAGACTCAATCTCTGAAAAGAATGCGAAAGTGTTCAACACTGCGATCTCGAATCATGCAGAAGAAAGAACTCTTTTTCTAACCAAGAAAAGAGGTGGTAGCAGCGTCTTGCATCCAAGTGGTCACATGCTTGGCTTAATGGCGATTGACGGAGATGGAATCAAACGTTTTGATGTTGAAAAAGAGACGACAATTCAAACTCAGCCACTCGACAAAGCAATCAAGGCCAACGAGACCAAAATTGATGTGATAAAAATCGATACTCAAGGATTAGAGTATGAAATACTTTCGACTCTCGGAGATCACCGCCCATTTCTGATTTGTGCTGAGTGTGCAACCACCGAAATCTATAAGAATCAAAAATCGCTCTTTGCGATTGGATCGATGCTCGAAAGACTTGGATACTTTCCAATCGCTCTGATGGATGGAAACATGATTTCAAAGACAAAGGCACGATGGAGAAAAAGCGTCCAAGTGTACGGCGATGTGATTTTTGTGCCCGATAATTCAGAAAAAGGGGTCGAGATAATCAAGCGCGATATCGAAAAATGGTTCGCAGCATTATGCATGCACGGCTACATGGATTTCGCACTTTGGCAATTAGGTGAACTCAAACTCATGAAACCGCCCCTAGTTATCGA
>Ga0194125_10014056_pt1 | contig 10305 bp, 6 predicted proteins | sample TA2KigC250mmetaG_FD_148626 | JGI IMG/M metagenome (GOLD analysis project Ga0194125, IMG submission 148626) | Freshwater microbial communities from Lake Tanganyika, Tanzania - TA2015034 Kigoma Deep Cast 250m | ecosystem: Environmental > Aquatic > Freshwater > Lake | place: Tanzania: Lake... | reverse complement strand
CTGGGCGGCGTCGCCGATCAGGCGGTTCGGCCAGAGGTTGATCACCGCGATCTCCAGTTCATTCGCCCCGGCCTTCAACGTGTTGGTGATGTCCACTCGCCACGGGGCGGTCCACACGATGCCGAGGTCGCGGCCGTTGAGGCGAACGCGGGCGATGTTCTTCACGACGCCCAAGTCGAGGAGGATTTTGGATTTTGGATTTTGGATTTGCCTCGCAGGTCACGCAGGCTCGGCTTTGGATTGGAACGTCGTGCGATAGACCGCTGTGCCGGAGTAGTGGCGAATGCCCGGTTCCGGTCGTTTGCTCCAGTCGTCGAGCTTTTCGAAGGTCACGCGTTCCGGTCCGCCCCACTTTGGATCGAACGAGACTTCCCACGGTCCAGCCAAAGTAGTCCTCTCGCTCCGCGAGAGGAAATCCGCCGTGTCGGCGTCTCGCGGAGCGAGACGACTGCTAAACACCACGAAGAAACCCTGTCTCGGCTCGAATTTCATCGGCGCGATCGTCCGCCCGTTTTCGTGACGGAACTTCGCCAGCGCGCGGATTTCGCCGGTGACAGGATCCCACAACTCCGGTTTTCCGTTTGGCACACGGAAACAGAATTCACCGGTCGCCTGTGCGTTCCGGAGATTGGCGACGAAGTAAACCTCCGCGTCGCCAATGGTGCGGTGAATCCAATCGAAAGTGGCGGGGCTGGGAATGCCGGCAAACGTCTCGCGCGGCAGGGCTGCGGTCTGTGGATCTTCGTGAATTTCCAAATCGGGCAGAATGTTATCCGCCCGCATCACGTCAGCCAAACTTCGCCCCGAAATGACGCGGCCTTTGCCCACGCGACGCTCGCCGGCGGCGCCCCACAATTGGTCAGCCAACTCTTTGATCTCGACATCGGAATGCGGATAGCCGCTCAGTCCGATCGCTCGCTCTGGACGCGGACCAATGACCGTCGCGCCGGCGCGGACCAGTTCCACGAGTTTCTTGAGCGTGGCGGGCGAGAGCGCCAACGGTTTCCCGCTGCCGGAGTCAGGACAGGTTTTCGCGGTCGCGCCGCCCGTAGCCTTGCCGAAGATCTCCTGCCGTGGCTTTTTCCAAGCCCCGCCCTGACAGAGAACCAGATAGCGATAGCTCTGTCCATGGCGCAACCTCAGCGCGCCGTCCTCTCCCACAGTCGCACGGTCGAGCAACGTCTCCGCGTTGATGGTGTCGCAGTCGCAACCGCGCGGCAGCGGCGGGTCCATCGCCCAACGTGCCGGCACATACGACGGAACCCATTCGCCTTGCAAGTAGCAGACATCGGCCACGAACCGTCCGGCTTGAAGTAGATGCTGGCAGCGCGCGAGGTAGGTCAACCAGGAAGCGCTCATCGGCCACCACGTCACGTGACGATCGAACTCCATGCCGACTCCCGGCCACTCGTAGCCCGGCCAACTCTGTTCCTCCGGCTGGGAGACAAAGAAACACAGCATGTTGCGATTCAGTCCGGCGCAGAACGCGCGGTCGCCAATGTCCTTCAAGCGGACCACCAGCCAATTCCCCTCGGGCACGTCCCACTTGAGCCGGCCTGCGGCGTTCATCCTCGCGGTCAGATCGAGGATGCCTTTGCTGCGGCAGTGATTGCCGGCGGCTTTCTCGCCCTTCCGCAACAAACTCACCTCGGCGATCTGCACGTTCCAATTCGCCTGGCCGCGGTGAGGATGCGAAGAGGTGACCACCAGCCGGAACCAACGCGCGGTCGTCTCGTCGAAGCTCACCGTCTTTGGTTTTTCCGGCTCCACTTCGAAACGGGCGACCGTGCGGAACGTCTTGCCGTCGGCCGAAGCCTGCACTTCGCAATCGCGCGGTCCGCATTGCGGAAAAGGAACGATGTGAATCGCCGCAGCCGCAAACTCCGCGTCGAATGTCCATTGCAAATACTCCGGACGATCTGGCCGGGGACCCGCGCCCGGACGGTTGCCGTTGGAAATCCAGCGCGTCGCCGGGTCGCCGTCGGTGGCGAACTCGGGACTATAATCCTGATAGGACGAACTGGCCGTGAGCTTTGCCGGCGTGTGCTGACCACGCGCATCGGGAATCGGCCAAGCCAGCACGGCGGTGTCGTGGTAGGTCTTGTCCGTGCTTGCGGCGACGTGGAGCACGTCGTCGAAGACCAACGGCCCTTTCAGTCGCTTCAGCCCATACACCAAATTCTTCGCCGCATCGTCCGGCGTAACCCACGGTCCGCCCGCGTTCCAGCCGCCGCACAGATTCAGGCCGATCGTGATTCCCCGCTTGGCAGCTTCCTCGACGGCCAGCCGGAAGAACTGCCGCCACTCGGCGCTCATGAACTCGATCGTCTTGGGCGTCTCTCCTTTTCCTGCGTGAAAGACCAGCGCGCCGCTGATCCCCTGTTTGCGCATCTCGTCCAGGTCGCGGACAATCCCGTCGCGTGAAACGTAGCCGTTGAGCCACCACCAGTAACACCACGGCTTGGATTCGTTGGGTGGCGAGGCGAACGCCTTCGCTAGATCATCGGCCGCGGCGGTTGCAAACGGATTGGAGGCGGGTGAAGCAACGATCACTACCGAGAGTAACAACGAGGTCGTCCTAATCATGGTCGTGCTCTCCTGAACGCCGCCATGAGACACCAAACCGGCGCCCACGTCCATGCCTGAAATGATCGGCGATTTGCAGGTGCTGGCCCCGGCGATGTCCTGCCGCCAGCCAATCGTGAGGCCGGCGGAAACGAAACCATGTCTGCCGTCGCCAATCGGCCTATAAGCGGCCCGTTAGCAAGCTCTGATTCGAACGATGTAGCAACAGCAAACAAGACCAATCTTGCGTAGCTGTTGGCCACGCCAGAACGTGGTGAAAGTTGAGAGCCGGAACATCCGTTGCACGGCTGAGGGATGGGTGGTAGGCTGTGGCCATGAAGACGGTTGCGGTTGAAACAGCCAAGTTGTCGGCGTTGGTGGCTGACGTTCGCGCGGGCGAAGAAGTGGTGCTGACCGATCACGAGCGGCCGGTGGCGAGGCTCGTGCCGGTGAGGCGCACGCCGCCCCGGGCGACGCCGGAGATGCTGCGCGCCCGAAAGCAGGCGTTGCACGAATTGCGCGCGCTGGGCGGGCTGCGCGACATCATTGCCGATCCGGCAGCTTGGCAGCGGGAGATACGCCAGGATCGGCCGCTGCCGGGGCGCGAATAGTCCATGCTCTGCGACAGCAACGTCCTCATCTATGCGGCAGAGCCGGGAGAAACGCGGTTTGATCCGTGGGTCCAACACCCGGAGGCTTGTTTGGCGAGCGTGACGCGCATCGAGGTGCTTGGGTTTCCCGGTTTTGCGGCGCTGGATGCCGCACGGCAGGCGCGGTTGGAGACGCTTGTGGGATCGCTGGTCGAGTTGGAATTGGACCGCCAAGTGGCGGAGCGCGCCATCGCTCTGCGCCGCGAGCGAAAGATGACTCTGGCCGATTCCGTCATCGCGGCAACGGCGTTGGAGTATGGGGTGCCGCTGGTCACGCAAAATGTGGAGGATTTCAAGCACGTGCAGGGCTTGCGCGTGATCAATCCGTTCGAGGTAGTGTAGCGGAGTGGAGTCGGGCAAGGCACTGCAGACAAAGTGACGTGGCGGCACTCCTCTCGCTGCGCGAGAGGTCATCAGTCATTATTTCGTCTCGCGGAGCGAGACGGCTACTTTCTCCGTCGTCTGCAACGTCACCGGGCCGAGCAGGCCGGAAGGCAGCAGCTTGTCGTTCTTGTGCCAATGCTTCCACGTCGTGAACGTGATGCGATTCGTAACTGGGCGCGGACGTCCTTCCAGCAACCATGCCGGCCACTCTTCCAGCACGCCGTTTTTGCGCCATGCGCAGTCGTCGGGGTATTGTTCGTCGCCAATCAACCGGTTCACCCAAAGATTGACGACTTTGATCTCCAGTGTGTTCTCGCCCTGCTTCAGCGCGTCGGTGATCTCCACGCGGAATGGTGGTTTCCACAGGATGCCGAGGTCGCGGCCGTTGAGCCGGACTTCGGCCATGACTTCGACGCGACCAAGGTCGAGGGAGATTTTGGATTTTGGATTTTGGATTTTGGATTGGAACGTCGTGCGATAGGTTGCCGTGCCGGAGAAATACTTGATGCCGGCATCGGTGTGCTCGCTCCATGACGCCAGCTTGTCGAACTTCGCCGAGGCCGGCGCGCCGCGGCCAGGCTGGAAATCAACGGTCCACGGGCCGCCAATTGGGACGCCAGTTTCTCGCTCCGGTTGCACAAGAGCGGCAACCTCAGCGTCGGTGAGAGCGCGCTCGAACTGCGATACATCTTTGAGGCTGCCAGCAAACGTGCCTGTCTCCCGTTTGTGCGTAACGCCTACACCGGAATGCACGACTTTGTCGCTGCGCGCGCCGGTGCGAACGAGTTTGCCGTTGATGAAGAGGTGCGCTTGACGGTCGCGATAGACGGCAGCGACGTGTGTCCAGTTCGTGCTCTGGTGTTCGACAACGACGCTGGCCACGCATCGTCCTGCACTGTGTTCGAGGACGCAGACGCCGTTGGCGGTCACTGCGATGCCAGCGCCGGCGTGATCGCGACCATAGAGTTCATGTCCCGGCGGCGGATAGACGGCGTAGTTGCGACGGCCGCCGGCGCCGGGCTGGCCTTCGCGTGGCAACGGGTTCTTCTGCGTGGTCTTCGCCCAGCAGGCCATCGTGAAGTTGTTGGTCAAGTTGCGGTTGTCGTCCGGGGCGCGCCATTCCGCCAATGCGCTCGCTGGCTCGCGGAACACGACAAAGACTGAGCCGCGCGGGTCGAGATGAAGCGGTAGTTCCGCTCGCCCGTCCTTCTCTTGCCAGTCAGCGACGCGCTCGATCTTGCCGGTGTCAGGATGCCAGAACTCCGGCTGCTTGCCACGGATGCGGAACTGAACGGCGGTCGTCACGGGCCGGTTTTCGGGATTGGCGACGAAGTAAATGTCCGTGTCCCCTTCCTTGCGGTGAATGAAATGCAGATTCGCTCCCGAAAAATCCGGCGGCAATCCTTTGGCACTGAGAACTTCCTTCACGCTCTTGTTGGTAATGACCTTGCCCCAGAATTCGTCGGCCAACTTTTGAACCTCGCGATCACAGTTTGGATAATCGGTCAGGCCCGGTGCGCGTTCTGGCTTCGGGCCGATCACAGTCGCGCCGGCTGCGACAAGTTCCTTGATTCGTTTCAGCAGAGGCAAAGTCATCGTCTTTGAGTTCGGCAGCGTCAGCACGGCATACGACATCCCGTCGGGCAACACGAGCCGGCCATTGGAGACGCTGACGCGTTGCAGCAACACTTCGGCGCCACACGCATCGAAGTCGTAACCTTCGGGCAACGGCGGGTCGAGGTCGCTGTGACGCCAGCCAAACTTGCCGAAAGAATTCGGCACCTGCTCACCGTAGAAGTGCAGCGTGTCAGCGACAAATTTGCCTTTCTGAAGGAGATACTGGCAGCGCGCGAGATACAGCAGCCACGCGCGGCTCTGTTCCCACCACGTCTGCGTCCGCTCGAAGTGAATGCCGTTCGACCCTATCGTCATGCCGGGGAATTTGTCGGTCCACGGTTGTTGTGTGTAGCAGGCGATCATGAAACGGTTCACGCCGGAACAGAACCCGCTCACGTCGCCAATCGCCTTCAACGAGAACGGATGATGCGCCCAGTGGCGGTCGCTGTTCCCCGGCTCGGTGAATGATTCCGCGCCGATGATGGGTTTGCCATAGACGTGCCCGGCGGAGGAAGCGAGCTTGGCGCGAAAGTTTAGTTCCGGTTCGTGGTTCGCCCAGAACTCGCCCATCGGCATGTCCGCGCGCCCGCCGCACATCATCGTGTCCAACATGCTCTTGCCGTAGTGTTCGATGGACAACTTCATGCCGCGACGATTGGCAAGCTCGCGCAGATGGCCGAAATAGTTATCCGCGATCAGATCGGCGATGGTGCGACGCACGTCGTGGAGGAAACGCTCCGAAATCTCCAGACTGTCAACGACGCGTCCCGTCATCGCCGGCAGGAACGGCAACGGGTCGTAGCCCCGGCGTTGGATGAACTCGTCGCGGAAACGCGGCGTCCAGTTCTGCGAGCCGTTTTCCCAGCTATCCACGTGCGTGAACGCAAACGGCCCGGCCTCGGTGATCAGTCTGCCGATCAGCGCGTTGAAGTGCGCTTCGATGGCTTCCTTGCTCAGCTTGTCGCACTCCAGTCCTTGGCCACCCTTCGTGGGGGGACGATTGCAGATGCCGCCCGACGCGTGCCCCAAACGCATCACCGTCCAGTTTCCTGCCGGCGCATCCCAAGCGAGTTTGCCGTTGCGATCCATCTGCGCCGTGAGGTTGACAATCTTGTCGCGCTGCACGGCGAGATCCGGCGGCACGGGTTTGGAAGCGTCGGGGCTTGATTTGATCTGGCTGGCCAGGTTGGCCTGATAGCCCGCCTTGACCCGATACTGGTCAATCCGCGCGCCGCCGTGCAGTTCGACTTCCGCGACCTGCAATCGCGGTGAGCGAACGGGTTTGTTGAACTGGACGCGAAAGAACTTGGCGCGTGTCGCGCTGAAGCTCGCCGCGCAAGACGCGCGCGTCGCGCCGGCATCGAGCATTTGAAAACGACAGACTTCGCGGAATTGCCGGCCATCATCCGACGCCAGCAACGTGCCGCCGCTGGGACGGACAAACCCCATCGCGGCAATCACCGTCAACGCGCGAGCCGTGAAAGGCTCCTTGAACTCGAACGTGGCGAACGCCGGCTGCTCCGGTGTCGGCGAAGCCAGGCTGAGAGCCGGCTCCAGCTTGCCATCCACCAATCGCGTGGCATCCTGTTTTGGATCACTCACCGTCACCTTCGGATTCGCATCGCGCATCGTCTGCTCGTCACCCGTGGGCGTCGGATACGCCAGCACGGCGATATCGCGATACGATTCCGCGAGCGGTGGCAGATTCGAAGGCATCGCCTCCTTGCCTTCGTAGTGTTCCTGAATCATCGGCTTCGGCAGCGTCACCTCGACGCGACCCGGCCCTTGGACGCGCGCGGTGCTGTGCGCAAGCATCTGCATACCTTGTTCCGGTTTGATCCACGGCCCGCCGCTGCCGGCCCAGCCATCGCCGTTGTTCAAATCAACCTCGATACCCAGCCGCGCCGCCTCCTTGAGCATATGCTGGAACAACGCGCGCCATTCCGCGCTCATGAATCCGACGCGTCCCGGCGGCATGCCGTATCCGAGGCTCAGGATGAGCACGCCGCCGATGCCGACGCGATTCATCTCCTCGAGGTCTTTCGTGATCCCCTCGCGCGTCAGGTTGCCATTCATCCACATCCAATAAACCCACGGCCGCGCCGAGGCGGGTGGCGACGCAAATCCCTTCTCCAATTCATCTGCGCGCGCCGCGACAACACACAAAATCAAGATCAGTGTCTTCATTTCATCAGAACAATTTCGCCATGTTGATCTCCGTTTGCGCCGGGCCTTCGATGTCATGGACCCACGACGGAATCTTCTCCATCAGGCTGCCCGCTGTGCGGTAGAGCGCGATGATGTTCTCCATCGGCGAGCGGACCTGAATCGCGTGCGACGGGCCGAGGATCAAGCCGCCCTTCGGGAAGAGATCGAGCCGCCGTTTCACCTCGCGTTCCACGTCCTGCGCTGTGCCTGTCACCAACTCGCGCTGCACGTCCATGCTGCCCTGGAAAATCAGGCGGTCGCCGGAGTTCTTCTTCAAGCTGGCGATGTCGTTCTCCGGCGTGGTTGGCTGCACCACGTCATAGACGTCCAGACCGAGCTTGATCAGCCGGTCGAGGAACATCCAGCAGGTGCCGCACATGTGCATCATCGTCCGCGCGCCGTGCCGGTGGGCCATCTCGAAGAACGCGCCGTATTTCGGCGCGAAATGTTTGTCGAACGTCCCGAAGCTGATCATCGCGGCGCGTTGGTTGCCGAGGTCGTCGCCGACGTGGGCGAAGTCCACCAACCCGCCCGCCGCCTCCAAAATGCGCTCGTGCATCTCGTAGAAGAACCGGAACCGCGCCTGCATGATCTCCAGATACACCGGATTGTCATCAACGAGGTCCATCATCACCTGCTCCATGCCCCTCGCGCGAGCGATGCTGTTGATGAAATCCATGTCGCCCGCCGTGCCGCAACACACCGCAAAACCCGCGTCGCGCAGCCGCTGCGCCTGCTGTTTGATCGTCGAATAATCGAACCAATCCGCCGACGGGAAGTGCGAGCGGTCAAGGTCCTTCAGTTCGAGCACGCCCTCGAACGGCCGATAGACCGACTCCAGATATTTGCCGCCGTCGAACTCCATGTAGGCGTAGCGTTCGCCGAAGTAGCCCTCCACGCTGCCGTCGGGAAACTTCCGCAGTTCCGGCCCGACATAGACCGGCTCGACGCAACGGAAATCGTCGCCGAGCACGCGCAGCATCTGCCCTCTTCTCTAACGGAAGACGACGTAAAGCGCCACCATTGTGCCGAAAAGCACGCCGGCCAGCACGCGATAGTTGCCGAGGCCGGTCCATGCTTCGCCTTTGAGCGCATCGAACGGATGCGCCCACGTCAACGCCTCGCGTTCGGCCGATGGCGCGTCGGCGTGCGTTCGCGAGACGACGAACAGGATGACGCTGCACAGGACGAACAGGACAAACGACATCACCATGTAGTTGACGTAGTAGCCTTTCACGACGCGCTCGTCGAACCACGTCAGCAGGCTCAGCCAGTCCGCGCAGCCGAGCGCCTTGGCCCAATCGGTCGGCGCGTAGAAGAGAAGGAAGGTCATCAGGCAGATGACGAATCCGCCCCAGAGCGTCGCCAGCGCGCCGCGGTAACTCGCGCCCTTCCAGAACACGCCCCAAAAGAACACCGCCGAGACCGGCGGTGCGATGAAGCACAGCAGCATCGCGATGCCGTCGAAGATGGTTTTGAAGTTCGCCACGAGCGGCGTCCAGACGATGGCAATGACGATGCCGATGGCCGTCGCGATGCGGCCGACGTGGATGGTCTCGCGCTCCGAAGCCTGCGGTCGCACGCGGCGGTAGAGGTCGTAGCTGAACAGCGTCGCCATCGAGTTGAGCGAGCCGGAGATCGGCCCCATCAACGCCGCCAGCAGCGCCGCCGCGATCACGCCGCGCAGGCCGAGCGGCAGCAGGTCCTGGATCATCGTCGCATAAACCTCGTCTGTCTTCGCGACCGGATGCTGGTAGGTGAGGCCAAGATAGATCAGGCCCGGCAGCACGAAGACGAACACTGGCAGGATTTTGATGAAGCCAGCGAACAGCGCGCCGTTGCGGGCGTCGTTCTCCGACTTCGCGCCGAGCACGCGCTGCACGATGGTCTGGTCGGCGCACCAATACCAGATGCTGATGACCGGGTAGCCGAGCATCATGGCGAACCACGGCATTCCGGACGGATCGCCTGCGGGCCGCAGCACCGAGGTCGTCGCGGCGGGAAAATGTTTGCCCGCCTCGCCGATGAGCCGCCACGCCTCGCCGAGGCCGCCGCATTTGATGATGCCGAACAGCGCGATGAGGAACGACCCGGCGAGCAACACCACCGTCCCGACCGATTCCGTCATCACCACAGCCGTCAGGCCGCCCACCGCCGCGTAGAGGCCGGTCAGCGCCGTGATGGTGATCACCGACACCCAGACGTTGATGCCGAACAGCGCGTGCAGGATCAGCGCGCCGGCGTAAAGCGAGAAGCCGATGTGGAGGAAGATGGCGTTGAGGATCGAGATGACGGCGAGAAAATCGCGGCAGCCGCGCCCGTAGCGCCGTTCGAGGAAGTCCGGCAGCGTCGGCACGCGGGTCTTGATGTAGAACGGCGCGAAGAAGAACGCCAGCACGATGAGCGTGAACGCCGCCATCCACTCGAAGTTCCCATAGACCAGCCCGTTGATGTAGCCCTGCTGCGCGAGCGAGACGAGGTGCAGCGCGGAGATGTTGGTCGAGAACAGCGCCAGCCCGATGGTCAGCCAGCTCAGCGAATGGCCCGCGAGGAAGTAGCCTTCGCCCGTGCGCGACCGCTGCCGTTGCCGCCAACCCATGTAGAGGCCAAACGCCACCACGCCCACGAGATAGACGACCAGCACCGCAATGTCCACCGCGCCGAATTTTACTTGTTGTTCCATCATTCTGTCTCCTGAGTTGGCCGGCAAGAATCGTTTCTACACCGGGCACGCGCGTCGGTTGCTCTTTTTCTACGGGTGTTCGCCGAGATAGTTGCCGTAGGTCAATGACAGCACAGCGCTGATCAGCACGGCGAGCGCAAGCCCGATGGTGCGGTGTGTCAGGTGGCGGCACTGGCGCCATTCGCGCAGCAGGACGCC
>Ga0194125_10014046_pt1 | contig 10310 bp, 14 predicted proteins | sample TA2KigC250mmetaG_FD_148626 | JGI IMG/M metagenome (GOLD analysis project Ga0194125, IMG submission 148626) | Freshwater microbial communities from Lake Tanganyika, Tanzania - TA2015034 Kigoma Deep Cast 250m | ecosystem: Environmental > Aquatic > Freshwater > Lake | place: Tanzania: Lake... | reverse complement strand
CAAGTCTAAACCCTTCTCCAGTCTCCCCTTCAACACTATGTTCACTGATTTTTATATCAAGGCCAAAATTATTTTCTTTTACATAATCAACAATCATCTCTTTCTTATAGGCAACACCAAGAACAACATTTTTTATTCCATGAGATTTAAGCCAATTTAGTGTCCAGAAGAGTATGGGTTTGCCTGCAACTTCAACCATCGCTTTTGGCCTATCAGTTATATATGGCTGAAGTCTAGATGATGCGCCACCAACCAACATTACAGCTGTCTTAACTTTATCCTGCATAAGATTTCAACCAAAGTTTAAATATATAAACCTTTTCAAACTTTTATAAATAGAATGCATAGAATAGATTTATGGGTATTCTTCCAAAGCTTCCATTTGAACGTTTGATGAAAAAAGCAGGCGCAAAAAGGGTTTCTGAGGATGCTATGGATGAGATGGCTAAAGTGTTGGAAGAAAAGTTGATAGAGATATCAAAGGAAGCTGCTCTTCTTGCAAAGCATGCTGGCAGGAAGACAATATTGGATGAAGACGTGAGAATTGCTAAGAAAAAAATCTGTGGCTGATTGAATGCTTGATGAAGTTTTGGATAAAATAGAGAAACAGACCAATCTTTCTAGAAAGGATATTATGAAAAAGGTTGATGATAAATACGAACAGATGGACGGCTTGATAACAAAAGAGGGTGCAGCTTATTTGATTGCAAGAGAGTTTGGAGTACCATTACCTACAACTGATAGAAGACTGCAGATGAAAAACATAGTTTCTGGAATGAAAAATATTAACGTATCTGGAAGAATTTTTAGAATATCTCAAATCAATGATTTTGAGAGAATGGATGGGACTAAAGGAAAGGTAGTGAATTTATTCATTAGTGATGGTACGGGATTTTTAAGAGTTCCTTTATGGAATGACCAAGTGGATTTGATAGCAAATGAGACTGTTAAAATTGGTGATACGATTCAAGTTACAAATGGACTATCTAGGGAAAATGTTTATGGTGATATAGAAATCTCTTTGGGAAAGTTTGGTGGATTAAAACAGATAGATAATACAGAATTTCCTTCTGAAGAAGAATTATCAAAAAAATTCTTTTCCATGTCTTCAGACAGAGCTCCTGTAAAAGACATAGTACCAGGAAATTTTGAAATAGCAGCGACAATAGCTCATGTTTTCAAAGGTAGGTTTTTATTTGCCGTTTGTCCTGTTTGCAATTCCAGTTTACAAGGAGACAAATGTGTAGAGCATGGTGTTGTAGAACCAAATTATGCACTTGTCATATCTTGTATAGCTGATGATGGCACAGGTGATTTGAGAGTTGTTTTCTTCCGTAACTTAGCAGAGCGTGTTTGTGATATATCTTCTCAAGAGCTTGTGATATTAAACGAAGAAGAAAGATACCAAAAAATAAAGGATAAATTGTTGGGCAGGGAATTAATAATCTCTGGTAAGGTGAAAAAGAACCAGATGTTTGAAAGGTTAGAAATGATGGGAAATGATTTCAAAGATATAAATGTTCTAGACGAAAGTAAAAAAGTACTAGAAGATATAGAATTGAAGATTGGTGTGTAAATGGCAAAAAAGAAAAATTTGGAGCTTGATGAAATACCTGGTGTTGGAGAAAAAATTGCAGAGAAACTGAAATCTATAGGATATACTGATCCTATGATTATAGCTGTAACATCTCCTAGTGAATTGGCGTCTATAGCAGAGATTGGAGAAGGTCAGGCATCAAAAATAATCAAATCAGTTAAAGACATGCTTGACATAGGTTATGAAACTGCTGATAAAGTTTTGGAGAAAAGAATTTCAATTTCTAAAATATCAACCGGAAGCAAGAACTTGGATAATTTATTGGGAGGAGGTATAGAAACTCAGGCAATTACAGAAAGTTATGGTGCTTTTGGCTCTGGTAAAACTCAGATAGGTTTTCAAATAGCAACTATGGTGCAACTTCCAAAAGAAAAAGGCGGTTTAGAAGGACGCTGTTTGTGGGTTGATACTGAAAATACATTTAGGCCAGAAAGAATAGTGCAGATTGCAAGAGGGTTGGGAATAGAACCTGGTGTTGCATTAAGGAATATTCATGTTGGGAGAGCTTACAACAGTGAACATCAAATGCTTTTAATTGAAAAAGCTCCTGAAATGATAGAAGAAAAAAATATAAAATTAGTTGTTATAGATTCTTTGACATCTCATTTCCGTGCAGACTTTATGGGTAGAGGAGAATTGGCTGGTAGGCAGCAAAAACTAAACAAGCATCTACATCAATTACAAAGATTAGCAGACGCTTATAATCTAGCCATATACATAACTAATCAGGTAATGGCTAGGCCAGACATTTTATTTGGGGATCCTACAGCTCCAGTTGGTGGTCATATACTAGGGCACATGTCTACGTATAGAATGTATCTCAGAAGAGGAAAAGAAGGAACAAGAATAGCTAGAATTATTGATGCTCCAAATCTGATTGAAGGTGAAGCAGTTTTTATAATAACAGAAGCTGGTATTAAAGATCCTGTAGAAAAGAAGTAATTAACATGAAGACTTCTTCAAGGAAATATTAATAAGCAAGAGAGCGTGATATATAAGAATCATATGAATTTCTATGGGAATGTGAGAATGTCTCTCCATTTATAGGAATCGAAATTGCAATCATATTCTTCTAAAAGCTCTTTAGAAAAAGAAATTCCACCTTGTTCATTTACATTAAACTTGTTTTGATACCCATGCGTTTTCATATGTTTTTCTATCCTGCGTTTATCTAAGTATTTACCTAGACCAGACATTCCATATGAGAGTCCAAATGTACCACAACCTAAAATTACTACACTTATACCAGCTACAATTAACAAATCTTCTACCATAATCACTACTATAATTTATAATAGAAAAAGATTTATTTTAGTTGTTCAGAGAATAATGATGTATATATCTCTTCACTTGCTGGTGGGATTCTTTCAAGGAAATTTATATCATAACAACAGATTCTATTTATGAAAATCATCTACCGTGGTGCTGAAAGCATAGTTTATTTGGATATATTTGATGGTCAGAAAGTTCTAGTTAAGGAGAGAGTTAAAAAAAAATACAGGCTATATCAGATAGATGAGAAACTAAGAAGAGAAAGAACTAGAAAAGAAGTAAAATTATTGACAGAAGCCAGAAAACTGAATGTTCTCACACCAACAATTATTCATGTAGACTTTCAAAATCACAAAATCGTAATGGAAAACATAGAAGGAGTTAGAGTCAAAGAATTTCTAAATAATTCTAATAAAAAAGATATAGAAAAAGTTTGTCTACAGATTGGAAAATTGATCGGCAGACTACATGCAGGCAATATAATTCATGGTGATCTTACTACGAGTAACATGATTATAAAAGATAATCAGATATATTTCATAGATTTTAGCCTTGGTGAAATTTCAAAAAGATTAGAAGATAAAGGAGTTGACTTGAACCTTCTAAATGAAGCCATAAAATCAACACACTTTAAGAATTTTAAAATATGTTGGAGTAATATAGTTAAAGGTTATAAACAAGAATATAATGAAAGTAATAAGGTATTAGAGACGGTGAAAGAGATTGAAAAACGCGCTAGGTACATGGAAAGGTAGGATAAAAGGAAAAGATAGAGCAGAGACTCTAGAAAACTATTCAATATTATTTATTATCATAGGTGCGTTACTTCTTTCATTTGGCATAGGTTTGTCAGTTTTAACTGAAAAGATATCGGTTGTATTCTCTGTCTTTGGTGCCTGGATAGTATTTATTTCTACAGTTGCTTTAATTTTTAATTGGATGATGAAAGAATTTAGGAGTGAGTAAATGGCACACGGAAGTAAAAAATTACCATATAAAGTAGTTCCAAAGTGGTTAGACTATTCAAAAGAAGACGTTGAAAAACTTGTTGAAAAACTTTCAAAAGAGAGATTTACATCTGCCCAGATTGGCATGATTCTTAGAGACCAGTATGGAATACCTGATGTGAGAGTTATAACAAGAAAGACAATAACAGAGATAATGAAAAAGCAAGGTATAACGTACGAAGTCCCAGAAGACATGATGTCACTATTGAAAAAGGCTGTCAATCTAAGAGCACATTTAGGCCAGAGCAAACGAGATAAAACATCAAAATATGGCCTAGAAAATTTGGAGTCTAGAATCAGAAGGTTGGGAAAATATTACTCTAAAGTTGGAAAGTTGCCAAAGGACTGGAAATACGACATAGAAAAGGCAAAACTTATTGTCCAGAAGTGATGGTTTGCTTCTAGATGCTATAGAAAGAACAGCTGAAGTTATCAAGCCTATATTAAAAAATAGGAAAGTCAAACTCATAACACAATTTGACACAGATGGATTGACATCAGCATCTATAATAATAAAAATGTTGATAAGAGAGGATGTGAATTTTGAATCAAGAGTATACAAGCAACTAACATCAGAAGTCGTTGATGGGTTATCTGTTAACGAAGATGATTTTTTAATATTTACAGACTTTGGCAGTGGGCAATTAAAATTATTGAAGGACATAATTAACAAGGCCAATGTATTGATTTTAGATCATCATGAACCAACAGAATTCAATCATGATAATTTATTTCACATAAATCCCATTCTTTTTGGGGAGGATGAACTTTCTTCATCGATCATTTCTTACCTTTTTGCAAAATCCATAAATATAAAGAATATAGATTTGATTGATCTTGCAATAATTGGTGCAGTTGCAGATGTTGTTGAAGAAAAATGGGAATTTAAGGGATTTGCTAAAAAAATATTTGATGAAGCTGGTTTGATAAGTAAGATTTCTGTTACAAAAGGTCTGAGACTTTATGGTAGAAACACACGTCCAATATATCAGTCATTAGCATATACAGTAGATCCATTCATACCTGGAATATCAGGTTCTGAATCTCATGCTGTTCAGTTTTTATCCGAAATTGGTATATCTCCCAAATCTGGGGGTGAATGGAAGAAGTTAAAGGATCTTAGCATAGAGGAACAGCAAAAACTTGCATCAGCAATTATCCGTGAGAGGATGGAAATAAAAGAAGCTGCAGAGGATGTGTTTGGTGATGTCTATACAATTCTAGGAAGGCCTGATGAGTTGCAAGATGTACGAGAATTTTCTACACTAATTAATTCTTGTGGTAGAATGGGCAGTTCTTCTCTTGGCATTAGGCTTTGTTTAGGCGATTATTCTATTTTAGAGGGCAGCATGGATGTTTTTAATCAATATAGAAAAGCAATTTCAAATGGTTTAAATTGTGTTAGAGAAAAAAAAGATTTCTTACACACCACAGAATCTGCTACATACATATTAGCAGGTAGCAGCATTCCAGATACAATCATAGGAACAATATCTTCAATAGTTCTAAATTCCAATCTAGTTGAAACAAAGCCATTATTTGGATTGGCAGACTCAGATAATGGGATTGTAAAGGTGTCTGCACGCTTACCAAGAAACCTAGAGATAAACCTAAGGGAAATTCTTGTTAAGGCAGTAGGAGAACTTGATGAAAAAGCTGAAGCTGGAGGGCATATGCTCGCAGCCGGAGCATTCATACCAAAAGGTAAAGAAGATGAGTTTATAAAAATAGTAGATAAAATATTAGGTGATACGATTGGCAATAAAGAAGTCTAAAGGAAAAGAATGGTATACTATAATTTCACCGAAGTTTTTCGGTGAGAAAGATATAGGGAAAACTCTCACTGCAGATCCAGAAAAAGTTATAGGTCGGGTTCTGTCTTTAAGCGCCATAGATTTGATAAACGATTTGAACAAATTCCACTTAAAATTCATGTTTAAAGTTGTTAAGGTAGAAGGTAACAATGCAATTACAGAGTTCATTGGATCAGAATGCCTGCAAGATTTCATTTCTAGGATGGTACTAAGAAGAATCAGAAGGATAGATGTTGTTCAAGATATAAAGATGAGAGACGGTGTAAAGGTACGTGTTAAAGTATTGGCTACTATATCTAAGAAAGCCACGAGCAGTGTAGAAAAATCTGTCAGATTATTTATACATCAAATGATTAAAGAGGAAGTTGAAAGATCGACACTGGATCAGTTACTGAAGAAAATAATATCAAATGAATTAAGGACAAATGTATTGCGGGAATCAAAATCAATTTATCCCATAAGAAATTTTGAGATAATAAAAACTGAAGTAATTAAAAAATAGCTTGTATTATTCTGACTCCAAACAAACTAAATAAAATAATTGCATACACTAGTCCTGTTATGATATTTGCAATCAATTTTCCATTTTTCTTAAAGGACTTTGTTAAAACTTCTTCAGCCATTAAACCGCCATCAAATGGTTTCCATGGCAACAAGTTTGCAACACCTATACCTATATTGAGTAGAAACAACCATCCAAGTAAATTGAATGTAATCAATGCACCACTCTTCAATCCCATAATAGTCATCGGCGATACAATTCCAATAAATGATCCCGTCTGGTTATCTAATTTAGCAACAGTTTTCAGAGTATATGTTGAGACATTTGTAACAATTTCTATATTCTCTCCAATTGGTGTGTTGTTTAGAGTTCTTGAAAGATCTTCATATGTCTTTATTTCAATGCCATTTATTGTTTTTATCATTCCAGTAAGATTAGATTCATATGCTGGATATCCTTCAATAGTTTGATTAAAATCAACTCCTTGAGGCTCAGTTAAAGCAGCAAAAATTGTAGGGTTCATTAATAATGCATAGAAAATTAACCCTAATAGAAGAAATAGAAAACCAACAATAAAATTTGCAAAACTCCCTGCTGCAAAAAACGATAATTTATCAGAAGTCTTCATTTTTTTTACTTTCTTATTGTCTGGATCAACAAATGCTCCAATAGGAAGTACAAAGAACAAAAGAACTCCATAATTTTTAAGTGGAACTTTTCCAGCTCTTGCAAAAACTCCGTGCATTGTTTCATGTGCAAACATTATTATAAAGATTGCAATTAACCAGTACCAGAATGGAACTCCTATAATTGGTCCAGGGTATTGATATCCTGCAGCTGTTGGTAAAACCAGTGCAACCCCAGGAGTCATTTTAGTTACAGTGAAAATTATTAATCCAAGACCGATTAAACCACCTAGAAAACCTATTACAACAGCAACATAACCAGTGATCCTAACAGCCTTTTCATGATTTTTTATCAACGTGTCTATTAATTCAAGTCCCCTTTTCCACCTTAGAATGATGAGACCAGAATGAAACTCATATTTCCCCCTATTTTTATAAAGAAAAAATCCAAGAACCGCAAAAAATATGAGCATTGATATAAGTTCTATGTTCATTAAATCACTTACAATCTTATAGTATTTTGTTTTTAAAGAGATAATATTATCTAAACTAATAATACTTACAGTTTCTCATAAATTCTATTTTTACATAAATTGAGTATATGCAAAATACCCAAGAATTGCTAATATGATTATTATTATTGCAATTGTTAGCTTCTTCATGAAATTTAATTTGCTTTTTAATTAAATAAAAAGTTTTATGCAGGAGGTGGGATTTGAACCCACGAAGGCACTAAGCCACGAGGACCTGAACCTCGCACCATTGACCAGACTAGGTGACCCCTGCTTTAATATAAATCTTTAATCAACTATTCAATTTAAAATATGACAGATAAAGTAGTTTATATTTCAAAAAACAATGGTACATATATTCTAAGAGGATCAAAAGCATGTACTGTAAATTCTTTTGATAAGCTTGTGAAATCCATACCAAGAGATTCTAAAGTTTCCACTATTTATGGGATGTATCCAGAAGAAATTTTCAAACTAGCAAAAAAATTAGGAAATGATAGAATCTTACCTCCACTATATGATATCTAAAATCATTTTTATATCTTAATTTTAATCTTAATTTGATGTTGCAATCAATAAAACAACTGCTTATTGAAAATTTGAAGGATGAATTAACTCCAGAGAAATTAGAGCTTTTACCTTCAAGTTACCAAAAAATTGGAGACATAATAATTCTTGATATCAATCCAGAATTTATTACAATTGATGATGTGATTGGAAAGATTATTTTGAAAAACATACCAAATACAAGAACTGTGTGTAAAAGAACTGGATCTATAAATGGTGTAGGAAGAACACCGCAAATAGAGGTTATAGCTGGAGATAATAACACAGAAACTATTCATAAAGAGTATGGTTGTTTGTACAAATTAGATGTTTCCAAGATAATGTTTTCTAAAGGAAATTTAAACGAAAGAAGCAGACTTGCTAAATTAGTCAAATCAAATGAAGTTATAGTTGATTTGTTTGCAGGAATTGGTTTTTTTTCATTACCGATAGCAAAATTCTCTAAACCGTCTAAAATATATTGCATTGATATTAATCCAGTCTCTATTCTCTATCTAGATAGAAATGTTCATTTGAATAAAGTTGAAGGAAAAATAGAAGTCATTCTTGGTGACTGTAGAGAAGTTACTAAAAAGTTAGGAAAGGTTGCTGATAGAGTCATAATGGGTTATCTGCCAAACACTAGAGAATTTCTTGATTCTGCATTTTTTGTTTTAAAACAGAAAGGCGGTGTGGTTCATTATCATGATACTTTCAAAGAAGAAGAGTTGTGGAATAAACCAATTGAAATTTTAGAAAAATCTGCTCAGAAAAATGGTTATTTCTTAGAAAAAATTCAAGAAAAGAGAATTGTGAAATCTTATGCACCTAAAATTTTTCATGTTGTTATAGATGCAACATTCTCAAAAAGATAGTTTTAAATATTTTTCATATAATTCAGAATCATATGACTAGAACAATTTATGTGTATGGGCGTACTAATGAGGATGACATATACAGAATTATACAAAATTCTGTAAAAAGGCATAAATCTATTGATCGTTCTGGGAATTTAGATGATATATTTAGATATAAAATTTCAAAATACAGAGAAATTATTGAAATAACAATTAGAAAGAAGTCATGATTTTAAATTCTTTTCACTTTATATAATTAAGATGGAGATAAAAAGAGGGTTCAAGCTCACAGACACTTACAAGTGTCTAATCGGAGTCACGCCATACACGCAACCTCCGATAAGGTCACTTCCACAAGGAAGCATAGACAATTTTCTAAAAATTCTTAAATACGCTGATGTGGTTATAGATGAACATAAATCATATGTTTGTTTTTTGTTGGGCGAAAATGATTGTAGTACATCCTTGAAGGAATATCTTAAATTAGAAAATAGAGGTTGCTTAGAGAAGTATGTTTTGAAAGGTGTTGCTTCAAAAATACCAGTTGAAATAAAACTGAAAGGATATGATGAAAGTTATGGTGCTGCACCGGGTGGTATCATTCCAGATGGTGGAGAAGTTGTTTTTGAACAGGGAATTTCTGGACATATAAAATTAAACGTGTCTGATGCAGACACCATGGCACAATACTATAATGACATACTTAGAAAAATTGTAGAATGGGGAGAAACCTGTAGATTATCAGAAGTTCAACTACAACCTAGGGTTCATAGATAAAAATGAATAATCTTAGATAAGTTAAAATTATTCTGGTTTTCTATCCTAAAACTCTAACATCCAAAGAAATTTTCCAATATCTTGTTCCAAAAGGCAAAACTTTAACCCTATTAAGAATCTGAATTTTTTTATTAAAATCATCGGCAATACTTTTCACAAAACTTTCAGCTTCTGTAAACATATCATCTTCAGGAGCAATGTGATAAAAGTGAATCATACCGCCATATTTTATGCATTTGAAGGCCTCATCCAGATATTGATATGCACCGATAGAATACGGCATAACAATCCTATCAAATTTTTCCATTGAAGAACAAACATTTCTCACATCATCATTAATCAAAGTAAATTTATGCGATACTTTGTTTTTAGCAATATTTTCTTTTGCATATTCATGTGCTTCAGGATTTATCTCAACACCATATATTCTTTTAATAAGCTGTTGCCTCTTTACTATAGCAATTCCATATGGCATTGCTCCTGAAAACATTACCAAAACAAGTTCTCCTGCTCTAACCATTCCTGCTATTCTCTGTCTTTCTGTTGATTCTCTTGGTGAAAAAAACACTTTTTGTGGATCAAGTTTGATGAAATACCCATATTCTTTATGAATAACTTCTGTATCATTGCTTCCCAAGATCAATTCCAAATCTTCTAGTCTAAAAACACCTTTTCTGCCAGACTTTTTATTCAGGACAGACACAACATTTTTATTAAGTTTTATCAAGGCTTCTGCTATATCTTTTTTCCTATTTTCCAGTTCTTCAGGTATCTCTATTATAGCTACTTCTTTTTCTTTA
>Ga0194125_10014043_pt1 | contig 10311 bp, 7 predicted proteins | sample TA2KigC250mmetaG_FD_148626 | JGI IMG/M metagenome (GOLD analysis project Ga0194125, IMG submission 148626) | Freshwater microbial communities from Lake Tanganyika, Tanzania - TA2015034 Kigoma Deep Cast 250m | ecosystem: Environmental > Aquatic > Freshwater > Lake | place: Tanzania: Lake... | reverse complement strand
TGCGCGCGAGCGGCGTTCCCTTTTTCTACTGGCCGTACATCGCGGGGTCGCCCAACCAGATCCCACTGAAGTACATCAATGTGGGCTTCAACGACTTCTTCGGAGTGATCGTCAAGAGCGACTGGGATCTGCTCGATCTGATGGGCATCGAGAATGCTGAACCGCTGACGGAAGTCCGACTGCTGCAGGAGGCGTATTCGAAGAACGCGGCGGGTCTTGGCGTCTCGGCGCAGGCGAAGATCTTCGGAAGTTCCGCGAACATCCGCGCGATGGGTCTGTACGACTTCGGGAACGAAGAACAGACTGCTGCAGGGGAAACCATCATCAGTCCGATCCAGTACCGCGGCGATGCCGAGGGCAGTTGGCGCGGCAACCTTGCGAGTGATGTCACTTTGGCGATCGAGTTTGCCGTGTTCAGCGACTCCACCTACGCGTCGATTTTCAAGCAGAACGACTACCTCAATCGCCGCGAGTACGAGACGATGGGCTACTTGAACTGGCAAGACGCAAACAATTCTCTGTCGCTGCTGCTCAAGTACAACCCGAACAACTTCATCTCCAACGGATCGATCCTTGCCTCGCGCCCCTACATCACCGACAAGCTGCCGGAACTGGCCTATCAGCGTTACGGCGATTCACTCTTCGGCGATACGGTCACTTGGTCGCAGCAGTATTCGGGCAACCTCATGCGGCTCGACCTACAGTCGGGATCACCCTCGCAGCTCGGCATCTCATCGCTCGCGTTCTCGACATCTGGGCTCTATCCATCCACTCTCAGCGTGAAGGATGCCTACGAGTCCGCCGGCTATGACGGGCTGACCCGCTCGCGCATCTTCACGCGGCAGGAACTCTCCATGCCACTCCAGTTTGGTTCGTTGAAGGCGGTGCCTTTCGTGCATGGACAAGTCGCCGCGTACATCCTCAACAACTTCAAGGACTACAACCCTGATGCTTCGGACTGGCGAGCGCTCGTCGGCGCGGGCAGCCGCTTCTCGACCGAGTGGACCGCCAACTACAACTCCGTGCGCAGCGCGTTCCTCGATCTGAATCGTCTTCATCATGTGATCCAGCCGAGCGCCACGCTGTGGTATGGCTGGAACTCGCAGAGCGTGCTCAGCATGCCTGTGTACGACCAGGACGTTGAGGCCACTTCGGGCGCAGCCGTTGCCCACGCCGCGATCTCCAACAAGTTGCAGACGATGCGCGGCGGTCCGGGCAACTGGCGTTCCGTCGATTGGCTCGTGCTGAATGTCGGTGCAGCGGTCGACAATCAAGGAAACTCGCTGCAGCCAACGACCACCGCGACCGACCCGCTCGGCCTGCAGTATTCGCAGTCGCCCATGCCCACCTTCTACTCGTGGCGCCCCGAGTACTCGCAGTGGGGCGACCATGTCTATGCCAACGCGACCTGGCAGTTGAGCGATGCGTTCTCGCTGTACGGGCAAGGCACCTACCTGCTCGAGGACCGCGGCAACTCGCTGAACAGTTTCGGACTCACCGATCTCGGGCGTGGCACCATCGGCGGCAGCGTGCAGCAGTCGCCCGATGTGCGTGTCTTTGCGGAGTACCGCTATGTGAACACCTTCGGTGTCGCTGGCTATCCAGCCGATGAGTTCCTGCAAGGAGGATTCGCGTACCAGTTGAGCAAGAAGTATGCACTCACCGTCGCGCCCCAGTACGACCTCATACAAGAGGACTTCCGCGCATTCTCCGCAACCCTCACGCGAACCTTCCCCGACTTTTTCCTTTCCATTGGCGCCTCGTACAACAAGATCACCGATCTCACCACCTTCAACGCCAGCATCCAGATTCCTGGAGCGGGCGGCGGCGGAATCGGGATCGATCCCGAATCCCTCGCGCAGGGCGGCTCACTCGTGCCAGGACTCGCCGAGCAGTAGCCCAGGCTTCCCGCGCCGGTCATTCGGGGAACAGGCTCGAACGATCTTCCGCCGTCGGCGAAAATGCGAGATGCACATGCTTCGCGCCCGCGGCGGTGATGCGCCTGCCCTGCCGTGTGCGGGCGACGAATCCGGTCTGCAGCAAGAAGGGTTCCACCACATCCTCAAGCGTTCCGCCATCTTCGCCCATCGATGCGGCAAGCGCTTCGACGCCGACTGGACCGCCTTGGTACACGCCGCCAAGCGTCGTCAGGTACTTGCGGTCGAGCGCATCGAGTCCGACCGCATCCACCGACTCCAACTCGAGCGCCGCATCGACCGTGCCAGTGCCGATCGATCCGTCGCCGCGCACGAGCGCGAAGTCATGAACGCGGCGGAGCAGACGCAGCGCCACGCGCGGCGTGCCGCGACTGCGCGATGCGATCATCGCAAGGGCATCCTTCGCCACCGAACCCACATCCAGAATGCGCGAGGCCCGCTCGAGGATCGCGAGCAAATCACCCTCTGGGTAGAAGCCCAAGTGATGCGTGATGCCAAAGCGCGTTCGCAGCGCCTGCGTCAGCAGACCAGGTCGCGTTGTCGCACCGATGATGGTGAACGGCTTCAGGTTCACGGTCACCACTTTCGCGTGCATCCCCGAATCGACCGTGAAGTCGATTCGGAAGTCCTCCATCGCGGGGTAGATGTACTCCTCGACCGATGCGGGCAACCGATGGATCTCATCGATGAACAGCACATCGCACTCCTGCATCCGAGTGAGCATGCCCACAAGATCGCCCGCCTTGGTCAGCGCGGGTCCGCTGGTGACGGACGCGTGCGCATCCATCTCATTCGCAATGACATAAGCGAGCGTCGTCTTGCCAAGCCCCGGCGGTCCGTGCAACAGGACATGCTCCATCGGCTTCCCCCGCTGCTTCGCCGCAGCGAGCGCGATGCCAAGCCGCTCCTTCAGCGCCGACTGCCCGACATACTCCGCCATGCGCTGCGGACGGATCGACGGAACTGCGGTCGCCTCATCATCCGACTGCGCCGTCGCCGACACGATTCGTTCTTTGGCCATCCGTGACCGCTCCTCGCATGCGCAGGGCTTTCGGGCGCCCTGCTCGACCCATCGTCAGAACTTCACCACTGGCACTGCACGGTCCGACTCGCCCGCCTTGAAGAAATCGAATGGCGTGAACCCGAAGAGCCGCCCGACGATGTTGGCGGGGAACTGGGCAAGCGTCGCGTTGAAACCCTGCGCCGATCCGTTGAAGCCGCCGCGCGACTGCGCGATGCCGCTCTCGAGACCCGACAACTCGCCCTGCAACTGCAGGAAGTTCTGGTTCGCCTTCAAGTCGGGATATGCCTCGGCGACCGCCATCAGACGCCCGAGTGCGCTGGTCAGTTGCCCTTCCGCCTCGCCACGCTCGGCGATGGTGCCGCCCTTCATCGCGGCCGCGCGCGCCTGAATCACTGCCTCAAGCGTGCCGCGCTCATGCGCCACGTAGCCCTGCACCGTATTGACGAGATTCGGGATCAGATCATGACGACGCTTCAGTTGAACATCGATGCCGCTGAACGCGGCCTCGGTCGCCACGCGCAGTCGCTGCAGCGAGTTGTAGACGCCCATCACATAGAGACCGACCATGATGGCGAGCAGCACGAGACCGCCGATCACAAACACCAGAATTCCGATTCCAACCAACGCTTGTCCGAGAAGATTCATCATCGCTTTCGATACTCCGCACAGCGCAGTTGGGGCACGGCAGGCACGCGCCGGCCGTGCGCCCTCGACGCTCACTGCGATGCTACGCCATCGCGCCGCCGCTTACGAACCGCCGAGTTCTACCACGCGAGTGAACTCCGCTGCGGTGACGGGCGTCACCGAGAGTCGATTGCCCCGCTGCAGGATCCGCATGCCAGACAGTGCACGCTCGGCACGCAGCATTTGCAGCGTCACAGGGAGGGCGAATTGCGATTCAAAGCGCACCTTCACCGCGCACCAGCGCGGATCCTCACGCGTTGACGCCCCGTCAAAGCCGTCACTCCGCGGATCGAACTGCGTGGGATCGGGCTGCGCCACACCCACCACGACCGCAGTGCCCACCACGCCGCTCGGATCACCGCTGGAGTGGTGGAACAGCACGCGGTCACCGACCCGCATCGAACGCAGAAAGTTCCGAGCTTGATAGTTGCGGACCCCGTCCCACCACGTCGAACCGTCGCGGCGCAGGTCGTCGATCGAATACACATCGGGTTCCGACTTCGCGAGCCAGCGCTGCTCGGCATCCTCGCCCGCTTGGCGCCCCACGGATCAGTTCCAATTCATCCCACGCGGCGGGACGCGCAACTTCTGCGCCTCCGCCTTCGCGATGAAACGGTCCATGCGGCAGAGGTCTCCCCAGATCAGTTTGGCGCGTTCCATCGCATCGTGCTCGGCGAGCAACTGGTAGCGGAGCGCCTCATCCCGCACCATCGCGAACGCCACCAGTTCAAGCGCCACTTCATTCGACAGCTCGGGTCGCTCGATCCAATCCACGATCGTGCGCGCCGCGTGCAACCGTTGCATGCGCAGCCCTGACAGCATCGATCGCATCTCCGAGCGCACTCGCCCGAGCCCGCGTACTCGCCGCTGCGGGTTCTCAATCGGATGCAACATGGCTTGTCGATACCAGCGCGCCGCCGTGGGTTCATCCAACCGATCGATCGCAGCGCGGCAGAGTCCCTGCAGCACGATGTCGTATCGACCATCGTCGCGTTCCTGATGCTGCACGATGTGACCGACGCACACCACCTTGCGCAGCGGCGGGTTTCGTCTCTCCATCGGCGCATCGGGGCTCATGCTCGGTGATGCGCCCGGCTCGATGCTTGCGATCGCGATCGGCAGCGGTTGCTTGCCGCGCGCGACAGGCTCGAGCGCACACGCCACCATCTGGCGGTAGCGCGGCTCGAAGATGTGCAGCGGCAGCGCCGTGTGCGGCAGCAGGCACACGCCTGGCAGCGGGAACAGCGCGATCGGCACGGAGAAGTTGACGGACACCGACTGGCTCACAGCGCCACATCCTATTCCTATGCTCTCTTCGAATTGCTGTGGATTGCCGAACATCCTGTCTGGATCCTGCTGCTTTGTATCGCAGCGGCGGCGGTCACCGCATGGATCGGGCTGCAGCGCGGTTCCCTGCGTTTGGTCGCGTGCGCTGCGGCGCCCCTGCTGCTTGGCGCGCTCGCCGCCGCGATCGGCTGGAGTGTGATCACCCCAGGCGAGCACGCGCAGGAGAGGGTCGAGCAGCTCGTCGCGGCCGTGGTCGCGGGCGATGTCGCCGCGGCGAAGGACTGCTTCAGTGAACGCGCCTCCATCCATGTGGGTCGCCTGAACAGTCCGGGCGAGGGGCGCGATCGAATCGACCGGGCATTCGACTCCTTTGCAGGACGCCACCGCATCGAGTCAAACACGCTTCTCTCCATCGATGCGCGGACACTCTCCGCCGAGACAGGCGAGGTGGAGATTGCCTGCCGCACGGCGACGGCATCCTCCGCGGGCACGGTGCCGACACGCTGGCATTTCGAAGTGGTACGCGAGCAGGACGGCGTCTGGCGAATCCTTCGGATCACATGGCTGCGGCTCGGGAGCGAAGTCCCGTCACTCTCGCTGCTGTGAACGCCGCGCGACGCGTTTCGGGCGCTACGCGGGGCTCGCGACCGACTCAAGCACTTCGCGCAGCAGACGAACCACGCGCGCACCCGCGTCACCGCTCCCACCTGCACGGAGGACGACGCGGTGCGCGCACACGGGCTCGATGCTGTCGACGATGTCCTCGGGCACCACATAGTCCCGCCCCGCAAACCGCGCCGCCGCGCGCGAGGCCTGCGCCAGCGCGAGCGCCCCGCGCGGACTGACGCCAAGCTGCAACTGCGGATGCTGCCGCGTGGCGTGCGCGACCGAGATGATGTAACTGACGAGCGCTGGATCGATCCGTACGGCATCCACCTCCACCTGCAGCGCCAGCACCTGCTGCGCATCGAGCACGGGCTGCAGCCGCGCAAGCGCGCTCCGTGCAGGCTGCTGCAGAATGATCTGCGCCTCATCGTCAGCCCCCGGATAGCCAAGGCTGATCCGCATCAGGAAACGATCGAGTTGGTTCTCGGGGAGCAGGAATGTGCCCGTGAAATCACTTGGGTTCTGCGTTGCCACCACGAGGAACGGGCTCGGCAGCGTGTGCACCTGCCCCTCCGCCGTCACCGTTCCCTCGCCCATCGCTTCAAGGAGCGCGCTCTGCGTGCGCGGCGTTGCGCGGTTGATCTCATCGGCGAGAACGATGTTCGCGAACACCGGTCCTGGGCGGAATGACAGCGATCCCGACCCACGGTCCAAGACGGCAACCCCCGTGATGTCGGTGGGCAGCAGATCGGGCGTGCACTGGATCCGCGAGAACGAACAGCGCACGCTGCGCGCGATGGTCTGCGCGAGAATCGTCTTGCCGACACCCGGCACGTCCTCGATCAGCAGGTGACCGCGTGCGAGCAGACAGCACACGATGCGATCCACCGCGAGCGGGTTCCCGAAGAACACCGACGCGATCCCCTGCCGTAACGCTGCGATGGAATCCATGCGGCGAGGATACGCTTGTGCTGTGCAACCGAAGGCGGTCACCCACGATCTCCGCTGCGTCGGATGCGGACACATCCTCCGCGGGCTGCTGCCAAGCGGCGTTTGCCCGGAGTGCTCGATGCCAGTGATGGTTTCGCTCGTCGAGACACTCGATCTTCCCTCACAAGCGCTCGCTCGCCCCCTGCATGCTCGTCGTGTGGCGGCGGCCCTGCTCGGCGTCGGCATCGGCATCCTGCTGTGGCTCGTTGCGGTCACCTCGCCGATGATCGCGCGCGGCTTCGCCGAACTGGGGCGTTCGCCGCTGCCGCCCGACGGTGGTCCAGTCGATCGCCTCGCGGTCGTGCTCTCGTGCCTCGCGGCGCTGACATTCACACTCTCCGCCGTGCTTCTCGCACGCCGCGACGACGAGGTGCTCATGATGGAGACGGGTGCAGCACGGCAGCGGCTTCTGTGGGGCGTATCGATCTGGTGCGCCGCCGCATTCGCCGCGTGCGTGGGCGTGTTCGTTGACCTGCAGTCCATCACGCATCTCTCCAACATCGGACTGTGGTTCATGTGCCTGACCGTGCAGTTGGCGGCCGCCACGATCGCGGCATCGGGGCTCAACCGCTTCGCCGCCACGCTCGGAAGGCGATGCCGCCGCTTCCGACACGCGGGCCACGCGCGTCAGTCACTCGACACGATGACGGTCACGGGCGCGATCACGCTCTCGACATCCTTCGGCGCGAGCGTGCTGCCATCGCTTGCCTCACCTGATCTCGCGCTCGTGCTGCGTGCGCTCTCGTTCGTCACCGGCGGACTCCTGATGCTCGGCGGCATCTATCTGGTGATCAACTTCTGGTGGATTCGCCAGATTCTGACCGCACCGCCGCCGCAACTGGCGGATGTCATTCGCGTGGTGGAACCGACGGCGCAAGGCCAGTCGCCGAACTGAATCGCACGAACGAGCCGCGTCCGCGCGCGGCGTTCACTTCGGTCGGTTTGTGTTGCCGAGTGCGATCACGGTCGCCGCATCGCCCGTACCCGAAAACACCGCGAGAAACGGCGCGGGATCCGCGGGCAGCGTGGTGAACCCGATCTTCTGCTGCATCGACAGGTTGCAGGTGACGATGGTGAGTTCGCCGCAGCGCGTGGTGCGCACATCGTTCAACTTCGCCGGTTCGGTGGTGGCGTGGCTCGCACCCTGCATGAGATCCGCACGGGTCTTCTGCCCCTTGAAGTTCACCACCTGCAGACCTGGCGCAAGCATCTTCTCGAACGGCTTCAGATCCTTCGCGCGCTGCGCATCAAGAAAGCGCGTCAGCATCGCCGATCCCTCGGCGGCAAGCGCGGTCTCCCCCGCGAATGTCGGCGCTGCGGGTGCCGGACGCGGCGAGGGCTGTTGCAGCGATGCCCACGCGGCGATCTTCCATCCGCCATCGAAGGGAACCCACACGCCGATGCGCGGCGCCTCGCCGCTCAGGTCGGCGCCGCCCACTTTCTGCTGCGCGCGGACGAGGCACGTGGTGACCAGCGCATCACCGACGCGCGTGGCGACCACATTGGAAACCTGAACGCCGTGCGTTGCGCTGTCCTTCACGCGCGCGACCGAGAGCGCGCGGTCCGTCACGCCATCAAACGCGACGAGTTGCGCGCAGGGCAAGAGTTGCGCTTCGATCGCAGCACCGTCGCCGCGCGACAGTGCATCGAACCAGTTGCTGATCACCTTGGTGGCGAGTGTCTGGAGTCCCGCATCGTCGGTCGGCCACGCGGGTGCCGGCGCCACAATCGGCGGCGTTGAAGCGGGTGCGGCGTCCTGCGGTCGCACGGACAAGCGAGCGTGCCCTGCGAACCCGACCGCGCAGATCGCCGCAGCCAGGGAGGCAGGCAGAATGATCGATGGGGTTCGACGGATGCCTTGGTGCATTTTGGGGGAGGCTAGTTGCTGTCCACGGTCAGGCTCTGCCGCTTTGGCACAACCCGTTGCCCCCTTGCAGGCACAGCCCATCGGAGCACTGCCAAGGGCATTCTCCAAGTGATAAACCAGTTTTCATTCCATGGCACGTGATTTGCTATCCCCTTGCTCCGCGCTTTGCGCGCCCAATGTGCCAACCCCTTCCTGAAGAACCGTTCGAACCCTGAAGAAACTGGAGAACACCATGGCAGTCAAGGATCTCACTTTTGATACCCAAGCCCGCAAGCAACTTCTCGCGGGCGTCGAGAAGCTCACCAATGCGGTCAAGAGCACGCTCGGCCCACGCGGACGCAACGCAGTGCTGGACAAGAGTTGGGGCGGACCATCGGTCACCAAGGACGGCGTGACCGTTGCGGAAGAGATCGAGCTCCGAAACAAGGTCGAGAACATGGGCGCGAAGTTGGTGAAGGAGGCGGCGACCAAGACATCCGACGATGCGGGCGACGGCACCACCACTGCGACCGTGCTCGCCGAAGCGCTCTTCCGCAGCGGACTCAAGTTCATCGCCGCGGGCGCAGATCCCAACGCGCTCATCCGCGGCATGCGCAAAGGCGTCGAGAGCGTGACGGGAACGATCGCATCGCTCTCGCGCCCCGTCGCGAACGTCGAAGGCGGCATCGAGCACGTCGCGACGATCAGCGCGAACAACGATTCGGAAGTGGGCACGATCATGGCGGAGGCGTTCGAGAAGGTCGGGAAGGACGGGGTCATCACCGTCGAGGAAGGCAAGGGGCGCGACACGATCGTGGATGTCGTCGAAGGCATGCGCTTCGACCGCGGCTACCTCAGCGCGAACTTCGTCACCAACACCGAAGACATGGAGGTCGAGTTCGACAAGGCACTCGTCCTGATCCATGAGGACAAGATCGACTCGGTCACCAAGCTGGTGCCCTTCCTTGAGAAGGTCATGGAGTCGAAGAAGCCGCTGCTGATCATCGCCGAGGATGTGACGGGCGAGGCGCTCAGCACCCTCGTGATCAACAAGATGCGCGGCGTCCTGAATGTCTGCGCGGTGAAGGCGCCCGGCTACGGCGACCGCCGCAAGGCCATGCTCGAGGACATCGCGATCCTCACGGGCGGCACGGCGATCATGAAGGATCTCGGCATCGATCTCGACAAGGTCGCGATCTCCCAGCTCGGGCAAGCAAAGAAGATCACCGTTGACTCGGACAACACCACGATCGTCGAAGGCGCGGGCAGCACAAAGTCCATTCAGGGTCGATGCACCCAGATCCGCAGCGAGATCGAGCGCACCGATTCCGACTACGACCGAGAGAAACTGCAGGAACGCCTCGCGAAGCTCGCGGGAGGCATCGCGCAGATCAAGGTGGGCGCAAGCAGCGAGGCCGAACTGAAGGAGAAGAAGGGACGCGTCGAGGACGCGCTGCACGCCACGCGCGCTGCCGTCGCTGAAGGCGTTGTGCCTGGTGGCGGACTGTCGTTCATCCGTGCGATCCCAGGTCTCAAGAAGGTCCGTGAGCAACTCGAAGGCGACGAAGTCTTCGGCGTCGACACGGTCGCCGAGGCGCTGGTCGTTCCACTCTCCACCATCGCAGTGAACGCAGGCGAACGCGGATCCGTCGTGGTGGCGAAGGTCTCCGCGCTCAAGGGCAGCGAAGGCTTCAACGCGCTCACCCGCACCTACGGGGACCTGCTGAAGCAGGGCGTCATCACTCCCGCCAAGGTGGACCGCGCGGCGCTGCAGAACGCGGCGAGCGTCGCGGGACTGCTGCTCGCCACCGATTCGATCATCACCGAGGCACCAAAGCCCAAGGATGAAGGCAAGGGCGGCGGCCACGGACATGACCACGGCATGGGCGGCATGGGCGGCATGGGTGGCATGGGAGGCATGGGAGGCATGGACTTCT
>Ga0194125_10014041_pt1 | contig 10312 bp, 5 predicted proteins | sample TA2KigC250mmetaG_FD_148626 | JGI IMG/M metagenome (GOLD analysis project Ga0194125, IMG submission 148626) | Freshwater microbial communities from Lake Tanganyika, Tanzania - TA2015034 Kigoma Deep Cast 250m | ecosystem: Environmental > Aquatic > Freshwater > Lake | place: Tanzania: Lake... | reverse complement strand
CCGTTGACCCGCCCGACATGGGACCCGGTCCGGAAATCGAACTTCCGGTCCTCGACCAGCTTGACCAGGTTTTCGCCGATCTTCGCCACGGTGTCCTTCATCCAGGGGTCGCCGGTGAGGAAATAGTCATAGACCATCCCATACGTCCAGATGTGGCCCAGATTGTACGGCGACAGGCACAGATAGGTGCCGTTGCCGAGCTCGGCGTACAAATCGCGAATCGTCGGCACCGGGTAGAACCCGCTGACATGTCCCACGCAGTGCTGGTGGACCAGGCCCGGCCGAGTGGGATAGGCGCCGCTGTCCCCCACCTCTTTCTCAAGGTGGTGACGCAGGTCCTCGTTGAGGAAGTGCACGACATCGATCTCGGCGGTATGGCGGGCCGCCACGTTGCCGATCTGGAAGTACTTGGGGTCGCCGGTGCGGGCAAACTGGAGCAAGATGTGCTTCGGTGTGTCGTATTCATGGTTGCCCCAGTTGCATTTGCGCTCGCCAAACCAGTCGCCCCAGTTCATCTGGCCGTAGTCGCGCTGCACTTCGAGCGAATGGCAGTAGGCATTGTCGAACAGGTTTTCCGCCCACCGGTCGTACTCGGCCATCCCCGGACTGCCCGCGGGCGCCACCTCGCCCCATACGGCGCCGGCAATCGCCTGTCGCGGGTCGGGACTGGGCACCAGGGGCGCATTGGCACTCCGGGCCAGCGCGGGGCCGTCTCCCGACAAGTCCACCCAGATCACCCAACGCGGCGCCTGTCCCGTCCGCAGGCGGTAGTAGCCCTCCCCGAACCAGTATTGGTACTTGTACCACGGCTTCATGTGCGCATACGCGTCGGCCTCGAACCTGGGCAGCAGGCCGATCTTCAGCGCTTCGGGGCCAATCTCCAGACTCTTGGGCCACTGCTGCCAGAAGTCTTTCACCGCGAGCGCCACTTTGCCTCGGTCCTCGACAATTTCCGCCCAGCCGGGAGCCTTCGCACCGCGCTGCGTCGTGCCTTCCACTCGGAATGCCTGATCGTCAACCTGGAACAGGCGCACGCCGGAGGACGGGTTTAGGCTCGATCCGGACAGGCCGCCCAGAGCCGCCGTCCAGTCGGAACCGGCAGGGCGAACCTCGAGATTCAGTTCCCGGATCTCCTGGAACAGCCCGGTATCGGCATCCAGAAGCAGTTGCGGCTCCAGGCGAATTCTGCTCAGGCCGGCGTAGACACAGACCCGCAGGCTGAAACCGAAGGCCCGCCTGCCCTCCGGGGTGCGCAACGCTCCCGTGGCCAGGAGCGTGGAACGGACGTCTCCTTCTGTCTCGATCTCGACGTGTTCCACGACACCGGCGAAGCGGCGGTTGTCCTTGTCGGTCATCGTGAGCCGTAAGTCCAGGCGTTCCCCGATCCGAACGAGGCCGTCCTGCACCAGGGCGACGGATACCGGGCCCGAGACGAGGGAAGCCCGCACGCCGTCGCGCACCTCAACCGGGACTTGAGGGCGTGCGGGGCGCACCTCGCGGCCCCACCGCAGCTTGAACGGACTGGCGCCATGAGCCGGCGGGTCGGCCTGGAAGTCCAGCAGGACCCAGCGCACGGTCCCATCCTTCCATCGCGCCAGGACCTTCGTCTGGCACGGCACCGCGGCGCCCGCGGAATTGAGCAGGGCGAACCGAGTTCCGTCCGGCGCCTCGCCTTCCGGAATGGGAATTCCGCCGGTGACGGGCCGCAGGACCTTCACGCCGGCCGTATCTCGGACGGAGATGCCGATCTCCTTGGATGGGTCTTTACCGGCGGAATCCGTGCCGTATGCCATGCCCCGTGCCGCGCACAGCACACACACGGCCAAAACCAGTACTCTTGTCGCTCTCATAACGATAACCTCCCTTATCGGACCCAATGACATGCGAGCGGGTCCGGAGCATTTCGGCACAATGGACCGCTCAAGAGCCATGGACAGACTCCCAGGCGACAGGCTTGGTTCGTAGTGGCGTCGTCAGACGCTATCTTCTTCTTTTACAGCGACCCGGTAGAAGGCTAAGAAAGGAAGCCACAGAGGTCACAGAGAACACAGAGATAAGAACATCAGAAGGTGTGAAGGTGAGAAGGTCAGGGGGAAGAATGCCCGGCCGTCCGACCTTCTGAACTTCTTACCTTCTCGTCCTCTGGCCTGGGCTCTTCTCTGTGACCTCTGTGTCCTCTGTGGCCCAGATTCCTGTTTAGCCTTCAAGTGGATCGTTGCTGCAGATTACCATCGGTGCGCCCGAGCCGCAAGAGGACTCTCGCGGTCCGGCGAGGATCGCGGCCGCGTTTTGCCGGATATGGGACGTCCCGCGGGGCACACTGGGGACGTTCGGGGGCACCGGTTGTCGCGACGTAGACAGTCAGGTCCCCCGGCGTGGGGATATGGGCAAATGGGCAAATGGGGGAAAGATGGTTTTTTATTGACAGGGGCGGGATTTGAGTTTAGGATAAGTGGGTTAAAGCCGAATACTTACGACGGCTTGTTGCTTGTAATCGCCTGAAGAAAAGGGATGGACCACTCGATTGCAGACACCGGGAGGACGGGGTTTTCCAAGCCAATTCCCCCGCTTTTTGCAGCCGGGGTGGTCCTATAATTTGCTAACGGGGATTGGGAGGCGTCTCGATGGTGCCGCGCTTCGCTCGCAATGACGTGCTGAACGGACGAACCGCCACAGTGCTTCTGTTTATCGGATGTTTCGTCGCGGGGGCCGGCTTGGCACAAAATCCCGCCCAACCGCTGGCGAACAACTGGAACGACTTCCTGCACTACGTGAAGATCGCGCGGTTTGACCTGGCCAAAGGCTATGGGCAGGCCATCCTGCAGGCCAAGCCCGATCCGGCGGAGCTGTTCGGCCTGGTGCAGGCGAACCAGCAGGGCTACGACATTGCGATGAAGATGGCCGAGTCGGTCCATGACGCGGAACTGGCCCAGTTGACACAGCAGCTTCTGAGCATTATCGATCAGGGACGCTTTTCCCACAGGACCGAGCCCAGGATCATTGTCGAGGAGGTCCGGCGGCTCACGAGCACGCCGCGGGGCAAGATGCTGGCGATCCGGCGGTTGAAGGACGCCGGCGAATACGCGGTGCCGTTCGTGCTGGACGCGATGGCCCAGGTGATCCAGGACCCCTCCACGGGGCCCAGACTGTCCGATATGATCGAGGCCCTGCCGCAGATCGGCCGGCCCGCGATCCGGCCCCTGGTGGCGGCCCTCCAGACGGACAACGCGCGAGTCAACGCCGAAGTGATCCGGGCTCTGGGCGAGATCGGCTACCCGCAGTCCCTGGCGCACCTGAAATACGTGGCGGAGAAGTCCCCGCTGCCCGATCTGCGGGCCCTGGCCCTGGTCAGCATTCGCAAGATCGACCCGCAGGCCGTCAACACCTCGGCGGCCGCTCTGTTCTACCAACTGGCGGAACGCTACTACTATCATGATGAGTCCCTGGCCCCGACGTCGGGGGCCGCGTTTGCGAATATGTGGTTCTGGGATGCCCAGGCGGGCCGCCTGGTGCGGACCGAGGTGGACCAGGCCTGCTTCCACGAGTTGATGGCGATGCGCTGCTGCGAGTGGTCGTTGCGGTCGGAGGAGCAGTTCGGCCCGGCGATCGGCCTGTGGCTGGCCGCGTTCTTCAAGGCGGAGTGTGCGGGCGTCCCGATGCCCGAGTACTTCGGCCCCAATCACGCCGCGGCATTGGTCTACGCGACGACAGCCGGACCGGAGTATCTCCATCAGGCGCTGGCCCGCGCCGTGAACGACCGCCACGCCGGCGTGGCGCTGGGAGCGGTCGAGGCCCTGGCGACGACCGCCGGCGAGAAGTCCCTGATGTACACGCTGGGACCGTCGCAGCCTTTGATGCAGGCCCTGATGTTCCCGGACCGGGCGGTACGCTACAGTGCCGCGATTGCGATTGCCAACGCCGGCCCCCGCCAGCCGTTCACCGAGAGCCGGATGGTGGTGCAGAACCTGGCGGAGGCACTGTCCAAAGGCGGCCGACAGGCCCCGACCCCGGTCGGCCCGGAGTGGTCGGCCCAACAAGCCGAGGCCTACGCTCTGCGGTCCGTCCAGGCCATGCTGGCCCTGGTGACCAGCCGCAATCCCGTGATCGATCTGTCTGGCGCTATGGCGGCCCTGATTGGCGCCACGAGAGACCCGCGGCCGGAGCTGCGCGTGCTGGCCGGACAGGTTCTGGCCTATCTGAGCAGTCCCGACGCCCAACGGGCGATCGCCGCCATGGCCCTGGAAGCGGCCAACGACACGACCGTGCGCACGGCGGCATTTGAATCGCTGATTCGCTCGGCCAAACTCAATGGCAATATGCTGCCGGACACCGCCATAAACGACATCTACCGGATTGTCAGCTCGACCGAGGCCGATCCGACACTCCGGGCCTCCGCGGCGGCGGCGTATGGCTCACTCTGCCTGCCCAGCCCGAAGGTCAAGAGCCTGATTCTCGACCAGGCCAGAAATTGAAAAGAATATAGCGATCGGATCGGCTGCTCCCGTCAGTGTCGCCCAAGGGGTGTCCTGCGCGCCGATGTCATCATTCCTTCAGTTGGCTTGACAACGAGCCGATAGAGGCCATAGATTGCAGAACTTGGCTTCGTGACATTGGGGCGGCCTCTGGGGGGCTGGACCGTCATGGTAGCTTCCAGACGTGGCTTGTTGCATGCTGCCGACGGGCGCATGTCGATTCGTGGAGGGTTGCATGATGTGCCGGAATCGAACGGGAGACGGTGTCGAGCACGGGATCGTTCCGTGGCCGCGCCGGCGATTTCGAGGGGGAACTCCAGTATGGCTCTCGGCCGTGATAGCCGTTCTGCTGCTGGTCACTGCCGGAATCGCCTACCGGGCTGTGGCCGCGCGGGTGCAGGGGGACGCCGTTCCCCAGGTGAGACTGCCGATTCCGCTCGAGGATTTCCCGCGGCGCGTGGACCATTGGGTGGGAGAAGACCAGGAGATCCCGGAGGTCACCCAAATCTACATCCGCAGAAATTTCGCGGACGATTACATTAGCCGCCGCTACACGAATGTGGCCCGGGGAATTGCGGCGGACATCTACGTCGTCTACTGTGCGTCCAAGCCCGGGGGGATTCTGGGGCACAAGCCGTCGGTGTGTTTCCCCGCCAATGGCTGGATCGACAACGGCGCCACGTCCACGCAGATCGTCACGCGGGCGGGTCGTTCGATCCCGTGTCTGGTCCATCAGTTTCGCAAGCCGGCGCCGGCGTACCAGCAGGTGGTGGTGCTGAGCTTCTATGTTCTCAACGGGCAGATCACGTTGACGGAACGCGATTTCTCGGGCATCATGGGGCGGCGTCCCAACCTGTTGGGCGACCCGGCCCGCTATGTGGCCCAGGTGCAGGTCAGCTCGATCCTGGAGCACTCCGCCCGAACCGCCATCGCCGAGATGGCCGATCTCATCCTGGCCTTCCTGCCCGACCCCGACGGTTATGTCCGTGCGATCGACGTTGTCATGCAGACAGAGGATGCCGCCAAAAGCAGATGAAGATCGGCCCTCCCTTCGGTCCTGACGTCCGTTGGCATTGACGGAGGACTGTGGTTGCCGTCCAGGCGCAGCCGACGGAGACGGAGTCTGCGCGGAGGATGGTGAAACAAGGACGTTGGGCTTCCTGCCGCCGGAACCCACTTCTGCTGTCCTCCGATCCGGGGTCCCGATGGGCTCGCGCATAGAAATCAGCAAGCGTCTCGTGTTGCTCAACACCAGCAGTGCCGTTCTGGCGCGGACGATCAATGTCCTGGTCATCGTCTGGCTGCACCAGTACCTGCTGCGCCGGATCAGCCCGGCGGAGTACCAGCTTCTGCCGGTGCTGACCTCGATCATTCTTCTGTTGCCCCTGTTCACGGGGATCCTGACCTCGGGGATCGGCCGCTTCGTGCTCGCGGCGTACGCGCGCGGCGACGATCGCGGCGTGACGCAGATCGTCTCCACCATGTTCCCGCTGCTGACGGCGGCCGGGGGGGCCATTCTGGCAGCCGGTCTGCTCCTGACATGGCACCTGGACAAGGTCCTGTCCGTGCCGCTTGCGCAGCTCCGGGATGCGCGCGTCATGATGACCCTGCTGGTCTTCTCGGCGGCGCTGCGACCGCCCACCGCGGCGTTCACCGTGGGCTTCTACGCGCGGCAGAAATTCGTCCTGCATAATGCGATCAACATGGGCAGCGAGTTGCTGCGGGTCTCGTTGCTGTTCCTGCTGCTTTTCGGCATCGGGCCGCGCGTGCTGTGGGTCGTGGTCTCGAGCGTGGCCGCCGAGTGGGCGGCGCTGGTGGTCCTGCTGATCCTCTCGAGGCGCATGATTCCAGCCCTGCGGTTTCGGATGCGGGAGATCCACTGGGCGCGGGCCCGGGAGCTGGCTTCCTTCGGGGGCTGGCACACGCTCGGCGTGGTGGCCTATCGGGCGCGGGAGACGGTCATCTTCACGATCCTGAACTGGTTCGCGACCCCGCTGGACGTGACGGTATTCCACGTCGGCTACCTCGGGCGCCGCCAGATCGACGCCTGGACCGATGTCATGGCCGGACCGTTGTATCCGGTGGTCACCGGGATGCACGCCCTGGGGGCGAAAGACCGTATCCGCAACATCTACCTCCGCGGCGGGCGGCTCGCGCTGTGGTTCACGCTGCTGGCGGGACTGCCGGCGGCCCTGTACGCCCCGACGATCATCCATTTGTACATCGGCACGGCCTTTCAGGACGCGGCGTTCATCATGATCGTGAGCCTGGCGGGCCTGGTGATCGGGGGCGGCGGCTGGATGATCTGGCAGGTGTCCAATGCCACCGGCCGCGTGCGGGCCATCAGCCTGTCGATCGTCGTGATGCAGGTGGCGACCGTGGCTCTGGCCTGCTATGCCGTGTACGTGCTGGGCTGGGGGGCCATCGGGGTCGCCTGGGCGGTGTTCCTCGCCGGGACCGTCTCGGAGTGCCTCCTGCTGTTGCCTTTGGGATTGAAGCTGGCCGATGTCACTTTCGCGGCGTGGGTCCGCCACACGTTGCTTCCCGGTCTGACTCCGGGCGCGGTCGCCGCGGTGGTCTGGGCGGCGTTGGGGCTCCTGGTCCGGCCGGACAGTTGGATTCTGGTCGGCCTGTGTACGCTGGCCGGCATGGTCTGTTACCTGGTGGTGCTCCTGGCGTTCTGCCTGGAGCCGAACGATCGTGAAGATTTGGCCGAAGTAGGGGTGAGGGTGGCGACGCGGCTGCGGCAGTACTTCGGCGCGCCGCCGAGTCCGGCGTCCTCCACCCCGAGCCCGCAGCCCGTCCCGGCCCAACTGCCGACCGAGGGGTAGCCCGATGGCTGGCACGGATAAGGAGATCCGACAATGCCGACCCAACTGGCGGTGACTCGTCCCTCTGATTTCATGGAATTCCCGAGGGCATGCATCCTCCAGGGTATTCATCAGTGCTTCGAAGAACAGGTGCGCCGGCGCCCCGATCACCTCGCGCTGCGGACGCGCGGGGCCGCCTTGACCTACGCGCAGGCCAACGGATTCGCCAACTCGATCGCGGCGCGAATCCTCTCGGCCGTGGGGACTCCCCTGGCGCAAGCGGCGATTCTCCAGCCCCATACGCCGGAAGTCATCTGGTCAACCAGGTGGGCACCAGCGAATCGTACAACTATCGGCTGTACGTGGTGGATCATCGGATTCCCATCGAGCGCGTCCACGTGGCCGGGGGCTACGCCGTCTCCGAGGACCGGCAGGTGGTGATCCTGGACGACCGGCACCGGGAGATGCCCCCCGGCGCCACGGGCGAGATCGGCGTTCGGAGCCATTATCTGTCCGCGGGCTATTGGCGGGACCCGGCGCTCACGCGGCGTCGCTTCCTCCAGTTGGACGGCGACCCGGTGCCGGTGTACCTGACCGGCGACCTGGGCCGGCTCGAGCCGGATGGCTGTCTGATCCACCTCGGCCGCCGCAATCTTCAGGTCAAGATCCGGGGCTATCGTGTGGAGCTGGCGGAAGTCGACTGCGCGTTGGCGGCGGCCCCGGGGGTGGCGGACTGTGCCGCCGCGGTGGTGAAGAACCGCCTGGGCGAAGATCAGTTGGTGGGCTACGTGGTGCTCGAGACTCCCGGCGGATTCGACCAGGCGCAGGTGGAGACCTGCCTGGCCGCGCGGCTGCCGGACTACATGGTGCCCCGGTACTACGTGGTCTTGGAATCCCTGCCCCTGCTGCCCACGGGCAAGGTGAATCGCGCGGGACTGCCGAATCCGTTCGAGCGCATCGAGCCGGAGGCGGACCTGCGGCTCCTGACGCGGGCCGTCCTGGAACAGCAGATCGTGAGCCTGTTCCGGCAATTGCTGCACGTGGACCAGATCGGTCCCCAGTCGCATTTCCTGCAATTGGGAGGCGATTCGCTGTTGACCGCGCTGCTGATGCATCGCGTGTACCAGAGCTTCGGGGTCGAGATCGACCTGGAGGATTTCCTTCGTTCGCCTACGCCGGCGCAGGTCGCCGGCCTGATCCAGGCGGCGGCGACTCACGAGCCCCTGGCGATCGGAGCCCCATGAAGAAGAACCTGGTGATCATCAGTGCCGGCAAGTTCGCCCGGGAAGCGTACGCGTGGGCCGCCCAGGCCATCGCCCAGGGAGCCCCCTGGAATCTCAAAGGCTTTCTCGACGACCGGGGCGATGCCCTGAAAGGATTGGATTACACCCCGGGGATCCTGGGGGACGTAACGACCTATCCGATCGAGCCGGACGATGTATTTATCGGCGCGATCGGAGATCCCCGGGACAAGGTGAAGTATTATTCCCCCATCCTGGAAAGGGGGGGACGCTTCGTCAACCTGATTCACCCGCGCGCCAATATCGGGAAGAATCCGCAGTTTGGCACGGGGATTCTCCTGGCGCCCTTTGCCTCGGTCACCTGTGACGTCCGGATCGGCGACCACGTCTCGGTCGGCGCTTTCAGCAACGTGGGGCACGATGCGCGGGTCGGCGACTGGTGCCAGATCAGCAGCCACTGCGGCATCAATGGCAATGCCGTCTTGGAGGAAGGCGTGTTCCTGGGGAGTCACGCCTGCATTATCCCCGGTATCCACATCGGGGCCTGGGCCTTCGTCGGCGCCGGCAGCGTGGTGGTCCAGGATATTCCGCCCGGCGTCAAAGTCTTCGGCAATCCGGCGGTCCCCATCGGACGCACGGAGGAAGGTTCGAAATTCGAAATCCGACACCGCGAAAGCGGAGAGATCAATCCGAAACGAATTCGAGATCCAAGACTCCAATGACCAGAACCTCCGGCGGTTTTCTTGAGAGGAAATAATGCATGGTAGCGGTACACAAGACGGTGGACGAGTTGGCGATTTTCGGAGGGGCGCCGGTTTTCGACGAGAAGCTCCACGTGGGCCGGCCCAACGTGGGCGATCGGGACCGGTTGCTCCAGCGGATCAACGACATCCTGGACCGCCGCTGGCTCACCAATGACGGCGTCTACATCCGCGAGTTCGAGGCCCGCGTCGCCCGCCTGGCGGGGGTGCGCCATTGCGTCGCGATGTGCAACGGGACGGTGGCCCTGGAGATCGCCATTCGGGCCCTCGGCCTGGCCGGCGAGGTGATCGTGCCGTCCTTCACGTTCGTGGCCACCGCGCACGCGCTGCAATGGCAGGACATCACGCCGGTGTTCTGTGACATCGATCCCGAGACCCACAACCTGGATCCGGGGCTGGTGGAGCAGGCCATCACACCCCGGACGACCGGGATTCTCGGGGTGCACGTGTGGGGCCGGCCGTGCGCCGTCGAGCCGCTGGAACGGATTGCCCGCCGGTACCGGCTCAAGCTGCTGTTCGACGCGGCCCATGCCTTCGCCTGCTCGCACCACGGACAGATGCTCGGCTCCTTCGGCAACGCCGAAGTGTACAGTTTTCACGCCACCAAGTTCCTCAACACCTTCGAGGGCGGCGCCGTCGTCACGAACGATTCCAACCTGGCGGCGCGCCTGCGGCTGATGCGGAACTTCGGATTCGCGGGCTACGATCAGGTGATCGACCTCGGCACCAACGGCAAGATGAACGAAATCGCGGCGGCCATGGGGCTTACCGGCCTGGACAGTCTCGACGAGTTCATCGCGGTCAACCGCCGCCACTGGGAGCAGTATTGGCGCGAGCTGGCCGATCTGGACGGCGTCACGCTGGCGGCCTACGATCCGGCCGAGAAGAACAACTACCAGTACGTCATCCTGGAGCTGGAGGATACGTTGGCGATCTCCCGGGATGAATTGGTGAGCATCCTGCACGCGGAGAACGTCATGGCCCGGCGGTACTTCTACCCGGGCTGTCATCGCATGGAGCCGTATCGG
>Ga0194125_10014035_pt1 | contig 10314 bp, 6 predicted proteins | sample TA2KigC250mmetaG_FD_148626 | JGI IMG/M metagenome (GOLD analysis project Ga0194125, IMG submission 148626) | Freshwater microbial communities from Lake Tanganyika, Tanzania - TA2015034 Kigoma Deep Cast 250m | ecosystem: Environmental > Aquatic > Freshwater > Lake | place: Tanzania: Lake... | reverse complement strand
CGACGATGAGGGCGCGGCGCTGGAAGGGCGCCCGGCTGAGGAGGAGAACGTAGCTCGCTCTCCAGAGGCCCACTAAAGACAAGGAGGCCACGCCGAAATAGAGGATAAACAAACGGGGCAGCATATTGCGCGGGGCGGCAAAGTAGAGGCCCAGGTAGATCAACAAAACAAGGGCCGTGATGCGCAGCAAGGCGACCCCGCTGAGGCGGAAATAGTCGGCCAGGCGCAGATTGTAGAAGCCGTTGAGGGAGGCCAGGAACAGCCAGAGGGCCGTCAGGATGAGGAACCATTGGGCTTGGGAAATAATGAATTCGAGGTTGAAACTTAATGAAGGATCTCTGAGCGTCCATAGCCATAAGGCTATCAAGATAGCGCTATTGACCAACAGAAGGTCCACCAAGACTAGAAGGCTTTTGCGTTCTGAGATTTGGAGGGGGAGGTTAGGTAAAGACACTGACACCTTTATTCCTCCGATATCGGCTCTTTGCCAAATGGAGTCGGCTGATTTAGTTTTTTGGCGAGAAGCCGACGGTAGATTTGCTCTGTCTCAGCGATCATGCGGTCTACAGTAAAGTGGCTCAGCACCCTTTGTCTGGCGGCCAGGCCCATGGCCCTGGCCCTACTTGAGTTCTTCAGGAGCGAAATGACGGCTTCGGCCAAGGCTTGCGGGTCTTTAGGGGGCACCAGCAGCCCCGTTTGTCCATCCAATATCAATTCCGGAACGCCACCCACAGCCGTAGCCACTACAGGCCTAGCCGCAGCCATAGCCTCCAGCAAAGCAAAGGGTAGTCCTTCTGCTACCGATGAAAGAACGAAGACGTCAAAGAGAGGCAAGAGCTCCGGCACATCGTCCCGGTGGCCGAGGAAGAGTGTCTCTGGATCAAGGTCCAACTGACGAGCTAAATTTCTTAGCTCCCTCCATTGCTCTCCATCACCCACTATAGCTAATCTGACTTCCGGCATAACCTGCTTTACCAAGGCGGCTCCCTCTATGAAATAGTGGAGACCTTTAATGGGGTAGAAGTTCGCTACAGTTCCAACAAGTTTGCCTTCTACCTCACTTGAATCCTGCCTTAGCCTCTGGGGGTTTCGAGCAGAAACTAAATGACTAAATTCTAAGCCATTGTGGACAACCAAAATCCTATAAGGAGAAGCAATACTGTATGCAATCATCTTCTGGCGATCGGCTTCACAGACGGCAATGATGCGGTCTGAGAGTTTAGCACCTAGCCATTCTATGCACACATACATGAAGCGCTCTTCTGTTCTCCAGAAAGGCTCATATAAAAAGAACCCATGAGCGGTGAAGAGGACGATTGGCACACCTGCCAGACGTGCGGCCAAGCGGCCCAGAAAGCCAGCCTTGGTGCTATTAGCGTGGACAATGTGCGGTCGTTTTTCTCGAATAATGCGGAAGAGTTGGATGAAGGCGAAAAAATCTTGTATCGGGTTAATCTCTCGAAGAAGACTGGGAACCTGAATGACATCTATACCGGCTTCCTGCAGTTTGGGAATTAGCAACCCACCTGCACCGCAGGCTACGGTGACATCATAGCGATCCTTAGGCAAACTGGTAGCCAGGTAGTATACATACTTCTGGGCACCGCCGAATTCAGATTGGGTGATCACTAACAGTACTTTATACTTCATATACTTCATATGCTTACTCGTGAAATACCCTTCTGGGAAAATTGCGTTCACCCAAACGTAGCGGTCGTAACGCGCATACGGCTAATATGCTCAAGCAGATGAACGGCAGCATTCTTAACCTTGTATTCGCACCAATGTTGTCGCTAAATAAGGCTATAGCGATTAATAACCCAAGAGCAAAAATCAGTAATGGTCGATGCAGCGGCTTTGAAATCGCTATAACTGATCCCTTTAACACTAACGGAAGAAGAGCATACCAAGCCAGCGTTTCAGCCGCAGCCAAAGCCCATTCGGTAGAACGGATCTGCCAAGGGAAGGGAGCTAGTATAAGGTATAAGAAACTCAGAAAGAAAGCTTTCAAAAAGCTAAGTGGATGGGAATAATCCATAGAGATGCCAATTGAACTTCCACCTATCGAATACGCTGTTTCCCTGAAGGACACAAGAAATTCTGATTGCAAGAAGGCTCTGCCCTGAGCAATGCCTAAGAAGCCCAGACCTAGCTGTGACATCAGGAAGCCTAAAGCTAAAATTAAGGCGACTAGAGATAGCACCTGGCGAGGTTGTAATAGCTTAATTGTAAATAAAAACACGATCATAAGAGTCAGCGCTAAACTCACTGCTACATATCCTCGCAAAAGGACAAGCACTATTATCCCTACAAACAAGCTAGTAGCGGAGAAAATACTAAATCTTTGAACTAATAGTATTATGTGAAAAATGGCCGTTAGTCCTATAAGTACGACTAAAAGGTCTTTCATTAATTGGGTGGAATTGAAAACATGGCTGGGATAGAAGGCAACCAGAAGAGAGGCCACGGCAGCTTTTGACGAACTGCTACTGAGGTACTTTGTGAGGGCATAGGCAGGCAAAACAGTGAGAGCACCAATCCAAGCGTTAAGCAATTGCCCAGCAAACAAATTTGGTCCTACTAAAACATAAAATGCTCCTAAAAGGACAGGGTAGTACAAACCGCCAAAAATCTCCCCTTCAATAGGGATACCTTCACGTAGCCTGGAAGCAACCATGGTAGCTATAATATATTGGAACTTATCGTCTCCCCCAACCGAGAAGGGATAAAATCCTTCTCGCCCTTTTTGGAGGGAAATATAATAAAGCACAAAAGCCCCCATCACCCTCAAGGCAAAAGCTATTAGGAATAGTATTGCCAGTCGCTGTCCTTCCTGCTTTCGGACTACTACTATGATAGCTAATGTTACGCTGGCCAATAGTAACGCGATTAGCAAAGCCCAGGCACCCTGTGTCCATAGACTCAGCAGGCCGACAGAAACAGCAAGCGAAAGAATAAGAGCGTAGCTCTTAGCATTTACCCATAGGGGACTTGCCTTCAATGTTTGCATCTCAATTACATTAGGGAGAAATAAAGTTCTTCATAGTGCCTTGTGCTCACTTTGATGTCGAAATGTTCTCGCGCCCTTGCTTTACCTGCCTCACCTAATCTTCTCCTCTCTTCAGGACGCAGCGCCAGTCTTATCATGGTCTTACTTAGAGAATTAGGATCGTCCGGCGGAACCAACAATCCTGTTTCCCCATCCACAATCACGTCGGTGAATCCTGGCCCTGTAGTCCCAATGACTGGAAGTCCGGCTGCCATAGCTTCTACGACTGACACAGGTAGCCCCTCATACTTAGACGGTAAAACGAATATATCACTCGCAGCCAGAATTTTAGGCACATCGCCTCGGGCTCCCAAAAAGGTCACTGACGTCGCCAACCCAAGATCATCACGTAATTGCTCCAACTCCCTCCGTATTGGGAGAGGCCCATCGCCAAGGACCAATAGTTTTGTTTTTGGCCGAGCGAAAGTGACTTCTCTAAAGGCTTTAATTAACACGTGATGATTTTTTGGGGGATGCAACCGGGCAACTATAGTAAATACCAACTCTTCCTGTCGTAGTCCCAAGTCTTGTCTGATCTTCTCTCTGGAATCAGCATAAAAGCAGAACTTTTCTGTGACAACACCGTTGGGTACAACCCAGATCTTGTGTTGTAGACCAGGTAGCCATCGAATAAGTGCTCCCTTGACAGCATTGCTTACACAAACAACCGCAGTGTATCGCGAGTATACAAAAGCATCAAGAAATTTGAAGGCTGCGAATTGGCGTCGTCTATTCACACTGCCATGTTCTGTCGTCACATAGATGCATCGTGACGTTAAGTACGAAGCCAAGGCTCCGAAGAGTTGGGCAGGGAACAAATGAACATGAAGGATGTCATAACTGCCCTGGTTGACTAGACGAACCAGCGCCTTTACCTGTGTCAGGTCATATTTATAGTATAGCTTCAGTGCGTGGACCTGACATTCAGCCTGATCAAACTCTTGTATCGAGGGCTGCTCATCAAAAAGCACACAAATCTCATTTTCGACCTCTCTCCAGTCACCGCGAAAAAGCAAATCCGCCAAAAATTTCTCAGCTCCCCCGATCCTAAAGCTGTTAACCAAGTGAAGAACGCGAAGTTTGGTCATCCCTGAGCCCAATCTAAAGATGAGTTATTGCGCTTTACCCGTTCTAATAACGCGCTATAGAGCCCTTCATAAGCTTGCACCATTGTGTGGATATCGAACCGTTTCGCTGCCTCTCTGGCAGCTAGACCCATCCTATGCTTACGGCTTTGATCCCTGAGTAATTGTATCAAAACATTCGCAAAAACTTCATAGTTCCCGGGCTGAACTAGCTCGCCTGTTACACCATCTTCGATTATTTCTGGAATTCCCCCCACTGCTGTTGCGATAGTAGGCAATCCAGCAGCCATCGCTTCAACGATGCTGATCCCAAAACCCTCCCAGTTCGAAGTTATCGCGAAGACGTCAGCTAATAAGAGAAGTTTGTCAACATCTGCTCTTTCTCCCAAGAAAAAGGCTTTGTCCTCAAGTCCCAAATGTCGAACAGATCGTTGCAAAGCTGGCAAAAGTGAACCTTGTCCACAAAAAAGGAAAACAACCTCAGGTACGGCAGCCGCTACTAATTGGGCGCTCTGAAGCAGCAGGTACTGATTCTTCGGAGGCTCCAACCGTCCGATATTAATCACAATGGAGGCCTTGGGTGGAAGGCCGTACATTTCCCGCAAACTCTCTTTATTCACCTGCCCGTGGTCTAGAAAACGCTGTACATGAGCGCCATTGTAGATCCTTATCACACGATCGTCCGTTAGTCTGTATCGCTGATTCACAGTCATTGCTACATGGTCGGAGACGCCCACTGGGACGACACAAGCCCAGTGATAGGCGACAAAGTTGATTATCATTTCAATAAATGAGTCTTCTCTCTCAACGGGACTGTGCACAGTATGCACTCGCGCTGGCACCCGAAAGGCAAGCGCAGGGATGAGAGCGTATTTGAGAGCTCCCAGATGAGTATGGATTACGTGAGGTCTATATTCGTTAACTATCGAGGCAATGGTACGTATGGCTCCTGGCTTTAGCCCAAGCCCATAGTCAAGATGATAGAATCTAATCTTTGCTCTTAATATTTCCGAGGATAAATCACCGGGCAGCGGTCTATAGAGAGTGCATACAGCGACTTCGAAACGCGTTTTATCCATACGCAAGGCAAGTTCCGATACAAGCATTTCTGCCCCCGCGCGAAACAGACTGGGTATGATATGCAATACTTTCCATCTCTCTTTCATATTCATGCTGGAAATCATCTGCGTTACCAAGGCTCGACTATCTTGCCAAGTTTGCCCCGGAGGCCATCAATAAGGCCCAGGAACCTTAGCTTCAGTACGACAAGCTTTTGGTTGTCAAACAATAATATTCCTACTATCTGTTTTAATTCTAGTACTAACTGATACAATACAGCTCTCCAACTTCCAAGTTCATATGCGGTCAAATAAAAAGTATTCCGTGTCGCGTAGTAATACCTCCAAAGGTTCTTTTGTTCCCAACGCTTTCTTCTTCTCCATAATAACTTTTCCTCTTTTCTCCTTCCAATCTCATGGATTATGATACTCTGAGGCACCATCAAAATTGTATATCCCTTCCGTCGAATACGCAAGCAGTATTCTACATCGTCAATCCAAATGAAATACTCTGGCTTTGGTAGACCAACGTCTTCCACAATATTTCGTTTTACTAGAAGTCCTGCATAGGGAGCTAAATCAACAGGGAATGGTCCTAGATCCCGGCAATTGTCTTCTAAAGGCAGTTCAATAATTCGGTCTCTCCATAAACTCCCACCCTCGAAGTGTTTTGTAGCGGGGTTATACCATATTGAGGCCAGAACATTCACTACCGAGCTTGACTTGTAGCTTTCCATCGCTTTTAGAAGTTGTTCGAGGGCATCTGGATTAGGTATAGCATCGTGGTCCATGAGCCAAATCCATGTATGCCCCTTATTATAGGCAGCTTTCAGACCTTGCGCGAAACCTCCCGCGGAGCCTAGATTTTCAGGCAGAGAAATTGTGGTCATGGAAGGAAATTCTGTCGTGAGCATTTCCAAAGTGCCATCTGTGCTCGCGTTGTTAACCACAATGATCTCATCTAGAGGTCTAGTCTGCGCTGCTAGGGCTTTCAGCGTTCTGCGCAAGGTATCTTTGCCATTCCATGTAGGGACTACGGCCGCAATCATTACCTTATCCATCTGAATCACTCTATTCAGACCTTCCCAAGGTCTCCGGGGATATGGTGAGGATTGAGCCAGATGAGACCGCACTTGTAGCAGCAGAGAAAAGGCCACACGCCGGGGGCATTAATGATCCAGTCACGCACTTCGCTGTAAAGCAGTAGCTGTGTTGCTCCACAGAGGAGGTATGTACTGACCTCCTGGACTCGGATGCCCTCGTTCGCTCATCTTGCACCCCCCGTCACGCCAGCCAGTTGACTGACCGCTGATACAAGGGTTTTCCTATCTGTCATGTCTAGCACATAGTGCCACCCGGCCAGAGCAAAAACGGCGACCAGCGTGGTGGCAATGGCAACGCGAGTTAGTACAGCCTCTCCTAGGAGCGGCACCATCAACAAGGTCCCTGCAAGCATCAAAAGCGCAACAACGCCACGCAAAACCCCGTTCTGGACAAAACCAGAAAGGGGAAAAGAGAAAAGCTTCCAAGAGGCCCCAAAGAGCAAGAGGGCATCAAGCCCTATCCGCAGACTCCATGCAAGGGCTGCTCCCGCAATGCCCATCCCCCTCACTAGGAGCAACGCCAATACTAAGTATATGGGTAATTCTAGAAGGTGGAACCTCGCCGTAATATCAGGGCGACCAAATCCCTGGATAAGGCTAGAGGGGATAAGAGCCAGGGAGTTAACTAGAACCCCTATGGCAAGGATTTGTAAAACAAGCGTGCTCTTTTCGGCGAAGTCCCCGCCCAGCCACAGTCGAAGAATCTCCTGGGCGAAAAGAACCAAGATTAGCACCATCGGACCCATAATCAGGAGCAGATACTTTATAGAACGGGCATAGAGGCGCTCCAAGTTCCCGTAGGCATCAGTTGCTCCGAGGGTACTGAAAGCGGGAAACAGGGTTGAGGCCAAACTTATCGGCAAAATCCTGAGACGTGTGATCACTTCATAGGGAGATGCATAGTAGGCGACGGAGGTCATGGAGAGAAGCGCGCCGATGAGAAAGCGTTCTAGATACTCCAGCATAGGACTCACTACGTTAGAGACGGTTATCCATCCCCCATAGGTGAATAAGGAACGCATAGCTTGGGCATCAAAAAAAGAGATCTGCCTCAAGGCCGGGAAACCCCTGATGGAGCACACCAAATATGCTAGTGCAGTACCCAACTTTGTTATCAACAAGAGAAGTGCAATTTGAGGAAGGTTAAAGCCCAGGGGGAGAGCGGCTGCCGGAATCAGGAAGAGCAAGGCACTCGCCGGGATCTTCACGACGTTGACTAAGTCGAAGCGCTGGCCTGCCTCAAGGACCCCTTGCAGTGCGGCAGCGGTTAATACAATGGGCAGAGTTGCAGCTAAGATAAAGAAGGTGCTTCTCGCCTCTCCTGCCAAGGCTGGCGTGATGTTGAATACCCTATTCACCAAAAGGGGCACAAGAACTGCAAGAAAGAGGCCACCCAGGGTACCAAGGAAAATATGTAGCCCAATGGATGTCCAGACCAATTGCGGAAGCTTTCGTGTTTGGCCCTGTCCTAAATACTCGGCGACAAACTTCGTCGTGGCGCGCCCCAAGCCCAAGTTAAAAAGGCTGAAGTAGCCAAGCACGACCCATGCCAGTGAAAGGATGCCAAAACGGTCCGTTCCAAGCCCCCGTATGATGAAGGGAATAGTGACTACTCCCACGAATAGGGGTATCACCTGCCCAATGAAGTTGAGGGCCGTGTTGCGGGCAAGCAGGCCGCTACGTATCTCAATTGGATTATTTATTATCATCGCCATGATCTTCACTCCGCTCGCAGGGTCATTCAGCTCTCTGCTCTGGGCGAACGGAAGTCGCAGCAACCCAGGGCCCAGCCCCTAAGTAGGCTGGATTGAAGCGGTGGAGGGCACTTCGCCCTGTTAGGTGCGGTTTCAACCACCGTTGCTGGAGAACTGAATGACCCTGCAAGGTTAGCGCTACTGCAAGTCCACAAGGACCCAGACAAGAGCTTGACCTGAGTCCAAGGGCTCCAAGGCCTTACCGATAATCGTGCCAGCTAGATAGACCTCGGTTTTTGTACCCTGGATCGTCATCGGCTGGGCCTTCCTGGCATGGCCTGTGTTGCTAGAGGAGGTCAACAGGTCACCGACCTTGATGGCCCCTAAGGAGGCATTAACTTTAACTTTGGCTAGGCCACGATATACCACGGTTAGGTACTCCCCAGGTGCTGCCGGCTCCCCCGTGGTGTGGGCATCTTCGACAACGATCTCCTCCACGCTCTCCTTTTCCACGGGAATGGCAGGTCTTTCAGCTTTAGGAGGGACGTTCTCCTCATTGCGCTCAAGATGCAAAACCTGTTTGGTGACGAGTTTGGACACATAACGCCCTTCCACCACGCCGACAACTCCTTGGCTAGAGACAGTATCTGCCTTACGAACCACAAGGACAGGCCTTGCGGCCTCCGGGGAGATTGGATCTGTTACACCGCTGACGACTACAATGTCTCCTGGCTCCAGAGGCTCATCGTCATAGTTTTGGGCAATGAGCATTGAGGTGCAGCCGACACAGCCACGTCCAGTATAGATATAGTCATCGGTAGCGAGCCCATAACCGCCAGATACATCGGTATCGCCATACACACCGATGCTCTGAACGCTCTTTCCCCATATCCCATATCGATAGGAGCCGGACGCTTCACCGTACACACCGTCTCCCTCGGAATAGAAATAACCACCATAGCCATCATGCGAGTCCGATCGGCCGCGGACGCCATAAGTTGTGCCGCTTAAGGCTGAGGCATGGCCCGCGATGCCCCTGCCAGAGGTCGAGGACGATTGGCCATAGACACCCCAGGTTTCGCCGCTTGAAGCTGAGGTCCCACCCCAAACACCAACACCAGAGGTCGAGTTCGACCAGCCAACAACGCCCTGGGTTCCACCGCTTGAGGCTGAGGCATAGCCATAGAGACCTACGCCAGAGGTCGAGTCTGACTTGCCGTAGACGCCGTAAGTCTGCCCGCTAGAGGCAGATGCAAGCCCATAGACGCCCGTGCCCGAGGCTGACTGACCATAAATACCATAGTTGCTGTCGCTTTCGCCATAAACACCTATGCCATCCCAGCTTTTTCCGTAAACCGCCCTTCCCGTTTCAAAAGCGATGCCTCGTACACCGGCGCCGTTGTTACTATGGCCATCTACACCAGCGAAGCCGTTAGGGCTGTAACCATATATGGCCGCGCCGGCGCCACTGTTCGTTGCCACAAGGATAGGATCAGAGCTGCTCCCGCTCATAATATCGCCAGTCACATTGACGAAGCGGCTGTCACAATCACTGCAGGCAATGCCGCCGTCTCCTGTGTCGTCCACACCGTCAGCAAAGCCGCTTGGCACCCCCACCAAGTTATCCCAATGCACACGGTTGGAGCCAACATTTGGAGCATTGCCATCGGATGTGTTAAGCTCACTCTGGGTGTAATAACGGTCATTGTGGTCGTGTGTTGCACCAAGCTGATCGGCATGGTAACCATCTAGCTTGTCGGCGTCCAAACCTGACCCTGGACCATCCGCGATCTCATTGGCTTGAATGCTTCTGTTGGGGAATGTTGGGTCTGCTGTGAAATAAGAGGTTCCGTTGACGTAGAGGGCGTGACTGCCGTAACTGTCAGCGTACACGCCATAGTCCCAAGTACTTCTCCCAATTACACCAACCCCTTCGAAGCTAGAACCAAATACACCGTAGCCGCCACCACTCGAGCCACTTACACCACCGTCGCCTCCATAGCCCTCCACGCCGATGCCTGTGCCAGTGTTGGTTACATCCAAGATAGGGGAGCTGGTGCTTCCACTCATGGAGTCACCGGTTACGTTGACGAAGCGGCTGTCGCAATCACCGCAGGCAATACCGGCCACACCGGGTGGCACCCCCATCACTTCATTGAAGCTGGTATTGTTAGCGAAGTGGACCCGCTCGCTGGTAAACACCTTCACCCCATTGGTGCTCACCACCTGCACCGGCCCATCCATCAGCCCAGCATACTGCGGCGTCACCCGACCTCCAGGTGGGATGCTGTAGCTCCCCCGCTTCACACCAGCGATGTAGATGTC
>Ga0194125_10014028_pt1 | contig 10316 bp, 8 predicted proteins | sample TA2KigC250mmetaG_FD_148626 | JGI IMG/M metagenome (GOLD analysis project Ga0194125, IMG submission 148626) | Freshwater microbial communities from Lake Tanganyika, Tanzania - TA2015034 Kigoma Deep Cast 250m | ecosystem: Environmental > Aquatic > Freshwater > Lake | place: Tanzania: Lake... | reverse complement strand
GCGACCAGCGGGCGTTCGAGCCGTCAATCAAAAAACGGTTCTGGCTACCGTCCGCATTGACGATCCAGAGCGAGGACTTCCAAGAGTCCTTCTGCTTGTCGACCCAGCGACGCGTGTACACGATCTGTGTGCCGTCGGGCGACAACTGCGGATCGGACACTTGCTCGAATTCGAGATAATCCGAAGTTTGAAGCGGAGTCTGCGCCTGGACGCTGGCAAGGCTCTGCAGCGAGAGCACGACAACGACAGGGAGCAACCACTGCTTGACGGTAGTTTGCAGCATGGCAATCCTCGGTATCGGGTCGGGGTCAAAGTGCGTTCGCATGCTATCAGTTTCCGCCCGTTCATCCAGCGACAGACTGGAGCAGCCCTCATTTCGACCGGACAGTTCTGTCGTAAATTAGGGGCTAGGTGTAAGCCTAGTCATACGACTATGTCTTCGAATGCATACGAAAGTGTTTTTGATCGGGAAAAGACCTGTCAAAACACGATAGTTACTTACACATTCTCTTACACACTGCTTAGTGACACGTGTAAGTCTTTGATGGCCAACAGGGATCGCTGAGTCCAGTCTTCTCATAATCCCTTGGTCCTTGGTTCGAATCCAAGCGGGCCCAGTCTTCTAGACGAGACAAACTCACAGCGTATCCGACCCGCCTGCGGGAAGGGCGCAGAGGTCAACAAGGACTCATGAGAGCAAAATCGTTTTTTGAGTTACACGCCGATGGCGTTTGCTCCGTCGGTCCGAACTCGCATCATCGATTTTTTTGGTACTTACGTGGTTTATTTTTTATCGTAAACTTTTAGACGAGCGATTTGCTCGTCGAGCGCTTCGATGGCGCGCTGACGCGATGCGATGGGAAGATTGGTGTCAGAAGCCAACTTCGTTCGGGCAAGAACGAGAGCCTGTAAGATCTCGGCGCTGGAATCCAACGTACTCGCCGAGTCTTCAGCAGCAGCTTTAGTGCAAACAATAGTGGCTACGGTCTTCCCGTTTTCTCGGGATACATCTTCAGTGACCGTTGTCGTTCCCTCTGGGCACTTGGCCATGTCGGCGCTTAAAGTTGAAGCAGCTACCTTAATTTTCACGATTTCGGTGGCTGCATCACTGTTCGCCTTAGCCTTCTTGTCGTTGTCCGTCCCGACGACCAACACACATCCAGACAGCACGATGGAAAGCACGCCAATGGCGAAAACACGAGCCCTATTCATGCTTCTCAAACCTCACGAAGTAACTGCTGATTGAGTTAACTAAACACTAATACATTGATCTCAGAAGTCGCCCTGTACAGCTGTACTTGCTTAATGTTAGTTTTAATTAACATACAGTAACTGATAGGGGGTTCGGCGTGGAAGAAAACTTGTCGATGCCAGCTAAGGAGCAGTTCGCGTGGGTCTGGTTGAGCACGATGCTGGTAACTTACGCTGCCTATTTCACGTCGGTCTTTACGATTGGTGAGACCACAGCACTGACCCAAATCGGGCTGTTCGCTGCAACGACGGTCGTTCAGGTGTTGGTGATCGGCACCGTTAGTGCCGTGATAGCGGTTCGCCACAAGGGCGGTCCGCAGAGTGACGAACGCGATCAACTGATTGACCAACGCGCTACGCGTGCCGCGTATCAGTTGCTGATCTGCGGAATGATCGTTGTTGGGTGCCTAATGCCGTTCAACAACAGTGGATGGAGAATCTTTCACGCCGCCGTTTTCTCGATTGCCGTATCCGAAATCGTGCGCCATGGACTAATGGTGTCGATGTATCGTCGGGGTGCGAATGGCTAACCTGCGCCTACGTAACAATCTTAGGCTGATGCGCTTCTTATCAAATGAAATGACTCAGGCTGAGCTTGGTGAGCGCCTTGGTGTTACCAGACAAACAATTGCTGCTATCGAAGCGGGCAAGTATTCCCCGACCCTCGAAACTGCATTTCGTCTCGCCGATATATTTCAAAAACCACTGGAAGAGATCTTTCAATGGGATAAAGAAAGCGCGTGAAAACCCAAATAGTATTAAAGAGGAAGCAGAGATTGATCTCAAAGTATCGCAATGAAATCTTCGTCGGCTGCTTGGTCTATGCCGCGCTTGTAGCCAAAGACCTCGTTAGCCTCTTACGGCAGCTCACCTAGAGCGTCGACGGTCAGGGTCCCCGTTGGCAGCAAGGGTCGAGGTTATTTATGAACTCATCTTGACGGACCCCGTTAGAATAACCAAATTGAATTCGCCAATACTTGAGGTCAGTTCCACATATGTTTCGTCGCCTGATCATCGTTACTTTGATGTCTTTGATCGCCGTATCGAAAGCGGTCCATGCTGATACCGAGCGAACGGCAGCCGCTTTGTCTGCCAGCGTGGTGTGGCTCGAGAAACTAGACGCGCGCGACTACGCGGCCACATGGCAGTCCGCTGCCTCTACCTTCAAGGCGGCATTGTCAGTCGAGGCGTGGCAACAGGCGTCTCGCCCCGTACTTGAACCTTTGGGCGCTGTGAAGAGCCGCAGCAAAGCTGCTGCCACATACACCAAAACGCTACCCGGTGCTCCGGATGGTGAATATGTGGTGTTGCAGTTCAACTCCAGCTACGACAAAAAAGCAGACGCGGTCGAAACGGTCGTAGCGACGTTGGATGCCGACGGCCAGTGGCGCGTTGCGGGTTATTTCATTAGATAGGCGCGGGATGCCGCGTGGTCTGCGGCGCAACGTCGCATACTGATCAATCGCAGCAAGGAGCAGGGCGTCTTACGCGAGCATTCTAATGGTCTGCTTAGTGGTCGCGTTGAGGGCGATCGGCGCTATCAAAACTAAATTCTTACTGACACTCAGCGTCCTTTGATCGTTCACTGGCTCTGCGTGCAGAAGTTTTGTCGTAAAAACGGCCCGTCAAAAACACGATATTTACTTACACACTTCCTTACACACCGCTTTGTGACATCTGTAAGTCATTGATGGCCAATAGGGATCTCTCAGTCGAGTCTTCTCGGTGCTGCCGATGAATGCACCCGCGGGTGCAAGAGCGACCGGGGCTGACGGGTCGGCGGCAGGGGCGGGATAGCTGCCCGTCAACAGCGCAAGCGCTACCCCGACGTAGGCCAGGGCTCGACATCGAAATTTTTTGTTCAAAAAAGGCTCCTCTGGGACGCAGCGACAAATACAGCGCGCCGTCTCGTGCATCGACAGTAGCGCTTGCTGCCGCCGGGTTCGGTTCGGCAGCGGACATCCGTAAACGAGCGCACCGTGGCCGACCATAGCGGAATTCGCGCCCAAGGCTGTTGTCACTCACGACCGACCCCTATCCTTGATCAATGTCGGGACGGATGCGAAATTTCGGGCTGATTTTTCTCTGCGGGCTGGCGCTCGCCGCAGCGCTCGCAGCCGCCGAGCAGTCGACGTTCTCGCCGAAGTCGGTCGTGGTGCCCCAAATATCGGGTCGTATCGAGCTCGACGGTCGACTCGACGAGGCTGAGTGGCAGGACGCGGTGAAGATCACCGACTTCCAGCAGTTTTCGCCGGGCAACGGCGAGCCGCCCTCGGAGCCGACCGAATTTTTGCTCGCCCTCGACGCCGACAACCTCTACGTTGCTGTGCGTTTCACCGACTCAGACCCGGCCGGTATCAAGCGCTCGCAGCTGGTGCAGGGGCAGGGCGTCTTCAACGACGACTATGCACAGATCCTGCTCGATACCTTCAATGACCGACGGACGGGCTATATCTTTTACGTCAATGCCAACGGTGTGCAGCGCGACGGTCTGCTGCTGGGTGGCGTGTCCTACAACATGGACTGGGATGGCATCTGGCAGGCGGTCTCCACAGTCAATGATTCCGGTTGGCAGGCCGAGATCGCGATTCCCTTCAAGACACTGTCTTTCGATCGCAATGCAGATACTTGGGGAATCAATCTGATCCGCTCCATCCGCCGCAAGCGTGAGGAAGTCGCCTGGTCGCAGCGCGATCGACGGATCACGCTCGATGTGAGCGGCGAGCTGCGCGGTATGCGCGGCCGCGAGCAGGGTCGAGGTCTCGACCTTGTGCCCTCGGCCGCGATCAGCGAGCGCGAGAACTTCATCGGGAATAGTTCGAGCCTGATTGCCAAGCCTTCGCTGGACGCATTTTGGCGCATCACCCCCTCTCTTGTTGGCGCGCTCACGCTGAATACCGATTTCTCGGCCACCGACGTCGATGACCGGCAAGTCAATCTCACGCGGTTTTCACTGTTTTTCCCGGAGAAACGCGATTTCTTTCTCGAGGACAGCGAAATCTTCGAGTTCGGCGGTTTGACGCAAAATGGCCGACCGTTTTTTTCGCGCACCATTGGCCTTTCGGCAGGCGGACAGCCGACTGATCTCGAGGCGGGGGCCCGACTCACCGGCAAAATCGGGCGGAATTCTTTGGGAATACTCGCCGTACGCCAGGAATCGGCAGCCGGTGTCGCCGCCGAGAATGTCTTCGTGGCTCGCGGTTATCGCAGTTTCGGCGAGCAGTCGACGATCGGCGGTATCATTACCTCCGGCGATCCGTCTGGCAGCGGCAACAACACGCTGTACGGCGTCGATCTCGCGCTGCGCGATCAGCGTCGTTTCGGCGGCTTCGTCGAGGCGCGTGCCTGGATGCAGCAGTCCTCCACGCCCGGCCGCCAGGGTGACGAAGGCGCCTGGGGCGCATCGCTCGCTTGGCCGAACGATCGTATCGAGGCGTTGCTGTCTTACAGCGAGATTGGCCGGGACTTCCGCCCGGCGCTCGGTTTTGCCAATCGAACCGGTATCGCCGAATTTCTGGGTATCTACAGCTATCGACACCGATTCGCGAAAGGCGGATTGCTGCGCAGCTGGCGTCATCGCATCGAGGCCACTGAGGTCAGGGACGACGCGGGTCGACTCGAGTCACGCCGTTTCGAGATCATGCCGTTTTCTTTGGACAATCAGCCCGGCGACATTCTCTCGATGGGTCTGGAACGCCAGACCGAAGTCATTGGACGCCCCTTCGTCCTTCCTGGCGGCGTGCGCGTTCCGGTTGGTCGCTACGACTTCGATCGTGTACGTCTCTATGGGCAAACGGCAGGCTTTCGGCCGCTGGCTCTCAACTGGGACTTGGGCACTGGCGATTTCTATGACGGGACGCGGGACGACGCGCGCGTTGGCATCAATTGGCGACCTAACCGATACTGGACGCTGGGGACGACGTTGCAGACGAATCGTCTCGAGTTGCAGGGGCGCGATTTCACGACCCGCGTCTGGTCGTTGAACGCCAACTACGCGTTCAACGTTCGCTGGGCCTGGCTCAACGTCGCTCAGTACGACAACGTCTCGAAACGTATAGGGCTCAACAGTCGCTTGCGTTGGTGGCCTGCCCAAGGGCAAGTGGCGTATCTCGTCGTCAATTACGATTGGCGCGAGGATGCGCGCGGCGACTTCCAGCCGTTTCTCGCCGAAACCACAGTGAAGTTCACCTACACGTTTCGCTACTGACCTCGGGCGTCAGATCTTCTCGACCGTGTAGACGATTTCCGCACTTGCCTCTTTGCCGGCCTCGGTACGCAAGGCCCAGCGATCGTTGATCCTGTAGCGCAACTTCAAGGTATTGATCGCCTCTGCGAGCGAGACGCCATAGCTCACATAGAGTCGGCTCGACAGATATTTGCTGAAGACCAGTGAGGTTTCGTTGGCAAGATTCTGCTCAATGCCGACATTGACCTGACCCGGTATTTTTGTTCCATGTTTAATGTTCATAAAAGGGACAGGGGCCGTGGCCGATGGGCAAGCAGAGATACACGACCGAGGAGATCATCCATAAGCTTCGGGAGGCCGATGTGCTGATCGGGTAGGGGCAGGCCCCCGCAGGGATGAGAACGCGATGAGATGAGCTGCGGACAACCCATTGTCGTTTAAACGACAAATGTCCAATGCGAAAACATCAGAGAGCTGCGTCAAAACCGAGTTCTTACTCTCGCCCAATTTTCTTTGATCGTTGACTACGCTCGACGTGCGAAAGTGTTTTTGATCGAGCAAACCCCTGTCAAAAACCCGATATTTTCTTACACACTTTCTTACACACAGCTTGGTGACGCGTGTAAGTCATTGATGGCCAACAGGGATTGCTGAGTCCAGTCTTCTCATAATCCCTTGGTCCTTGGTTCGAATCCAAGCGGGCCCGACGAACCCCGTCGTCAGCGTTTCCCGTAACCAGGCTGCTCATGGCCGCCACAAGGAGTGAGCCGACCGACAGTCGGGCGGTCAGAGAGTCGTTGCTTGGAATGATCGCTCCGACGGGCATGATTTCGAGAAGATTCGAGGGGGGAAACAATGACAAGCATTATCTATAAACAGCCCATGGTCGGTTTGCTCGGGCTTACGATCGGATTCCTTACTCAGCCGCTCGGTCATACGGTCTACAAGTTGATGGAGACGGTGTTTCGCGACAATGTCTACATCGCTGCAGTGATCGTCGGCATTGTCGGTTTTTTGATCGTCGGTAATGGGCTCAAGCAGAACGAACTGAAAGCCACCTGGATGGGAATGCTCGGCGGCTGGTTTATCTGGATCGGCTGGTTCGAATATGCCTTCAAATATTTCTCGGTGCTGTATTCGGTGCCGTCATTCCAAGTCGAAGTGGGTGGCTATGCCGCAGCGCCACAGGCCAACATGCTGCAGGCGACCGTGACTATCATGCTCGGCCTTTTCATTCTTTATGGCATGTTCAATTTGCAGAGCAAGTGTAATTTCATGCGCTTCTTCCATCGAAACTTGCGTTTGTCGCCAGGCATGCCGACCCCGGACAACAAGCGTAGTTTCGCGCGCATCACCGCCATGGAAGTGATCTTCGTGACTTGGTTTTGCTATCTCTTCTGGCTGTACATGATCTATTTCGGCACGCGCGGCAGCGGCGTGTGGATCGTGATGGGCGCCTATGTGCTCTGGTCGGTCTGGGCTGCCTACCTCGTGTATCGCTCGACGCTGCAGGTGCGCATGGCACCTGCCTTGCGTTATGGCGTCGGCGCAGGAATCGTTCTGTGGGGATCGGCGGAAATGCCGGCGCATTTCGGTGCCTACCGGGAATACTGGCTTTATCCCCTCGAGTACCCGATCTTCAACACCATCGTCTCGGCGGTGTTCATCGCAGGTCTCGTCGTGATCGCACGCCGGCCCCAGCGTGAGGCTGAGGCCGGCGTGTAATCTGTTGCTTGCCGCTTATTTACCGAAGCGGTAGGTGGCGCGCACGCCGATCAGTCGCTTGTCCGGGGCAATCAACACACCCTGACGCGGCAACTGGTTGTTGCGCAGGTCGAAGAAGCCGAACAACGAACTCGTGCCACCGTTGGTGATGGTGTCATCGTCAAGCAAGTTGTTGACGTAACCCTGTACCGACCAAGCGCCGATATCGAAGCCAGCTTGCAGATTCACCCGCGTGAAATCCGGCAGCCAGTACAGGTTGTACTGCGTCAGGAAGCGCTTCGATTGGTACTGCGCATCGGCACTCACATAAGCCTTGGCAGAGCCCACGGTAAAGCCGTAGCGCGCGATGGCAGTGAACTGGTTCTCCGGCACGCGCTGCACCCGATATCCGGTCGCGCCAAAGATCACGCCGAGGTTGTTCGGGTTGCCGGCCGCAAGGCTGTTGTTGACGGGGACGAAACCTGCCAGCAACGACTCCGACCGGTCCGAGATCGAACCCGGGCGGACGATGGTGCCGGACGGGTCGGTGATCACCCCGTTACCCCCCGGTACGGCGGAGGGCGTAAACGTCAGCGGGCCTGCCGGCACTTCGTAGTCGGTGAACTCGGCACGGGTGTACGTGTAGCGCAACCCGAGGTCGAGATTCTCGGTCGCCCGGAAATCGAGCGAAAGCTCGGCGCCATAGGTCTCCGATTCACCGATGTTGATCGTGCCCGTTTGCGGCAGCGTGCCCACCTGGACGTTCACCGGCACTTGCTGGTCGGTGTAGTCGTTGTAGAAGATCGCGCCGTTCAAGCGCACACGGCGATTGAGAAACTCGTTCTTCGAACCGAGTTCCACCGCGAGCAGATTCTCGGGCTTGAAGATGCGACTGACTTCGTTGACGAAGCCTGTGTTGCCGGTGGTGTCGACGCCGCCGGGCTTGAAGCCCTTGGCAGCGCTGGCAAACAACAGCGAGTTGTCCGCGTATTTCCAGTCGAGCGTCACTTGAGGGACGAACTTGGATGAAGTCACCCTGGCCGTCGGTGTCGCGACATTCGGAATCGGCCCACCAAAAGTACGGACCGGGAACTGGTCGAACGGATAACCTTCGTACTTGTAGGTCTCGTCGAAGTAACGACCGCCAAGGCCGATTCGCGCCGCTTCGCTCAAAGAAAATTCGAGACCCAAGCCAATCGAGAAGCTTTCCTGGTCACGTACCATGAGTGCCGGCCCACGCACATTTTCTTTGGCGACCGGTGTCGTCAAGGCTGGAGCGAACGGATTACCCGACCCGCCTGGCAGGAAAGCACCGATCACGCCGCAGAAGAAAGCCGAGCTACCCTCTTTGCACCAAAATTGCGAGCGATCGACGACTTCGGTTTTCTCGCGCCAGTAGAGCAAGTCGGCCTGCAATTGGATTCGACCGGAGAAGTCCGAGCGGAACACGAATTCCTGACTGATTTGCTCGATGTCGCCATCCGTTTCGCGCAGTGCTGACAGAGCGAAGGTTGGCGGTGGATTGGCCGGTGTGTAACCGAGCTGCGGGAACGGATTACCCGGCGAAGGGACGGCCAAGGCTGCATAGATCGGCAAGCCGGCACTGCTGACTCGATCGTTGGTATTGTCGAAATCTTCGCTGGTGGTCTGCTTGGACTTGAGGATGGCCGAGAGGGACTTGAACGACCCCCACTCTCTATCCCAAGACAGCTCGAGCAAGGCTCGGGTATTTTCGACATTACTACCAGCAAAATCTTTGCCCGTCCGCGGGTCCGGGGACAGCTGGATGGCCCGGGAACGCGCCGCGGCGGTTTTCGTCATGTCTCCCGATTGGGTGAAATAGCCGAGCGGTGGGCCTCCCGGGAAAAGCGCGGCGATTGCCGTCGTGCCGTTGCGTACATTGAAAGTGTAGTAGGGCGCATAAACACCGTTGTTTGCCGTCAGCGGCAGGCCGGTGAGCACGTCGACGGGTGCCACGGAAATACGCGCCGGTTGACTGGCATCGTCTTCCGAGCGCTGTACGCGCAGGAACATGCCGAACGCATCGCTCGGCTTGTACTGGAATGCTGCCGAGACGGAGGTGGTCTCTCGAGCATTCAACTTGCCGCCAGTGACAGGATTCTTCCAATCCCCATCGAAATTGACGTTGCTGGCCGTGACGCGCAGTGCGCTCGTATCGTTGAGTGGCAGGTTGGCGACGAAACCTGCTTCGTGGGTACCGAAATCACCGAACCCGACTTGCACCTCACCACTTGTGGCGGAACTATCTGGACGACAGGTGGTGTAACTCACGGCGCCACCGAAGGCGCTGCGTCCATACAGGACGCTCTGCGGGCCTTTGACCACCTCGATTTGGCAGATGTCCGAGAAACGTAACCCTGCGAGCAAACTGCCGCCCGGCACGCCGATCGATTCGGTCGTCTGATCGACGCCATCGATGAGGATCGCCACGTTCGGCCGGCCACGCACGGCGGTCAGGCCGCGAATATTGGGCTTGAAATCGCCGGTGGTCGCGCCTTGCTCGAAGGTGAATCCCGGGGTGAGCTTGGCGACATCGGCCAGGTCGCGGATGACTTTCTCGCGCAAGACCGTCTGGTCGATGACGGAGATGGTCAGCGGTACATCCTGCAGTTTCTCTTCGAATTTTCTGGCGAGCACGACGACTTCCTGCAACTCGTCCAGCCCATCGTTCGCAAAGCTAGGTGGTGCTGCCGTGGCAGCCGTCACCGCTGTAGCAGAAAAGAGACAGCCGCGGACCCAAGTTTGAACCTGGCGCATGTGATTCCCCCTGATAGTCGTTCTAGTAGTTATGAAGTATTGACCCCACCCGAGCGTGTTCCCGCGGTGCGTTCACGTCAATGCTCTGCGGTAACGTATCGGTGGTCTAAACCACTTAGTGAACCGACTGGAGTTCCCAGCCTTTGATGGACACGCTATACCGGCTCCAGTTGAGCTGTGGAGGTGTTCAATGTCTCGAAAAGCAACCCCGTGGGGTACCCGCAAAATCCATGAGTTCATTGCAGCGCATCGCAAATCGTACGACGTTAAGACCCTGCTTTGCTCGCAGCAACGTTAGGCGATATCGCCAAAGCTCGCGGAATGACCGAGATCGCGAAATCGACGGGGCTCGCCCGTGAAGCGTTGTATAAGGCACTACGGGCAGACGCGCAGCCTA
>Ga0194125_10014024_pt1 | contig 10318 bp, 5 predicted proteins | sample TA2KigC250mmetaG_FD_148626 | JGI IMG/M metagenome (GOLD analysis project Ga0194125, IMG submission 148626) | Freshwater microbial communities from Lake Tanganyika, Tanzania - TA2015034 Kigoma Deep Cast 250m | ecosystem: Environmental > Aquatic > Freshwater > Lake | place: Tanzania: Lake... | reverse complement strand
TTCCTGCCTTCCCTTGCTGCCTTGCTGCCTTCCTGCCTTCCTGCCTTCCCTTGCTGCCTTGCTGCCTTCCTGCCTTGCTCCCTTTCACGGCGTTGGCCAAACTTTATAAGTCCCTTCATCGTTTCACTCTCAGAGAGGGGAGCCAATGGGACGCGGACTTCTCAAGAAGATAATTGCCGGCGAGCAGCCGCAAAAGCCGGTCGAATCCGAAACCTACATCGACCTCGGAGCGATAGAGTTCGAGGACGAGCCCCGGTCAGGGGCAAAGACCATGGTCAAGGTCGCCGAGCTGCACAGGCACGAGGACCTGGCGGACATCCTGAACCTCGTCTACAACGGGCACGTCGTGGTGGTCGATTTCTCGGCCGTGGCCACGGACGAGCTGGCGATGCGCCGCGTGAGCAACGAGATAAAGAACGTGAACCGCGACACCGGCGGCGACGCCGCCGGCATCTCCAAGACGATGCTCATCGTCACCCCCGGCGGCATCGCCGTGGACAGGAAGATAATACGCGGGCCGATATAGAACAACGAAGGCGCAGGGCGCGAGGCGCAAGGCCGAAGGCGCAAGGGTCAAGGCGCGAGGGTCAAGGGGTCGAATCGGAACTTCCGAGTTGTGACTTCAGCTTGAACAGGCATTGCGCGGCGCTCGGATGCGTTCACGATCGATCCCTGCCCCCAGCCTTGCGCCTTGCCCCTTGCGCCTTGCCCCTTGCGCCTCAAGCCTTGCGCCCTGCGCCCTGTGCCTTGCGCCTTGTCAACGGCCCCTTTTGTCCCCTTCCGGCCGGCTCAGGTCCCCGCCGTACCGCCAGTTCTGGTAGTAGATTCCGGCCAGGCACACTATGAAGCCGACCGCCAGCGCCGCGTATGGCCCCTCGGTCGTCGGGAACATCCAGGCGACGGCGAATCCGGCCATCGCCCCCCCGACCACGCCGGTGATGGCGCCCAGCAGGCGGTCCATGAAGACCAGGGCAAGCACGAACCCGACCAGGAAGGCTATCAGGGCCACGACCAGGTTGGGCGAAAGGCCGGATGCTATCGAGGCGAATATCCCGCCGACCGCGATGGCCAAGAGCCCCTTGACCAGGGTAAGGGCGAAGTAGCCGCAGATTATCGCCCCGAGCACCACGGCGGCGATCAGGCAGCCCGTGGAGTCGGGGAACAGGTAGTACGAGGCCAGCCCTCCCGCCGCCCCGCCGGCGATGGCGCCCAGGAGGAACACCACCACCTTGAAGAGCGTCTTTCCGAAGAAGGCGACCACGAGCCCGGCGACGAACAGGAAGGCTGCGGGAACGATCGTCAGTCCGGCGTCGGCTATCGGGTCGGCCATGCTCCTACTCTTCCTCGTCCGGCAGCTCCTCCGGCGCCCGGACGGGCCTGGCGGGGAGCGCTGCCGGGGAGTGAGAGGGAGGCGCCGCTTGCAGCGCCGGCTCCGGCCCGCCCGAAGGCTGCGTCCCTTCCGCGCCCGGGGCTCCGGGCGCGGGCGGCTCGCCCGGGGCGCCCGGCGCAGGCTCGCCCGGCGCGCCCGCCGCGGGAGGCGCCTCGGAGGGCTCTGGGGTCTCGGTTATCTCGGTCCGGCGAACCTCTATCTTCCGTATGGGGTAGACGGGCTTGCACTCCTTGAAGATGCCCTTCGCGAGGTCCCCCGAGAGGATGTCCTTGACGAGCTCGCTCATCGTCTGCCGTCCGGCCGCCCCGCTCACCACCGAGCTCATGAGCTGCCGGATGGCCTTCTGCTGGCTGGTCTGGATGCGCTTCTCGGTGATGGCCATGGGCTTTATCTTTATCACGTACCCGTCCTTGGTCCGGGCCTCGAAGACGCCGTCCATCTTGGAGTGCTTCCTCCGGGTGAGCCGGCGGATGTAGTCGGAGGTGATGTCGTGCCCGACGAACTCGGTGTGGGCCTCGAACCCGGCCACCCGGTTGATGCGAAGCCGAAGCTTGATGTGCATCTTGGAGAAGTCGCCGGTGATGTCCTGCAGGGCGACCGACACCACGCGTCCCTGGAGCAGGGACGGGTCCCCGGAGACGGTCTCGGCGATCTGCTGGCCGCCGAACATCTCGGGCGCGATGACCTTGTACCATTCCTTGGCCCGCCACTTGTCCTTTACCTTCCTGGCTGTGGGCCTCTGCTCTGCCTTTTTTTCGTCCTTTGCTTCCGCCAAAGTGCTTCACCGTTCTCTTGGGGTACCCTCAATCCAAAAACGAGTATTAAAGGTTTATCTGCGCGAGATTGCCCTTCCGGACATCTATTTAACAATGATAAGCGAATCATAACGTATAAGTAGGGATTGGGTATTTCGCCTTTTCCATCAAGGTGGAAAACCGCGGTTCAGAGGTTCGGACGATGGCAATGACGTCGGTGGAACGGGAGAGGAGGCAGGACCGTCCGGTCCGGGCCAGGCTGGTGACGGCGGGGATACTCGTCGCATTCTTCGTCCTGGCGATGTTCATCCGCTGCTACTGGTACTACGAACCGGCAGTGGCGCCGGCCGAGACCTACGGGGACTACCATTATGTCGTGTCGGGCAACGACCCCGACTACCACAAGCGGACCATCGACTACATCCTCGACACCGGCCACCACCTCACCTGGGACCACCTCATGAACTACCCGATCGGCGGCCCCAACCCCAACCCGCCGGCCTTCGCCTGGTCGTCGATGCTGTTTGGCATCGTGCTCTCGCCTTTCCACGGCTTCGACGTCACGGAGTCGGTCTGGATGTTTTTCGAAATCCTCCCGGCATTCTGGGCGGCGATGACAATCTTCCCGATATACTTCTTCACCCGGGACACGTTCGGCCGCAAGCCGGCCTACCTGGCCGCGCTCTTCATCGCGGTCATGGCGGGCAACGTCGAGAGGACGCCCCTGGGGTTCTCCGACCACGACTCCTACACCATGTTCTTCGTGGTCACGGGCTTCTTCTTCCTCATGAGGGCGCTCAAGAACCTGGAGGACCGCACCTGGGTCAGGAGGTGGCGGTCCGCCCGGGACATCTCGCAGGGCACGACGGACTTCTTCACCCGGAACCGGGTGAGCGTCCTTTACTCGGTCATGGCCGGCCTCAGCATCGGGGCCGTCATGCTGGGCTGGAAGGGCGGCACGTACATCTTCGCCATCCTGTTCATGTACTTCCTGGTCCACGCATGGATAAAGCGCTTCCGCAAGGAGGACCCGTTCGGGATGGCGATGGTGACGCTCATCGCGATGGGCGTGCCGCTGCTCATATCGTTCCCGTACTACTACTCGATGTACTTCATCCACTGGTACGAGACGCCGTTCTTCGTGTTCCTGGCGACCTGCATCCTGGCGGTCATCGTCGTGGTCACGCGAGAGCAGCCCTGGACGATCGTCGTCGGCGGTCTTGTGGCGCTCGTGGTCTCCGCCTACCTCATCCTGTGGGCCTTCCTTCCGGCGGTGTACAACGTCCTTCTGGGCTTCCAGGGGTACTTCATCCGGGACAAGCTCTACACCACCATCGCCGAGGCGCAGCCGCCCGACTTCAGCCGGATGGTCTATTCCTACGGGGAGTACATCTTCTACTTCGGCCTCCTCGCGATAATATACTCGGCCTGGCGGCTCCCCAAGGAGAGGTGGCGCAACGACTACATCTTCACGATAATGTGGTGCTTCATGGCCATCTTCATGGCGATGAGCGCGGTCCGGTTCATGTACAACGCCACGCCCGTGTTCGCCATCCTGGGCGGCTGGGTGACCTGGACGATAATACAGCTTCTGGACTTCAAGAAGATGGCCAAGACCTACCGCGGCCTCAACGAGGGCCGCTGGGTCCCGCGCTGGCACGCCGTCAAGACCTCGGTCAAGGTGCGGCACGTCGTGGGCGTGTTCTTCATCGGGTACATGGTCATCGGCTCGGCCACCTGGTACGGCATCGACGCCGGCATACCGTACGAGACCAAGAAGGACTTCGACCGGGACATCTACAACATCCTTCCCGCGCAGCTCCGGCCGGCGAACTATGACCCGGACTCGGGGGGCCTTTGGTGGTTCGGCTCTTTCGGAACGGCGTTCCCGAGCGACTACTGGACCGACGGGATGTACTGGTTCGCCACGCAGGACACCAACGAATCGCCCGAGGACCGACCGGCGTTCGTCGCCTGGTGGGACTACGGGCACTGGTGCATGCGGATGGGCGAGCACCCCTCCATCGCCGACAACTTCCAGCAGGGCGTGGAGATATCGGGCAACATAATCACGTCCCAAAACGAGAGCTCGGCCATCGCCTACTACATCGCCCGCGTCGCCGAGGGCTCCATCACGAGCCCGGCGGTCAGGGCGCTGCTCGAGCGCTACCTGGGCAGGCAGGGGGCGCAGGACTTCGTCGACATCGAGCTCATGAGGGACCTGCCCAGGTGGCAACGCGAGATCCTCCGGCACCCGGAGGTCTTCGGCAAGCGGACCGGGGACATGAACGACCTCAACACCAAGTGGGTGGCGCTGCGGGGCATGCTCGCCTCCACGCTAACGAAGCGCGAGCTCGTGGAGCTCTACGACGAGCTCTGCCACATCACCGGCCACGAGATACGCTACTTCGCCGCCGACACCCGCATGTTCCCGTTCACCGCCCAGAACACCGGCATCTACTACGCGCCCGTGAAGCTCACCGACCAGGAGATCAACGACTTCCTCAAGACCTTCGCGCTGGGCAACGACGGGGTGGAGTACGACCCCGCCAAGATCCCCGAATCCGTGCTGCAGGACCCGGACTTCCGCGTCACCACGTACAAGCTCTACTACACCGACATGTTCTACAACTCGATGTTCTACCGGGCGTACATCGGCTACGCGCCCTCCGACGTCGGCATCGCTCCCAAGCAGCACGGCTACGTAGACCTGCCGACCCTCGGCACCCCCGACAGCTCGACCATGAGGAGCGGCCAGTACCCGCCGATGCAGGGCTGGAACATGTCCAACTTCCGCCTGGAGTACCGCACCGCCTACTGGAACCCCTACAACGAGACCACGGGGCTTGCCAACCACTCCCAGGACTGGAAGGTCGTCCCGCCCTGGACGGCCCGGAAGAACGAAGACGACAGGAGGGGCACCACCGACATATTCTACCGCAACCTGTACGCCGGCGTGTTCTTCCTGAAGTACTACCACGGCGCCTTCGTGAACGGCACGGTCCGCACCGACGACGGGAGGCCCCTGGCCGGCGCCCGGGTCACCGTCTACGACGACCTGCCCCTCGCCATCTCGTACTACCCGGGCGTGCCCCACGACCACACGGTCACGGACCCGGAGGGCCGCTACAGCCTGCTTGCGCCCTACGGGAACGTCACCATCAAGGTGACCAACGGCGGGGTGGGCGGCGTCGACGACCAGCTGCTCCTCAAGGATTCCCGGGAGCTCGGCTCGGATGTGTTCCACGTCTCCGACGACCAGGCGATGCGCCGGGAGGTCGACCTGGACCAAGACGGCATCCCCGACTACAACATCGTGCGCGACTTCACCGTGAAGACCTCGGCCCTAAACGGCCGGGCCTACTTCGACGAGGACGGGGACGGCGACTGGACCGAGGGGACGGACACGCCCCTCTCCGGGGAGCTCACCTTCGTGAACAGCGCGCTCGGGCTGACCTATCGCGCCCCGCTCAACGAAACCGGGCAGTACCTCCTCCAGAACATCACCCCGACCGACTACACGGTCACGGCCTACCACGGGGGCTTCGCCGCCGACGGCGGCACGACCGGCGCCGACCCGGGCGGCAACGACACCTTCGACGTCAAGCTCCGGAACATCAACCTCAACGGCAACCTCACTTTGGAGAACGGCACGGGAGCGGCCAACCTCACCGTGGGCCTCCTGGCCGGCGGGGAGGTGCTCTGGTCCAACACCACATCGGAGAACGGGAGCTACCTGGTCGAGCACCTGATGCCCGGCACCTACAACGTATCGGTGGTCACGGACGGCTACTACCGCAGCAACGTGCCGGCCACCATCAACCAGACCGAGAACTTCACATTGGAGCTCCTCGCCATCGCCGTGCACAATGTGAGCGGCGCGACCTCGCCCGGGGCCCTGGTCTCGTTCCAGTCCCCGGAGCCCTTCGCCCGCGGCGGGACCGTCACCGCCGACGCCTCCGGCCGCTACCTGGCGAAGGTGGGCCGGGGGAACTACACGGTCTACGCCCGCGCCACCGCCGGCACCGGGATCATGGTCAACATCACCCCGTTCACGTCGCCCGGGGCGCCGGCGACGCTGGACCTTTCGCTTCGGCCGGGCGTAAGGATAAACGGCACCGTCTACCGCGACATGAACGGCAACGGCGACTACGACGTCTTCGAGCCGGGCGCCGCCACCCCGCCGGGCACTGTCACCCCCGGAGTGCCCAACATCAACATCCCCGAGTACCAGGCGGGAGCGGGCGTCGAGCTCGAGGGCGCGGCTGCCTCCCTGTTCCTGCCCGCGAACAGCCTGGGCTACTACGAGGCCTGGGTACCGGCCGGGCACTACGTCATCCGGGCGTTCCGGAACGTGACCGAGTCCGAATCCTACGTCAACGTCACCCCCCTGGAGCTCTCCGCGCCCCTCACGCTCAACCTGAGCCTCGGCAAGGGCGTGGAGGTCTCCGGGACGCTCTACTGGGACCGGAACGGCGACGGCGCCGCCACGGAGGACGAGGGCGTGGACGGCGGGCGGCTGATCCTCACCGACCGCAAGCGCCCGGACCGGACGCTCGAGGCCTCCACGGCCCAAGACGGGAGCTTCGTCCTGTTTTTGCCCCAGATAGCCGAGTACAACGTCTCGATGGGCGGCACCGGCTACCTCAACGGCTCGGACTTCGTCACCGTCGGCACGGAGGCCATCCGGAGGGACTTCCGGCTGGAGCCCCGGCCGACCGCGTTCACCGCACGGCTGACCCTGGAGGGGGGGCCTGCCCCCGCCGGCGTCGTCGGCCACGTGTACGCCCAGACCCCCGGCGCCCTCGACGCCAACCTCACCACCAACGCCACGGGAGCGCTTTCGGGCCCGCTCCTGCCCGGCGGGTACTCGATGGTGGTGGAGCAGAACGTGACGCTGGACGGCGGGATAGTCAACCTCACCTCCCTGAGCTTGTTCACCATCCCGCTGGGCCCGGAGACCTTCGGGCTCGACGTGGCACTGGACAGGTCGGTCTTCGTGTCGGGCGCGGTCTTCCACGACGAGAACCGCGACGGCGTCGCCCAGAGGACCGAGTACCGCAACTCGCTTGTCAAGTTCATCCCCGAGGAGGCGGTAGGCGACCCGGCCTCGTCGATCGAGGGGATACCGGCCAGCGGCCCCGTCCGGAGCGTCTCCACGGTCGAGGGGCGCTACGACATAAAGCTCGCACCCGGCAACTACACGGTCTGGTGCCTCCTGCCGCTCCCTACGCCCGAGGGACCGGACCTGGTCCACCTCGCCCGGGTCTCCGTGAACCGGACCTCGGCTCTGAGCATCCCCCTGGAGCCCGGCTGCAACGTGCGGGGCACGCTCTACACCGACCTCAACGGGAACGGCGGGGCGGACGAGGGCGAAAGCCGCGGCGGCGTGGGCGTGGCCGTTTCCGCCGGCGGCCCCGTGCTGCTGACAGTGGCCTCGGACCCGTCTGGGTACTACGGCCTGACCCTTCCCCAGGGCAAGGACTTCTCTTTCGACATCAACAACACCACCGCGGACACCATCACCGAGACGGAGTCGGTGCCCATCCGCTACGTGGCCTCGGTGCACGTGCGGACCCCGGCCGGGAAGGCGCTGGACCTCAACCTGTCTGCGGTCCGCCAGATCGGGGTCGCCGGCCGCGCGACCTTCGACCTCGACGGCGACGGCGCCGCCGAGGCGGTGGAGGGCGTGGCCGACGCCGTCGTCGTGTACGAAAACGCCACGGGGGCGGTCTTTTGGGCCGCGACCAACGGGACGGGCGGGTACGCCCTCTTCCTGGCCCCCGGCACGTACAATGTGACGGTGTCGGCTCCAGGCTACGCCCCCTCGGCCAAGGGGGTCGGGCCGGTGAGCGTCTCCATCGAGAAGCGCCTGTTCGACCTCCCGCTCTCGGCCCATAACGTGACGGTCTCGTTCAGCGTGCACCCGCCGGGCGGCGCAGGGGTGGCCCCGCGCATACCCGGAGGGGCATTGCTGACGCTGCGGTCGCTCGACGGGCTGGGCCTGAACACCAGCGACCGGACGGACGTCAACGGACGGCTGGAGATGGTGCTGCCCCCGGGGGTCTACTCGGTGCTCTCCGGGACGGGCGACGGGGTGTACTTCGGGCCGCTGGAGGTGCTCCCCTCCGGCGAGGCCGTGCCGGTGCGCCTCGAGCTTGGGAGACCGACCCGGCTTTGGGGCTCGGCGTACATCAACGGCACCGCCGGGGCCTTCGCCCGCCCCGCCTGGGTCAATCTGACATTCAACACCACATTCGGCGCGGGCGGCCGCAACTTCACGGCCTCGGTGGACTTCGGCGGCCTGCCGCCGGTCTACGAGGTCAACCTACCGGCGGGCAACTTCTCGGCCGAGGCGGTGTACACCGCCGCAGAGGGCAGGTTCAACCTGACCTACAACGCCAGCCGGGCCCTGGGGATTGGCCTGAATGACACGGCCCTCCAGTGGGACATCCCGCTCTCCAAGGTCAGGGACCACTCTGTCGGCCTGTTCTGGGACGAGGCGCAGAAGGTCACCCGGGAGGTCAACACCACCCTGGAGTACACCCTGCTGCTCTCCAACCTGGGCAACGACCGGTTCACGATGGGATTGGAGGTCTCCAAGCCCGGCGGCTGGTCGGTAAACCTCAGCCTCCGGAAGGTGGACCTCGCGCCCGGGGAGAACCTGACCGTGACCGCCAACATCACCGTGCCGGCCAACGCCAACGCCGGGGACAACATCATCACCATCAACGCCTCCTCGTCCGAGCTCCCCGACCGGTACTTCAACGTCAGCCGGCTGTCCGTCAACATCGTCCAGTTCTACGGCCTGGAGCTCAAGGCCTCCGACACCCGGCCCGTGGTCACCCTGGGCGGCATGGACTACAGCGTCAAGCTGGTCAACAAGGGCAACGGGCTGGACACGTTCAACCTGACCGTCAGCGGGCCGCACGGCTGGGCCCTCACGCTCAACGAATACAACCCGCGGCCCTCGGGCGGCGAGAGCCTGGAGATCGTGCTCTCCGCGAAGCCGTTCTCCGGCGCGCGGATAGAGCCGGGCCTCACCGCCCGGATCACAGCGGCCTCAGCCCACGAGAGCGTGCCCACGTCGGAGTTCGTGCTCAACCTCACCTTCCCGAGGATAACCGCAAGCGGGCCCCGACCGACGGGTGAGGGCGCCTCCGAGCCCAAGGCGGTCCCGGGCTTCGAGGCGCTGATGATGCTTGCGGCGGTCGGGGCGGCGGCCGCGGCGCTCCGCAGGAGGTGGGCGCGATGATGAGGATGCCGCCCCTCTGGGCGCTCGCCCTGCTGCTTCTTGCCGCCGCGCTGCCGGCCCTCCACGGCGCCAACACCCCCGGCACCGCCGTGACGGTCTCCGGCCCTGAGAGGCTTGAGGTCTCCAAGGAGGGCAGCTACAACGTCAGGATCCAGGGGCCCGCCCTGATAAAATGGGGCTTCTGGGTGAACGTTACCGGCACCGGCCGGGCCGACGTGCTGCTCACTTCCTCCGACGGCACCCCCGATTCCCAAAAGCCCTACACCATGTCACAAAACGACCCGCTCGAGCACCCCGAGTTCAACTTCACCCTGACCGCGCCCCCGGTCGCCGGCGGCCTGACCATCACCGTCACCGCGTTCGCGATGGAGGGCGCGGCCGCCGCCGGCCAGACCGCCACCGGGCGGTGGGACCTTGCGGTCAAGGCCCGGCGGGACATAGAGCTGAACGCCACGGTACGAAACAGCGGCGAGGTCGCCGTCCAGAACCTCAGGGTGGCGTTCATGGTCAGGCTCCACGGCATCTGGACCTACATCTCCAACGAGACCGTCGCCGAGCTGGAGCCGGGCGCCCGGGCGAACGTGACCACGAGGTGGGACACGACCCTGATGGACAACGGCGAGTACCTCATCCGGGTCGTGGTGGACCCCGAGGGCGAGAAGGTGATGTACACCGGCTCGGGCTCCATATCCGAGCGGCGCGTGGTCCTGCGCGACGTGGGGACCAGGGAGGAGGAGCCCTGGACCACCAGGTACCAGCGGATAATCGGGTTCGTCGCGGTCCTCGCCGTGGCCGCGGCCATCGGGGTCTGGTGGTGGCGGAGGAAGAAGATAGTGTGAGCCGTTCAGGGTGGGGGAAAAGGCAGGAAGGCAGCAAGGGAAGGCAGAAAGGCAGCAAGGCAGCAAGGCAGCAAGGGAA
>Ga0194125_10014022_pt1 | contig 10319 bp, 6 predicted proteins | sample TA2KigC250mmetaG_FD_148626 | JGI IMG/M metagenome (GOLD analysis project Ga0194125, IMG submission 148626) | Freshwater microbial communities from Lake Tanganyika, Tanzania - TA2015034 Kigoma Deep Cast 250m | ecosystem: Environmental > Aquatic > Freshwater > Lake | place: Tanzania: Lake... | reverse complement strand
CGGCCAGGAAGGTCTGCACCGAAGCGAGGATGGTGTAGTCCCCGCAGCCGGGGCACCAGCGGACCTCCTGGTCGCTCTGGAAGTCGGCTCGGGTGTAGGTACGGGTCGCGGTGTCGGTCATGGCCGAGTCATCTCCATGATCTTCTCTTCGATCTCGATGGTCTTGAAAGGCATTCCCTGCACCTTGTTCATGCCGACGGCATCCACCAGGAACTCGGCCCGCAGCAGCCGGAGCAGGTGGCCCCGGTTCAGTTCGGGCACCAGGACTCGCGGGTAGGACCGCAGCACCTCGCCCAGGTTGCGCGGGAAGGGACTCAGGTAGCGCAGGTGGGCCCGGGCCACCTTTGCCCCGCGGGCCCGCGCCTGGCGTACCCCGGCGAAGATGGCCGGGTGGGTGGAGCCCCAGCCGACGATGAGCAGTTCGGCGCCGTCGTCGGCGTCCACCCGCATCTCAGGGATGTCGTCGGCGATGCCGGCCACCTTGCGCTCGCGCAACTCCACCATGTGCTGGTGGTTGGCCGGACGGTGCGAAACTTCACCGGTGACGTCCTCCTTCTCCAGGCCGCCCACGCGGTGCTCCAGTCCCGGGGTGCCGGGGAGGGCCCAGGGGCGGGCCAGGGTGCCGGGGTCGCGCCGGTAGGGCATGAACTTGGCCTCCCCGTCGGGGGCGGCGAAGGGGACGGAGATGTCGGGCAGGTGGTCGAGGTCGGGGAGTCGCCACGGCTCGGCGCTGTTGGCGATGTAACCGTCGGAGAGCACCACGACCGGCGTCATGTACTTGAGGGCGATGCGGGCCGCTTCGATCATCGTGTCGAAGGCTTCGGCCGGGGAGGCGACGGCCAGCACCGGCAAGGGGGCCTCGCCGTGGCGTCCGTACATCGCCATGAGCAGGTCGGCCTGCTCCGTCTTGGTGGGCATGCCGGTGGAGGGGCCGGCCCGCTGCACGTCGACGATGAGCAACGGCAACTCCGTCATCACCGCCAGGCTCATGGTCTCGGACTTGAGGGCCATCCCCGGCCCACTGGTGCCGGTCACCCCGAGGTGGCCGGCGAAGGCGGCTCCCAGGGCGACGCCGATGGCGGCGATCTCGTCCTCGGCCTGGAAGGTGCGCACCCCCAGCTTCTGGAGCCGGGACAGTTCCTGCAGGATGTCGGAGGCGGGGGTGATGGGGTACGAGGAGTAGAGCAGCGGGAGGCGGGCCGCCCGGGCGGCTCCCACCAGGCCCCACGCCACGGTCTGGTTGCCGGTGGCATTCGTGTAGGTGCCGGGCTGGAGCCTGGCCGGCTTCACCTGATAGGTGTGGCGGAACTGCTCGGTGGTCTCGCCGAAGTTGTAGCCGGTCCGGAAAGCGGCGGTGTTGGCCGCGACCACCGCTTCATCCTTGGCGAAGGCGGTCCGGATCCACTCGAGGGTGGGCTCCACGGGGCGGCTGAACATCCAGGTCATCAGGCCCAGGGCGAAGAAGTTCTTCGATCGCAGCACGCCTCTGCCGCCGACCCCGGTGTCCTTCACCGCTTCGCGCGTCATCTTCTCCATGGGCACCTCGATGACCGTGTAGCCCCGCAGCGAGCCGTCGCGCAAGGGGTTGGTCTCGTAACCGGCCCGGGCCAGGTTGCGGTCGTCGAAGGCGTCGGTGTTCACCACGATGGTCCCGGCCGGCGCGAGGTCGGCCAGGTTGGCCTTCAGGGCGGCCGGGTTCATCGCCACCAGGACGTCGGGGTTGTCGCCCGGGGTGAGGATGTCGCTGTCGGCGATGTGGACCTGGAACGACGACACCCCGGCGATCGACCCGGCGGGGGCGCGGATCTCGGCCGGGTACGAAGGCAGGGTGGCCAGGTCGTTGCCGAATATGGCCGAAGCGTCGGTGAAGCGAGCGCCGGCCAACTGCATCCCGTCCCCGGAGTCGCCGGCGAAGCGGATGCGGACGTGGTCGACAGACTCCTGCTCTAGGGGGGGCGTCTCATCGGGCACGCTGGGATCACCTTCTCTGGGTGGCGGGCGGTGGGTGCGGCAACGGGGAAGGCGGCGCGCGGCGCGGCCCGGCCCGGTCTCCTGGAAGTCCTCCATGACTGGCGGCTCGATGATATGCCGACGCGGGCCGCAAGCCTATGGGCATTCGTCCCTGTGCCCAGGGTCTTGCCCGGCGGGGTGCCGGGGAGGGCTCAGCCGCCGGAGAAGGGCGGAGAGACGAGGATGCGGTCGCCCTCCTCCACGGTCTCGTCCGGGGCGATGCCCCACCCGTTGCGGGTGGTGATCACGCTGCCGGGATCCTCGATCCCCAGGGCGGCCAGCAGAGCCCCGGCGGTGGTGCCGGCGGGCAACTCCCTCTCCTGCTCGCTGAAGCCCAGCCGGTGCGCCAGCCCGCCGACGAGGCGAAGGGTGATCCTCATGCTCAAGGCTCAGCCGAGAGTGGCGTGGGCCTCGGCGGCCGCGGCTTCGGCACCGAGGCCGAGGCGTTCCAGGGTTTCCCGAGTGGGGATGCCGCGGTGGTCGTAGCCCCGGATGTCGTAGTAGTGCTGCAGCAACTCGTCGTACCGGTCGTACTCCAGGATCCTCCCGGCGATGGGGCCTTCCGTGTCGGCGTTCTGGGGGTCGAACCAGGCGTGCGGTGGGTAGTCGTCCCGGCGGGTGGTGTCGGGGAACTCACGCAGCCAGAAGAGTTTGATGAGGGCGTAGATGCGGTCGGCGCTCGGCCAGAAGTCCTCCAACTCCCACTCGCGGCCGGTGATGGCGTTGAAGTACTTCGGGTAGTGCTCCAGGCCCCAGCCGACCTCGATCCACGGGAACCGGCAGGAGACGATGGCCTCGAACAGGCCCCCGCGAATGCGCTGCAGGTCGATCACCTTCTGCGCCTTGTCCCGCCCGTAGGACTCGCGCGGGGTCTGCTGGATCTCGTAGGTGATGACCCAGGACTCCTTGTGATGGGCGCCGATGGGGCTGACCCCGAAGGCCAGGGCCATCCCCGGGATGAACTTGCAGTTGTAGGCCGAGATCTCCATGCCCTTGCACTGCATGGCGTATTCCTCGGAGCCGTGCCCGAAGACCCGCGCCGCCCGCAAGGTGCCCTCGGCCAGAATGCCGCCGACCTCCCCATCGCGGTGGGCGATGGCGGTCAGCAGTCGCCGGAACCCTTCGAAGTCGCCGAACCGGATGTCGCCGGGAGCGGCGCCCCGCTCCACCGCGTCGGCGTAGAACCCCAGCACCCCGCCGCCGGAGATGGTGTCGATGCCGTAGTCGTCGCACAGGTAGTTGAGGGTGGCCACCTGGGTGATGTCGAACAGGCCCAGGTTGGGGCCCAGCAAGCCCATGTTCTCGTAGTCCAGTTCGGACTCCCGACGCTCGGTGTCGAGCATGGCCAGGCCGCACTGCATGGTGCAGTTGGGGCACCCGTAGACCGCCACCGTCGCCGCCTGCAGTTGCTCGCCGTTGACTCTCCAGGCCTCGGGGTGGTGGGTCCGGCGGAAGTTGTTGACCGGGAGGGCCGCCACCTCGTTGCACCACGAGAGCACCCCGGTGGTTCCCTGCTTGGACCAGGCCGACTCCTGGTCGAGGGCGCGCACCGCCCGCAGGTCCTCCCGGCCCAGGGTCTTCATCTCGGCGGGGAAGGCCTGGGGGATGGGCTGGGAGCCCTTCACCACGATGGCCTTGAGCAGCTTGGAGCCCATGACGGCGCCCATGCCCGGCCGACCGCCGGCCCGGCCCTCCATGCTCCGGATGACGGCGTAGCGGACCAGGTTCTCTCCGGCCTGGCCGATGTTCAACACCCCGGCACCCTTGCCGTAGCGGGCGTAGATCCACTCGTTGGTCTCGTAGGTGCCCTTGCCCCACATCTCGTCGGCGGGGAGGAACTCCACCGTCTCGTCGTCGATGTAGAGCAGGGTGGGCCGCTCCGCCCGGCCTTCCACGATCAAGGCATCGAAGCCGGCCCGGCGCAGCTTCTCGGTGACTCGCGTGCCCAGGTTGCCGTCTCCGTACCCGCCGGTCAGGGGCGACTTGGCCGCCACCACCGTCTTGCCGGTGTTGGGCGCCGAGATGCCGCTGATGGGCCCCACCGCCACCACCAGTTTGTTCTCGGGGCCGAGGGGGTCGATGCCGGGGGCGAGTTCGTCGTAGAGGATCTTGGCGGCGAAGCCGCGCCCCCCGATCCAGGTGAGAGCGAACTCCTCGGTGAAGGTCTCTCGTCTCCAGGTGCGGTTGGTCAGGTCGACTCGCAGGATCCCGCCCGTCCATCCGTGCATCTCGCGCCTCTCTCCCCTGATCTAGCGCCCCGATTCTACGGCGATGGGACCGCCCGTTCCCCTCCGATCAGGCCTCGGCGCCGGCGGGAGGGCGGAAGCCTGCGATGCCGGCCGCTTCCAGGGCCAGGCCGATCTCGAGCAGGTGGTGCTCGTCGCCGCGGCGCCCGATCAACTGGAGCGAGGGCGGGGGCTCGTTGGGGAAGGAGGCGGGAGCGGCCAGCGGCAGGGCCAGCGCCGGGTGGCCGCCGTGGTTGACCGGGGCGGTGAAGACCGACAGAGCGGTGCGATGCGGCACGGCGCCGGTCTCGGTGAGTACCTCTTCGGCGCCGATCTCCTTGCGCCCCACGGCGGTGGTGGGGAGGAGCACCGCGTCGTGGTCGGCGAGCAGGGCGTCCAGAGCGCGGCGCACCCGCGCCCGCCAGGCCAGGCCGGCGGCGTGATCCGCCGGGCCCATGGCCAGGGCGCGCTCCAGGCGGAGGCGCACATCCGAGCCGTAGCGCTCCGGATGGGCCTCCATCCAGGCCCGATGCACCGCCGCCGCCTCGGGGTAGACCGATTGGCCCACCAGGCCGGGGGAGTCCAGGTCGGGGGAGTGGACCTGCTCGACTACGGCGCCGGCCCGGTCCAGCGCCTCGAGAGCGAAGCGGAAGCCGGGGCGCACCCTGGGGGAGAGGGGGTGGGAGGCCCAGGGAAGAGGTACGGCGAAGCGGTAGCGGCCCGGGTCGGACGGCCCGGCCTCGGGGCCTGCCTCGCCGGGGAGGGTCGGCAGATCTCCGGGCTCCACTCCGGCCATGACCCGGTAGACCAGAGAGGCGTCGCCCACGGTGCGGGTGAGCGGCCCGACGGTGTCCAGCGAAGGGGCCAGGGGGAAGACGCCCTCCAGGGGGATGCGGCCGTGGGTGACCTTCAGCCCCACCAGGCCGCACAGGGCAGCCGGGACGCGCACCGAGCCGCCGGTGTCGGTGCCGATACCAACCGGGGCCAGGCCGGCGGCGACGGCGGCGGCCGAACCTCCCGACGACCCCCCGGCCGAGGTAGCCGGGTCCCACGGGTTGCGCACCGGGCCCCACCAGGGGTTCTCGCTGGAGAAGCCGAAGGCGAACTCGTGCAGTCCGGTGCGGCCCAGGATGATCGCCCCCGCCGCTTCCAGGCGGCGCACCACGGCGGCCGAGGCGGCGGCGACCTGCCAGTGGAAGGACGAACCGCAGGTGGTGGGAATGCCGGCCTGGTCGATGAGGTCCTTGAGGGCCACCGGCACGCCGGCCAGGGGGCCGGGAGCCTCGCCGCGCGCCAGGCGGCGGTCCAGGCTCTCGGCGCCGGCCAGGGCCCTCTCGGCATCGACCCGGGTGAAGGCGTTGAGGTCGCCGCGCCGGGCCGCGGCCTCCAGACGGGCGCCGACCACGGCGGCGGCGTTGGTCCGCCCCGAAGCCACCGCCGCGGCGATGGCGGCGGCGGAAGCAGGCGGGAGGCTCACTCCCAGACGAGGGGCTGCTGCTGGGGAAAGACGGAGATCCAGGGGATGCCGGGGGGCACCGTCACCGGGTTGCCCTCCCCGTCGAACAGGCGGAAGGCTTCGTCGACGGCGTCGCGTTCCCAGGTTCCCTCCAGCACCTTGCCGTGGGCGAAGATGAGCAGGCGGCCCGTCCCGAGGGTCTCGATGGCCGGCACCGAGGACTTGCCTCCGGGCGGCGGGTAGGCGACGTACTGCCGACCGGCGATGACCACCAGTACTTCGAAAGCCAGTTGGTCGCCCTGTCCGGCGCGATCCACCCAGTTGTGGGCTTGGGTTCCCTCGGCGCGGTAGTAGAGCCCGTCGTCGTAGGTCCAGGTGACCTTGTGGCCGGGTCCCCAGTCGAGGGTGATGGAGTTGGCCGAAGCGGGCGGATCCTCCTGCCACGCGGCGATGGCGTACAAGGGCCCGTCGAACTCGTCGTCGTAGCCGCGCTCGTCGGCGGTCCCCCGAGCATCGGTGGTATTGGCGTAGAGGTTGTGCGGCGCCCAGCGGTGGGACATGCGGAACAGGCCGGCGGTCCCCTCGCCGATCAGCGAGATGCCGCGCGTGACCGCCAGGGACTGGATCCAGTCCTGGCCTCCGGAGAACACCAGCGGGGCACCCAGAGGGGCGAGCATCGCCGAGTCGGTGGGCCGGACCGAGCGCACCGGGCCGACGTAGGCGCTGTCGCTCTGGTGGAAGAGGGCGATGAGGCGGGTCAGGCCCCCCTCTACCAGGATCTCGACGACGGCGTCGGCCTCCTGGAGGCCCGACTGGGGCCGGGCGTTCCAGTGGTTGTCCACCTTGACCGCCATGACCCGGCGATCGAGCAGATCGGGGTCGTCGACCGGGAGGCCGTTCAGTGGCGAGGGGGAGCCGGGGACCAGAGTGGTCGTGGTGGTGGCGTCCGGCGCGCTGGTGGTGGTGGCCGCGGTGGTGGTGGCGGCGGCGAGGCTCAGGGGGGCGCGCCGGTGGTGGTGGTCTCGGCCTCTCCCGAGCCGCCGCAAGCGGCGAAGAGGAGAGCCGAGGCGGCGAGGAGGGCGGGGAGGGAACGTCTCATGTCGGGCAAACGCTAGCGGGGTGCGCCGCTTCTGAGAGCCCGGCTTGCTGTGGGAGGCCTTGGGTTGGGGCCGGCGGGCCGCTTTCCCTACTGCGAAGGCGGGTGAGGGAGGCCAGGGGCGCGCGTCGGGCTTGGCTGTTTCGCTTCCCCCTCCGGCCCTGGCGGGCCACCTCCCCCGCTGGGGCGGGGGAGGAGAAAGGGGTCTCCCCCTCCGGCCCTGGCGGGCCACCTCCCCCGCTGGGGCGGGGGAGGAGAGACGGCGTCACCGCACCGGCAGCAGTACCAGGGTGTGGCGGGTAGCCCGGGCCACCGCCTCGGGCGACCAGGCGACGGGCAGGGCATCACCCTTGCACCACAGCGGCATCTGGTCGGCGTAGTGACGGGAGAAGGGGTTGCCCGACTGCCCTCCGGGGAGGACGAAGCGGCTCTGCTCCCACGCCCCCACGTCGACGGCCATGCGGAGGGAGGCCACCGCCACCGGGTTGCCGATGAGGTCGGCGGGGTCCACCGGGCCCGGGCCGACCGTGTTGGCGTCACCGCCCAGGGGGTAGGGGCCCAGGTCGAACACCCGGTCCAGGGGCTTGCGCTCCGACATGGGGTGCTTGAAGGTGACGGTGCGCACCTTCCCCCAGGCCCAGCCGGCATGGTCGGGCCCGTAGCGGCTCGACAGGTCGTGGTCGGCAGCGCGTAGCGCCCGGCGCATCTCCTCTTCCCAACCCCCGAGGAACCACCCCGCCGGTTGGGAGCGCAGCAGGCGGACCAGGTGGGAGACGCGGCGCACCAGGAAACTGTTGAGCGGGATCAGGGAGAGGAAGCCCTTGCCCAGGGCCCACTCGGCGCCGCGCGGCGCCCGGGCCCGGGCGACTCGGCCCGACATCTCGGCGGCGAAGGCCTCGAACACCGTCGCCGCTGCCGAGCCCGGTCCGACTTTGCCGTCCCAGGCTTCCAGCAGCGCGGTGATGGCCTCCAGGGCCGGGTCCTCACGGGCGGCCCGGAGGACGAGATCCCGCACCTCCCGCCAGGGGAGGCACTCGGAGTCCATCTGCAGAGCGAGGCTGCCCGGCACGTCCCAGTCGGTGCGAGCGGCCAGGGCCTCGGAGATGCGGGCCACCCGGTAGCCGTCGAGGAAGTCACAGCCCAGGTGGGGCCCGGAGGACGACGGCAGGTTGTTGGCCGTGGCCACGAACCCGGCCGCCGGATCGTCGAGGTGGGGCAGGGCCTCGAAGGGGACCGGGTCGGGTTCCCACCCGGTGGCCTCGTCCCAGGCGGGCAGAGGCAGGGCCCCGAAACCGCTGCGCCGGACGGGCGCCTCGCCCACCAACTGCCACCCGATCGTGCCGTCCACATTCGCGAAGACGACGTTCAGGGGCAGGGAGTTCCATCCGGCGAAGGCCCGGCGCAGATCCTCACGGCGGCGTACCCGGCCCAGGTCGAACATCCCACCCAGCGGCCGGGGAGTCAGCCAGGTGGCCGACAGGGAGAGGCTGCCCACCTCTCCCTCGAAGGCGGGGCCCACGATGGGGCCGCGATCGGTGATCACCACCTCGATGGTCTCGGAGGGACGCCCGCGCACCTGGATGACCTCGGGCCGCACCTCGGCGCGCACGAAGCGATCTCCCCGGCGCACGCTGCGCCCGTCCGGCCCGACCTCTTCGAGGAAGAGGTCGGTGTTGTCGATGAGGCCGGCGGTCACCCCCCAGGCCGAGTGCCCGTTGTGACCGGCGGGCACCGCCGGGCAGCCGGGGAAGGAGGCCCCGGCCAGCGACCACTCCGGCGTGGTGACGTGGAGCAAGTACCAGTGCGGAGGGAGCATGGGGGGCAGGTGCGGGTCGTTGGCCAGCACCGGGCGGCCGGTGCGGGTGCGCCACCCGGCGACGGCCCAGTTGTTGGAGCCGCCGCCCAGGCCCAGGGCGGCGGCGAGGCGGGCGGCATCCTCGGCCACCCGGTCGGCGGCACGGCCCGCCGCCTCGCCCGGACGATCGGAGGCGGGCTGCCATTCGGGGTAGGCCGGGTCGAGGGCGGTCAGGGCCTCGGGGCCGTCGAGTTGGAGCAACTTGAGGCGGGCCAGTTCGGTATCCCAGTTGGAGGCCAGGGCGAAGGCCTGCAGGGCCAGGAAGCCCAGGGCGTCGGCCGCCTGGTAGGGGGTGGGACGGGCCCGCAGCAGGGCGAACTCGTGAGGCTTGCGACTCAGGCCGACGTCGGCCCCGGCCGTGACCCCTCCGGCGTAGGCGTCGGCGAGGCGGCGGTGTTCCGGGGACAGGGCGGCGGCGGCCTCCTCGCCGTAGCGGCGGAAGCCGATGCGCCGCGAGAGTCGGTCGAGGGGCAGGCCCGGCGGCCCGATCAGGGCGGCGAGAGTGCCGCGGACGAGGCGCAGGCGGGTCTCGATCTGGAAGGCGCGGTCCTGCCCGTGGCAGAACCCCACCGCGAACCAGGCGTCGGCATCGTCGCCGGCGGTGATGTGCGGGATGCCGAAGCGGTCGCGCCGGATCTCGGCTTTCCCCCCCACCTCCCGCAGGTGCAGGGTGCCGTCGAGGGTGGGAAGGCGCTTGCCCAGCGCCCGCAGTGCCAGCCGGGGCAGGTTGACCATGCCGAGATGCTATCGAGGGTGGCGGGCCGACGGGGTATCGTTGCTGGCGGGCCGACCAAGGGGAACGCGATGCGGGATGTGGTGACTGCCATCCTGGGCGGCGGCCAGGGCGCTCGCCTGTGGCCGCTGACCCGTGACCGGGCCAAGCCGGCGGTGCCGGTCGCCGGCAAGTTCCGTCTGATCGACGTGCCGATCTCCAACAGCCTGCACGCCGGCATCGACCGCATCTTCGTGCTCACCCAGTTCAACTCGGCCAGCCTGCACCGCCACATCGCTCAGACCTACCGCTTCGACATCTTCTCCCACGGCTTCGTCCACATCCTCGCCGCCGAGCAGGGCCTGGAGAACCGGGACTGGTACCAGGGCACCGCCGACGCGGTGCGCCAGCACCTGCGCCGCCTGGTGGACCAGGACCCGGCGGAGATCGTGATCCTGTCGGGCGACCAGTTGTACCTGATGGACCTCGACGGCTTCATCGCCGCGCACCGCCGCCACGAGGCCGACCTGACGATCGCGGTCAAGCCGGTCAGCCCGGACGAGGCGAGGGGCTTGGGCATCCTGCGCCTCGACCGCGACAGCCGCCTGGTGGAGTTCGTCGAGAAGCCGCAGGATCCCGCCACGGTGGCGCGCCTGACGCTGGACGAGGCCATGGTGGCGGCCACCGGGGTGGACGCCGACCCGGGGTCGCTCCTGGCCAGCATGGGGATCTACGTGTTCCGCACCGAGGTGCTGCGGCGCCTGCTCTCGGACTACCGGGGTGACGATTTCGGGCGCGACCTCATCCCTCAGGCGGTGCGCGACTTCGCGGTGTTCGGGTTCCCTCACCGGGGCTACTGGCGGGACATCGGGACCATCGGGTCGTTCCATCAGGCCAGCCTGGAACTGACCCACCAGTTGCCCGCCCTGAACCTGTACGACGCCGCCTTCCCCATCTTCACCCGG
>Ga0194125_10014019_pt1 | contig 10321 bp, 8 predicted proteins | sample TA2KigC250mmetaG_FD_148626 | JGI IMG/M metagenome (GOLD analysis project Ga0194125, IMG submission 148626) | Freshwater microbial communities from Lake Tanganyika, Tanzania - TA2015034 Kigoma Deep Cast 250m | ecosystem: Environmental > Aquatic > Freshwater > Lake | place: Tanzania: Lake... | reverse complement strand
GCAGCAGCCATGCTCATCAAGGAAATACTCAAGCGTACTAAAGTAAAGCCTGAAGATATCAATGAGCTGCTGCTTGGCTGTGCTCAACCCTGGGGTGAGCAATTCATGTACGGCGGGAGGAACATCACATTCCTGGCCGAGCTGCCTTTCAGCGTGGCAGCCCAGGGTGTCGACCGCCAATGCGCCTCCTCCATGTCTACCATTCACAACGGTGCCATGGAGATTATGCTGGGATACTCGGACGTTGTTATCTCCTGCGGCATTGAGCACATGACCCACGTCCCCATGCCTGGACCAGGCATTGACCCCAGCCAAATCATATCAAGACCCAGCAATTTACTTTTCAACGACCCACGATTCAAGAAATACGATTATATGACCAGCATGAGCATGGGCATGACGGCAGAAAAGCTGTTCTCCATCAGCGGCCTTACGCGAGAAGACATGGACAAGTGGGCAGTACGCAGCCATCAGAGAGCCGCTAAGGCACTGAAGGAAGGATTCTTCAAAGGCGAGATTCTGCCCATAGAAGTAACGCTTCCTGATGGCTCAAAGAAGGTGGTGGACTATGACGTGAGCATCCGCGAGGACACAACCTTAGAAGGCCTGGCACCGCTAAAACCGGCCTTCAAACCTGATGGCAACATAACAGCGGGCAACGCCTCGCCACTCAACGCCGGCGCCACAGCCATGATGCTCATGTCCAGAGAAAAAGCCAAGGAATACAAACTCAAACCCTTAGCCTCCGTAGTATCCATGGGCTGGGCTGGCGTTGACCCCACCATCATGGGTGCGGGACCTGTGCCCGCTGCCAGAGCAGCCTTGAAGCACGCCGGACTGCAGGTCAAAGACATCGATTTCTGGGAATTGAACGAGGCTTTCGCTATCGTGCCTCTCTATGCCATAAAGGAGCTTGGCATCGACCCTGAGAAGGTCAACGTTAAAGGCGGCGCTATCGCCATAGGCCATCCGCTTGGAGCTACCGGCACCAGGTTGGTCGGCACGCTGGCCAGAATCCTGAACGAGGAAAACGGCACCTACGGCCTGGCATCACCCTGCATCGGCGGTGGTCAGGGCGCAGCCACCATCATCAAGCGAGAAAAATAGTAAGAAAGCCAATTCTGGACAGGTAACAGAGTGACCGGTGACCTGCCGGTCACTCTCCGTTTTGAAACAGGCTTTTGCCTACATCTTTTAGCCGGTCTATGCCCTTTATCTCGCGAGGAAACATAGGCAGTTCCACTTTCTCCAGGTCAGGATAACGGCTCTGCAACAAATCGATGTATTCCCTTTGTTGCCTGGCTTTAGTCACCAGGAATTCAGAACTAGTGTCCTTTATCACATTATTGACCACCAGCCGTCCTATCATCAGTTGATGCTTGTCGAACTCGGCAAATATGTCATCAAGCTGCTCAACGGCCAACGCCTCAGGAATGGTAACGATTACGAACTCCACCTGGTGTCGCAAGAACTCCATATCAGTACCGGATAGCTCCTCCCACCCCTTGATAATATCCAGTACCGACCGTCTGCTGTCTGCCCCAAGTTTTAGCCTGGAATAAATGCGAGGAGCTGTTTTCAAATGCTTTCCTAACATCGACGGCATGTTCAGCAGTCCCAGTGTCTGGCCCAACGGCGCGGTATCCCACACCACTTTCTCATATTCAGCCTTCAGAGCCAACTCCCGAATGTAGTCCACCATGAACTCATCCCTCATGCCCGGCAACACCTCGGTGACGAACTCAACGAACTCCTCATACCCGATGTCCACAAAAGAGGAGAAGACCTCATATACCTCGCGACCAAACTTCTCATCCCACATCTGCTTGACCCTATCTACGCCAATCTCTTCAACGCGCAGGTTCTGGGGAACCTTATTTGCCCTCGGGGTTCGCCCTACTTCAAAGATATGAGACAAAGAAGGAGTTGGGTCAGTAGACACTATCAGCGTCCGCCTGCCCAGCAAAGCATGGTGCAATGCGGTAGCCGCAGCACAGGTGGTCTTGCCCACTCCACCTTTGCCAGCAAACATCACCACCCTGCGCTCATCATTGCGACAGGCATAGTTATCAGGCAACTGCAATCTCCTCACTCACAGTCACGGTATCCTTACAGTACAGTGGAAAGCTGAAAACTAAGAAGTGGTATTCCGCTTGATAAGGAAATACTCCATACTGTCAGCCAGGGCCAGCCAACTGGCCTCTATTATATTGGTAGAGCTGCCCACCGTCCTCCACTGCGTATGCCCATCGCTCGATTCAATCAATACCCGAACTTGTGAAGCAGTCCCAGAGCTTTCCTCCAAGATGCGCACTTTATAATCGACAAGCTCCACAGTAGCCAGACCAGGATAGAATTCAAGTAAGCCCTTGCGCAAAGCCGCATCCAGCGCATTTACAGGGCCATTACCCTCAGCGGCAGTATGGATTATGCGGTCCTCCACCTTTACCTTGACCGTAGCCTCAGATAGCACCACAGCCTCGCCCCCCCTGGAAGGAAGCCGACGATGCCTCTCCACCACCACCATAAAATCCACCAGTTCAAAGGGGGGCTTATAGTCAGGCTGCGCCCGCCGCAGCAGCAACTCGAAAGAGGCATCAGCACCCTCGTATTGGAAACCACGACTCTCCAGCTCTTTAATCTGCTCCAATATTGCGCGCGCCTCTTTGCCTTTAGCAGTCAGTTCCACTCCTAGCTGCCTTGCCTTGTAAACGATGTTTCCTTTGCCTGAAAGCTCAGAAACCACTACCCTGGGACGGTTGCCAACCATCTCTGGATTAATATGTTGATAGCTCTCTTCCCACTTCATAATGCCTGAGACATGTAGCCCGCCTTTGTGCGCGAAAGCGCTGGCACCCACATAAGGAAGATGGTTAGAAAGAGCCAGATTCGCCACCTCAGCCACAAAATGGGAGACTTCAGTAAGCTTGGAGAGCTGTGCTTGAGAAATACAGTCTATGCCCAGCTTCAGCTTCAAAGCGGGGATAATAGAGCAGAGGTTGGCATTACCACAACGCTCACCGTAGCCGTTTATCGTCCCCTGTATTTGCACCACACCAGACTGAACGGCGACCAATGAGTTTGCCACCGCCAGTTCACCATCGTTATGACCATGAAAACCAAGGGAAACAGCTACGGCTTTTTTGATTGCTCCGATAGCAGCAGCCACCTCGGAGGGCAAAGCACCACCGTTGGTATCGCACAGCACCACGCAATCGGCACCTGCTTTAGCCGCAGCTTCAACCGTCTGAAGAGCATATTCCGAGTTCGCCTTATAGCCATCGAAAAAATGCTCGGCATCAAAAAAGACAGCAAGTCCATTCGATTTCAGGTAATCAACAGACTCGGCGATAACGCGCAGGTTGTTTTCTAGCGTGGTCTCCAGCACCTGAGTTACATGCAAATCCCAGCTCTTGCCCACAATGGTAACTACCTTGGTCCTGGCTTCGAGCAAGGCTTGAAGTCCAGCGTCCTTGGTTACCCGGGTATCACAACGCCTGGTGCTTCCAAAGGCAACCAGTATTGCATGGCTCAACTCCAGGTGACAGGCCTTACTGAAGAATTCTGTATCCTTGGGATTAGCCCCAGGCCAGCCACCTTCAACGAAATGGACACCCAACTCGTCCAGCTTCTGGGTAATCTTCAGTTTGTCGGCAATGGAAAAGGAGATACCTTCCTGCTGGGCACCATCCCTGAGGGTAGTATCATAGAGTTGAACCTGCGGCATAGTTTCAACTGCTCCCTAACTGAGGATTTTCTGGGTAATGAGGCTGCCCATCTCTTTCGTCCCCACCCTATTCTTACCAGGCTCCATTATATCATAGGTACGATAGCCTTCCTCCAAGACAGCAATCACTGCCTTTTCCACGGCATCAGCTTCCATTGCCAGGTTGAAGGAATAGCGCAGCATCATGGCAGTACTTAGTATTGTAGCTATGGGATTCGCAATATTCTGACCCGCCCTGCTGGGGGCGCTGCCATGTATAGGCTCATACAGCCCATATGCCTTTGACACACCACCTTTGGGAATACCAGCCAGACTGGCAGAGGGCAACATGCCCATAGAACCTGCCAGCATAGAGGCTTCATCAGTTATAATATCACCAAAGGTGTTCTCAGTGACCACAACATCGAAATAGGCTGGCTTCTGTATCAGGCGCATGGTACAGGCATCTACCAGCATGTGGTCCAGTTCTACATTCGGATAGTCAGCAGATACCTCGATGGCAACCTGCCGCCACAGGCGTGAAGATTCGAGAACGTTAGCCTTATCCACCGAAGTCAGCTTCTTCCGTCTGGTGCGTGCCATCTCGAAGCCCACTCTCATAATACGCTCGATTTCCCTATCAGAGTAAAGCATGCTGTCCACGGCAAACCTGCCCTCAGCCGTCTGCCACCGCTTCTTGGGCTGGCCAAAATACAGGCCACCGGTAAGCTCGCGCACAACCACCAGGTCTACACCCCTCACCACGTCAGGCTTGAGGTTTGTGGAATCGACCAGCATCGGCAACACCTTCACTGGCCGCAGGTTAGCAAACAGCCCCAACTCCTTACGCAACGCCAGTAGCCCATCTTCAGGTCTAACCTTTGCCTGCGGGTCATCCCACTTGGGGCCGCCAACGGCTCCTAGCAGCACCGCATCACAGCCCTTGCACATCTGCAACGTCTCATCTGCTAGAGCAACGCCAGTAGCATCAATGGCAGCGCCACCCACCAACCCATAGTGAAATTTAAAGTCATGTCCAAACCTCTCGCCCACAGCTTCCAGCACTTTGATGGCCTCTGTAGCCACCTCAGGGCCAACACCATCACCAAGCAATGCCGCAATCTCGAATTGCACCTAAGACCTCCTACTCAGCTTCTTCCTGGTATACTCCACCAACCCGCCGGCATCTATTATCCCCATCATAAATTCGGGGTATGGTTTGGCCATAAAAGTCTTGCCTTTCGTAGTATTCCTTATTTCGCCGATGTTTAAATCGACTTCAAGCATGTCCCCTGCTTCAGTGCTGTCTACGGCCTCAGCACACTCAAGCAAGGGCAAGCCAACGTTAATGGCATTACGAAAGAAAATACGGGCAAAGCTCTTGGCAATCACACAGGATATGCCAGCAGCCTTGATAGCTAGAGGCGCATGTTCCCTAGACGAGCCGCAGCCGAAGTTACTATCTGCCACCACGATATCTCCAGCCTGTACTCTGTCCAGAAACCCAGCATCCATGTCCTCCATGCAATGCTTTGCCAGCTCATCAGGTTCGGACAGACTCAAATAGCGAGCCGGGATAATGGCATCCGTATCTACATTGGCACCATACCTATGGACTTTTCCCTTCAGCTTCAAACTTTCACCTCCCAGGCAGAGCAAGGGACAAAGGACATCTCACAAAGAACAAAGTCAATCATTCTATATCAGGCTGGGTAGCCACATGCTCCCCAGCAAGTATCCATGAAACATGGTGATGAGTCACACCCGTGGCACGAGGTTCATAGAACTCATGCTCGTATATTTCCTTCATGTACAGGAAGTCAAAGTCGCCTATCAACTCTTCCTTGGTACAAAAATGAAGATATGTTTCATCATAGAACGAATTAGCCTCGCCTGGCACAGGGTCGCCCTTTCCGTAGTGCTCAGGGTCCTTTACCGACAGCGTACTCAGAAACAACAACCCATCCGGTTTGAGCATTCTTCCCATAATTCGCCTCAGCCTTTTGCGCTCGTCGTCTTTCAACAAATGGTACAGATGAGAAGCAAAGACGATATCGTACTTCTCGTGGTCCAATTCGACGAAATTACACTTCTGAAACTTCACTCTTTCCTTGTGCTCACGTGGCACTGCCCGGGTCGCAATCTCTATGGCCTTTTCTGAGGCATCGACACCTAAAACTGCGCACCGGAGGTTGGCAGCCAGGTACAGCGCATCCCTGCCATAGCCGCAGCCGATGTCCAGCACCGCTAGTGGCTGCTCGTCCAACTTCTGTTTCCGCAGGTAACTCGCGGCAGCAACAGCCAGTTCGCTGGGTTTATCTCCCCAGACTTGGCCGCTGTCGCCATATACTTTATCCCAGAACATATTCTTTCTCCTGATTTAGAGCTATTTGCACAATCGCCTAACCGACAACCTCGTCAGGGCTGCCCAGCTTACCCATGACTGCACTGGCAGCAGCCACAGCGGGGTTTGCCAGATAGACTTCAGACTTGGGGCTACCCATCCTACCCACAAAGTTCCGATTAGTGGTAGAGACACATTTTTCACCCGCAGCCAGGACTCCCATGTAACCACCGAGGCACGGGCCACAAGTAGGCGTACTCACCACGGCCCCCGCTTTGATAAATATCTCAATCAACCCTTCACGTAATGCATCAAGATAAACCCGCTGACTGCCCGGGATGATGATACATCTCAGATTAGAATTAATCTTTCGCCCTTTCATCACTCTGGCCGCTGCCCTAAGGTCATCCAACCGTCCATTGGTGCAACTGCCAATCACCACCTGGTCTACCTTTATGTCACCCACTTTGCTTATCGCCTTCACATTTGAAGGCAAGTGCGGAAAAGCTACCTGTGGTTCAACCTTGGAAATATCGTAGTCAATGACCTTAGCGTATTCGGCATCGATATCAGGTTCATATATCTGATAAGGACGCTTGGCCCTGGACTTGAGGTACTTCAGAGTCTCCTTATCAACCCTAAAGATACCGGCTTTGCCCCCAGCTTCAATAGCCATATTTGCCATGGTGAAGCGCCCATCCATAGACAAAGCAGAAATCGCTTCACCAGCAAACTCTATGGCCGAGTAAAGCGCTCCATCAACTCCGATATCACCGATAGTGTATAGGATTAGGTCTTTGCCACCAACCCACCTGCCCAACTTGCCATGGTAAACGAGCTTGATTGTCGGTGGCACTTTCATCCATATCTCGCCGGTAGCCATTGCCACTGCTATATCCGTTGAACCCATACCGGTGGCAAAAGCCCCCAAAGCTCCATAGGTACATGTATGCGAATCAGCACCGACAACTACATCTCCAGGCAACACCAGACCTAACTCTGGCAACAGTACGTGCTCAATGCCCATCGCTCCTACTTCAAAATAGGTCAAGCCATATCTACGGGCAAATGCACGCATAGTCTTAGCTTGCTCAGCAGAGAGAATGTCCTTGCTGGGGCAAAAGTGGTCGGGGACCATCACCACCTTCTTCGAATCGAAAACCTTGTTCACACCCAGCCTCTGGAATTCTTTTATAGCCAGCGGGGCTGTGATGTCGTTGGACAATACTAAATCAACCCTGGCATTGATAAACTCGCCAGGGCTGACTCTGTCTTTTCCTGAATGAGCAGCCAGTATCTTCTCAGCTAAGGTCAAAGGTCATTACCCTCACTTTATAGCTTATCCCTGCACCCTGGGAATCATAAGCACCACCACAGCCAGAACAGTAACCAGAACTGCCACCAAATACAACCCCACACCAGCCGCTAGCCCAATAGCCGCAGCGACCCATATGCTTGCCGCAGTGGTCAGTCCAACGACATGCCCTTTATTACCACGAAGGCCACGGAAGATAACGCCAGCGCCTATGAAACCGATACCCGTCACCACTCCTGCAGCTACCCTGGCCACATCTGCTGAGTCACCAAATCCAAAAACCGAAACGACGGTAAAAAGCGCAGCGCCCAAAGCTATCAGGATGTGTGTGCGCAGCCCGGCTGGTTTCTTAGCCCGCTCCCGCTGATAGCCGATAGCAGCGCCAAGGACTGTTGCCAAAAGCAACCGCAACACCATCTCCACCACTGGTGACAAAACTAGCTGCATCCAGGGCGCCTCAATCCTTTCTCGTCTTCTTAGCTGCCAGGAGCCGATTCAGCGCATTCATGTAAGCCTTGGCACTGGCTACTATAATATCGGTGGAGGCACCACGACCCGTATAAGTAACACCGTCGCTCTCTATCCTTATCAGCACCTCGCCAATAGCGTCAATACCCTCAGTCACCGATTTTACCGTGAATTCGGTGAGCTTGTTGGGCACTCTGACTATGCGGTTAATAGCTTCGTACACAGCATCCACCGGGCCGGTACCCAGCGCAGCATCTGCCACAGCCTGGCCGTTAGGACCGATGAGCCTGACCGTGGCTGTGGGGATGCTATGGTCACCGCAAGTAACCTCGATATGATCAAGGTGATATATCTCAGTAGCCGTGCGAAGCTCCTCCTCAATGAGGGACTCTATGTCCCGGTCGGTAACCTCACGCTTCTTATCGGCCAACTCCTTAAAGGCTTGAAAGGCGTGCTTAAAAGCCTCACCCTCAATCACATAGCCGAGTTCAGCCAACCGTTCTTGGAATGCATGCCTGCCGCTCAGTTTGCCCAGAACCAGGCTACTAGCTGGAATACCTATCGTCTTGGGGTCCATGATTTCATAGGTAATAGCTTTCTTGATTACACCATCCTGGTGGATACCAGACTGATGACGAAAGGCGTTAGTACCAATAATAGCCTTGTTCGGCTGCACGATAAAACCAGTAAGCTCGCTGACCAGGCGGCTCGTCTTATGAATCTGCGTGGTATCGATGTTCGTAGTCAGGCCATAGGCATCGCTCCTGGTCTTGAGTGCCATGACAATCTCTTCCAGAGAAGCATTCCCCGCCCGTTCGCCAATACCATTGATAGTACACTCGACTTGCCTAGCTCCCCTTCTTATGGCTTCAAGGCTATTGGCAACCGCCAGCCCCAAGTCATTGTGACAATGAACACTGACAACCGTATTACCTATATTAGGCACATTGGTCAGTATGCCCGTGATGAGGTCGCCATATTCCTGTGGTACCGCATAGCCCACAGTATCTGGGATATTTACCGTGGTAGCCCCAGCTTTAATCACCGCTTCCAGTATCTGGTAAATATAGGCTGGCTCAGTGCGGCTGGCATCCATAGGGGAAAATTCCACATCTTCTGTATACTTCTTGGCACGGGCCACCATATCACGAGAGACCTGCAGAATCTCCTCCCGAGTCCTCTTGAGTTGATAAAAAAGGTGAATATCCGAAGCCGATAAAAAGACATGGATTCGCGGACGTTTCGCTTTCCTGATAGCTTCCCATGCCCCATCGACAGCCTCAGGATTAGCATGAGCCAGGGCACACACAGCCGAATTCTCCACTTTTTTGGATATTAGCTGCACTGCCTCGAAGTCACCAGGAGAGCTTACGGGAAAGCCAGCTTCAATGACATCGACACCAAGCCTCTCCAGTTGCTGGGCTATCTGGAGTTTTTCCTGTGCACTCAGCCCCGCTCCTGCCGCTTGTTCCCCATCCCTCAGCGTGGTATCAAAAATTGCAACTTTGTCCATACTAAGCTTTCTTAGCACTGGGCTTCAGCCATGGCATCATAGCTCTGAGCTTCTCGCCCACTATTTCTATCTCATGCTCAGCTTCCATCCGCTTCAGTGCATTATAGACTGGGCGCCCTGCCTGGTTCTCCAGAATCCACTCACGGGCAAAGCTGCCATCCTGCACCTCATCCAGGATTTGTCGCATCTCCTCTTTGACTAACTCGTTGATGACTCGTGGCCCACGGCTGTAGTCGCCGTACTCTGCGGTATCGCTTACCGAATAGCGCATGAACTTCAGCCCACCCTGGTACATCAGGTCAACGATAAGTTTAAGCTCGTGAAAGCATTCAAAATAGGCGATTTCAGGCTGATACCCAGCTTCAATCAGTGTCTCAAACCCGGCTTTGACCAGTGAGCTAACACCACCGCAGAGCACTGTCTGCTCGCCAAATAGGTCGGTCTCAGTCTCTTCAGCAAAAGACGTTTCCAGAACACCAGCTTTGGCACAGCCAATCCCCCTGGCATAGGCCAATGCTATGTTCTTAGCCTTACCTGAGGCATCTTGGTGAACTGCTATCAGTGCTGGGGGGCCTGAGTTCTCAGTATAGAGCCGACGCAGCATGTGGCCTGGGCACTTCGGAGCAATCATGGTCACATCAACGTTGGAAGGCGGCACGATCTGATTGAAATGAATATTAAATCCATGGGCAAACATCAGCATCTTACCCGCCGATAGCTGCTTCTCAACCGATTCCCGGTACACCCTCGGTTGCAAAGTATCAGGGACCAGCATGACGATGATATCCGCCTTCTTGGCTACCTCGGTAGCATCGGTAACTAAAAAACCAGACTTCTTGGCACCTTTCCAGCCTTCGGTATCCTTTGCTTCAGCCACAATTACTTGACAGCCGCTATCCCTCAGGTTCTGTGCATGAGCATGACCCTGGCTGCCAAACCCGATAATCCCAACTGTCTTTCCCTTAAGCAGTTCTA
>Ga0194125_10014016_pt1 | contig 10322 bp, 4 predicted proteins | sample TA2KigC250mmetaG_FD_148626 | JGI IMG/M metagenome (GOLD analysis project Ga0194125, IMG submission 148626) | Freshwater microbial communities from Lake Tanganyika, Tanzania - TA2015034 Kigoma Deep Cast 250m | ecosystem: Environmental > Aquatic > Freshwater > Lake | place: Tanzania: Lake... | reverse complement strand
CCTGAGCCACCTGCTCGGCAAGGAAGCCATCGACTTCAAAGACGAAGGAATCATACAGGGAGGCGATAAGCAGGATGTTTTGAACGCGATAGGGCATAGTGCGTTCCAGAATATCGATCTCGGCAGACCAGTAGTTGGCTTCAATTATCCCGCGCCTGGAGTTTTGATTGTGGATCTGCATATTACTTGTGGATTACGGCAATACCGGTCTTGCCGTCCATTCTTACGACCAAAGGATGGTCAAATTCCACCTGGACAAAGAAGACTCCCCGTTCTTCCACCGGCTGTTCCAGAAGCCAGTCCCAATCGACAAAATCGGTCTGAGAGACATAAGGTATGGTGAAGTATCCCACGTTCATCGCCACAAGATTGTGGAAGAAATGCGTTCCCTGGGATGCTTCCACGATGAAGTCGCACAGTCCGGTCTCTATGATTACTTTAGCTCGATTGATCTGAGGCCAGCGGACTGGAATGCCAAGGAAACGGTCACGGCTGCCCCAACGTCCCGGTCCGATCAGGATATAGCGTTTGCCGAGCTTGTGCATCTTGGTGTTGAATCGTTCGATCTCGTCCTGCATTTCGACGGTATTGGTCTTGTCAAAACGAGCCGGATCGAGATAGACGATATCAGTCACCTCATTGATGACGCCATTGCCCATGCCATGCTCGGTGTACATCAGCAGGTCGCTCATGTCCAATTTGTCGGTGTTGATGCGGTATGCCTCGGTAGTGACGGAAAGGGGTCTGATCTGGAGGATAAAGAAGGTGGGCTTTTGGTTGTAGCGGTAGTCATAATCAAGATTGACAGCAAATTCGATCTCGACCGGAATGCCCAATGCCACTTCTCCGATCTCAAGCAATTCCGCCACTATCCGGGCAAGCGGGAAATGATGGTACTTGAGGATGCTGGCAAAAGTGATTACTTTCAGCCCCGGCGTTTCTGTGTTGTCCGTCAGGCGGTCGTTTTGGTAATCCCACACCGAGGCACAGTACTGGAGGACGCCATGCTGATCGGCGGTCTTGAGATGGAGTTTTTTCAGGGTGATCTCCTCACCGCCACGGAGGTCAAACTCTCGTTGGGACAGCTCCAACGCATAAAACTCCTTCTGAGAAGAGCGGATAAGGTCTTCCTGGCTGACCAGATCGGTCTCGGGATAGAGCGGACAAAAGCGGTGGTTGAGCTTGCCCTCGACCACTGATTTGCCCAGTCCGAGGGCGATGTTGGCGATGCCATCGGTATGCTGCATATGAGAGGTGGGGTAGAAGTTGTAGGATTGTGCCACTCCCGAGAGATGCGGGTAGTAAAAGTGTTCGCCATGCATGCCACCGGCTATCTCCTGGATGATGACCGCCATCTTCTCCTCTTCCGCCTTAAAATTCAATGCTTCCAGAAAGTTTCGTGCATCGGACAAAAAGACGGAGGCAAAGACCAGTTTGATGGCGTTCATCAGTTGTTTGAGCCGTTCAGCTTTATCAGGATGATTATTGGGCAGCATGAAAGTGCGGTATACTCCTGCCAAGGGCTGTGCCTGAGAGTCCTCGAGCAAGCTGGAAGAGCGTACTGCAATAGGGTAAGTGATGCGCTCGAGATAAATCTTCAGACGATGGATCAGCGTGTCGCTCAGATCACCATTGATAAAGAGCAGGTCGATCTCTTCATCGCTCTTACTGCCAATCTCTTCGAGCACTATATGGCGCTCGACAAACTGGTCAAACTCAATGGTGCCGATGATTGCCGTGCTGGGTAGGGAGATGCTTACGTCGTCAAACTTCTTGTCATAGTCCATGGTGCAGAGCAGGGCATTGAGAAATGCCAAACCACGCCCCTTTCCTCCGAGTGAACCTTCGGTTAGACGGATGACCTGATTCATTTCGGAGAGTGAGACGGCATCAAAATTGATGATCTTACCGCGGTTTTTCTCGATCCGGACAGTGCGGAAGATATGATAGAGGAATTGCCGGAGCTCGTCTTTATCGGCAAAGTCCTCGATTTTCATGGGGCGGATCTTTTTGGCAATCTGGATCTCGCCATGCGCCACCAACCAGTTTGAAAAGTGATTGAACTTACTGTGGAAGAGCAGGGATTCATCCGGGATATGCAGGATCTTGTTTTCAAATTCAGCGATGTTGGCAGCTTCGTCAATGACTCTGCCATTCTTGTCGCGGAAGAGGAAATTGCCAAAGCCGAGGTTGTTGAGCATGTAACTGCGCAGATCGGCAAAGAGATGCTTGGAGTTCTTATTGAGGAAATGCACGCCAAGTTCTTTGGCATGCTGTTCGTTCTCATCCTCGGAGGACTGGAGTATGATCGGCAGTTCAATATTATCCGCCTTGATCTGGCTGATAAGTTTGATCCCTGCGATCGGATCCACGTCTTTGCCGATCCGGTAACGGACATCAGAGATCACGCAGAGCAGGTATTCCCTATATTTTTCATAGAGATGGATGGCTTCATCGTAGTTGTGGGCAAGTAGCACCTTCGGACGAACCCGCATCCGGAGACGTTTGTTGATATCGCTCACTTCCTCTTCGATCAGTTTTTGGGTCTGGCGCATCACCATGGAATATAGCGAGGGCAAGAACATCGAATAGTAGTGTACCGAGTCCTCGACCAGAAGGATGACACGCATCAGTCCCTGATGAGTATCTTCTTCTACGTTGAGCTTATCCTCGACGCTCTTGACCATCGCCAGGAAGAGCTTGGTATCGCCGTTCCAGAGAAAGACGTCGTCAATATAGCGCTTATCTGACTCGTGGTTCTCCCAGATGATATAATCGGACTGGACATTAAGCAGCAGTAAAACAGGCAACGCAGGCTTGTATTCCTTGATGCTCCGGGCTAATTGAAATGGACCGATCTCCCCGATCCGCATCATCGTTATCACCAGATCATATTCATGATCCTTGATCTTTGCCAGAGCGTCGGTTCCGGTGGGAACGCTGGTGATCCGGGGGGCAATGGTCAGATTGAGCTGGCGGTATTCCCCAAAGATCTGTTCTGAGAGGCGTCCATCCTGCTCAAAGATAAAGGCATCATAAAAGGTGGAGACGAGCAGGATATCCCTGACCCGATTCTGCATCAGTTGGTGGAATATGTCCTCACCAAACTTGAATTTATTGTAATAATAGTTCAGGTCTTCCATCTTCATAGCAGCATCCTGTTTTTCTTTTGTTGATTTTATGATAATATCCATCCATTTCGCTGATGCCTTTGGTGTCAATAGAAAAGTCTCAGCAGACCCATTTGACCTATGAGCTCCATCTCCAAGGGATTGAGCTAAGGGTCATCCATAACTAACCTGCATGGGATCACCGGTAGTAGAATAGATGCAGTTCCTGATCCTCAGCCCTCTCGCTCAAGGTATAGTAACCCTTTCCTTTGGCATCCCAACAGACCGCTTCGCCTTGGGGTTCGATCTCGTAAGGCAGATATTTAAAACTACGGGCAAAGGTCTTGTCAAGAGGCTCCTTCCCCTTGCGTTTCCATTGCATAACTCCAGTGTAGGTCTTGACCAGGATCTTTTTCCCATCTGGCGATATATCTGCGGATGTCACCCAGGTTAGAGGCAGCGTGGCGATTTTGACCGCAGTATTCATCCCGGTAGTGGACTGGGGATAGGCAACCTGATAAACGCCCACCTGCTCCTCACGCTTGCTGATTATAATGATGTCCCGGGTGCGGGGATCGATGAATAGCGCTTCAGCATCGCGGGCTCCATCCTCATATTGGATCTCTATCCGGTCAACCTGAGTGACGGGGATGCTGAAACCCGGAGCTATGGACTTGAGGGACGGCTCTTCAAAGCGATATACATAGACCGATGAATAACGGGCGCTGTTGTCTCCGATCTCGCCTACGTAGAGGTAATCGATTCCAGAGCGGGGTCCTTTGCCGGCGGTAATGTCCTCCCAATCCCGGTGGTTGATCCCTTCCAGCACAAACTCACCCAATAGTGTGCCTTCGGTGTTGAGCACATAAACGGCATTGCGTCCACCTGAGTCATTGTGGGTATATAACACACCCTTATTGCGCCGTCCGGATGCCAACCCGGAGGCTTCATCAATCTCGGTCGCCTCCACCGGAAAACGGGTCTGGTTCTGTATGGCAACCATATTGTAGCCGATGGCGAGCATCAGCAATATGCCAAGCACCAATCTAAGCCGCTGTATGTTTCTTTGATTCTTCATTTTCTTCCTTTCCATTCAATGACCATCTGACATTCGTAAGATGACACCGGGACGAATGCCTTGATTCTGTGACCGGCGTGTTATTGTCAACGACAAAAAGAAGATATCTTGCCAGCCTAAAGTCAATCAGTACCTTATGGAGTTCGGCAGATTGCTGATCTCTTTATTGAAAGTGCTCAGCACAACACAATCTATCGACCTTCTTCTTCCGCAGCTCCCTGCTTTCTTATATTGGCAGCCAATCACCATCTTCTCAGCCCCACATGTCCTGCTTTCTTGAGCATGACCAGGATAGCAACGTTCTGCATATCGCTATGAATGTGAGTAAGTTAGTGTTTGGAAGAGGAAAATATCTTGACAGAATAGTACGGTACGGTAACGTAAAGGCGGAATTAGACCAATCAAAGGGAGTTTAAATGAATCACCCAAAGCTTGTCATTTTATGCCTGTTTCTCGTGATATCAGCGTTATGGGGGGCGGCTATCCCCAGAGATGAGAGAGAACGGGAATTGTATTCACCCCGCCGGGTCATGGTAAAACTCCGTCCCGAGACAATCACCAGAGCCAATCTACCGCAAGATCTGATCACCCCAGTTTCCTTCTTTGGGATAGAGGAACTCGACCGGATGCTCATGCGTGGAGGTGGTTCCAAAGTACTGCGGGCCCATCGCAGAGTAAAGGACAGTCACTGGGAGCAGCGCACCGGATTTGACCGCTGGTTTATTGTAGAGTTTTCGGATCGCATCGATATCCCCCAAACGGTCATTGACTTCAAGAATCTCCCTGCGGTCGAAGATGCTTGCCCGGATTACCTTGTCCACACTCAGTTCATCCCCAATGACACCTATTATCCCAATAACTGGGGGCATAATAATACCGCTCAATTGCCCAGATATCAGGGAGGCAGCCACAGCGGTCCTGGCGTCGGCACACCCGGATTTGATGCCCGAATGCAAACTGCCTGGGACGGTACCCAGGGTATGGGTAGTACATCCATCATAATCGCCATCATCGATTCCGGCGTCGATACCGGACATCCTGACCTGCGTCTGGTTGCAGGCTGGGATTATGGCGATAATGATAACAATCCAATGGACAACAGTGCCGCACCTGGACACGGGACCGGCTGTGCCGGTATCGCTGCTGCGATCGGCAACAACAGTTTAGGCGTAGTCGGAAGCGCCGGCGGATGCTCCGTGATGCCACTTAAGATCGCTGCTGCGGATGGAAGCATGTCATTTGCGTCGATGATCAATGCCATTACTCATGCCGCAGACAATGGCGCTCACATCGCCAGTTTGAGCTTAGGTGCAACTGTTTCTCCCGGGTATAATCCAGCCTGCGATGCCGCTTTTACCTATGCCTACAACAATGGCGTAACGATCTTTGCTGCTACCGCTAATCACAATCGATCATACATGGATTACCCTGCCAATCATCCCCATGTCATCAGTGTGGGCGCTGCCAGCCCGACCGGAGAACGTAAAAGCACTACTTCCTCTGATGGTGAAAACTGGTGGGGCTCCAATTATGGAGTGAATACTCAGGATGCCTCCGATGCCGTGGACATCATGGGACCTACGATTCTTCCCACCACTGATATCACAGGCACTGCCGGTTATTCCAGTAATGATTATTATATGTGGTTCAATGGCACGTCCTGCGCCACGCCCTATGTCGCCGGTGGGGCTGCATTAGTGCTATCCAGATATCCTACTCTAACCAATGTTCAATTGCGGGCAAAGCTGGTGAATAATGCCACCGATATGACCATTGACGGGGGTATTGGTTGGGATCGCTTTACCGGATATGGCTTGGTTAATGCTGAGGCAGCAGTCCTGGAACCACCGGAAATCACTTGGAACCCGGCTTCTTATGTCGTAGAAATGTCTCCCGATGATTTTACTGCGCGCCAATTGACTATAGGTAATACCGGCGAACGTAGCCTGAGTTATTCCGCCTCCCTGCCTACGGGATCGTCCCTTATTCTGGAGGAAAGTTTTGAATCCGCCAGCATACCCACTGGCTGGACGCAGGAATTTGTTGGCAGTAGCAATACCTCCTGGACTTATGTAACAGGAGGACATAACGGCAATCCTGCCAGCGCATACCATGGGACACGCAATGCTCGTTTGTACAGAGCCAGCACGACTGCCCATGTGACCCGATTGGTCACTCCCGTGCTTGATCTATCCGGTCTTTTGACTGCCGAACTGCGTTTCTGGCATGCTCAGGTTTTATGGTCACCGGATCAGGATGAACTGCGTATCTATTACAAGACCTCCGCGGGTGGAACCTGGACTCTCTTGCAGGAATACACGGCAAATGTATCCTCCTGGACACAACGAAACATCACTCTACCCAATCTTTCGTCCACCTACTACATCGCCTTTCAAGGCACTGCCAAGTACGGATATGGTGTGTGTGTTGATCTGGTCACTGTCACCGGAACCATTCCACCGCCTGCTCCCTGGCTTGACCTGGATGGTTCGTTCGTCGTTTCCGGCAGTATCGCCAATAGTGACCCGGATGAGGTGATCACCCTGAATTTTGACAGCACTGGACTGGAAGATGGTGAATATAACGTCAATATCTCCTTGATCAGTAATTGTCCCACCAACCCTTCGGTGATCATCCCGGTGACTTTGATCGTTGACAGCACTCCGCCCGCCCAGGCTATCCCATTTGTCTATGGCTTCGAGGATGGATTGGAGGATTGGATACTGGTCAATGACGCTCAGACCAATCGCTGGCATCTGGGAACGGCGGCAGTTCAAACCGGCGCTCAAGCTGTTTACATCTCCAATGACAATGGAGCCACCAACAGTTACTCCATCACCTCTACATCCACAGCCCATTTCTATCGTGATATCGATTTCCCGCCGGGTGTGGAGGATATGTGGCTCAAGTTTGACTGGCGTGCCAATGGACAATCGACGTTTGACTATCTGCGGACCTATCTGATTGAAACCACCTCAACCCCTGTCGCCGGTGTCTTATTGAGCAGTAGTTACCAGATCGGTGATGTCTATGTCCTGGGAGGAGCAAACTGGCAACGTGCCAGCATCGCTTTGAGTAATTCTCTGGCAGGACAAAGCAAGCGTCTCGTCTTTACCTGGCGCAACAACAATCTGTCCGGAACGCAACCCCCAGCGGCGGTGGACAATATCCGCATCGTGATCGGTGATGACACCGATGCCGCCATCGTTATCGACGGCAGTGCCGAGATCATTCCGCCACCAGTCAGCGTTCCCGATGCGCCTGCGCTCAATCCGTCGGTTCAGGTCAGTGATCTGCCACCTGCCACCTCTGGTATCATCACGGTCACAGCCACCTATGCGCCGGCGTTTGCCCCCTGGGAGGAAAGTGGCTTGGCTTTGACTCTGTCCGGTACCAGTTTCGCCGGTGCAACGCTAAATATCTATCATGGCTTGGGATTTGTTCCGCAACAGATCGGCTTCAGGATCAGTCCGAACGCCTGGCAGTTATTTAATGATCCCATGGATGGCAGTTGGACGTCAACCAATTTTATCTATACCGTCCCTGCCGGTAAAGCCGATGGGGATGTGGATATCGTCTTTCCGGACGCCGAGGATCATGTTCTGCCGGTCACAATGTCGTCCTTTACCGCTGGCTTGAGCACCCAGAACAATATCCAGTTGCAATGGATCACCCAGTCCGAATCCGATCTTGTCGGGTTTTATGTTCTACGCCATGCCCGCGAGGATCTGGCGGATGCCATGGTCATCGGAGACATGGTCAGAGCGACCAATACCAGCCAGCAACAAAGCTATATCTTCACCGACCGTGAAGCCCAGCCGGGACTGTATTTCTATTGGCTTCAGGTCTCGGAAATGGATGGGAATAATGCCTACTTCGGACCCGTAACGATCGTTCTTCCCTATGATACGGATCCCAATGCTCCACCGATCCCTATGGAAACCGCCCTGCTGGATGCCTATCCCAATCCCTTCAATCCTGTCACCACCATTCCTTACAGTATCAAGGAAGCCGGTCTGGTTCGCCTGGATATCTACAACCTGAAAGGCCAGCTGGTGCATTCCTTCTCCCACCAGCATAACAGCGCCGGGTTCTATAGGCATCAGTGGGATGGGAAGGACTCCAACGGCATCGATTGTGGCAGCGGGATCTATCTCTACCGTATGCAGGCGGGTAAATATACCGCGATCAAAAGGATGGCACTCATCAAGTAAAGCCTTGCCGAGTTATACTGTTGCCTGAGCACCGCTTGTCCGCTCAACGGGGCGCTTTCCTTCAGCGCCCCAGGAAATAATGCCCTGCAATGTTATCATAGCCCAATCAGGAAACTCACCCGCAGGTCAGCACCTCAGCGATCACGGGTACGTGTGAACTTTCCTGATTGGATCTACCGCTTTTCATACACCTTCGCTTCGAGATCGCCTCGAGTACTCGAGGCGATCTCGAAGCGAACTCGAGGCAAAGGCAAGGAAAAAGATAGGGCAGTTTTCTCTTATTGCCCTTCTTCCGGACTTGCACCGGAATACTCCAGCATCATTCCGGCTGACCAATTCCTCCCGGGTTGGGGGATGTAGTGGTAGATCTGATAGCTGTGGTCAGCGAGATTATTGATCCGGAAGAAAGCGGAAAGATTGAAATAACCCCATCGGCGTTGCCAATTGATCCCGCTGTCGATCACTGTCCATGCTTCCAGTGGAGCGATCAGGTTGTCCGGCGTCGTCCATTGTCTGCCGGTGTGGGTCAGTTTTTGCCACCAGCGCCATTCCTTCCAGATGAATTCTGAATTGAGCGTAAGGATGCGCTCGGGTGTATAGATCAAGCGCGGGTGACTATCCAGAACCAGATTGCGGGAATCGGTAAGCGTCATCAGCGCCGAAAGATTGATCCATTTTGCCGGCTGTAAATTGAGTTCCATCTCCCAGTTATCGATACCGGCTTTGCCCAGGTTGAGCGGTTTCCAGACAGGTCCGAAGAGATAGCTCTGCCGCCATTGGATGAGGTCGGTGAGTTGGTTGTGATGATAAGTTACTTTGGCGTGGGCGTGATAATGCCGGACGGCAGCCCACACCTGATAGCCGCGAGAGCGTTCTGGCTTCAGATCGGGATTGCCCACCGTCTGTGTATCTCCTTTCCAGTAAAGATCATAGAACGATGGTAGGGAAAAAGACGTGCCCCAGGTACCGCCGGTTTCCAGATCAAGATACCAGGGATAAATCACCGCTCCTTCCAGGCGGTAGGTCAGATATCCATCGTCCGGACTCTGATCATAGCGTAAGGCAGCCGCCAGAGCGACGTCCATCCCAACCGCCTCCAGATCGAGCGCACTGCGTGTCCCTCCGGCATAATGATCCATCCGTCTGCCGAAGGAGTTCGCCGGCAGGAGCAGGTTGCGGTTGTTATATTTACGGTAGGTGCTCTCCAGCGTAATGTCCTGCCTCCAGTGTTTATGCCGGAAGGTGAGGATGTTCCGGATTCCCCTTGATTCATGTGCCTGGCGGTAGCGGGCGATATTGACCGGATTGGGGGCGCGGGTGTTGTCATAATGCGTATTATCCGTGGTCTGCCAGAGGATCAGTTGGTTCTTCCACGAACCCCGAAGGTGTCGGAGTTGCAAGTTCTGCCACAGCGTATTGCCACTGAGAAAAGCAAATTTATAGATCTCGGGGAAATTGGCAGGACCGGGCAGTTGCCGTCGAAAGCGATCATATTGGAGGTTGAAATTATACCCCAATGAACCGTTTTGTCCGGCGATATTGGTGCTGAAGGCGGTCTGCGTCCTGGCGTTATTTTCCCGCTTGAATTCATCCTGAACGCCCGATGCTTCGGGGAGTATGTAGCGGAAGCCGTTCCGGGCGGTCAAATCCTGGTAAGATACCTGCCATGACAGTGCCGGAGCATAGATGCCCGCCTGCCAGCCCAGTTTACGCATGCCAAAGGAGCCGGTCTCGCTGTTTGCCCTGATCCCGACCTGCATCCGTGCCTCGCCTGCCCCTTCCCGGGAGTGAAAGTGGATAATTCCGGCGATGGCACCCGTTCCACCGTAGACCGAGGCATTGTTCTTGATGATTTCAATGCGCTCGATGCTCTGCAGGTCTATTTTGGAGAGGTCAAACGCCTCACCGTTGAGATTCAGC
>Ga0194125_10014014_pt1 | contig 10323 bp, 10 predicted proteins | sample TA2KigC250mmetaG_FD_148626 | JGI IMG/M metagenome (GOLD analysis project Ga0194125, IMG submission 148626) | Freshwater microbial communities from Lake Tanganyika, Tanzania - TA2015034 Kigoma Deep Cast 250m | ecosystem: Environmental > Aquatic > Freshwater > Lake | place: Tanzania: Lake... | reverse complement strand
CATGATATTAAACCACGGCCGGAGTTTTGCAAAAATACCGGTGGAAAAACTATCCCTCACGAAAAATGTTTGCTAAAATCTAAGAAGGATGAAAAACAAGTTGCTTAATTTAGGCATTATCTTCGGCGGCAAATCACCAGAACATGAAGTCTCCATTGTGACCACCTTTCAAGCCTGGCCCTGGATAGATTCTAAAAAATACCAGCGTTTTTTAATCTATCTTGATTATGAAAACCAGGCTTTTTTATGCCCCACCATTAAAAAACAAAATCCCCAACAATTTATCGAAAAAGCCTTGAAAAGAAAACAAGGAGTGGATTTTGTTAAGAAAGGAATCAAGGTTAAAAAAGGTTTTTTTTCTAAAAAAATCCCTCTGGATGTTATTCTTCTTTTAACTCATGGCGGAACCGGTGAAAATGGCGAATTTCAGGGTTTACTTGATTTTTGTGAAATTCCTTACACTGGTAGTAACGTTTTAGGCAGCGCTTTAAGTATGGACAAAATTATCACAAAAAATATTTTTATCAAATTGGGATTTAAAGTTGCTCCTTATTTATGGTTTACCAAAGATGAGTTTAAAAAAAATTCCCAAAAAATTATTAATCAAATTGGAAGAAAAATTAAATATCCTGTTTTTGTTAAGCCAACTACTAGTGGTTCAAGTATTGGTGTTAACAAAGCCAAAAACAAAAAAGAGCTAATTAAAGCTATCAACATTGCTTCAAAATTCGACCATAAAATCTTGATTGAGAAAGGTCTTGAAGGAGCAGTGGACGTTAATTGTGCCGTTATGGGAGGCTATAAGCCGATAGCTTCGGTCTGCGAACAGCCAATCACTGAAGACCAATTTCTTTCTTTCAAGGAAAAATATCTTAAAGGCGGTAAAAATAAAGGCATGGCCGGACTTTCAAGAATTATTCCTGCCCCAATTTCTGAAAAAACCACTAAAGAGATTCAACAGATAGCCAAAATTATCTTTAAAGAATTAAACGCCTGGGGAATGGCCAGAATTGATTTTCTCTACCAAAAAAAATCCGGTCAAATTTACCCCAATGAAATGAATACCATCCCTGGTTCTTTAGCTTTTTATCTTTGGCAAGCAAGCGGCCTAAAACCAACGCAATTAATCGATAAAATGATTGAGCTGGCGTTAGAAAGAAAAAAAGATTTAGAAAAATTAAATTATCACTTTAAAAGCGAAATTTTAGCTCAAAGGTAGTGGTCTGGTAAATCGTTTTCCAAAAGAATGGCTGTTGGCGGTTTTAAAAAGGGGCTAAGTTTTTCTTCAAAGTTTTCATCTTTATCCATAAAAATAATTTTTAAGTTCTTTTTGTTTGCCTTTTTAGTGCCATCCTCCAAAACTTTTTTATTCGTTTCACCCACAATCATAAAAATATCAGCTACTTTAGCTGCTTCAAAGGCAGTTTGTGTATTTAAATCAGCTTGTTTTGTCCCTAACTCAATCATCCCTGGAGTGACCACAACCTTTTGATAATTTTTATAACTTTTTAATTTTTCTATGGCTTTTTCAAAGCCCAAGGGGTTGGAATTATAAGTATCATCTAAAATAATCAGATTGGGATTAATTTTTTTAATCGTCAAACGATGAGCTGGGAAGCTAAATTTTTTTATTCTCTTTTTAGCAGTTAAAATCAAGATGGATAACTGACGACTAATTTCTTCTACTACTTTTTCAAAATCAATAAATTGATGGTCTTTTTTCGGATAAAAGAATTTGTTTTTATCTTTAATAAAAGGGGCTATCTCAAACTTGGTTTCTCTAATTTGAGTGATTGTCTCAAATCGTTCAAGATGCATCCAACCAATAATAGTAATTACTCCAAGCGAAGGTTTAACCAACGAGCAAATTTCTTTAATTTCACCCTTTTGATAAGCCCCGGCTTCGATAATTAAAATCTGATGTCGGCTTTTAAGATTTTTAAGGATTTCTATGGCCACTCCCAAAGCAGTATTGATATTGCCAGGGGTTTTAAAAACTAAATATTTACTTTCTAAAACAAAAGACAACATTTCTTTAAAGGTTGTCTTACCATAACTTCCAGTAATCACGATTTTAACAAGGTGAGGAGAAGATTTTAATTTTATCTTTGCCAAAAGAATAACTATCTTGCCCAAGAAACTAAAAACAAAAGACAAAAGGTTGTTGGTCAAACCCACTCCTCTTGGTAATCCAACAAAGGGAATAAGAAAAAAAGAAAAGAAAAAGCTTAAAATAATCCTTGGTGTTAATTTTAAGCTTCCTTTTCTTTCTTCTAACTGCTCAATCTTGTTTTTCCCAAGCCAGGTAAAAAATCTGGCAGTCTGGTATTCTTCGAGTTGAAGTAAATAAAGAAGTTTTCTTAAAGTTTTTATCATTTTGCTATGAAATTTTTTATCAATTTTGCTATTTTTTGAGGATTTTGCCAAAAAGGGAAATGGTCACCTTCAATCAAAACTAATTTACTTTTTTTAATCAAGCCCTGGATTACCTTCCCATCTTGAGATGGTAATTCTTGATCCCTTTTACCCCAAATAATAAGGGTAGGAATTTTAATCTTGGCAAAAATAGGGTGGATATCTTCCTTGACTACTCTTTTAAAAATAGGTAAAAGTAAACCTGCTTCTTTATAGTCACGACTGGCGAAAAACATTTTTAATCGATTAGGAATTTTTTCTAAAGTCTTTTTAGGAATAATTTTCACCAAGTTGGAAACAATCCGAGGATGAGAGACACCAGAACTAGCGATCAAAATTAATTTATTAACCACTTTCGGGTTTTCAGCACTGATAATCGCGGCAATCTTTCCGCCGAATGAGTGACCAATCAAGACAATTTGCTTTAAATTTCTTTTTTTAAGCCAGTTAGTAATCGCTTTAGCATAATCGAAGGAGGAAAAGCTTAAAGGGGGGTTTTCGCTTTGGCCAAAACCAGGCAAATCTAGAAAAAAAAGGCGATAATCTTGATGTAAAAAAGGAACAAGCGAGAAAAAAGAACGACTGTCTTGTTGCCAACCATGGAAAAAAACTAAGGGTAAGCCTTTTACGCCAAATTGGAAATGATAAATATACACAGAAGTATTTTATCATAAGAACAAACAATGATTAAAACCTCTCTCTTGACAACCTCTGTTATACTATGATATTTTAAATTGTAGACAGATATTAAAAGCCATAACAAGATATGAATGATATTAGAAAAACGGTTAAACTTGAAGATCTGCCTGATTTATTAACGGTTCGTGAAGTCGCTGAAATCCTGCGTGTTTCCCCTCTAACTATCAAACGTTGGGGCAAAAGAGGTAAACTCCCGGCTATCCGCATTAACTCTCGTGGTGACCGCCGATACCGTAAAGAAGCTGTTCTTTGGCTTCTAGGGATGCAAAGCAAGGGCTAAACACTTTCTGTTCTGATTTTACTTCCCTTTTAAGACTAACCAAATAAAGACGCCGCGCGTCATTTTTCTAATCATAAAGTCACAATACAATAAACTTACTTCTTTTTTAAAACCAGCCAGATAAATTTTAGTAAACTTAATTGTCTTTTCCACCGCCAGGGTTCTTTTAATAATCGATAAGACCATTCAAGGCCTATCTTTTGAATCCATTGCGGAGCTCTTTTAACTTCTCCTGATAAATAATCAAAAGCTCCCCCAATTCCCATCCCCAGCTTGATTTTTAGTTGTCCCCAGTTGTCGGCAATAAATTTCTCCTGCTTCCCCATGCCGAAGGCAACGAATAAAAGGTCGGGGTAAAACTGATTTATCTTCTCTACCCACTTCTTCACCTCGGAGGACATAAAGTCCCGTGGGGACAACGTCCCTTTACGGGAGTCATGCCCCGAAACAAGTTCGGGGCTGCCACCATCCGAGGTGTCTTTCATTTTAATTTCTTTTTTACCCATCAGCCATTGACCATTAGCCATTTCTAATTTTGGGCCGCTTTCCGCCCAACCTCTTAAACCCGGATATTTCTTTTGAAGAATTTTAAGGGTTTTTTGAGCAATCCCCGGCCTACCGCCTAAAAAATAAACGGTCCAGTTTTTTCGGGCCGCCAACTGACAGAGTTTTTCCGTTAAATCGGTCCCACTGATTCTTTTTTCTCCCCAACCCTGGAAAATAACTTTCAAACCAGTCCCAAAACCCCAAAAAAGACGAGAAAAAAAGCCTTTTTTTCGCAAAACTTCCTTAGCCCAAAACAAGGCTACACCATCAGGGATAGCTATATCAGACTGTATCAAAAGTCTTTTAAACCAAGGGTTTTTAAAAGACCAGACCATGAACTCTGGATTGGGAGTCACGATGAAAGTCCTCTGGTTATGGGTTAATCTTTGCTCAATTAACCCTAGCAATTCAGGCAAAGGATTGCTAATCAGTTCTATTTGGAAAATTTTGAAGATATCTCCGTCCTTTTTAGGGGTGTTTTTGACTGCTTTTTTCATCTTTAAAGCCAATTTTTGTCTTTTTTTAAGAAAACTTTCTAAAATTTAAAAAGCCACAGCTAAAATTTTGGCAAAATTAAGAACAAACAAAAAACTTATAATTAAAAATATAATGGTTATATGATAAATTATTCATTCTTAAAAACTTAATTTTTAATATAAAACTATCGGGATACATCCGTTAAAAGATTAATCATCTAAACAGGCCTTTTTGAGTATGATCTTTACCCAATGATTTATGGCTCTATTTCTGGCTAATTTTCACAAATAGCCCATTTTGATCGTGTTTAATGTGCTTTTATATTATAAGCTCTCCCCCAACTCTTGATCTTCTTTTCCTCCATAAATTTTTAAGTCTTATAACTTTTTATTATTTTTAATAATTATTTTTGGGTAATCGCCCTTTTGTAAAGGTCAATATTTTCCAAGGCCACCCCAATCCCCTTAACCACACAAGTCATCGGCTCTTCACTAACATGGGACGGGACACCAATCTCGGCGGTCATGTATTTATCAAAGCCTCTTAGTAAACTGGTGCCGCCGCTTAAAACAATGCCCTTATCAATGATGTCAGCGGCCAATTCTGGCGGCGTTTCTTCCAAAACACTTTTAACCACGCCAATGATCTGGTTTAAGGTCGGTCGAATGGCTTCGGTGATCTCAGTTGAAGTCAGTTCCGCGATTTTGGGTAAACCAGTGATGGAATCACGGCCTTTAATTTCCTGTTTTTCCTCCTTAGGTAAGGGCAAGGCTGAACCAATCTTGATTTTAACCATCTCGGCGGTCTGATCGCCAATGATGAGGTTATGTCTTTTCCTCACCCAAGAAGAAACCGCCTCATCAATTTTGTTGCCCGCCACCCGCACACTTTTGTGAACCACCACCGCCCCTAGAGAAATAATGGCGGCTTCTGCGGCTCCGCCGCCAATATCAACGATCATACTGCCTGAAGGGGCGGCAATAGGGATTTCTGCCCCAATCGCGGCCGCTAACGGCTCATCAATCAGATAGGCCATCCTGGCTCCAGCTGACAGCGTCGCATCCAAAACGGCCCGCCGTTCAACCTGAGTACAGCCAGCCGGAACACAAATCATCACCTCAGGTTTAAAAAAGAAGCTTCGACTACTCACCTTTTGGATGAAATAGCGCAACATCGCCTCAGTGACAATATAATCGGCAATCACGCCGTCTCTCATTGGCCTTGAAGCGCGAATATTGCCAGGAGTTCTGCCTAACATCTGTTTTGCCTCATCACCCACAGCAATCACCCGGTTATCATCAATGGTCACCGCGACCACTGTCGGTTCATTTAGAACAATCCCCTGGCCTTCTAACCAAACCAGGCTATTGGCCGTGCCTAAATCAATGCCGATTCTTTTCGCCAACATGGGTTTCATTATAAACACTTGTTGTATGAAACTGCAATAACATGATAGAATTAATTCCTAGCAAGAGGGCATAATAGTCTTAAACTAGATCACATCATGACCAAGAAACGTTCGCTCATCTTTTTAAGCTTGATTCTCGGCATTGGCGTGGTCGCCTTTTTTTTGATCAAGCTCGCCTCTGGCTACCGGCTTGATTTGACCACCAAAAGCATGAAGCCAACTGGTCTTTTGGTCGCTAATTCTTTCCCCACCCAAGCCTCCATCTTCATTAACGGTAAACTCAATAAAAATAAAACGACAGCCTCAATTAGCCTGACTCCAGGTGAATACGAAATAGAGATCAAAAAAGATGGCTTAACCTCTTGGTATAAAAAGATCCTCATTGAAAAAGAATTGGTTGTCAAAACCGATGCCTATCTTTTTTCAACCTATCCAGACTTGAAGGCTTTAACCTCTACCGGTGCTTCCAAGCCGGTGATGTCGCCTGATGGCAAAAAGGTGGTCTTTGCCGTTGATAACCAAGAAGACAGCAAAAATGGCCTTTGGGTTTTGGATTTGACCGAAAGACCCTTGGGGTTAGAGCGGGAACCAAAACAGATTGTCCAAAGCGCGCCTAAAGGCCGCAATTTCGCCCAAGGTAATTATGAATGGTCACCAGATTCAAAACAGGTTCTGGTCACCTTGCCCAAAACCAAAACCACCGAGGAAAACTTTCTTTTAGACATCTCTGTCTTAAACGATGACACCAAGCTCATTGATATGACCGAACAAAAAGAAATCCTGCAAAAACGTTGGCTCGATGAGCAAGAAATTGTCCAAAAAGACAAAATGACCAGCCTGCCGGAAGAATTAAGCCTGATTTTGGAAGATTCAGCCAAAGATTTTGCCTTTTCCCCAGATGAAAGCCGGTTGATGTATACAGCCACGGCTGCGGCTTCCATTCCCAAAGAATTAATTCCCCCGCTGCCTGGTGCTTCCTCCCAAAAAGAAGCCAGGGACATTGAAAAAGGCAAAATTTATGTCTATGATTTCAAAGAAGACCGCAACTTTTATTTAATGGACGAACAAGACAAAAAGGTTTCCTGGTTCCCTACCTCAAGGCATATCTTTCTAGTACAAAATGATAAAATCAGTATCATCGAATACGATGGCACCAACCAGGTTGATCTTTATTCCGGACCTTTTGAAAATTCCTTTGCCTTTCCTTTCTCCTCAGGTAATAAAATTTTGGTCTTGACTTCTTTAAGTAAGGAAACGCCACCAAATCTTTATTCCATTAGTCTTCGTTAAACCCCTGTGATAAAATAAACAGAGTTGTTTTAAAAAGCCCCTGTAGCTCAACGGACAGAGTCACCGCGTCCTAAGCGGTAGATGCAGGTTCGATTCCTGCTAGGGGCACCGGGGTGTAGCGCAGTTTGGTAGCGCGCACGGTTCGGGACCGTGAGGTCGTGAGTTCGAATCTCACCACCCCGACTTAAAATCAATAATTAACCTTCTTGACAAATGTACATAATTATGTACAATCATTTTATGAGTAATTTAATTTCCATATCTGAAGCCAGAACAAATCTACCTAAATTAGTCAACAAAGTTAGCAATAATCTTAGCCGTATCATCATCACCGTCAGTGGACAACCGAAAGCAACTTTAATCAGCGCCGAAGAGTTAGAATCACTTGAAGAGACAACGGAAATTCTTTCTATCCCTGGAATAAAAAGGAGTCTTTTGGAAGGCCTAAGGCAAGCTGGGCAAGGAAAGGGAATCCCTCTTTCTGAATTAAAATAAGAATGCAAGTCATTATTACGCCTAAAGCCTTAAGACAATATCAACATTTATCGAAACCAGACCAAAGTAAAATTAGAAAGAGATTATTGATCCTCGAAAAGAATCCTCAAGAAGGCAAAAAACTTTCCGGGAAACTCCTAGGGATAAGATCCTTAAAGGCTTGGCCTTACAGAATAATTTATCTCATTGACAGGAAGCAGAAACAGATTTTTGTCATCACCATCGCCCATCGACAAGGTGCTTATAGCAAATAATAGAGCTTATTTAAAAAGCTTTAAAAACCTTTCTTCGTCATTATAAGGACCGATGATGGCCAAATTGAGCTTCTCCGGATTAAAGATATCTTTGGCCACTTTTTGAACATCAGCAGCCTCAACTTTATCAATTTTCGCTAAACTTTGTTGGGGATCGTCAATTTCCTTTTTTAGGATCGCCTGCAGAGCGTATCTTTCAGCCACTTCGCCAGAATCTTCCAAAGACAAAACCAAACGGCCTTTTTGGAACTCCTTGGCTTTCTGTAATTCTTTGGTTTTGACTTTTTCGTTGACAACTCGCCAATATTCTTCCAGAATGACTTTAATTGTCTCATCAATTTTATTAATATCAACCCCGGCTTGAGTCATCAAATAGCCATTATCCAGGTAAAAAGCTCGATGGGTTCTCACATAGTAAGCTAATCCTCTTCTTTCTCGAACCTGAGTAAAGATTCTGGAGCTCATCCCCTGTCCTAAAATGGTAGCCAAAATTGAGAGAGCATAGCGATCAGGATGAGAATTGGCATAGCCTCTGACACCTAAACAAAAATGGGTTTGGTTGGTTTTTTTCTGACGGAGGCGAACCCGAGGTGCTTTTTGTTGAAAAGTCAATGGCTGGAATTCTTCCTTATCCTGTGGCTTTAAATGGCCAAAATATTTCTCAGTTAAAGACAAGGCTTCTTTTTGATCAACCTTACCAGCCTTAACCACCACCATGTTGGCTGGAAAGTAAAGTCTTTTCTGATAAGATAAAAAATCTTCCTTTTGAATACTTCTGATGTTCTCCTTCATGCCGCCAACATACCAACCTAAAGGTGTCGGACTATATAAAAGCGACTCAAAAACCTCGGTAATTTTTTGCATCGGGATGTCTTCATACATATTTAGCTCTTCAATAATGACCCCTTTTTCTCTTTGGATCTCTTTTTCTTCCAGCTTGGAATTCAAAACCATATCTGCCAGGACATCAAAAGCTAGCGGTTGGTGAACAGCATTAGCCTTAACATAATAGATGGTGTACTCTTTTTCGGTTCCCCCATTAACCTCAGCGCCAATCCCATCAAGGGTACTCATAATCGCCAAGGTATTAGGTCTTTTGGTTGTTCCCTTAAAAAGCATATGCTCTAAAAAGTGAGAAAGACCGTTGGTTTGTTTGGTTTCATAACGTGAACCAGCGCCAAAACCAATCATGACCGTCATTGACTCCACGCTCTTCATGGGAATGGTTAAAAGCCTTAAGCCGTTTTTTAAAGTGGTTAGTTGGTGTTGATACATATTAATTATTTCGAGCTCTGTAAGAAACAAGGTTCTTGCCGAAGGCAAGGTTCTTACATTTTCTCTGGTGCCTCAACTCCTAATAAATTCAGGCCATTTTTAATCACCTGGCCAACAGCTTTGGTTAAAAGCAAGCGGAAATGACGGCTTTCATGGCGATCAGCCTTTAAAATTGGATGGAGATTATAAAAAAGATTGTATTTTTGCGCCAGATCAAAAAGAAAGTTGCCAATCAGGTTTGGGGCGAAACTCGCCCCTGCCTCCAAAACTACTTCAGGAAACTTATAAATGGTCCTTAGCAAAGCCACTTCTTCAGGCTTTAAATGAAGATTTGAAGGGTTAAAAGAGAATTTTTCGACTTGGGCTTTTTCTAAAACCGATTGACAACGAGCAAAGGTGTATTGTAAATAAGGTCCGGAATTGCCTTCCAAGTTGATTGATTCCTCGATATCAAAGGCGATTTCACTCAATGGACTGAATTTCAAAAGGGAGTATTTAACTGCGCCTACAGCCACCACCTCAGCCACCTTTTCGGTCGTCTTAAACTTCCTTTTGAGTCTTTTTTTAACCTCATTTAACAGCCATTCCCCTAAAACTACCTGTCCGGTCCGAGAAGACATTTTGCCGTTTTTGAGCCTCACCCAGCCGTAAAGCAAATGTTGTTCCCGACCGGAGATTTTGGGCATAATTTTTTCCAAAGCCTTAAAAACAACCTCAAAATAGCCGCTTTGTTCCGGACCAACGACATGAAGAATCCGCTGAGGGGAAAAATCAGCCATCTGCTGTTTGGCCAAAGCCAAATCCTTGGCCTCATAGGTCGGTAAACCCTGCTGATTGATAAAAACCCGATTATGCAAACCATATTTGGCTCCGGGAAAGATAATCGCCCCCTCGCTTTTTTGGAAAATCCCCTTTTTAAGATTGGCTTGAACGATTTTTTGGCCGGGTTGAGCCATTTGGCTTTCAAAGTAAAAACGGTCGAACTTCGTCCCCAGCCTTTGGTAAATTTGGGCAAAATAATCCAAACTCCAACCTCTTGTCTCCTGCCAAAGGTTTAAAATTTGCTTGTCTTGGTCATAAATTTGCTGGTTTAAATGACTCATTTCCTTTTTGGCCTCTGGTTGAGTTTCATAAGCCTGATGGCCTTTCGCGTAAGCCTTGGCCAAAAGCTCAATTTTTTTATC
>Ga0194125_10014009_pt1 | contig 10327 bp, 10 predicted proteins | sample TA2KigC250mmetaG_FD_148626 | JGI IMG/M metagenome (GOLD analysis project Ga0194125, IMG submission 148626) | Freshwater microbial communities from Lake Tanganyika, Tanzania - TA2015034 Kigoma Deep Cast 250m | ecosystem: Environmental > Aquatic > Freshwater > Lake | place: Tanzania: Lake... | reverse complement strand
TCATCGGTCGAGCCTTGATGCTCATCGGTCGAGCCTTGATGCTCCTCCTTCGAGGCCATGGGTACGCTGGGTTCAGGATTCGATGGCGCTCCAGGCTTGGTAACGGGGGCGTTGCTTGGTCCTTGGCTTGACAACAATGAGGAAATATCTTCACCCTCTTTGCCCACGATAGCAATGATGGCATCCACCGGGACGGCTTGGCCTTGCTCCACTCCGATATGAAGAAGTGTGCCCTTGACATAATTTTCCAATTCCATGGTGGCTTTGTCGGTTTCAACTTCCGCGAGGATATCGCCGGATTTGACAGCGTCGCCAACTTTTTTGTTCCAAGCGACGATGACCCCTTCGGTCATGGTATCACTCATTTTGGGCATTCGGATTATTTCGGCCATCAGCAGGGGGTTCTTGACTTTGGTAAAAAGGCTAGGTTTGAAGAAGCGCAAAATTAATTCAATAACTTAGGCCCATGGCTTTGACAACGTCTTTTTTGGATGAAATCCTTGGATTCCTGCCATCGGATGCCGTGCGATTTAACGATTTGGAAGAATTTGGCCGGGATGAGACCGATGATTATTGTTTCGAACCTGATTTGGTGGTCTTTCCGGGGTCCGCTGAGGACATAGCCCGAATTTTAGCCTTGAGCAATCGGTATAAGGTTCCGGTGACTTGCCGAGGGGGTGGAACAGGCTTAAGCGGTGGTGCATTGCCGGTACGGGGTGGTTTGGTCCTGAGCACGGATCGTCTAAACAGAATTCTTCATATCGATACGGCCAACTTGCAGGTCACCGTGGAACCGGGGGTGATTACTCAAGTGCTCCAGGAGTCGGTGGCGGAATTTGGCCTGTATTACCCACCAGATCCTTCGTCCAGGGGGACATGCACCTTGGGTGGGAACCTGGCGGAGTCGGCAGGTGGACCGCATGCGTTCAAATACGGGACTACCAGGGATTATGTTTTGAATTTGCAGGTTGCCTTGATGGACGGTTCTTTGATTTGGACAGGGGCCAATGTGACCAAATACGCCACAGGGTATCACCTTACGCAGTTGATGGTCGGCAGTGAGGGTACCCTGGGGGTGATTACCAAGGCCGTTCTGAGGTTGATCCCCGCTCCAGGGGCTGATTTACTGCTCTCAGCGCCATTCTATGATTTAGAATCAGCTTGCAGGGCCGTTTCAGCGATACAACTTGCGGGGATACGGCCATCGGCAGTGGAGTTCATGGAGAAAGAGGCCTTGGAGATGTCTGCGAATTTTCTTGGAATCAATATGCCATTTCCTTCCGACGTGGTTGCGGAATTGCTTATTGAGCTGGACGGAGACAGCTTGGATCAGCTGTATCCTCTCGCGGAACGTTTATCCGAAATTTTGGAACAAGAAGGCGCTGGCGATATTCGATTGGCTGATCAAGCGGATACCAAGGAGACCTTGTGGCGACTGCGTCGGCAAATCGGTCACGCCGTCCGGGCTCATTCCATATACAAGGAGGAAGACACGGTGGTCCCGATGTCCGCTTTGCCTTCTTTAATGCTCAAGGTCAAGGCCTTATGCTCTAAGTACGGGGTACGATCGGTTTGTTACGGGCATGCCGGTGATGGGAATATTCACGTGAATTTGCTTAAAGAGGAACACCACGACGAATACTGGAACCAAACCTTGCCCAAGATGATCGAGGAATTGTTCAAAGAAGTTCATCAATTGGGAGGTACGGTATCCGGTGAACATGGAATTGGCTGGTCGCAGAAGAGGTATATGGCCCTGGTCATGGACCCTGTCCAAATTCAGCTCATGAAGGGTATCAAAGCTGTTTTTGACCCGCAGGGTCTTCTAAACCCCGGCAAGATCTGGGAGGCTTGAATGGCTAATCACAGGCCTATCTTTGCGCCTGCTTTTCTAAAAAATCGTTATGAGTACACAAACTCTTCTTTACTTGGTGCCTCTTTGTGGGGTTGCTGGACTGCTGTTCACCTTTTGGAAGTCATCATGGGTGGCTGCCCAAGATCCTGGGGATGCCAAAATGCGTAAAATTGCCGGGCATATTGCCGAAGGCGCTATGGCCTTCCTCAAAGCCGAGTACAAGATTCTTGCTGTTTTTGTGGCCTGCGTGGCTGTTTTGTTGGCGCTGACCAGTCCTGAGACCTCCTCTCCATTGGTTGGTTTCGCCTTTGTGGTGGGTGCGCTTTGTTCAGGCCTGGCCGGGTTTATCGGTATGCAGGTGGCCACCAAAGCCAATGTTCGTACGGCCAATGCCGCCCGTACAGGCTTATCCAAAGCCCTCGAAATTGCCTTTGCGGGCGGTTCGGTCATGGGCATGGGGGTTGTTGGTCTGGGCGTTTTGGGCTTGAGCCTTTTGTTTATCTTTTTTTCGGGGCAATTCGGGGTAGATGACCAGGCCTCGGTGAATAAAGTTATCACGGTGATCACCGGTTTTTCGTTTGGTGCTTCGTCGATTGCCCTCTTTGCCCGCGTTGGCGGTGGTATCTACACCAAGGCAGCCGACGTTGGCGCTGACCTGGTTGGTAAGGTCGAAGCCGGGATCCCGGAGGATCATCCCTTGAACCCGGCAACCATTGCTGATAATGTCGGTGATAATGTCGGTGATGTGGCCGGTATGGGAGCCGACCTTTTTGAATCGTATGTGGGTTCCATCGTGGGGACCATGGTCTTGGGTGCTGCCTTTATGGCCGGTGGCTTTGCCGATCAGTTCAACGGTTTGTCCGGGGTTCTGTTACCTTTGGTCCTTGCCGGTACCGGAATTCTGATGTCCATCCTGGGGACATTTTTTGTTAAAACCCGCGAAGGGGGCGATCCTCAAAAGGCCTTGAACATGGGTGAGTTTCTTTCGTCAGGACTCATGATTGTGGCCTCCTATTTTATAATTACGTGGATGCTGCCCGCCGAATGGTGGTTCCAAGATCCTTTGTACGCTTGGGATGATCCAGTACGTGGTAATCATTACACCGCGATGGGTATTTTTTATGCTACCATCATCGGTTTGGTTGCCGGTGTTCTCGTAGGTCTTATCACCGAATACTATACCGGTACAGGTAAGAAACCTGTTTTGTCCATTGTTCGTCAGTCCTCTACGGGAGCAGCGACCAACATTATTGCTGGCCTTGGGGTGGGTATGATGTCCACCGCAATTCCTATTTTGTTGATTGCAGCCAGTATTATCGGGGCCTTTCATTTTGGGGGTTTGTACGGTATTGCTATTGCTGCCGTAGGGATGTTGGCCAATACTGGTATTCAATTGGCGGTGGATGCTTACGGCCCTATCTCGGATAACGCCGGGGGTATTGCTGAAATGAGCGAATTACCCAAGGAGGTTCGTCAACGTACCGACAAACTGGACGCCGTAGGGAACACAACGGCTGCGATTGGTAAGGGTTTTGCCATTGCATCGGCGGCCTTGACGGCTTTGGCTTTGTTTGGAGCCTACATGTCTTCGGCGGGTATTGCAAGTATTGATATCTCCAAGGCCAATGTGATCGCATGCTTATTTATTGGTGCCATGTTGCCCTTTGTTTTCTCGGCGATGGCGATGGGTGCCGTTGGACGCGCAGCCATGTCCATGATCGAAGAAGTGCGTCGTCAGTTCAATACCATCCCAGCCCTTAAGTCCGCCTTGGATGCTATGCGTCGTAACGGGGACAAAGAGCTTAAGGACTGGTCCGCCGAAGACCAAGCGATTTTCCAAAAGGCCGATGGGGTTGCGGAGTACGGAAAATGTGTTGAGATTTCGACCAAAGCCGCCATTCGCGAAATGGTTCTGCCTGGTTTATTGGCCGTTGTGGTTCCTGTGGTGGTGGGTTATATTTTTGGAGCTGAGCCTTTGGGGGGTATGTTGGCCGGTGTTACGGTCTCCGGGGTTTTGATGGCGATTTTCCAATCCAATGCCGGAGGCGCCTGGGATAATGCCAAAAAGATGTTCGAAGAAGGCGTGGATATCAATGGCAAAACTTATTATAAAAAATCCGATCCGCACAAAGCAGCCGTGGTGGGTGATACGGTGGGTGACCCCTTCAAGGATACCTCCGGACCTTCTCTGAATATTTTGCTAAAACTCATTTCGGTGGTGGCCCTCGTCATGGCTCCAGCCTTGGTGGACCAAGACAAAGTCAAGTCGGCCGTGATGCAGGAACCTACCGTCATCGAAGCTGTCGAGGGCATGGAAGCCCCTGCCGAAGAAATTCCTGCCTCTGAGCAAGCGGCTCCGGCCCAATAAGTTTTTCGGCTCCAATAGCCACTTCGAAAGCCTAAACAACCAACGGGTCTTGCCTCCAAAGCAAGGCCCGTTTTTTTTTGGCGGGCAGGGGAACGGAATAAGGGGAGCGGATTTAGGGGAAGCGATGCGGAGGGTGAAGCAATTGGGTGGTCGAGAAATTAAAAAAGTCCCCCCAATTCGGTTTCGATTTTGAGAAGGATTTGACCAAAATCTTCGGGCTTATCTGCAAAGTTGATTTGATCCACGGGGATAATCAGCAACTTGCCATCGGTATATCCCTCAATCCATGCTTCGTAACGCTCGTTCAGGCGTTTGAGGTAATCCAATCGAATATTATCCTCGAAATCTCGGCCTCGCCTTTGGATTTGACGCACCAAGGTTGGAACCGATGCCCGCAGGTAAATGAGCAAATCCGGTTTCTGCAGGTGGCTGCTCATGGCTTCAAAAAGTCGGGTATAATTTTCAAAATCTCTGCTGCTCATAAGCCCCATGGCATGCAGATTCGGGGCAAAAATATGGGCATCCTCGTAAATCGTTCTGTCCTGTACCGTGTTATGGACTTTGGCGAACATCTCACGGTTTTGTCTGTAGCGGGAATTCAAGAAATAAATCTGCAGGTTGAAGGACCAACGCTGCATGTCTTCGTAGAAGTCGTTGAGGTAGGGATTTTGATCGACCTCTTCAAAATGAGGTTCCCATCCATAATGCTGGGCTAACATTTCGGTGAGGGTGGTTTTACCGGACCCGATGTTTCCTGCGATGGCGATATGCTTGCTCATTTCTAATCTGCTTGACTTGGTGACGAAGATAATCCTAATTCATAGCAAAAGAACACTCTTTTAAGGCCAACTTAAAAACCCATCAGGCTTCTAACTTCCTGCAAGGTTTTTTGGGCGGAGGCTTTGGCTTTGGCCGCGCCCGAACGACGAATTTCCTCCAATTCCGAGGGCTTGCTTTGTAGGTTCAAAATGTTGTCGCGAAATGGGGCAAGGTATTGGATCATATCCTCGGCCAATTGTTTTTTGAGATCACCGTACCGTATGCTGCAGTCGGCGAAGGCGTCCCTGAACTGGGTAACGATTTCGTGAGTTGAAACGATCTCCAACAGTTGAAACAAATTGGCCACTGCCCCTTCTGGGGTTAAACCGGGAATGCGGGGCCCGGTGTCGGTCACTGCACGCATGATTTTTTTGCGAATTGAGGCAGGATCTTCGGCCAGGAAGATGGCATTCCCTGCGCCTTCGGATTTTCCCATCTTGCCGGATCCATCCAAGCCAGGAACTTTAATGAGATCTTGACTTTGGTCGCGGTAAGGTTGTGGTTCGGGGAAGCAGGTGGTTTGGTAAAAATGATTGAAGCGCTGAGCGAAATTTCTGGCCATTTCCAAATTCTGTTCCTGGTCCTTGCCCACGGGTACCGATTCTCCTTTGTGCAATAGAATATCGGCCGCCATCAAAACGGGGTAGGTAAGCAAGCCCGCATTGACATTATCGGGCTGAGAACGGACCTTGTCTTTGAAGGAGGTGCAGCGTTCCAATTCCCCGACGTAGGTGTGCATGTTCAGTAGCAGGTATAACTCTGCGGTTTCAGGCACGTCGCTTTGAACGTAGAGGGTGCATTGTTCGGGGTTTAAACCTGCGGCCAGGTATTCAGCTAGAACTGTCTGCACCCGTTGCCTTGCTTGGTTGGGCTCGGGATGGGTGGTCAAGGCGTGGTAATCGGCAATGAAGAAATAGCAATCCATGCGGGATTGCATGCCTACAAATTGACGTAAGGCACCCATATAATTACCCAGGTGCAATTGCCCGGTGGAACGTATCCCGGAGACGACTTTGATCATGCCTGCAAAATACTGAATTTAGGCCTTATCTTACCAATGTGCAAAGGATCAAGAAAAAAGGAATTTATTCCCAACCCAAGGATGTAACTCAGCTTTATGCCCAATACAGGCAGCGGCCTTTGGCCTTTCATTTTTATCGATTTCGGGCTTATTTGTGTTTGGTTTATTTTGGTTTGTTTTTTGGGTTGTCCTATCCTTTTTTTCGTTGGGCGATTTCCAAACCTTCGCGTTATCACTGGGCTCATCGTTGGAGGGTAGTATGGGCCAAGAGTATAGCCATGCTTTTTGGAATTCGGGTGCAAACTGTAGGGAAGGTCCCGGATTTATGCCCTAAATTAATGGTTGTGGCCAATCATTTTTCCTATCTGGATATTCCTGTCTTGGCGGCGGCCTTGCCTTTGAACCTGCATTTTGTGGCCAAAGCTGAACTTTCGCGTTTCCCCTTTTTCCGTCATTTCTTTCGGACGATGGATATTTCTATTCCCCGCTCCAGTGCGCAGGGCTCCAAAAAGGCATACCAAAGGGTGGAAGAATTTTGGAAAGCCGGGTCTGCCGTCGTGGTTTTTCCGGAAGGGGGAATTTTAGGTCAAGCTCCTGCAATGACGGCATTTCGAACCTTTCCGTTTGCGGTTGCTCTTCAGCAAGGTGCGACCATCTTGCCTGTATCTTTGCCCGATACATGGAAAATATTACCCGAATGCCCACGACATTTTCTACGCCCCGGTCCATGCCGAGTTCACCTTTTGGAGCCTCAGGTTCCCGAGGCTTTCCTCGGCGATGAGAAGGCCCTCAAAAATAAATGTTACGAATTAATCCATCACGATTTAATTACCCATGAAAGTTGACCTCGAAACCCTGCAACGTATCGCCCATTTAGCGCGTTTGGAGTTTGATCCTGAAAAGGCCGATGCCATGTTGGCCGATATGAATCGATTTCTGGAGTATGCACGAATTATTGATTCCGTACCTACCGAGGGTATAGAGCCATTGGTATACATGAATGAACAAGGAATTGCACCTCGAGAGGATAGGGTAATTCAGATAATATCGCATCAAGAAGCTCTTGCGAATGCTCCTGCTTCCGATTCGGATTATTTTCGGGTGCCCAAGGTGGTCAAGAAAACCAATTGATGTTATCCAACAATTCTCTGATTTCCTTGGAGGGAATACAACGCCTGTACAGCATGGGCGATGAGACCATTTATGCACTTCGGGGTATCGATTTGCAAATCAAACGCAACGAATATGTGGCCCTGATGGGCCCCTCCGGATCAGGTAAGTCCACCTTAATGAACTTGATCGGCTGTTTGGATTCTCCTAGCTCCGGTTCCTATTGGCTTAATGGACAAGATGTTGCAGGTCTCAGTGATAAGCGCCTTGCCGAAATTCGGAATCGTGAGATTGGATTTGTTTTCCAGACCTTTAATTTGTTACCTCGCCTAACGGCCTTGGACAATGTGGCTTTGCCCTTGGTCTATGCAGGGGTTTCAGAACTGGAGCGTAGAGAGCGGGCCCATGATGTCCTCAAGCAGGTCGGCTTGCAAGACAGGGTAGGACACCGTCCCAACGAACTTTCAGGAGGACAACGGCAAAGGGTTGCCCTGGCAAGGGCTCTCGTCAACAAACCTTCCTTGATTCTTGCGGACGAGCCTACGGGTAATTTGGATTCCAAAACCTCGGTGGAGATCATGCAGATGTTTGCGTCAATCCATGCATTGGGGAACACTATTGTGCTAGTTACCCACGAAGAGGATATTGCAAGGCATGCGCACCGTATGGTTCGCCTCAAAGATGGCCGCATTGAATCGGATGCCCTCACCTTAAATCAGGCCTATGAAAATCTACACCAAAACAGGTGATTCCGGTAGCAGCTCGTTACTTGGTGGCAGCAGGGTTTCCAAATCGGATCCGCGTTTGGAGGCCTACGGTACATTGGACGAACTCAATGCCTGGATTGGTCTTCTCAAGGAACAGGAGGCATTGAGCTCTCACCGCGCCTTCCTGGGAGAAATTCAGGAGGAACTCTTTAGCATGGGATCGCATTTGGCCGCCGAGGATCAGGTCCAGGTGGAGGCCTGGAAATTACCGGTGCTGAACAGCCATTTGGTAGGCCGCCTGGAAGCGGAGATGGACCGAATGGATGCGGGCTTAGAACCATTGCGGAATTTTATTTTGTCGGGTGGGCACCCCGCCTCGGCCATGGCCCAAGTGGTTCGTACAATCTGCCGTAGGGCCGAAAGAGCCGTGGTTTCGCTCAAAGTCGCCCTCCCTGACCAAGCCTCAAGGTTAGAGCCCGTGGTGGTGATCCTCAACCGCCTGTCGGATTACTTCTTCGTCCTGGCCCGCGAAATATTGCGTTCTCAGGGCGTTGAGGCCCATGTTTGGAACCCACGCGCAGGGCAACTTTGATGGAATTATTCGCCTTTCGTCGTTTTGAAGAAGGGCTTGTGAGTTTAATTAGAATTTTTATATTTGCCGAACAATCCCACGCCTTTCTCTAACCTATGTATTGGACCCTGGAATTAGCCTCCCACCTCGAAGATGCCCCTTGGCCAGCCACCAAGGATGAGCTCATCGATTACGCCATACGGTCGGGTGCGCCTATGGAGGTAATCGAGAACCTGCAAGAACTCGAAGACGACGGTGAACCCTACGAGACGATCGAGGAAATTTGGCCTGATTACCCCACCAAAGACGATTTCTTCTTCAACGAAGACGAATACTAATTCCTAATCAATGAGGTGGAAAGCACGTCTTTGGGATATAGTGGCGTGCTTTGTCGCGGTTAATTTGTTTGTGATGCTGTTGGATGGTTTGCTAAAAACCCCTATCTACAGCATAGTTTCTTTGCACAGTTTGATTATTTCCGATGCAAGCATCAACGATCTTCATTATCTTGTAAGAGAGGAAACACAGGATTACGAGCCCAAACTTAGTGGTGATCTGATTCTGGTAAATACCGGCAGTCTTCCAAATGATTCTGTTAGGTTAGCTCTTTCCAACTTAATTCAGGTATTGGACAAGTATCAACCCAAAGTCATTGGATTAGACCTTGTTTTGGACTCAAACTTTATTGATTTAGGAACTTCAGAATTACTGAAAACTTTAGCGACGACTCCTCGTATGGTTATTGCGAAAAGTCCCCAAATCGGCACATTGAACCCCGTTATTTCACCAAGTTCGGCCTGTGGAATTGTTTCATTTCCAGACAATCAAAGTACCGTTCGTAGGTATTCATCTCAGGGGAATACCTTCGGGGTTTTGGTGGCTCAAATGTTAAAGAAAGACAGCCTCGCGGCTTTTGACGAATCAACATTTTTTATCAACTACCAGACGATGGCTGACGGAATTTACACGGTTCGTAGCCCAGAGTTTGATTTTGTATTGTTGGATTCAAGCTTTAGACCATCCAGTTTTTTAATGCTTGAGGGGAAGGATATTCTCAACAACGACTCATTGACGTTGCGGGCCCTTGCTCTTTTAGGCAATGGAAGGGCCTTTATTCTTGGACATTTGGGAAATACTAATCTATACAATGTGAAGTATGATGGCGAGGATAGGCATCGCGTTCCTCCTGAGCGTCAACTTGTCAACCGGGAAAAGTCTATGTTTGGAATATTAATTCATGCCAATGCCATCGAAAACATTTTGAATCCTGAATTGCGCTACAGTTGTTGGTCAGATTCTTTGATATACCAGACCATTCGAGCGCTGATTATTTTGATTTACATATATTATCTTCTATATTACAAACTAATTAAGATTATAAACATATTTTTTTCTATTTTTTTGATATCTTTTCCTGTAATATACTTGGTATTGTATTTGATGACCTTTCAAATTTATATCGATTTGGGATTTGTTCTCATACAAATCATCCTACTTGAAGATGCTGTAGAGGTTTATCAATCATTAAGAGATTTTATCTTAAAAAAATTAGGTTATGAAAAAATACATTTTTAATCTTATATTTTGGTTCATGCCCTTAATGCCTTTGTTTGGCCAAGGGATACAAATTTTGCCTAAAAAGGGAATAGTTTACCTAAACGGCAAAATCCTGCGAGCAGGACAAATTTCAGAAATTAATCCTGGCGATTCAATTTCGATTCCAATAAAATCATTGGTTTTGGCAAGAAAAGGCTCCGCCTTTAAAGAGCTCAAAAGTGGCCTCCGATACGGTTTTAAAAGCATCGATTCACAATTTAAATCCCGAAAAGCCTATTCTCAGGCCTTTGCTTCTGTCTTGGATCGGCAAGGTGCTTCA
>Ga0194125_10014006_pt1 | contig 10329 bp, 10 predicted proteins | sample TA2KigC250mmetaG_FD_148626 | JGI IMG/M metagenome (GOLD analysis project Ga0194125, IMG submission 148626) | Freshwater microbial communities from Lake Tanganyika, Tanzania - TA2015034 Kigoma Deep Cast 250m | ecosystem: Environmental > Aquatic > Freshwater > Lake | place: Tanzania: Lake... | reverse complement strand
GTTAAAGAAGTAGACGCTATGGAAGAAACAGTGAAATTTTATCAGGAAATCTATGATGGCGATGGTAATTTAATAGAAATCCATGAGAAATTTCCTTTGGATAAAGGCCATAGGAGAGTAAAGGAGGAATAGCAATGGTTTTAACAAGAAAGGCACTTGCAGGTATGCTTATAAAATACATAAACAGGGAGATAGACTTATTAAGCCTTGTTGACTGGGCAGAGGATATGATAAAAGTGGCTGACTTTGAAAACAGAAGTTTTGAGCTTATAAGGGATATCCTTGCTCGGATAGGTCTTGCAGATGTCCGTGAATTTGGTCTTACATGGGATGATTGTTATGACTATCTTCATAGACTGGGATATAATATAAAAGTAGAATTATTAGAGGTATAGTGCCTTGTGAAAGATACGACCTCTAAGGTTTTTAGGTGAAGTTTGAAGACCAGACCCTATACCCACTATACCCATTTTGGAATCATAACTCTTAACTCTTGGTGTGAAGCCAAAAGGAAATCTCAGTGCTGGAAACCTGTATGCTGGGTTTGACGAGGCGGGGATTGGAGACGTGGTATGGTTAGGATGATAATACTAACCGAAACGGGCCGCACCAGTCCTCGAACCTACTGATGAGGGGGAACTGGAAATAGAGCATAGCTACTACACCAGTTCTCTACTCTACCCTTATTCATTATTGACATTTCCCATGAAAAACTATAGCTTATTTTAATTGTAAAAATGTTTTTACATACAGGAGGTAGAGTATGAGAGGGAAGGTTGTGATAAGTATTTTTCTCTTAATATTTTCGTTGACCCTGATGCAAGGCTGTGAAGGGAAAAAGGCTGGTATTGAAGGCAAGGTAGTAGACGGCAAGGGCAATCCAATGTCTAGTGTAAAGCTCATTGCAAAGCAAGTCCAGCCTATCAAGGGATATGAGCATTTTGAGACTACTACTGGCTCAGACGGCACATTCCGTTTCAAGGGGGTCTTCCCATCATCAGACTATATTATTACTCCATGGTCAGATTCGTGGAAGACTGCTGCCATGGTGAAAACCCAGAGCGGTCCTGAGGGACAAACGAGCATGCTGGATAAGCCCCTCATGGTCAGGTTTGCAACATCTAAAGATGGAGTTATAAAGGATTCAAAGACAGGGCTTGAGTGGGCGCCTGCGCCTGATCAGGACATGGACTGGTTTCAGGCGGCGAACTATGCAAACAGCTTGGGCCTTGCAGGAGGCGGCTGGAGGCTCCCCACAAGGGCTGAACTGAAAGGCATATATGATGAGTCAAAGGAAGGCGGCGCAGACCCGTCATTCAATATTCATGGAAACTGGGTATGGACGGGTGAAACTGATAGCCCTTCGTTCGCATGGTACATCGGTTTCAGGGGCGGCAGAGAGGATACGAGCGTCCGCGGCTTCGTCGGCTACTTCGACCGCGTTTTGCCGGTGCGTTCAGGAAGGTGATGTGGGTAATTTGATGATTTGATTCTTTGATTATTTTTTAGAGCCCATTTGAAAAATGGGCTCTAAAAAAATCATCTTCCAAAAAGCACTTTCCCGGTTTTAGAAAATTGAGAGACAGGAGAGCCTCTTGCAAAAGTCTTTTTTCTGTCACCCTGAACTTGTTTCAGGGTCTCATAACCTATTGATTTTATTAGATGCTGAAATAAATTCAGCATGACATATAGCACTCTTTTGTGACTTTTGCAAGACCCTCAGGAGAAATTCCTTTTTCAAATTCCTCTGGCGACATAGTAATAATATCGAAAGGCATTAAATACTTCTGTATTAATTTCCATTCAATATCCCCTAACATTTTTGCCCTTTCAAAAATACCTTTTCCGGTAAAGTCTTTTGAAATTACAACTACATCTATATCACTGTCTTCCCTGTAGTCTTTCCTTGAATAGGAACCAAAAAGGATAATCTTATTAACCTCAAACCCTTTCTCGTACAATAAATCCCTTAAATACTCTATTGCTTCTCTAACTCTTCTTTTAACCACTTCAATCAGTTTTTGCTTTCCATTAGGGTACTTTTGTCTTCAAACAGTATTTTTTTGGATCTTCGCGTAGTCGAGTGGATTATTCAAATAGCAACCTGTGTCATTGCCCGACTTGATCGGGCAATCCAGAAACGTATTTGTTGCTCGAACTCGCCATCTCACAAACATATTAAGAAATAACTCTTTCACCTGAAACCCTGGATTATCCGGTCAAGCCGGATAATGACAAGTCAGGGGATAATCATGCCAGATTTTTGTACTTGTATAACTTGCCTTTATCCTTATTCAAAGCCATTTTGAGACCTATTATTTATCTCTTTTTACCCACTCGATTACACGATGAGTCATTTTTTTATATAAAAAATTATATCACATTCTGTAGTTAATCAAGAAATAATCTTTCCATTCTGCATAATCAACAACCTGTCTGCGAGCCTTTCTGCTTGTACTTTATCATGAGTGGTAATGATAATTGGTTTACCCTCTTTTCTCATCTTTAAAATTATGTCCTCTATTATCTCTGTGTTCTCCTGATCAACGGATGCTGTTGGCTCATCGAGGAATAGGATTTCAGGTTCTATAACCATTGCCCTTGCAATCCCGATCCTCTGAATCTCTCCACTCGAAAGGGTAAGGGCATTCTGGTTCTTTTTATGAATCAGGCCAACGAACTCCAGTATCCTGTTAACCCTTTCGACTATCTCTTCCCTTTTTATCGCCCTTATCCTCAAACCATAAGCCACATTCTTAAAGGCGGTAGCATTAAACACTCCGACTCCGGGTAATAAGAGTGTCATCCTGCGTTTTAGAACAATGTCCTTTCTTAAAATATTACTTCCTGAAAGATAATTTACTTCGCCCTTATCAGGGGCTTCAAGAAGGGCGCATATCCTTAAGAATGTTGATTTCCCGCTTCCGTTGTGCCCCATTATCACATGCGTTTCACCTTTACGAAAAGAAAAAGAACAGTCTCTCAGAACAGACTTGCTGTCGTAACTCTTGTAAATGTTCGAAACGACTAATTCAAGGCTCATATTGCTGTCTTCAGCCTTCCCTTTCTCTGAATTATGTGCAGAAGTATATTAATAAGGAATGAGATAATAAGGAGAATTATTCCCAGTGCAAGGGCAAGTTCAAAATTCCCTTTATCGGTCTCGAGGGCAATGGTTGTTGTCATAACCCGTGTATAGCCTGCAATGTTCCCGCCAACAATGAGTATTGCACCTACCTCTGCCATGACCCTTCCAAATCCTGCAATAATCCCTGACAATATCCCATACCGTACCTCTCTCACAATAGTTGTTGCTACTTGATAAGGGGTTGCCCCAAGGGTTACGGATGCCTGTTTTATAATCGGATTGACATTAACAATTGCTGAATGACAGAGTGAAGCTACGATAGGGAATGCAAGAACAGTCTGAGCTGCAACCATTGCTGATGGTGTATATAATAAACCCATAAAGCCGAGCGGCCCGCTTCTTGAGAGCAAGAGATAGACGAAGAGACCTACAACAACCGGCGGAAGTCCCATAAAGGTGTTTAAAAGGCTGATTATAAAGCCTCTGCCCGGGAATCTCTTTAGTCCTATGATAGTGCCTGCAGGCACACCGATGAGGGTTGATATGACAAGGGCTGTTCCCGAGACATTGAGGGATAAAAATATTATGCCCAGTAACTCCTTATCGAGATTAATAATAAGAGAAAAGGACTTTATAAAACCATCTATTATTGAATTCATAGAAAAGATTAGGTAAATTTTAACAATAACAGGGGCAAATGGCAAACCATTCGCCCCTGCGTTTCTTAGAAGTAGAACTGCATCATTGTCCTGAATCTGTTATCATGCTGGCCATCAGCCGTAAGAGTTGCACCGGGAACCGGGATGAAATCCCTTGTCAAATAACTGTAATCTACAGAGAGCTTAAGGTTGTGGCCGGAAATGTAGTAATTCAAGCCTGCTGTGTATTCTTTCAGGTTATCCTCGATAACATTATTTGTTCCACCATTAACGCTGACAAGACCAAGGCCTGATGCAAGTGATTTCTCCTTTGTGTTATCCTTAAGCCGTTCAACATAGGCATGTCTCGCTACTACTTCAAATCTTTTGGGGATTAAAAAATATCCTGCATCAACCCTGTAGCCGAATCTATCCCATGTATAGCCACCTAACCTCTCCTGCTTTAAATGGTCATAGCCATATTCAGCATCCATGGAAAAGCCTCTATATCTTAGCAGAGCAGCCAGGTTGTAGCCGGTCCCATTAATATCATAGGTAGCTGATTTCGAATCACCATAACCATCATTGTCAGTATCAGCAGTGCTTCGATATTTAGTTAAACGATCTGTATTGGAAAAACCTGAGATAAGAAAACATACCTTAGGGGTCTTACTGTAATCCAGATCGCCCTGCTGGAGAAGATTATATTTACCGAAAGGATTTATAGAGATCCTGCCTGCCCAGAGGTGGCTGCTGTCAACATTAACGCTTCCCTTTGTGTTTCTTCCGTTATACACCCCGGTCCAGTATTGAAAAAATCCATCCTGACCAAATACATTAATATCACCCTGCAACTGAACTCCCTGTGATCTGAAGAGATTAAAACCACCGATGGGATACTTTGTAAGACTATCTTCGTCGCTGACAGGGAAATTAGCATTTCCACCCGGCCATTTTCTTGTATCAGATTTGCCATCTACATCTGTCTCTCCTGATAAGATTGACCTTTCAACTCCGTTCAGAAGGCTGGCAGATTGCCAGAAATGTAATCCGTATGGAATCTTGCTGCGACCAAACTGAACCTGTGCATAAGGATATTTCTTCCATGTTATGTATACATCATGAAGGTTAACAGCACTTTGAGGCTCTAATTGAATATGGAAGTAATATGTCCAGTCTTTGTTGGGAGCATTGCCACTAAAAAAGATCCTTGCGCGTCTCATGAAAAAGTTGCTCCAGTTCTCATCATTCGTATTGACTGTTCTATCAAAGCTCAGATATGTATAGCGGTATTGTACGAATATGTTAGTCTTTAGGAGAAAATTTTCATCCGGTGTCTTGATATAAAAACCTTTATCATATCCAGCCTGTAAGCCCCCTTTCTCAGCCTCAACAACCTTCTTTTCCACTTCAGCAGGTTTTGTTGGCGCCACGGCCTGCTTTTTTTCAATATCCTCTATTTTCTTTTTGAGAAGATTTTGCTCTTCTATAAGCCCTTGAGTTTCTTTTTTGAGCTTGTCAATTTCTTCAGTTGAATCAGTTGCTCGTGCAGGTAAAACCCATACTGAAATTGAAAAAACAAAAAGCAGCAGAAAAATACAGAAACGTTTCATGAGATGCCTCCTCAAATTATTTTGCATTCGGTATGAATAGCTGGTTGCCATTTTTGTCTTTGAACGAACCAATAGCTTGCTGTCCTTCCTTTGATATGAACCAGTTCACAAGTTCCATAGCCTCTTTGTATTTCACGTGTTTGTGCTTTTCAGGATTTACTGCCATCACTCCATACTGATTAAAAAGGACAGGATCACCTTCAAGGACGATTATCATATCGAGTTTATCTTTTTCCTTTGTAGCGAGCCATGTCCCCCTGTCAGTCAGTGTGTAGGCACGCTTTTCATTGGCAATCCTCTGTGTCTTTTCCATCCCTTGTCCCACTTCAAGATACCATTTCTGTCCCTTGGGATCTATGGCTACCTTTTTCCATATGGATAATTCCTTTGTGTGTGTACCAGAGTTATCTCCCCTCGAAATAAATGGCGTGGTGGAATTTTTTGCAATTTTCTGAAATGCTTCAGATGCGGATTTAATGCCTTTTATCTTTGCAGGATCATTATCTGGGCCGATAATAACAAAATCGTTATACATAACGTCATAGCGATTTACAAAGAAACCTTCTTCAACAGCCTTCAACTCCTGCTCCTTTGCATGGACAAAGACTACATCTGCATCACCTCTCTTACCCATTTCAATTGCAGCACCTGTGCCGCGTGCAACAACCTTTACCTTTATCCCTGTCTTCTTCTCGAATATCGGCAAGATATAACCAAACAATCCTGAATTCTCTGTACTCGTGGTAGATGCACAGACTATCTCTTTTTCTGCGGAAGCATTACCCACAGTGAAAAAAGCCAGAACCAAAACCAGTAAAGACATACTTTTTAATAACCTCATTTCATAACCCTCCGTAATTATGGTTTTAATCACAAGAATTCCTTGATGCTTAGCAGGCTGCAGGGTAGTTCATCCCCTTACTCTTACCAATCAGATTATTTTATTTTTTTATCATCCATCACAGACTGAACTGCATCAGGATAGAAAAGATTGAAGCCGTGCTTTTTGTAATTGGCGATGACATGTTGCCCTTCGAGTGATGTAACAAAGGAAATAAAGTCCATGGCCTCTCTGTATTTGACATGTGGAAACCTATCGGGATTCACAGCTATAACACTATAAGAGTTTTTCAAATGAGGGTCATCTTTGAAAAGGACTTTCAAACTGATTTTAGATTCATAATTGAGAAATGTTCCAAGATCAGTCAGTGTGTAAGCCTTCTTCTGATTCGCTATAAGTAAGGTATCTCCCATCTTGGCCCCAGCCTCAAAATACCATCCCTTTCCTTTAGGATTAATTCCAGCATCATCCCAGATGTCTAATTCTTTGATATTCGTACCTGAATCATCACCCCTCGATACAAAAGGAGCCCCTTTCTCTGCAATTTCCTCAAATGCTTCTATAGCTGTTTTAAATCCGCCAATCCCTGCAGGGTCTTTAGTAGGCCCAACGATGACAAAATCATTGTGCATCACAGCCCTTCTGTTCACACCATATCCTTCAGCAACAAATTTTTCCTCTCGAAAAGGGTCATGAACAAAGAGCATGTCAGCATCGCCTTTTTTTGCTATTCTGATTGCCTTGCCTGTACCCACAGCAATAATTTCTACTTTTACACCATATCGCGTTGATTTCTCATAAGCAGGAATGAGAATGTCAAAAAGGCCGGATTGCTGGGTGCTTGTGGTTGAGGCGATCACGAACTTTGATTTCTCCTCAGGCATCTTAAACCTCCTTTATTAAAAAGATATTATTTTAAATCCTATTCCGAAAGCATTCGAGGCTCCTCGCAATGACTGGTAAATCAAGCAATCATATTGTTTATCGCCGAATTTGGGCATTGTTATTATAACTCCCTTTAAATAATGAAATTAATACAGGGCTGACAATCAAGGCTCACAGATGAGCCTTGATTGTCATACAAATGGGTGGATATCAGTTGTTCTCATCATGGGAAGCAATGCGGCTGAAAACCACCCTGTCGCCTTCAAATTTGAACTATTTTCTCTAATCATAAAAATAAAGTCATCCTGACTAAAAGTCAAATTCATTCCTTTCATAAAAATAATGAATTATATTCATAGCCCATGCAGATTGACACTCAACACATGACGCTTTACAATAATGCCGATGGAAGACCACAGGCTAAAGGCATTTTGTCTTGTTGTTGAGATGAAGAGTTTTTCAAAGGCAGCAGAGGCAAAGTTCATAACCCAGTCTGCCATGAGCCACCTCATAAAAAACCTTGAAGATGAGCTTGGAGTAAATCTCCTCAATAGATTGGGCAAAACAGTGACACCAACACCCGCCGGTCGGCTTCTGTATAACCAGGCAAAAAGGATACTTGAAGAGTATAAAACTATGGGGGATGATATTTATAATCTTGTCAGGAAGATAAAAGGCCCCCTTTCCATAGGGGCAAGCACAACGGTAGCTGTATATTTACTCCCACAAGTATTTTACGATTTTTCCAAAAACTATCCTGAAGCTCAGATACATCTTTCAGTCTCAAATACAGAAAAGATACTCAATGAACTTTTTCAAGGAACAATTGATATAGGAATCGTTGAGGGAAATGTAAAAGATGCAAGGATTATTTTAGAAGAAATTGCAGATGATGAGATAGTCTTAATTGCATCAGATGATAATCCTTTGACAAGAAAAAAACATGTTACTTCACAGGATCTTGTATCTCAACCATTCATAATGCCTGAAGCAGGATCTGGCCTGAGAGAATTTATATATGACTTTCTGCATGACATAAAGATAGACCCCACAGAAATAAAGATAGCCATGACCCTTGGCAATCCAGAGTTGATTGTACAGATGGTACAGTCAGGGATAGGTATATCCTTTGTCTCAAAATGGTCTATTTTCAAAACAATCAAGGAAGGAACGATAAAGATTTTGCAAATGTCAGGAAAAAGACTTTACAGAAAATTCTATCTCATCAGTCTGTATAACGAGCCTTCAACTCTAATTGCAAAAACTTTTCGTGAATTTGTCAAAGGGTACCGATTCTTCATACCGTTTTAAGGATACATAGTTACCCAGACCCTCATGAGCCTTTAGCTCACGAAGTAACATGAAAATAATAACAGCATAGTTAGGGAGATTTTTCATTGGAGAGTCTATTCATTTTATTCTTGCAACAACCTTTTGAGTTCATCACCATCGATAACCTCTCTTTCAAGGAGCACATGTGCGATCTGTTTGAGCTTTTCAATTCTCTCTGTGAGAATGTCATTAGCTTTTTCAAGGGATTCTAGGAGTATCTTTTTTACTTCCTCATCGATCTCTCGCGAAGTGGCCTCGCTATATTCTTTTGGTGAACTCCACGGTGTCTCAAGAAAAAGCGGACGACTCCTGTCAAACGATACCGGCCCGAGCTTTTCACTCATTCCATATGCCTTTACCATACTCATTGCCATCGCTGTTGCCTTCTCGAGGTCGTTCTTTGCACCTGTTGATGCCTCTCCAAAGATGATTTCTTCCGCAGCTTTTCCTCCGAGCATGACAGCCATCCGGTCAAGAAGTTCTGATTTTGTGAGGAGGTATCGGTCCTCTGTGGGAAGCTGGATGGTATATCCAAGTGCTGCTATACCTCGTGGTATGATTGATACCCTTCGAACAGGGTCAGCATGGGGCAAGACACTTGCAACAATTGCATGTCCGGTTTCATGGAATGCCACACACTCTTTCTCTTTCTTATTCATTACCCTGCTCTTCTTTTCAAGCCCTGCTATCACTCTTTCAATAGCCTCTTCAAAGTCAGCCATCTCAATGAAATCTTTATTCTTTCTTACTGCTAAAAGGGCTGCTTCATTGACAATATTAGCTATATCCGCACCTACCATCCCTGGTGTCATTGAGGCGAGAACACGGAGGTCCACATTATCAGCGAGTTTCACCTTTTTTGTATGTACCCGAAAGATTTCTTCGCGTCCTTTAATATCAGGGCGGTCAACGAGGACGTGCCGGTCAAATCTGCCTGATCTGAGGAGTGCAGGGTCAAGTATTTCAGGACGGTTTGTGGCTGCCATGATAATAACGCCTTTTTTTGTGTCAAAACCATCCATTTCAGTGAGAAGCTGTGTCAGGGTTTGTTCTTTCTCATCGACACCACCTACCGGGCTTAGTCCTCTGGCCTTTCCGAGGGCATCAATCTCATCTATAAAGATAATGCACGGCGCAAGCTTTTCTGCCTGACTGAAGAGGTCCCTTACACGGGCGGCTCCAACCCCTACAAACATCTCAACAAAGTCAGACCCGCTGATGCTCAGAAAAGCAACCTTTGCCTCACCAGCGACTGCCCTTGCAAGCAGGGTCTTTCCAGTACCTGGAGGGCCTACAAGGAGTATACCCTTTGGTATCTTGCCTCCCAGGCTCTGAAATTTTTGGGGATTCTTGAGAAATTCAATGACTTCTTTTAGCTCGTCTTCTGCCTCTTCCACACCTGCAACATCTTCAAAGGTAAGCTTTGTTTCTCCTTCAACATAGATCTTCGCCTTGCTTTTGCCGACTGCCATGAAACCGCCACCAGCACCACCCATCCTTCTGAGAAGGTAAACCCATACAGCAACGAATATCAATATCGGAACGATCCATGACAGGAGGGTTTTAACCCACGTTACCTCTTGTTTCGCTGTATAATTGATTCCTTTTTCAGTTAATTCCTTTACAAGGTCAGGGTCGTCCATCCTGACTACTGTGAATGTATGGATTTCCTGTAATTGCTTTTTCGATTGTTCATCGCTTTCCTTCCGCAGAGTTATAAGGCGATCCTGTGCACCTTTCAGGAACTTTCCTTCTATGTTCCCCTGAGTGATTACAAGATGATCAATAAGATTTTCTTTCAAGAGCACCTTAAATTCACTATAACTGACAGTGACAATCGTTCGGGAAAAGAGATAATATTCCAGTGCCATGATGAATAAAAAGGCAATGAGGAAGTAGATAATGCTGAAGCGGGTTTTTTTCTCCATTGAT
>Ga0194125_10014000_pt1 | contig 10334 bp, 6 predicted proteins | sample TA2KigC250mmetaG_FD_148626 | JGI IMG/M metagenome (GOLD analysis project Ga0194125, IMG submission 148626) | Freshwater microbial communities from Lake Tanganyika, Tanzania - TA2015034 Kigoma Deep Cast 250m | ecosystem: Environmental > Aquatic > Freshwater > Lake | place: Tanzania: Lake... | reverse complement strand
CTTCCTCAGCGAGAATTTCCTGCGCGTCGCCCGGCGCGCTCAGTCACACGGCGGATAGGAGGCGCATCCGAGCCGGTCACCGCCGGTCGGATCGGGACCGCAGGAGCCGAAAGGGTCCGGGAGGGTGCCGCCCTCCTCGAAGAGGTAGTTCAGGATCCGGATGGCGTCGCCGATGTTGATGTCTCCATCGTCGTTCGCATCCGCCCCGTCCTCGCACTTCCCGACGCTCTCCTTGCACGGCGCATCGGACTCGCCGAAGAGGTAGTTGAGGATACAGACCGCGTCTGCGATGTCGACCTGGACGCTGACGTTCGTGTCGCCCCGCTTGAAGATCGGGACCGAGCCGATCGCTCCGACGGCGTCGATATCGGCCCCGCGCGCCGGCGATTGGCCGCCCCCCTTGACGTCGACCATCCGGACGAACCGGAAGTAGTCCCCGGGCTTGGCGTACGGTTCGATATCGAGACCCGTCGGCTGCCCGCGGACGACGCCGATCTCGATCCAGTCCACGCCGTCCCGGCTGATGGAGACCCGGAACTCCTCGACCGTGCCCGCCTCGAAGATGAAGAGGTCGAGCCCTCCTTCGATGAAGTCCTGGTCGACGAGCGCGTTGTCGGTGAACTCGACGATGAGGACGCCGGCGCCGGTCTCGAAATTGTAGCCCCCGGCTTCCGCGCGGACAATGGGTCCGGCGCCCGCGCGGCGCGGATCAGGCCGCGTCCGGACCCTCTCGGCCCCGCCTCCCCAGTCGGATGCCGAGCTTCGAATCCACGCGGAGGAAGAAGCGGTCGAAACCCGCCGCGGCCAGTGCGTCGCGGAACCGGTAGATGACCTGCGTCAGCGCACGTCCTCCCGCGCTGTAGGACCTCCCCGTCAGCTCGCTGAGCCGCGATGCGACCTCCTTGCAGGGGATCCATTCCCCGCGCGGATGCCCGTCGCTCGTCAGGATCGAGTGCAACGAATGCAGGGCGGACGTCAGGACAAGCTCGCGATCGAGGAACGGGACGACGATGCCCCCGGCCGGGCGCCACTTGACCTTCGGCTCCGAGTTTCGATTCTCGGCGTTCGCGTCATGGGGCTCTTGCGCGGTCGCCGGTACCGGCGGTCCCATATCGCTGGCCCGCGGGTCCCTTCCGCAGCATCCCGCCAACTCCTTGATCATCTCGTCGATGAGGAGTCCGATTCCATCGGCAAGGACCTCGACCTCATCGTGCCTGCGGGTGAGATCCCCGACGAGTCCCCGGAGCCTGATGAGGAACTCCTTCGAGACGGTCGGACCCAGATCGGCCCCGCACTTCGGGCAGTGCATCCTCCACCCCCCTTCTCTCTGGATGCGGCCTGGTCGAGGCGCACGAGGCGGCAGGGGCTCCGATCCGTTCGGTCCTCCTGCGGACCCGCGTTGCGACGACCGTTGGTTCAGACCCAAGAGGCCCGGGCATCGACCCCACGGCCCGGGCGGACGAATGATGCGGAAGCGAGAATACCCTATCGAAGGCGGGGGCGCGTGTCAAGGGGGAGGTATGTCCCGAGAATCCAATTATCCGACTTGTTTACGATTTGTGTGTTTCAGAGGGCGGCGGCATGATCGGCGCGGATGGGCGGGGCGGATGCGCAGGGGGGATGGGCCGTGCCGCGATTCGTAATTCGTGCCCTCGAGTTCGCTGGAATGAGGGCGGAATTCGAGATCCGTCGCTTCCGGATCCGCGTCACGAGCCGGCGGGCGCCGCATCCGCGGGACGCTTGATCCGCCGGGGCACCTTCCAGGTGTACAGGGCGAGGGCGTTGGTCCTGCCCTTCTCGCCGATGTTCGGGAGCCCGAGGAGGCCCTCCAGGAGCCGGGCCTGGGCTCGCCCCGCGGCGATGGCGCGATCGAGGTGCAGGGCCTCCTTGGCGTTCTCGATCGGTTCGCTCAGGAGGCCCTCCACATCCTGCACGTATCGATCCAGGAGTCCCTTGACCTGCGGATCGGCGTCGGCATCGACCTCGAAGTCGCGGACGAGACGATCGGAGACCCCCGTCCGGATCTCGTCGATGGAGCCGACGTCCCACGGGGTCGCCACGAGGGTCGCCATCGTCGCCGGCGAGAGGACATCGAGCTGGATCCTGTTGTGGATCTTCGGATCGATGATCGCCTGTCGCTGCTCGGGGGTGAGGAGACCCTGCATTCGGTCGACGCAATCCCGCTTGAGGTCCAGCTCGTCGATGATCTTCGCGAGCCGGGGGGTGTCCTCGGAGTATCCCGCATCCCGTCTCGCGTGCTCCTCCTCGAAGCGGCCCCCCAGTCCTTCGAACTCCGCGACCTGGGCCGCGGTCAGGGGGACCCCGGCGGTCTCGAGCATCGCCCCCATCAGGTTGGCGAGGCTGATCGGGTGCGAGAATTCACCGTTCAGCGCCGCGTGAGTCGGGATCTTGCCCATGAGCCCGGCCGCGTACTGGACGAGCTTGTTGTTCTGCTCGGTCACCTTCTTCTGGAAGTCCACATCGAGAGGCTCTCCCTTCTCGAGGCGGCCGATCATGTCGGCCAGGAGGACGCTGATCCTCTGGACGGCCTGGCCCAGCTCCTTCCAGTCGGCTTCCTTGATCGCCTCCAGGTCCGCCCACTTGCCGAACGAGACGAGCGCGCGCCTCCCGGGGGGCGCCGCGGCGAGGGCGATGGCCTCGGCCTGCTCCCTCAGCTTCTCGCCGAGTCCAGCGACTTCGACCTCGAGGTCCTCGGAGCGCTTCGCGGCGGCAGCGCGGTCCTTCTTGACGAGCGCCAGCTCCGCGACGAGCTGGTCATGCCTCGTCTTCAGAGCATCGTGCTCCGCACGTTCCACGTAGCGGGCGGCGAGCTCCTCCGAGCCGACGCCTCGGGGCTTGACGGTGTATCCGATGGTGAGCCCCGCGATGAGGGAGATGGCGCCGAGGAGGCCGGCGCCGATGGCGATCTTCTGCGTCACGACGATACCTCCGATCACGAGTCCGGAAACCCCCGCCGAGACCCCCGCTGCCCCGCCCGCCGCCAGAGCTTCGGCGCCCAGGAAGGGGGGGATGATCGCCGCCCAGCGCGTCCTGTCGCCCCCGTACTCGCGATCGAGGCGCACGCGCAGCCGCTGCATGGCGCGGGCGAGCCGCGTCCTCACCGTCGCGGCGGGGACGCCCGACCGGCGGGCGATCTCCTCGGGTCTCAGCTCCTCGAAGAAGCGGAGGAGGACGGTGGAGCGATACGGCTCCTCCAACTCGATCACGGCGCCCGCGATCCGGCGCTGGAGCTCCGCGCGCTCCAGGAGATCCTCCGGGGTCGTCGCGATCCGATCGGGCCGCGCCGCGATCCTCTCGCGATGGGCGCGGCGGTACGAATCCCGGTGGCTCCGCCGGGCCCGATTCCGGAGCACGCGGGCGAGCCACGCCCCGATGTGACCTCGCTCCGCCGGCGGCCGCTCGACCGCCGCGAGCAGCGTGTCCTGGACGATGTCCTCGGCGGAAGCCTCATCGGCGACGAGGGTCCGGGCGAGCGACCGCATCCAGCCGGCCTCGCCGAGCAGGCGCTCGGGATCGTAGGCGTCCAGATCTTCGTCCATGCTCGACTCCCGTCTCCGTCCTCCAGCTTTGAGTTCCCGCGGGCGGGCGATCCGTTTCAGAAAAACCGAACGAGACCGCTCATTCCCGGAGCGGCAGGTCGAATCCCTCCCGCCACGTGTCGAGGCCCGATCCCCCGTCGTGGCTGGCGCGGATGACCCTGCCGTCCTTCATCTGGATCTCGATCGAGGACTCGTTGATCCCGTCGAGCGTGGCGATGACCTGCCGCGAGTCGGCGTCGATCACGCGGTTCGAGGCGTAGGCGTACGTGCCGTCGATTCCGAAAGCGACCCAGCAGAAGTTCGCGATCGGCCGCTCGGGATCGTCGAAGATGTAGAGCGCATCTACATATCGCGGCGGGATGTCCGACACGTCCCATATGTGGATCAGCCCGTACTCGTCCTCCGTCTGCCAGACCTCCGCGTGTCCGGGCCGATAGGCGATGCCGTGCATCCGGGCGTTGTGAAGGCGCTTCGCCTTCGCCGTCTCGCTCGCGAGACGGCGCGCACGGATCGACCTCGCCTTCGGCTCCGGGAGGGGCCATGTCCCCAGGAGGCGTCCGGACTCGATGTCGATGATCGCGAGTCCCAGATGCGACACGGGACAGACATACGCATACCGCTCCGCCGGATCGACCGAGAAGTGCTGGATGCCCAGGGCATCGCCCTCGCTCTCGATCGGGCCGAGACGCCGGACGACCTCGAGCGTCCGGGGATCGATGCACGCAATGTGCCCGTCCGCCCACATCGATGCATGAATATACCTCCGCATCGCGAGCACGTGGTGCGGCGAGCCGTACGATGGGCCACCCGGCCCCTGGGCCTCGAAGGGAAGAGGGATGTTCTTGACGAACGCGCCCGTCCTCGCGTCCAGGACGACGATCCGAGGGGGGGCGTGGCCCAGGCTCTCGGGGTTCGCGGCGTTCCGGTCCGGGACGAGGAGGTACCGGCCGTCCTTGGTCACGGCGATCCTCCGGTCCGCATACAGGATCCCGGCCTCGACCGCCTTCGCCCGCTCGCCGGGATCCGCGATCGCCTCGATCGCCTTGGGGTCGAGCACCGGGGTCTCCCATACGAGTCCGCCGCCGGCGATCTCGTACGCCCGGACCGCCGTGCCGTCCTCGACCTGGTAGATCAGGCCCAACTCCGCGTGCGCGGCCAGGCCCGACCAGCCGGCGTTCCAGGCCTTCCAGGTCTTCGATGGGAAGGTCCGGATGCGCTTGTGACCATCCCGGATATCGTAGACGAAGAGGCCCTGCGCGGTCGGCTCGTGGAACCGCTGGGCGGGGTAGACACTCGCGTAGAGATGGCGCTCGACGTCCGGTTCGATGACCGGAGCGGTCGAGCACGCCCACCCGAGGACTGTCCCTGCGATCAGGACCGCCGCGACGACTCTCCTCATGATCGTTTCTCCCATACCACGTCTCTCAGGGATCCGCGCCGCGCCGCCGGACGTACAGGACGATGTCTTGAGAGAAGGCGGGCGTACGGAATTCGCGGCGTCCCGTGCCCGCGATCTCCACGGCCGGACCGATGGATCCGCCATCCTTCGGGTCGAACCAGCGTGCGGCGAAGCGCCCGGGCCCGAGGGCCACGGCCACGGTGACGGGACCCTCGCCCAGGATATAGGAGAGGTATGCCATCCCCTCCCGTGCGAATGTGAAGATGTGCGCCTCGCCATCCGCTTTGACCGATGAGGACGCATCGTTCGGCTCCATCTCCCAGAAGGGGACCTGCTCCCTCTCGATGAATTCCAGGAGATGCTTCGCGCCGCGGAGGATCTCGGGGGGCGGGGCGCGGGACGGATCGCCGCCGGCGACCGTGCGCCCCGTGCCTCGAAAGAACGTGAAGTCGTAGAGATTCGAGTGTCCGCCCGCCGTGAAGTCCGCCCACATCATCCAACGCGCGAAGTTGAGATCGCTCGTGCCGCCGCGCGCGAAGAGGAAGTACTCGTTGTGCGTGACCGGCTTTCCCGCCCGGAAGCGGATCAAGGCATCGCGGTGCGCCCGCACATCCGCGCGGGTGGCGTAGGGGCCGGCGCCTCCCCGGTGCTTCACGACGATGTCGTTCGATCCGCGGACGGGATCGAACGGCGAGGTCTGCTCGCCGGCGGAGACGAGACGTCCAGCGCGGCGCGGATCCGCATGGATGAGGTCGATCATGTGGGCCACCCAGCGGCTTCCGCCGGTCTCGTTGGCGATCTCGAGGATCGTGTGGCCGAACGGGGCGGTCTCATCGAGGATCTTCCTGACGAAGGCCTCCTGGATGGCGAGGAGCGCGGGCCGTTCGAGCACCCCATCGCAGGTCGCCTCGCCAGCGCGGAGGCCGAATCCGTGGATGTTGTTCCCGTCGGCCCACAGGCTCTCGGAGAAACCTCGCCCGCGCGGGTCATCGAAGAGCGTCAGCTCGACGTAGATCCCGCGGCGCGCGGTCTCGCGGAGGAAGGGCCGGAGCCGCTCCTCGAAGTACGCCGAATCGAAGCGGGAGAGGTCGAACCGCGGCCCCCCATCCGCGGCCATGCCCGGTCCGGTGCGCGCGAAGGGCCAAGCGGGGCGGCTGAACTGCGCCGGGTACTCGACGTGCGCGCGGAGTTCGCCCCACGCCGCGACGTCGACACGAACATAGTTGATGCGGTTCGCCTCGAGGGTGTCCAGGCAACGCCGCCACGAGAAGCCCTTCTCGTTCTCCCAGATCGCGAGCAAGGATCGGTCCGACACGCCGACGAGAGCGATGTGCCGCTCCCCATCCCGGAAGGCGTACGGGTGCTCCGGACAGATCTCGAGACGGCCTGCCGGGGCGGCGGCGAGAACTTCCGCGAGGATGAGCGCGCAGTGGACGGTCAAGGTCCTCTCCTGCTTTCGAGTGGCCATGATGACGCCCCCTGTCCTCCCTTCCAAGCCGCGGCCCAGGCACTTGCAGCCCTCGCGGAAGAAGGTATAGTAGGACGTTCGATTCCCGCTGGGGGATCGTTCAAAGGTAGGACAGCAGACTCTGGATCTGCGAATCGAGGTTCGAGTCCTCGTCCCCCAGCCAGGCCTTCCCGGCCCGGTCCGAGCGCGGGAGGCGGTCGTGACCTTCCGTTGGACGCATGCCCTACCTCTCGCGATCCTGGCGGCCTCCTGTACCTCGAAGCCCGGCCCGCCCCCGATCGCCGATGCCGAGGCGGAACTCGCCGCACCTTTCGCCGACGCGCCCGGTCCCGGGTGGGAGGTCTTCCCCTGGAACCTGAAGACCGAGGTCGCGGAGGGGGGAGCCCTCGGGAGCCGTGCCTCGCTCACCCTCAACGCCGATCATGCGGGCCGTCCCTGGGCGATCGCCTACCTCCGGCGCGCGCGCCGCACCGCCGGCACCGACTCGGGGCGGCCGGCGCTCGGGGCCGAGGACCTCGCGCGCGGGGTCCTCGAGTTCCACGCCAACGGAGGCCTGGATGCGCAGGGGATCCACCGCGCCCCTCCGGGCGGCCTCCAGGTCGCCCTGTGGCGCGAGCCGCAGATCCGCGCCGGGCCGGAGGTGAGGCCCTCGGCCGCCCACATCGATGGCGCGGCATGGGACGCGGATCCTGAGACCTGGCAGAGGGTCCGGATCCCCCTCGACAGGCTGGCGAGCGAGCCGTGCCCTGTCTTCGCCGTCTCCTTCCAGCTCGTCGGCGAGTGCCCGGTCGCGCCGCGGATCGATGAGGTCCGGATCCTCAGGCTCCGGGAGAGGCCGGCCGCGCCCGCGCCGCCCCCGGCCGCATCCGGCGGGGCGCTCTTCCCGGTCCTCGCCGATGGGAAGCCGTCGCTCGTCGCGCCCCGCGATGCGGAGATCGAGTACGCGGGTGGCGCGCTCCGGATCGAGGGGAAGCCCGTCTTCCTCGTGGGGACCACCTGCCTCTATGACGCGCGCGGCGATCTCTGGGGCTATCCGGAAGGCGGAAAGCCCGTGCCGCCCTCGGAGAGCGGTCGGACCTGGGCCGGCTATCCCGGCGACCTCGCGTGGATCTACGAGGAGCTTCTCGATCGCGACAAGGCGGCGCGGATCGGACTCAATGCCTTCGCGATCCATGTCCCGCCCGAGCCGTTCTGGGACGAGTTGCTCGCCCCGGAGAAGCCCCGCCACTGGTGGCGGGAGCCGGAGGAGACGGCGCGCACGGTCGAGCGGATGCGCATGCCCGTCCTCGCGGACTTCTCGGGCTTCACCTGGGGGGCGGGGAAGGCGGGTACGTTCGGCGCCGCGCTCCCGCCCCGCGCCATCGCCGCGGGGCGCGTCCACATGATGCCCTTCAGCCTGCTCCCGGAGGGGCAGGAGGTCTACGCGCGCTTCTTCCGCACCATCGCCGCGTATCTCCACCGGCTCGGGATCCGCGTCTTCCAGTACGAGCTCTTCAACGAGGCGGCGTACGACGGCGATCCGGAACTCCATCGCGAGGACTTCGCCGCCTGGCGGAAGGGGCGGAGTGGGACGGGCGAGGCGATGGAATGGCGAGCGTACCTCGCCGATCGCTTCATCGATGTCGTGCGTCGCGCGAAGCAAGAGGTGCGCGCCGCGGCGCCGGGGCCGGTCCACCGCTTCTCCGTCCAGCTCCAGTCGAACGATGCGGTCGAGGGCGCGCCGGGGATCGACCCGGTACGGCTCGCGGATGAGCTCGATGTCATCGCGTCGCCGACCGACGGCGGGATCTGGACCTTCGGGAGCCCGGCGGAGTCCCGTCCCGCCCGCGCCATCGAATCTCCGCTCGCGCCCGCGCCGCTCACGCCGGATCTCCTCGTCTCCCTCGCCGGCGATCGGAAACCCGTCATCGATCCCGAGACGTATGCGCCGGGACGGACCGGAGCGGACCTCCGGCGCAAGCTCTGGCGGCATGTCTTGACCGGCTTCGACGGCGTGTACCTCTACGCGTGGTCGAAGCGCGCGGAGGAGTGGAGAGACGCCGAAAGCGGGCGGAAGCTCGCCGATCTCGCCCACTGGTGTCTCCTCAACCCGTACGCGCATCCGCCGGAAGAGCTGACCGGCATCCTGCACTTCCGCCGCGAGCTCGCGCCTCTCGCCGAGGACATCCTGCCGAAGCCCTTCGGCGTCGCGCCGCTCGTCGCCATCCTCCACAGCCACACGACCGAGACTGCGCACGCGACCCGGCCGACGCCGCGGGCGTGGGGGAGGACGGCATACGCTGCGATCCGCTACCTGGGGTACCCGATCCGCGTCGTGTCCGAGCCCCAGCTTCCGGCCGGGGCCGCGCACGGCATCCCGGCCGTCGTCATCGGGGGCGCGTCGCACGTCGCTCCCGGGGTCCTCGATGGGCTCGCGGAGCACGCGAGGGCGGGAGGGATCGTCGTCGCAGTGAATTCGCCGCTCGATCGCGATGGTGGGGACCGGCCTGCGTCCGCCGAGGGGCTCCTCGGGATCCGGTGGGCCGAGGAGGAGGACCGGCCCGCGCCCGGCGATCTGGCGCTCGATCTCCCGGCGCCGCCGGACCTTCCCGGCCCGATCACAGGCCGCCGCTTCCGCGCCCTCGAAGTCGGGGACGCGACGCGGATCCTCGCTCGCGACGGTCAAGGCCGGCCGTGCGTCACCGTCAGGTCGCTCGGAAAGGGGAAGGTCTACACCGTCGCCTTCGAGGCGCCGGACTACCGGCTCGCGGCGCTCCTCCTCGCCATCCTCGAGGCGGAAGGGATCCGCCGGCCGTGGACGCTCCGGTTCAGCGATACGGGCGAGTTCGCGCCGAACGTCCTCGTCTCCCTCCGGGACCGGGGCCGGCGGAAGGTGTTCCTGGCGGCGAACGAGGACGGGTACGAGAAGGATCTGCTCCTGCGCTTCGCGCCGCCCGCGGGCGCGCGGCTCGCCGGCGGGATCCCGCTCCGCCTGCCGCCTCGGGAGATCGCCATCCTCGTCCTGGAGCCCGATGCCGGCGATCGGTGAAGGTCTCGATGCGCGGAAGCGCGCGGGGCTACAATGACGGGCCACGTACAGAAAAGGAGGCGCCATGCGTTCGATCCTCGCTCTCGGCATCGCTTGTCTGGCCTTCGTCCCGGTGTGCGCCGCGGATGCGAGCCCGAAGAAGATCACGGTCGCTGCATTCGACCGCGGCTACACCCAGACGCTCGTCTCCGTGAAGCTCGATCTGCCGGCGGGCGAGTGGTCGCTCGCCTCCGCCACGGGAGCCGCGATCCCCTGTCAGGTCAGCCGCACGGGCGGCGAGACGTCGCTCCGCTGGATCGAGCCGCCGCTCGCGAAGGGTGAGAGCCGGACCTACGCGCTCGTCCGGGGCCGAGCCAAGGACGCATCGCCGAAAGCGGTGGCGGTGACGAGGAAGGAGGGCGCGATCGACATCGCGATCGGCGGGAAGCCCTTCACGACGTACAGCACGGCGTCCGATCTCCCGAAGCCTTTCTTCTATCCCGTCTACGGGCCGACCGGGAAGAACATGGTCCGCCACTTCCCGATGAAGAAGGTCGAGGGCGAGGCGAGCGACCATCCCCACCAGCGCGCGCTCTGGTTCACGTTCGGAGAGGTGTTCGTCGAGGGGCGCGAGAAGTACCTCGACTTCTGGGCGGAAGGCCCGACCTGCGGCAGGACGCTCGTGCGCGAGATCCATCTCCTGGAGCAGGGCCCGGTGTTCGGCCGGTTCGTCACGCGGGACGACTGGGTCGACCCGGCCGGCAAGAAGGTCTGTGAGGACGAGCGGGACATCCGGATCTGGTCCTCCGGCCAGGGTCCTGTCATCGATTTCGCCATCGCGATCCGTGCGAGCGAGGGACCCATCCGCTTCGGAGCCACGAAGGAGGGGATGTTCGGGAT
>Ga0194125_10013998_pt1 | contig 10335 bp, 7 predicted proteins | sample TA2KigC250mmetaG_FD_148626 | JGI IMG/M metagenome (GOLD analysis project Ga0194125, IMG submission 148626) | Freshwater microbial communities from Lake Tanganyika, Tanzania - TA2015034 Kigoma Deep Cast 250m | ecosystem: Environmental > Aquatic > Freshwater > Lake | place: Tanzania: Lake... | reverse complement strand
TCGAGGAACTTCCGGTATTCGGCCGCCGCGCCGGACTTGTCTCCCTTTTCCTCGAGAATCCGCCCCAGCCGGTAGTGGTAAAGGGGGTTGATGAGATAGCGGATCCGGTTCGACGGATCGATCGTCATGAGCTTCCGGTATTCCGCCGCGGCCTCGTCCAGCCGGCCCGCCTTCCAATATGCCCGGGCGAGCATATCCTTCAACATGGGTAAATTGTATTCGCTGACCTCAGCGGTACCCATGCCGGGGAAATCCTCCGGACGGAATTTTTCCGCGGCGGCGACGGCCTCGTCGGCCGACCCTCCGGACAGGGCGATCTCGGCCGACATGATTTGATATCGGGGGGTATAGTATTCCCGATCTTCGCTTTCAGGGAGCGTGGGGAGAACGAGCCCGAGCTCTTCGAGCCTGGCTCGGGCGTCCGCCAACCTCCCTTGTTTGAGGTCCACCAAACCGGAATGGTGGGCCTTTTGCGCCGCCAGATTGCTTTTTCGGTCGGGATATGTCCTCCGATAGTATTCTCCGTAGCCTTCAAACGCCTTCCGAGCTTGGTCGAATCGCCCCAGTTCGGCGAGAATATACCCCGATATTCTGTCCGTGTGGGCGGCCATGTAATCTTGCTCGTATTTTTCAGCGATTTTTTTCAGGGCGGCGAATCCCGACAGGGACTTCTCCAAGCGCCCCAGAAGAATGTCGTAGAAGCTGATGAGCCACAGAGCCTGCATTTTGTCGGTGGGGACGGCCCGGGACAGGTATTCCTGCAGCCAACGGGACGAAGCGTCGTAATCTTCCCTCAGGGCGAAAACATAGGCTAATCCGCGGTAGGCGCCGTCCCAATCGGGCCGAAGGTCCAGGGCTTCCCGGTACCTCGATTCGGCTTTGTCCAGCTGTCCCATATAGACGTAGAGCTCGGCCAGCGAGTCGACCGGATTGGGATCTCCGGGTTTGGCCGCGATATAGCGCTTGAAGACGGACTCGGCCTTCTCGAATTCCCCCGTCCTAGCGTAGGTATATCCCAGCATGTTGAGCGCGGGGCCGTAGGCCGGGTCCAGGCCGAGCGCCTTCTCGAATTCAGGCCCCGCCTCGGCATACCTTTCATAAGAATAATGATGGACTCCCAGCTCGTAATGGGCGAATTTTTCCTGGGGATATTTTTGGGTCAGCTCCTCCAGAATTCGCCGTTTTTTCTCCGGATTTTTTTCGATGACCGAGGCGTATTCCGCCTCGATGAAGAGGCGCTCCTTTTCCGTGGCCTTGGCGGAGAACGCCTTCGCCTTTTCTAGGGCCTCGTCACGGGCTTTCCAATCGACGAGCTGATATTCGGCCTCGGCGAGATATCGGTAAGCCATGGCGAAAGTCGGATCCAGGGCGATGGCCTTTTCCAGGAATTTCTTGGCGTCCGAAGCCAGCAGGTTTTCGACATCGTCCCGTCCCCGGAGGAAGTAGTTGTAGGCCTCCATGGAATTCGTCGTGAGATCGGAGATTTTCGGCAGGGTCGTCTCGATCTTGAGCAGGGGACGACCGATGCCCCGCGAGATGGAACGGCTGATTTCGTCGATCTGCGACCGGAGAATGCTGTTGAGCCCCTCGCCCCGGGCGGAAACGCTTTTTAAAACCTCCCTCGTGCCGACGTCCAGGACCTTGACGTCCGAAACGAACGTCTCCCCGGCCTTGCTGAAAAAACCGACGACGACGGCTTCGATGCCTTCCTTTCGGCAGACCTCGAAGCCGGCCTCCTCGTCGAAGACAGCCGCCTCGGCTTTTCCCGCCTGCCGCAGAAGGTCCCTCAGCCTCTGCCAGGAGGCCACCCGCATGTGCTTGGACTGCTCGAGGCTGGTGATGAGGAGATTGGGGATCGTCTCCCGGAGGTAATCCAGGCTCGCGTCGCCGGTCTGGTTCTTGAATCCGAGAACGGCCACGGTCCGCTTCGCGCCCTCGCTTTCCGGAATGAACTGCCAAATGAGAAAGGCGGCCATGGCCAGGAGGACGACGACCGCCGGGATCCAGACTTTCTTCGACGGCATGCGGACCGTGATTTGTTTCGAGGTCGAAGTCTTGCGCAAGGGAAGCGGAGTCGCCGTCGTCGGCTGGGCTTTTTCGATGCGCCTCAGCTCCGCCGCCAGGTCGTCCGCGTTCGGGAATCGCTTTACCCCGGCCTTGTCCAGGCATTTCAGGACGAGTTTCCCGAGGTCGTCCGGAATCTGGGGATTGAACTTCCGCGGGTCCGGCGGCGGTTCGCTTTTTTGTTTGACGGCGACACTGAGGGGAGTCTCGCCCTCGAAGGGAAGCCGCCCGGTCAGCATCTCGAAAAGGACGACGCCCAGCGAGTAAATATCCGATCGGGTATCGGCTTCTTTCCCGTCGACCTGCTCGGGGGACATATAGTCGGGGGTGCCGATGAGCACTCCAGCCCCCGTGATCCCCTTGGCCTTGACCGAGCGGGCGATGCCGAAATCCATGACCCGGACTCCGCCGTCGCGGTCGATCATGATGTTCTGGGGCTTGAGGTCGCGGTGGACGACTCCCGCACGATGCGCCTCGGCCAGCCCTTCGGCGGCCTGACGGGCGATCGTCGCGGCTTTGCCGACGGGAAGGGCGCCGATCCGGTGGATGAGGCTTTTCAGGTCTTCGCCCGAGACGTACTCCATGGTGATGTAGTACGTTCCGGTTTCTTCCTCCCGGCCGAGGTCGTGCATCCGGCAGATGTGACGATGGGAGACGGTCCGGGCCAGCCGGAGTTCGCTCCGGAAGCGCTCGATCGTGCCGGAGTCGGCGGCGATGTCGGGGTTGAGGAGCTTGAGGGCGAGCTTCTCCTTGACCTCCGTGTCGAAAACTTTATAGACGCGCCCCATTCCGCCCTTGCCCAGCTCTTCGATGACTTGGTAGCGGCGGGCGAACGTCGTACCGGGGGCGATTTCGCGGAGGGGTTGAACCAGCGTTTGGGCCGACGAAGCAGGCGGAGACACGCTGCCGGCTTGGAGCGGGGCGGCGCATTGTCCGCAGAAGTGAGTTCCGGCCGGGTTTTCAAATCCGCAACGGGGACACTTCATAGCGGATTCTCCCTTTCTTCCCTTGAAATTCCGCCGTTTCTTCGCCCCGGAGTATAATTCCCGATTTTCGGGAAGTCAACGCCGCATTGACCTTCCGACATCCAATCGTTAAACTCGAGCGGCATGTATCTTCCGGGTTTGCTCTACGACCTGGCCTTCGAATGGATGTTTCGTGGGTTGAGGCGAGCCGTCATCTCGAGGGTCGAGAAAGGGGGACTCCATCCCTGGCTCGACGTCTGCTGCGGGACGGGGAGCCAGTTTCGCCCGCTCGCCGCGACGTCGAGGCCGGTTGCCTCGGTGTCGTCGTCTCCCGTCCGTTGCTCTAAGCCGTGACGATGCCGAGCGGTTGGCGGGTCTTCCACCGCCCTCGGGTGAAATCGGGGAAATCGACGGGCATGCTTCGCGCGGCGAGCGACTTCTCGCTCAAGGCCACGACGGCGCTGATCGTCGCCCCGTCGTAGACGTCGGAATCGGTGGGTTTTCCTTCCCTCAGGCACTGGACGAGGCGGTAGTCCTCGATGAAGTCCATCCCTCCGTGGCCGGCGCCCTTGGCCTTCTCCTCGAGCGAGGTCAGGAGCGGGTGCTTGTACTTGTCCGCATACTTGGAGAGGTCCTCCCAGCGGTGCGGTTTCTCCGACATCCCTTCGATGTAGATTTTTTCCTCCGGGTATTTTTGGGCGAGGCCCTGGGTGCCCTGGATCAGGATCTTCCGGCTGTACGGCCGGGGGGAGTTGGTGTCGTGGACGACGAGCACCGTCTGCCCCTTGTAGGCCTTGAGCAGGGTGCTGACGACGTCGCCCAACTTGTAGTTCGTTTTAGACCGCTCGTGGTCGGGGCCGTAGCGCTTGAGGGCCTCCTTCCTCAGGCCGAGGGCCGGGCTGCTCATCGAGACGAGATATTCGAACTTGTTCCCCCGGGTGATGTCCATCCACTGGGCCACGGGACCCAGGCCGTGGGTCGGATAAAGGTCGGCGTTGCGCTTCATGGAGAATTTGAGCCGCCAGTCGTGAGGGTAGTAGAGCTCGCCGAACTTGTACTCCCGCAAGTCGTGCAGATACCCGCATTCGGCGTGGAGAAGGTCGCCGAAGAGGCCTTGGCGGACCATGTTGAGGAAGAGGAGCTCGGTCCTGTCGTAGTTGCAGTTCTCCATCGTCACGCAGTGCTTGCGGTATTTTTCCGATGTCTCGACGATCTTCCAGCATTCGTCCAGAGTGATGGCCCCCGGGACTTCGGTGGCCGCGTGCGAACCCGTCTCCATGGCCTTGACGCAGACCGGGACGTGCCACTCCCAGGGCGTCGCGGTGTAGACGAGGTCGAGCTCCTCGGTGTCGCACATCCGCTTGAAGTCTTCGATGCCCTTCGAATACCCGATCGGCTTGGGTTTGCCGGCCTTTTCGCAGCGTTCCTGCGCCCATCGGATTCTCTCCTCCCGGATGTCGCAGACGGTTTTGATCTCCACGCCCTCGAGCCTCAAGAAGTTGTTGAAATGGCCGCCGCCCTGCATGCCGACGCCGACGAATCCCACCTTGACGGTCTCGAGGGGAGGGGTGACGAGATGGTCGACCGCCTGTCCCCGGATCCGGCGCTGCGGCTCGCCCGCGGTGGCGCCCGAAGCCAGAACGCCCAGGGCCGCGCCCAGCCCGGCGCCGCCCTGCTTCATGAAATCCCTGCGGTTCAGACGATCGCTCATGGGTCCTCCTCTCGGCCGGTCTTTCACGCGGGAGAATAATTCGGGGCCCGCGGCGTGTCAAGGGCGCCAAAAGCGTCTTCACTTCTGCGGACCGAGATAATTTCCCCAATCGTCCGCGCCCAGCGCGAAGCAAGATGGGGCAGGCGGACCGCCGGCGGGCTTTTAGAGTCTGAAAGTCTAACGTGTTATGGGATACGGGGGGAGCGGACGAATGGCTCCGGGCTGACCGCCGTCTCAGGGAAAGCGGCGAGGATGGCCCGGTCCCAAGTCAGGAGGGGAACGCCCAACTGTTTCGCCAGGGCGACGAATTCGCAGTCGTATGCGGACAAGCGGCTTCGGCTCGCCAAGTCAAGGATGGGCGCGGACGGAACGTCGAATTCGTCCTCTTTCAACAAGTCCTCGGCTTCTTCCATGAGAAACACGGCGGCTTCCAAGTCGAACGCTTTTTGCCGCAAGCCCACAGCGAGGACGTTGCGGAATTCGCTTTTCCAGAGGAGGGGAGCCGCCCAATGGGGATCCCTCTCGAAAACCTGTTCGGCCGCTTCGTTCTTATCCCCTGGGATAACGAGAGCGGCGATGAGATTGGTATCGACGACGATCAAAGACGGCCTTCTTTTTTGGCTCGGTCGATCATAGACAACGGCATCGAAGCGCCCCCGAGACGTTTCCGCAAGGCTCGGATAGAGGCCAGAACGTCCTCCGGACTTCTTCGCCCGGATCGAAGTTTGTCCTCGAGAAGGGCGATGATTTCGCTGTTCAAGCTTCGCCGGTGGCGTGCGGCGCTTTCCTTCAGACTTTCGTACAGCTCGGACGGGATTTTCTTGAGGGTGATCGTCGTCGCCATATTTCCTATTGGTTCCATTATGGTTGCTTTCGGCTATTTTGTCAATAGGCGGCCGTCGTCATTCGCCATAGAAAGAGAGGCATCCGGCCCGATTGTCTTCTCATCTTTGGGGGGGCTAGCGAGTCGATGGGATCATTAAATAGACGTTTCCGGGCGAAGTCATAAATTCTATGACATTCGTCTCGGGATTCGACGTCTTGATGGGCTTCCCAGAGGCCGTCACCTTCATCGGGCCGGCGGCTCGGACCCGGCAGGCCGTCCCGTTTTTCGAGAAAATCGTCGCCTCCTCGACCCGGCCGCCCTTCCACCGGAGACTCACTTCGAACCCGCCCCGGACGCAGAGACCTTTGACCTCTCCGTCCGGCCACGATTCGGGCAACGCCGGAAGCAGGGCGATCTCGCCCTCGTGCGACTGGAGAATCATCTCGGCGATCGCCGCGGACATGCCGAACGCCCCGTCCACCTGGAGGCGGTTCGAGCAGATCGAGAAAAGGCTCTCCGTCGTGTAATTGCGGACGGCGTAGGCGAAATTCTCCAACGCTTTGGCCCCGTTTCCAAGCCGGGCCCAGCAGGCCGCCTTCCAGGCTGAGGCCCAGCCGTTGCCGACGAGTCCCCTTTGTTCCAGAACGACTTTGCTTCCTTCGGCGAACTTCGGCGTCCGGCGGGGCGAGATTTCGCGCCCGGGGAAAAGCCCCCACAGCCCGGAAATATGGCGGTGGCTTTTTTCGGACTCGTCCCAGTCTTCGAGCCATTCCTGGAGATTGCCCTTGCGGCCGATCCGCATCGGCGCCAGGCGAGCCCTTGCCGCCAGCACCTTCGCTTTGAACTCGCCGTCGACTCCCAGCACGTCGGCCGCCCGCGCCACGGCCTCGAACAATTCTCTCAGTATGGCCATGTCGATCGTCGATCCGGCGCAGATCGAGGTCCCCGTGACGAAGGTCGTGATCTCGTCGAAGAACTTGGACGCGCCGGGGACGGCGGGAAAATTCTCGGGCGAGGTCGAGGGATTGGTCACCAGCCATCCGTATTTCGGGTGGGGGACGAGGAAGTCGAGGAAGAACTCGGCGCTCCCCTTCATGACCGGGTAGTTGGCCTTGAGAAACTCCTTGTCGCCGGTGAAAAGATAATGCTCCCAAAGATGCGTGGCGAGCCAGGCGCCGCCCATCGTGAACGTCCCCCAGCTCGGCCCGTCCATGGGCGCGGCCACGCGCCAGAGGTCGGTATTCTGGTGAAAAACCCAGCCGCCCGCCCCGTAGTGCTCGCGGGCGACCTGGCTTCCCTGGCCGGTGAGCTCGCGGATCATGGCGAAAAGAGGCTCGGCGCACTCGCTCAAATTCCCCACCTCGGCCGGCCAGTAGTTCATCTCCGTGTTGATATTCGTCGTGTACTTGGAATCCCAGGCGGGATTCATGTCCTTGTTCCAGATGCCCTGGAGGTTGGCCGGCTGGGTTCCCGGCCTGGAGGACGAGATGAGCAGATACCGCCCGAACTGAAAGACCAGGGCGGCCAGGGCCGGGTCGTTCGTCCCGTCGAAATTCTTCAGGCGCTCGTCGGTCGGCCGCAGCGAATACGGCGTCGCCGGGAAAGTCATCGAAGCGCGGCGGAAGAGCCGGCGGTGCTCGGCGACGTGGGCCGTCTTTATCGCCTCGAACGATTTTCCCGTCACGGCCTTGAGCGCCGCCTCGACGCGCCCGGCCGCATCGCCGCCGACGTCGCGGTAATTCACGAAATTCGTGGCCGCGGCGATGACCAAAGTCACGGCGTCGGCATCCGCGACCTTAAGTTCGTCCCACTCCAGGCTCATCATCCCGCCTTCGGGAAAGGCTTGGAGCCTCGCTTCATAGCGGAGCTTCCCCTCCACGCCCATGTAGTCGGCCGACTTGCCCCGGACGACGAGTCCGCTCGGCGGCGCCCCGTCCATCCGGAAGTAGTCCGTCGCGTAGTTCGAATGGGCGGTATTCCTCTCCCCTCTGAGCTGGGCCGTGAAGGAGATTTTCCCCTGCGTATCGGTCGTGAGCCGGACGACGATGACTTGGTCGACGGGGCTGGAGAAAACCTCGCGCCCATAACGAACTCCGTTCCGGATGTAGCTCGTCGTGACAACGGCGGTATCGAGGTCGAGCTCGTGGCGATAGTCACTCACTCCCGCACTGTCCGCCGCCTCCGCGCCGCTCGGAAATTGAAGAATCAAATTGGCCAGGGGCTGGTATTTCATCTGCTCGACCGGGTAGCCCATGAGATGCCGGCCGAAAAGGATGTGGGCCATCTTGGTGTTTCCGTCGAAGACGAGCTTTTGAATTTCCGGCAGATGCTTGTATCCCCCCTTGACCGCGGTGGAGTACGGCCCTCCCGACCAGTATGTCTCTTCGTTGATTTGGATCTGCTCCGCGTCGGTTTTGCCGAAGACCATCGCCCCGAGGCGGCCGTTGCCGACCGGAAAGGCGTTCTCCCATTTGTCGGCCGGATGGGCGGACCATAGGACCGTCGCCGGATCGGACGCTTCGACCGAAATTCCGCCGCCGGAGGCCGCCAGCGCCGCCGTGGCCAGTCCCGCCATCAAGAAAATTCCCGCAGAGAGCTTTTTCAAATTGTTTCTCCGCCGGGGAAGATAAATGGCCGTCTGCCGAATGTCAAGAAGGCCGATGACGGGCGGTCCGCCGCACTGGGCGAAACGCGTTTCAGCGAGGCTGCCGGCAAGGCCGTGAAGACGCGGATTTTCATGGTCGAACCTCCTCAATCTGTGGCCGGCTTCAGGATGTTCGACGCCCGCGGCTGAGAATTCCGAGGTCTCTCAGCCAGGACTCGACGGTTCCCCAGTAATCCACCCGCGATCCGTCCGGAAGGGCCAGCTGATGGTCGGCGTCCGGAAGACGGACGAGCGTGAGGAGGCCGGACTCCGCGGCCGGGAGGGATTCGAGGACCCGGAGCGTTTCGATGAGCGGGACGGTCCGGTCGCGCTCACCCAGGATCCAGAGCGTCGGCGTCCGCAGGCCGCGCAGGGTTTCCAGGGGGTCGTAGCCGTGGATGATGATGAACGGGCTCCGGCGTTTGCCCAATTCCTCCTCGCCGACGTCTTTTTCGGCCGCGCCGGCGAGCAGGCCGTAATGGGTCATGAAACCGACGCTGACGGCCGGGCCGGAGAGGACGACGAGGAAACGGACCTCCGGATTGTCGGCCGCGGCCTTGGGCAGGATCCATCCCGCCTGGCTCCCTCCAAACAGCCCGAGGCGGGCCTTGTCGACTCCCCGATGGGCGGCCAACGCCGCCAGGGCGCGGTTCGCGTCGTCAGCGAGCTCGCCGATCATCGCCGGGCTGTTGACGGGTGTGATATCACGGTAACGGCCGGTCGATTGCCCGACGCCGCGCTTGTCGTAGATGAGGACGGCCATCCCCATGGCCGCGAGTTCCTCCGCGCCTTCGCGAGAGGCCTGGCGGTCGAGCCGGCCGGAGCCGTGGACGATGACGACGCCGGGGACAGATCCTTCGGACACTTTTGCCGGCATGAGGATCTCACCGGCGAGGACCGCCCCCTTGGCCTTGATCCGGATGGGAACGGGATCGGGGAGAGCGGTTGTTTGGAGGGCGCCGGCGAACGTCGCGGCCGGAGCGAGCGCCGCTCCGGCCATCAGCAGCGCGAAGAGAAGCGGCCTGGATTTCATTTAACGGTCAGAGCCTATTATGGCCGCGGGCAGGTGTCAAGAATGATGTGTTATAATAGAGATGCCATGATCTTCGACCGGCGCGCCATTCCCTACATGATCATCGGGGGGCAGGCCGTTCTTCGCTATGGGGAGCCGCGGGCCATAAAGGACTACGACTTCAGCTCCTTTTTCAGCCTCGCAAAAAAGCGGTCCACCTCGTTTTTGGCCTTGTTGACAAGGTCCCGGTTCGGAGTGCCGGCTTTCACGATCGGAAGAGCCGCTTTCACCAGGATATTATCCTCGGCCTTGACCACCGTTACCGTCAAGTGGCTCATTTCCGTATCCTCCACGCCTATACCTTCCTTCGATATTTGGGACTTGTACGGGCCCCGGACCCTGATTTCTCCGGCTTCTTTATCGGCCTTTTCAAATCTGAAGCCCAGATTGATGAGCGCCTGTTCGCAGGCCTCCCACACCCGGTCGTAGGTCTCGCCTTCGACCGGATAGGTCTGTTCGCCCAGCGGCGTCCAGTCTTGCGCGATGGACTCATCGCTGATGGCGCCGGCGCCCGGAACCCATTCCTTCGCCCTGGGACCCGTCGCGCAGGCAGGTAAAAAAACAAACGCGGATAAGAGCACGAACCATATGGCTTTCATTTCCCTCCTCCTTCCCGGTGATGCGCTCTGAATTCAATCTAAGTCCCGCCTCGGCGTATGTCAAGCGCTTGAGACTCGACCGCTCGCCGGGCCCGCGCCTGGATCAGCCCGAAAGGCCGGCCGTCCTATCGGCCTGATATGATCATGGTTGTGGAGGCGAACCTCGGCCTCGATGAGCTTTTGGACGCCCTCCGTTCACGATCGCTTGACATGACAGTCCTCGGCGGTTATTTCTATGAAGAGGCCGGATTTTCCCCGAAACCGGCCTGCCGCGAAGAGGTTTGATCACCGCGGGCGCGGACGTGAAGGCCGGGGCGGACTTAAACGTCAGGAACGCCAAGGGCCGGACGGATATGGGGGAACTTTAAAAAAGGGACGGGGGGCCGCCCATTCCTCGTCCCCGCGGCTTTCGCGGGATTTCATGACGTTTGCGAGGCTATCGACAGCCGGCGAA
>Ga0194125_10013997_pt1 | contig 10335 bp, 11 predicted proteins | sample TA2KigC250mmetaG_FD_148626 | JGI IMG/M metagenome (GOLD analysis project Ga0194125, IMG submission 148626) | Freshwater microbial communities from Lake Tanganyika, Tanzania - TA2015034 Kigoma Deep Cast 250m | ecosystem: Environmental > Aquatic > Freshwater > Lake | place: Tanzania: Lake... | reverse complement strand
CTGACGATGATTTTTATAAACTAACTTTTCTTGATCATTCCAATAAAATTGAGAATACATATCTTGTAAGAAACAATGATCTTGCTGTTACCGAAAATATCATCAAAGATTTTAGCGGCAAAATTATATTATCTGGAAAATTTTCTAAATTTAAGACGATTGATGAACTTGCAATACCGCAAGAAATTAATTTAGATGATCAACTGAACAAGCAGAAAATTAAAATTGATTATAGAAATGTTGAGCTCAATACCAATAAAATTAACATGAAATTGGAAATCCCAACAGATGTCAAAATTTCTGAATGGTAATTAAACTTAAATATTATATTTCTATTCAGCTCTTAATTACTGCTGTTCTATTCAGTCAGGGCGACAGCATCAAATCAAAAAACCAAGAACTTACCGAAATCAAAAATGAAATTTCCCAGCTTGAAAAAGAATTGAAGAGTAAAACAAAAGAAGAGAAAGAATCTCTCAGGTCACTGGAAAATATTAACCGCCAGAACCTATTACTAAACAAACTGATCAATAATTTAGTAAGCGAAGAAAAAGCAGTATCTTCTTCAATTTCGGAAACTGAAGCACAAATTCAAACAATTGAAAATAGAATTTCAATTCTAAAGGAAAAATATTCTAAATATGTTGTGTGGATCTACAAAAACCGCGGACTCTCTATTTTAAGATTTTTATTCGATACAAAATCATTTAATCAAACTTTAAAACGTTACCGGTATCTGGCTTTTATTTCAGAGGAGAATAAAAAAACTTTAGCGGCGTTAAATGCCGGCAAGGAAGAGCTCTCATCACTCAAAGTGAAACTTGAAAAAGAAAGAGATCAAAAAGAATCGCTTGTAGCGCAAAAATTAAATGAGCAGACAAATCTTAAAGAAAAAGAGAGCGAGAAAAAAGACCTTGTCAAAACTCTTAAACGAGATCAAAAATTAATTGCAGAAGAGATTGCGGCAAAGAGGCGAGCAGAGATTGTAATTAAAAACATTATAACACGTTTGATAGAAGAAGACAGAATACGCAAAGCTAAGGAAATAGAGAGCAAAGGAAGTTCTTTAACAAAATTTCCAGTTTACAATTACAGCAGTCTTGCAAACTTTGCGCAGCTTAAAGGGATTTTAAATTGGCCGGTTAAAGAAGGAAAAATTGTTAGAAAATTTGGAGAGAATAAAAATCTTAGACTGAACACTGTTACACTTAATTATGGAATTGATATCGAAGTTGGGGATGAACAAAATGTTGTTTCAGTTGCTGAGGGAATTGTCTCTGCAATCGATTTTATCCCCGGTTACGGCAGTATTGTTATTGTTACTCACCGAGATGAATTTAGAACTGTCTATGGTCATCTTTCCAACATTTCAATTAAAGAAGGGGAGAAACTTACTACCGGAAAAATTATTGGCTCTGTTAATGAAAGTCTTGAAGGGCATATTCTTCACTTCGAAATTTGGAATGAACGCAATTACCAAAATCCGGAAGTCTGGCTCGCGAGGAAGTAACGGACAAGTTTCACCTACACCAAGTGGGACGCAGTACTATCAGAAAAATACAAGACTTGAAAATTTTTTAATATAGTTAAAGAAAGCACGCCCCTTCGTGTCAGGCGGAAACAATAGTTAGAATTTTTACTTGAATTGAATATGAAATATTAAAAAAGTAAATATTATTTAATTAAAATTGCCAAATAGCTACTTAACGTTCATGTTCACTAGAACGTTCGACTCGATAGTCGGAAAATCCATCCCATAATTTGAATTTATCAATATATGCCTTATTCCAATCCATCATACCGAATTTCATGTCAACCGCCTTGTAACCAAGTAGATTGAGAACAGTTGTGGCAAATTGCCCAGTTTGACCATTATCAGAATACACAATAATGGTTTTGTATGGATCTAATTTCTTTAAGTTCTCAATTTCTGCAATTTCTGTCCATGGAATGTTTATGGAGTTTGGAATATGCCCCTTTTCATAATCCTTTTTTGTTCCCACGCTGACAATCTGATACTCAGTCTTCTTGTGCTCCCAATCGTCAACAATAGCTTTGACATCTGAGGATATGATGACGGGAGAGCCCTCCCGTGAAAAATATTTTATTGCCATTTCCTTAATTATGCTTTTTGCATCACCTTGTTCACTTGCTATTATGGGCGGAAGATAGGTTTCTTCATGTTTATTCGCAGTTATCTCCACTTCGTAATCAGCCTCCTGGTCCCATGGTTCTTTTACTAAGGCATCAAGATTCCAATCCATCATTCCAAAATCGAGACTATAACATCTGTAGCCAAGGAGACTCAAAATAGTGTAGGATATCATACTGCCATGTCCATAATAACAGTAAATGATAAGGGTTTTGGTGGTATCAAGCTGAGCTAAGCTCTCATCGTTAACGATATCTATCCAGTATATATTTATGGCATTGGGGATATGACCGGCATTGTTGTAATCGTCGGGCTTCCTCACGCTCACAATTTGGTATTGATCTCTCTGTTTATCCCAGTTATCTATAATCGTTTCTTTTAAGTAAGATGATGATATAATTAGCTTATTGGTATCCGCTTCCGAAAGCCAAGCTTTAATATAAACCCGAATTGATTCAAATTTATCATCGGCAAAACTATGGCCAACCTTGAAAACTGAAACTATTAAAAATAGAGAAATTGCTAATAATTTTATTTGAGAATGTCTCATTGGAAATTCTCCTTTTTATTATCTTAAGTTATTTATAATGAAAATGTTAATTGCTCCTAACTATCTCTATGTTCTCTTAAACGCAATAAACTGTCTTTCAATCTCGCAAAATCAAAAAACGCAACAAACGTAAGTGATTGATTTTGCAAAAGATAAAATTCTAACTACGTTGCCACTAACCGGCAGCCCAGAGCAACAATGCCAATTAACAACAATATGAATTTATTTTATAAATATTTATTTGTCTGAATAAAATTGGAAAAGCAATTCAGCTTTGAGAACTTATTTGTAAATTGAAACAAAGCCGCTTTGAAAAACGCTGTCCGGTTGAGTCCACCATTACTGCGTTGCTTTAAATCTCTTATTTAATGAACCATCTTCATTTTAACCCAATTTCGCAATTTTTGTATATGGTTCATTAGCAGCGGCTTGTTATAAGTGTGGACTTAAGAAATGATTTTAAGTAATGGAAATATTTAATCTTTTCCTAAGACCAAGTTCTATTATTCTATAAAAAGTAGAAATCTGTATATCACTTTTGCCAGCTTCTATTCTTGAAATATAACTTTTCTTGGTCCCGGTTTTTTCAGCAAGTTGTTCTTGTGTCAACTTCGCTTTTGTTCTTTCTTCTCTGAGCATTTCACCTAAACGAAATGAAATTGAATCAGATTCAAATTTATCTCTCCGTTCGCTTCCTTTTTTACCGTATTGTTTATCTAAATGCTCCTCGAATGTAGTTATTTTTTTCATTTTCTTTTCCTTTCAAACTTTTCTATAAAATATTCCTCTTTCAATTTTATTCCAAGTTCTAATTCCTTCTTCGGAGTTTTATCAGTCTTTTTAATAAAACCATTGATTAGATTTACTAGATTACCTTCATAAAAAAACTGAAAATTCGAATGTTGCTTTTGTAAGTTAAGACTTTGATTTCATATAGTGAATCTGTTCCTTCCAAATACTTTAGGAATTTAATAGGAACTCTTTCTACATTTCTAATAAGATCAAGAACAAAGTCAATCTTTTCTTTTGTTTTTAAATCTTGTTTAGAATAAAAGTCTAAAAAGTAATCATCGAAGAATAATAATTCCCTTTTCACACCCAAAGATAACTAATTAGTTAACCACCTCAAAATCATTTTATCAAAGAACAAACACTTATAACGGTGTTGCCGATAACCGGCAGCCCAGAACAAGGATGCCGAACAAAACCAACAACTTTTTATTGATTAAAACATTTATTTAACAGAACAACTTTTCACAAGAAACTTTACACGGAAGAACAAAACCAATAATTACAAAAATGCCAACTGCGTAAACGGCGACCGCTTGATTGGCTTGTTATATGGCCTTTATCTTAAAAATCTATTGCTCAAGATTTCTTGGATATTTCTTCTTCCGTCAATTACGCAATGAATGTATATTATGTTTTTCTCGATTTCGTAGATTATTCGGTAAGGTTTGTAATGGATTTCCAAATACTTTTTAATCCCGGTGGGTCTCAGTTCAGGAGGAATATGTCCCCGCTCTGGGAATTTCTCAAGTTTTAAACAAGTTTCTTCCAATGCATCTAAAAGTCTATTCGCAGATTCAATACTATCGTTCACAGCAACAAAAATGAAGATCTCTTTGAGATCTAATTTAGCTTTAGGATCGATAATAACTTTGTATTTCTTACTCATTGCCAAGATTTTAATTCTTTACGAAGATCAGTAAATGTCTCGTTAATTCCTTTAGCATCTTTACTTTTATCACGGGTCATTGCTAATAATTTTAGCATTGCCATAGTTTCTTGTGTTTGTTCATAAACCTTTATGTCTTGAACAATAACTTTTGCCTCACCATTTTGAGTAATAACATAGGTCTTTTGATCCTTATTGATCTCCTCAATCATATTTGCTGCATTGGCCTTGAGGTAACTTATTGATTTTACCGCTTCACTTATCCTCATAATACAGTCCTTTTTTAGACCAAATATAGTCTATCACCTTCATATTTTCAAATAATTTTTAGCCATATAACGGCGTGGTTTTTAAACCGCCGCTCGTTAGAGTCCTTCGGACTCCAACGGTCAAAGACTCCAACAGATTCCTTGGACTCTGATGAGAGTTTGACGACCCAGAACAACAATGACGAAATGAAAAGATACTACCAATAATTTTTAACAAATTTATTTAATAGAACAATGTTACAAGCAATGCTAACTTTTTCCACCAAACCCAAAAACTTAACCACTACCTCAATGAAAACGCGGTCGGGTGGAAGAGCGGGTTATGTGCTGTATTACGATAGAATCCAATCTAAAATTTTTGTAATTGGAATTTTTTTAATAACCTTTGTTATGAATTTCAATTCTTTTTTATTTCTAATCGTTGTTTTAATTACATCAAATACTTCGTCATAATTTTCATAGTATTCTTTTCTAACATTTTTTAACGACTCCACAACTTCCTTAACAGTATCCATTAGTTCGTTAAAGAGTGGTTCCAATGTGTTACTCTTTAATTCTACAAATAAGTAATTGCTTACGTAATTTTCTTTTACTTGGAAAAATAAAATCGACGGTAATTTGAGAGAAGAATCAATACCAAAATATTTTTCAAGTATTGTTTTTGATTCTTTAAATGGAGATTCACGACCAATTACTGGAAGCATATCATAAAAAACGGGAGAAAATTCTTTCTCATTAAATAATTTTTCATTTTTAGTATGAATATAGAATATGGATAAATATTTACCGGAGAGGTAATCTAGAGCAGTCCAATAATCTGGATTTCTAAGAATTTGAGAAATATTTGGATTATCAAAATCATATAACAAGAATGCGAATACTAAAGCTCTTCTTTCTGAATGATGAGTTTGGCAAACAGTTAGGAAATCATTTCTGAATTCTTCAATTGATAATCTTATATCACTACTGTTTTCCCTTTTTAAAATAATTGGGACCATATTTCACCTTTCCTTTAGAAGCACATAACGGCGTGGTTTTTAAGCCGCCGCCCAACACAGCTATACAGCTTTGAAAAACTAACGCCAATTAATATTTATTAATTTGTTTTGTTCACTGCACTCAAAGAGCAACTAACTTTTGCAACGAAATATTATAAATAACAAATGCCGCAATGTTTAAAGCGGTCGGCCTTGAATAACTTGTTATACGTTTATTTGATTAACAATAGTTTTTTCGTTTCTTTATAATCATCTGTTCTTAATGTATAGAAATAGATTCCGCTTGATAAATTATTCCCATGGAATTCAACTTCATATTTGCCGGCAATATATCCTTTGTCAACCAGCGTAGATATTTCCTTTCCAAGAACATCAAACACCTTTAAAGTAACATGAGAAAATTTTGGAATCGTAAAACTAATTTTCGTAAAGGGATTGAAAGGGTTCGGATAATTTTGCTCTAAACTATATAAGGATGGAAGATTATCTTCATTTTTAAGTGATGTAAGAATTACTCCATTTTCATTAAATACTGAAACACCCATATTATGCCAATCACTAGTAGCTGATATCCATTTATTCCTTTTTTTATCAACTGCAATTATTCCAACGACATTAGTCAACAGACTATCATTAGTGTGATTATATAGGTAACAATTGGTATTGGTTAATTTAACCAAACCATAGTGTAATACACCGATCCATTTCGTCTCATTCTCAAAATCAATATTTAACCCATAAGTATCTTTAACAGGCAATTTTATTTCGGAATAATCATTATCCCCTTTTAATTGGAACAAGTGGAGTTCGTAAGTCCATGAATCATTCCCGACTGTTAAATAGTAATTACCTAAAATCCATTTATTACCTTTTGCATCTATCTTCATATCGTCAATGTTTAATATTATTTTTTTGTTTGTGTTTTTGTCATAGCTACAATCTGTTAGTTCCCCATTGGAATATTTATATACTTGAAGGATATCAGCAATCCATATTTGATTTCCAAAACATCCTATCGTTTTTATAAAAGAAGGAGTGGTTAGATGAGTCGTAAATACAATATCATTAAATGAAACCAATTTGTAGTTGTCTTTTACAAACCATTTAATACCAATTGAGTCTATAATGAGATGTTTTGAATTTACTGGCTCACCAAGGTTATTTTGTTCATAATAATGTTTCCATATTTTCCCATCATATTTCGACAAGACACTATCAATTATCCAGACATTATTGTTTTTGTCAAATGCAATTGATGTAACTTTATTACTTAGCAGCCCATTCCCGATGTTAAAAATTGTCCACGTCATACCATCGTATTTTGCAAGTCCTTTATCCGTTCCAATCCATTTGTTATTACTACTATCTACTTCAATACAAAATATCGTATTAGATTGTATTAAAGAATTTGATGTATTGAAATGTTTAATTCTCCCAAATTGTTGGGAATAAATAATCCACGGTGATACTGTTATAAATATTACCACAATTAATCGATACATAATTTTCCCAAACGTATAACGCTCTTGCCGCTAACCGGCAGCCCAGAATAAGAATGCTGATTAACTGCAACAACTTTTATTTACTTGTCCCGCAGTTTTTTTGCGGGATAAAAATGTTTCTTAGAACAACCAACATTAAAAAGAAACTTAGTTTTGTAATCACACTTATTAATTACAAAAATGCCGAAAGCGAAAACGGCGTCTGTCTTGATTGGCTGGTTATATACGTTTTTAATTTTTACCTTTAAGTATTTCTTCTTTCTTTAACAATTGATGGCCTTCAAATACCGTAAGAATATCTATCGAGTTTTTCTTCAATATGTAAACAATACGATAATTCCTATATATCAACTCACGGATATTTTCCAAAGATAATTCTGGCACAATTCTGCCTTTCTCTGGATAATCTATTATTTTCTCTGCAACCGAAATTAACTTGTCAATGAACTCCATTGCTGCAATGGGATTATCTCTCGAAATATATTCTTCAATTTCTTGAAGCCTAATAAGTGCTTCTTTTGTCCAGAATAATTTCATTATTCTTTTCCAGATCTTGTTTTTTGCAATTCACTTCTAAGCTGTGAAGTTGAAAACACTTCTCCTTTTTCAGAATTAGATAAACCACGTGAAATTGAATCGATGAATATTTTAGTTTGTCTTAAATCATCAAATTCCGATGGAGAGATTAATACACCGGCAGGTTTACCATTTTGTGTTATTATCAAAGAATTCCGCTTATTCTGGATTTCTTTAAGGTATTTAGCCAATCCGGATTTGAATTGACCAACTGGAATTATATCATTTGCCACTAAGATGTTTTTCATTTTTATATCCTTATATTGTCTTTATTCTGGGCTAAATATAAGCCCATATTACGACAACTTCAAGCTTATTCTCTAAGCATATAACGGTGTGGTTTTTATGCTTTTTTTAGTTTTGTTAAATCTGCTAAATACTTTTTACAATATCTTTTTGTTTTTGTATTAGCCCAAGATTTGCTTATTGCTACACCAGATAACACAAATGCTCCACCTTCAAAAAACTTTTGAGCGATTTCTTGAGAACTAGATTCTTGTGAATGTGTAGTTATCCAGACTCCCACACCGAATGACGCTAGACCAAGCCCAAGTTGTGCAAGCTCATTATTAAACTCACTGTAAATATGTTTATGTAAATGAATAAAACGCTCGGAGGTTTTATTATCGTCATCTGATTCTAAAAAATTCTTTAATGATCTATGAAATGATTTTAATTTGGCTTTAAAATCATTTTTTGCTCGAAGCGCCAATATTTCAGTAATTGGTATTTGTTCGATATGTTCAGGTAATTTCAGCTCAATAATTTTTTGTGCGACAATAAATTTTTCTTTTTCTGTCTGATTTTTATGGCGGATAAATATTGAAAACTTGTCGAGATTATTTAAATCCGTTATTGGTGATATTTCTTTTGAATCAGAAATAGCTTGAGCAAATATCGTCATATATAATAAAGCAAGTTCTCTGGAAAGGTCCAGTCCTTCGTGACTTTTTTCAGCTAATTTATTTTTTAATAAGAACCGCTCAAGTTCATCAGTATATTTGTCATTAAATATAGTATTACTATACTTGGTTTTATTTTTCCAAATAGTATCAATCTGTGATGAATGAAATACTGGTGAATAACGAGAAGGATTTGCTAAGATTTTTTCAATAACATCAATTGCATCCAGTGTAGCTGTATAAGCTTCTTGATAGTCTGGACGATACTTCTCTAATAGGTCAGATTCGTCATAAAGCTTTTGTGAATAATCACTAATATATTTATCACCATTATAAGGAATTATTGGCTTTAGTTTATCAATATAGAGCAAAGCAAATTTTAGCCAATTTTCATCTGCGATTTCAAAACCAGGATAGTATAAAAGATTTTCCATTCCTACCTCATTTTATTAAAAGCATAACGGCGTCGCTTTTCACCCGTCCGCCCTAACAACAAAGCCGAACTGAAAAGCTTTTGCCGATAATTATTAACAATTTTATTTAATGGAACGAACTTACTTGCGATGCAAACCTTTTTAACCAAACCCGAAAACTTAAAAATGCCACACTGAAAACACGGTCGGGTGGAAAAGCTGGTTATATGTTTACAATTTCCTCAAATTCTATTAGGTAATATTCTTTTGATAACTTTGCATTCCATAGTTTCACATGAGCTAATTCTTGATCACTTTTTATTTTATTAATAATTAAATCTTTGATTTTTATATCCATATCCATTCCGAAAGTAACCGATTTAACGCATTCTTTGGGAACCTTGAAAAAATACATCTCTAGAGCACCCTCATGTGAATGGATTGCAGATTTTTTAGCTGGGTGCAAAACCATATCCGACTTACTCATATAGTAATCATGATCTTTTTTTTGCTTCACGATTCGATATTCTTTTTCATAAATCCATTCATCACTTTTTATAAAGAACAAATTGTCTAGTTCACGAACATCAACATTTATTGGTCTAAAGTTATCATATCGCACACGCTTAACCGTTTGAAAGAACTCATTTTGCAAATCAAACTCAATAACTACTCCGGTATGTCTTTGAGCATAGTGGGACCACATTAATAAATTACTTCGAGTTTCTGAGAAAGATATTACGCCATGAAAAAGATAAAAACTTTTTCTAAAATCATCATAAGTTATGTTTTTTACCCATTCTATATCTGAATTAGCTGAAGCAAGTTCGACAACTCCCTCAAAAAAATCTTTTGGAGGAAGAAATTCAAAAGGATCATTTAAATCTGATCTTTCAGTAGCACGCAGTAAGAAATTATCAAAAAAACTTCCTTCATAATGCGGCATATATTTATATAATGATTTTAGTTTCATAATCAAACATATAACGTTAAGTGTTTTATCCGAAGTTGAGGCAAAAAAATATATGATAGCTTACACCAACATTATTATTATCCTTGTATGGATTGCATTTCCTTTGAATATTTTGAAAAAATAAACTTTTACGCTTGCTATCACGCACATCTAATTATTTAAAAATTTATGTCAATGTGAGCTTGGGAAAAAATCAGAATTAAGCTCAACAGCTTAATCTAACTTTGTTAAGAGGGCTGAGTGAAATTAATTTAATAAGTAAAAAAGTGCAAGAGATATTTGGCTCGCCCCGTCTTCGACTCTCCGAAGTGAGTGATTAGTT
>Ga0194125_10013994_pt1 | contig 10338 bp, 8 predicted proteins | sample TA2KigC250mmetaG_FD_148626 | JGI IMG/M metagenome (GOLD analysis project Ga0194125, IMG submission 148626) | Freshwater microbial communities from Lake Tanganyika, Tanzania - TA2015034 Kigoma Deep Cast 250m | ecosystem: Environmental > Aquatic > Freshwater > Lake | place: Tanzania: Lake... | reverse complement strand
AAAACACAATGCTGCATACCCTAGCAGAGGTTTCTTTAGGTTAGGAAGCTACTTTAAGAACTACAAATACCAGAGAGAGGATCTCTCTCCGGATATAGATAGCCTCAAAGTATCGTCAGGCTCTCGACGGACTAGGAGTCATTCTTATAAACTTAAACTGTCCTTAACTTTGGTTTCGTTTAGCAGCATTTATCTATTTCACAAATATTTTCTGAGATAGGTCAGTAATACCCCACACCCTCCAACGCTTATGCCAATGAAGACGCATGCCCAATTGTTAATCATAAGACGTCGGGATAAATGTTGAGAATGTTCTGACCACAGCCCTTCTAGGGTATTCGGTGTCATTACGATGTATTGCCCGACCAGCAAAAGTAAGATTACCACGCTGGCAGTACACATTATTTTGGGCAGAATGGTCCTCTTCTTGGGATCAACTAGATACAACAGCACTGCCGATCCCACCCCAATTGCTAATCCCAACAGGATCAGCTTAATATCGTTTGATGTCATGGACTCTCTCCTCCTTGTATTTGTTCCCAAGGACAGCTTGCCTACCCCAAGGACTGCTCAAGCTGGAGAATATCCTCCAAAGAGGAATACTCTCCTCTTAATCAGCCTCGAAGCAGGAAAAGTCTCCTGTCCTGGCTACACTGAAAATATCCGCTTAACCAGTGCAACCACTTGTTTAGCACGCTCGATGAAATAGGACCGACGGAGATACTGAACCACGAGGCTAGCTCCGAGTCCTAGCGCGGCAATGAAGGGACCTACGATCATCCAAATACCCCACCTGACCCATCCGATCCATGATGGTGTCCAGTACGGATTAATTCCCAGATAGTCAAGGAGATGATAAACGACCACTATGACTATCGCAGGAATTATCCCGCCCCACATCAGCCGAGAGGGAATCCTGTCATGATTTTCCTTTTCCTTCCTGGAGAAATATACCGACAGGAGGAAACCAAGAAGGAATCCCAGGCTTACACTTGTCCAGATGATCTGTGAGTTTGTCATCTTCTACTCCTGAAAGTTGATGGGACAGCTCGCCTACCCCAAGGACTGCTCAAGCTGGAGAATATCCTCCAAAGAGGAATACTCTCCTCTTAATCAGCCTCGAAGCAGGAAAAGCTTCCCGATCTGGCTACCTTCTCGATAACCGCGTTTTAAGTAGAAGAAGCGTCCCGACGAGGCCTGCTCCTGTTGATATCGCAAACAGAAAGATAGACAATAGGGGCGAGCCTATGTACAGATCGTTCAGAAACCACCAAAGGCGGTCCCAGTACTCTGCTCTTTCTATCGGGACTTGGTGCATAATTGCTCTGAGAAGTGGCTTTATTCCCAACGAGGAGGCAAATCCCAACAATACACCTCCTATTGCCACGATTCCAGAGATCAGCCCTCCGATTTCGAGATTCTTCTTGTCGTAGTATAGTGGAATTCCGAAACCAACGAAGAATCCAAGAATCAGGGCTAAGGTCATAGGCAAGAAATCCATCTTTGTCCTCCTCCGTGATAAGTGGTTGCCTACCTCAAGGTCTGCTCAAGCTGGATCTCTTTAGGATCTCCAGATGATCAGCCTCGAGATAGAAAAAGCTTCCTTGTCTGACTACTTACCCAGTCTCAGTACTTTCTTGACAAATGCAATAGGCTTGATCCGAGAGGGACCGTACTCGGCCACTATTAAAGATGCTCCTAAAGCCATTGCTCCGAAGAAGGGTCCAACTATGTAAAATAGTAACCAGAGGCCCAGTGCGGTCCAAAACGGTAATTCGCTTAGTTTCCCTTGTCTTACCAAGAAGATGACGAGAAAAAGGATCCCCAAAGCGACTACCGCAGGAACTATCCCACCCCATGTTAGCCAAATGGGACGATCTACTGTCCTGTCCTTCTTGGCGAAATAGAGTGATACAAAGAAACCAAGAAGGAATCCCAAAACTAAGCTACCACCTGTGACTAGATCTCTTATCATCTTTGCCCTCCTCCCAAATTAGTCATGACCAATCCAGAGGTGAGGAACTCTTGAAAAGAGTGGTCCATTATTCCTGTTTCTCCAATGCCAGTCTTTAAGTTGTTGTCGTTTGGCATTAGAGATGCTATGTCCTATTGATCAGATCTCTTTGATCAACGCCTCACTGGACATAGGCCCGGGAAGGCTGGATACTGGATACTACCCCAATATCCAATCTTCCCAGGCTTATTCCAGGAGACGTAGAAAAGAGACTGTCTTCGCGGGTCCTGCCACCCGCTACTCTCTTTACAGAAAGATCTTGTAGAAATATCACTTATCCTTCAATTGTTAAAGAGCAAATAACAGTAAATATATTACTTCACAAGTTTCCATATAACTTCATGATGAAAAAAGCCAATAGATGGCTCTGGAAACTGAAGTAAACTGGATGTATTATATCATAATAGGTCAACTATAGGGTATAGAAAAGGAACAGTCTGGGAAATAAAAGAATTACTCTCGTAAAATAGGCAGGCTTTTTAGCAGGGGAGTCAGACTGGCTGTTTCTAAGTTGTATTTGTTGGTGGAGTAGTAGGCTTTGTTGACGTTATATTAGTCTTGTCTTGAGACATTGGTTGAGTTTTATATCTCTCCAGTTCCTTTTTTACTTCCTCAATAGACTCCCGGGATGCGGCTGCTTCCAGTTTTTCTACCAGCTCATGGGTTAATTTTGCTTCTATTTCTTTGATGTCATTAGGATTGTATTTTCTTTTGCCCTGCTCCACTTCCCCAAGAAGCTTATTTTTCTCCAGGCCCAATATCAGAAAATACCTTCGGGAGATAAAATACCAGGCCAAATTAGATAGCTTCAATTTTTCATCTTCAGGTACGAAATCTATGTTTTTCATCAATTCATCAACTTTCTCTTTGGGAAAATTAGCTGCCTTAAGCAATGCTGGAAAAGTAATAGCCATAATTATTTCTATGATAGCATATAAAACTTATCAGTAAACTTGTCTGTTAATCGGCATTTTTCCGACTGCATTGATAATGTTTGTCCCTGCTTGCCGGATTATCCGCTGTTTTAAAGTTTTGCTAAGTTGAAGTTCAGCTCCTACCTCTGCAGGATAGGTTTCATTTCTGATAAACTCCTGTAAAGTGGTTTCATAGTCATAGTTAGTCCGCGGATCATGGAACAGTATTTTCATTTCTCCGTCTCTATGCTCAACGCTGAATTTGCCTTTGGTAAATCCGGTAAATCTGTTGCCCAACAGCGCCTCCAGGGTAATTTTACCCATATTACTGTAGGCCTCCGCCACTTGTTGCAATAGAGAGTCTGATGCCCGTTGGCTTGTATGCGTGCTTAAAGCGGCATCAACCAGACTAGTCAGCTGTTTTACTGTGGCAATGCTAGCTGCATCCCTGGAAATTCTTAATGTTCCTAAATCAGCAGGGCCCTTTCTTCTTCCATTTGGTCCAGCTTCATAGACCCAATCTATTACTGCAGGATTAATACTTCCAGCGATAACTCCTGCTCTGGTCGCCGGCAGCGATTCAACATAAGCGCGTATTTCCCTGCTTGTCCTTCTTCTATCCGTTGGTACATAAAAGAAATCCCGTAATTTACCAGGCAATATAAATCCAACGCCTAAATGATAAGAGTAGGATAATAATTTTGGATCAAAAACAGCCTCTCTGACTTCTGCCAAACTTTTTCTTCTGTCTGCTGGATTAGCGCCATAAAATAGATCCAAAAGACAAGTTGGTAATCCTGCTGCTTCCGCAGTTTGTCTGGTAGCCCAAGGAAGACTTAGACTATTGTAGGTCTTATTTGTTAGATCATGAAGATCTATGTCTGATCTTCTTCTTAAGTGTAATTCGTCAGGATAATAAAATAGGTCCAAAATCGAATCATCTAATCCTCCTCCTACTGCCGATCTATCAACTGGTAAAACGCCAACATGAAGAGCATCTATACTGCTTCTTCTTATCTCTTCAAGGCTTTTCTTTCTGTTATTATCATTTGTTCCATAAAATAGATCTAGTATAGGACCCAGTACTCCAGCTGTTCTGGCATCCAGTCTGGTATTATAAGCCATTTTGTCATATGCTTCCTGAGTTAACCTGCCCAGATCTACAACTTCTCTTCTTTTGTTTGATGGACCATACGCAATAGCGAGTTCCGGCGGAAGCAGAGCTGAAGGTATATCTGGTATACTGTCTAATCCGTTCTCCAAATCAATATCCAATACTACCTCCAATCCGGCAGGCGGATCAACGTTGGGATATGTAAATTCAACCGTTACTCCGGGCAGACCATTAATATTATCTACTCTGACAGATCCTCTATCCGACCTTTCACCTGTAGCAATTGCTCTTGCTGACTCTGTAATTGTCACCTGCCCGGTAGATGTAGGCACTACCTGCTGCCTTGCCTGTGCTACTGCTGCAATAGTTTCTGCCGGCATCTCCACAAAGCCATTGAACGCATCCTGATATAGGTTAATCATTGTTTTTTGCACCACGGCAGCGGTATAGACTCTATTTTGGCCGAGTAAACCAGCTAGCCGGTTTTTATATAACCTATCTAGAGCTGCTTCTCTTGTGGCCATATTGGCATTATATTCTGCCTCCAGACGTGCCAAATCTTCTGCCCAATTGGGAGGCTTTTGTCTTTTTAACTGCTGAATTTGTGACTGCAAGCCCAAATTCACCTGTCCTATTCTTTGAGCATCGTTATAATCCTGCTGACCTGGATTGTCTCCGACAAAAAAGCTGGCAGTCCGGTCATGGATATGCCATATCTCCATGACAGCTTCAGCCAATCTGGCTTTGCTAAATAATCTAGAAAAAACCTGGTAATTCTCTGCAGATAAAGCGTTTATTCCAAAGATTTTGGTCAAAAGCAGACGATATCCCTCGTCATTGCCGGCTTTGGCCAAATCTTCTATGGAAATTTTTCCGGTATAGATGGCATCCTGAATATAATTGATCTGTTCTGCTGTGTACGCAGGAGCAATCATTTCTACCCATTTGGCTATCTCCAGATCCTCATCGCTGCTAACCACTGCCAAGCCTTGCCTTTCCCGCTCTTGCATTGTAGTGAGTTCCGCCTGTTTTTTCTGCAGTTCTGCCTCTGTTTTTTTCACTTTATCCTCAATAGTGGAAAGCGCGGGGATGACAAAATCAGGATTACTTAACTCTGTCTCCGTATACCCCAAATCCAGCAAGACTCTTTTTAGCCTCCTTGTTTCTTGAAGATAGGTAATATGCGCAGCATCTACAGTTCCTTCCTTATCAATAACTGCACTCTTAAGATTTTCCATATCGGTAGGAATCGCTTCAAGTTTAGTTGTAATAACTTCAATTCTTCTTGCCTTTGGTTCGTATAATTCTCGAAGTGGAGTATAACCTCTCTCAGCTTGTAGAGTATTAGCTCGTTGTGCAATCAGATCTCTTTCACACTTAGATATTTCTGCTCGTTTCACAGCTATCTCAGGATCACCCGGACTCAATCCTCTTATCCTTGCTTCAGCCTGGCTCATCTGTCTTTCAATTGCTTCTTCTCTTCTTTTTTCATACTCATATTTTGCTTTAGCAGTTTGGTATTTATTAAATAATCCATCGGTGGTATATGTCCGTGTCTGCTCGTTATAGCCTATATCTGCATAGAGTCTTGATCGTTCTGCTGATATCCGACTTTGTTCTTGTGTAAGAGCTAGAATTTTTCCGCCTTCTTCTTTGTAACCAGTAATTTTTCCAGTACTTGGATCTCTCTCTGATAAATAGCCATTGGTATACTGTAGTGTCGTTGATTCACCCTGTACTCTTTCGTATGCCTCTCTTAACTGATCAACTCGCTGTATTCCTGCTGCATAACTATTTTTTGTGGCAGTCTGCCGGTCTTTGACTATGGTTAGCTGCGCTACGGCGGCAGTTGCCTCCGTCACCGTCATTGCTCCAGTCTTGGGATGAAAAACTCCATTGGCTTTGCCTGCCCGGATATCTGCTACCAGCTGGGTCAGGGCTCTATTTCTTGCCGCCCCTTCTGTTTCTGCTCCCAAAGCTCCGGCTGTAGCCATTTTTTTGATTCTTTCCGTAGCTGCTGTCTTTATTATGGCTGCCAGATTGGTATCTCCTGTTTCCAGAGCGATAGTATCAAATGCCCGAACAATTACCTCCATCTGTTGTTCTGGATTTAACTCTTCAAGCTTTTTGTATCCCTGACCTGACTCTGTGCGAAACTCATCTGCCAGTATCTTCTCTATATTGTTCGCTAGGGCAATTCTATGAGTTATCTCCAAATCGTTGACTCCTTCACCCAAAGCTGTACTGCTTAAATTCAGCCATCCTTCCAGCTCGCCAGGATGCACCTGTAATTGTTGCGCTATTCTGACTCTGATACTTTCACATGCGCCCAAAAACTCGCCTGCTTTGACTCCCTGCCGAAAGTATGCTCTTCTTATCGGATCTTTTGAGTCTCCCAGCGGAAGGCCGATTTCTTTAAGTACCAGCTTAAAACTTGTCCGCTTTTCAGCCTGCGGTTCTGGTGCTTTAATCATCCAATGGTCAATTGTCCGGTACAAAGTGCGGAACAATGTCGCAGCGGCAACCCCTGCAGCAGCTCCGCCTATAAATCCAGCCGGTTGAACAAAGCGGGTAAGGTCAACTCCGCCAATGCTTATGACAGCACCATGAGACATCAACAAGCTTAAAATACCACGCATACCCTCAATACCACCCGCAACTCCAATATTTGCAGTTGCCAGGAGTTGAACTACTGCGGGCCAGTCTTTGAGTCCAACCTTTTTTCCCAACTCTATAACCAGCTGTTTCCATTTAGCTGGAATCTCTTTTTTTGCCACTTCATCTATTGCTTGTTCTGGAATAAATATCTCTATGGACCTTTTCCCGCCGTCGGTCATATCCAGCCCTGCTTGTAAAGCGACTACTTTCTCTGCCTGTTCCACATACTGGTAAACTTTCATCACTTCATCAATATTGCCAAAGATATGCTGGACATCACCGCCAATGTATACCTTTAATTGATTTTCCAGATCGCTTCCCGTTACGTGCAGATTGAATTCTCTGCCCAGATCTGCAATTGCTTTGCTTCTGGCAGCTTTCTCTGGATCCGTCGCAGTCTTCATCTCCCATATTTTTCTTATTCTCTCTTTTTTCTTCCTGATACCTTTATCCAGTATGTCTCTTTCAGCATTCTTCCTAGATACACTCCAGTCACCTTCCGGCATCTCCTCAATCTTTCTTCTGCTTTCTACATCTTGGCGGAAAAGCTCGAGGGCAGCGGCTTTTGTCTGCCAGTCTGGAAATTTTGCCCGGATAATCTCAGAAAATAGCGAGGTGTCCTCTCCCAGATAAACATTACCCAAATGACTGAATAGATCTTCAACCAAATCGTAGATTTGCAACTCAAGATCCAGATCGGTCTCTACCCAGGTATGCGGATTAGCGCCGGTTTCACGGTTTACTCCGGGCACCACTCTGATTCTTTCCCAGTCTTTGAACTTTACCGCCGCAGTGGGAGGAGGAGTAGTTGTATCAACTCTTCTTCCTTCCTCTTCTCCTCCAGCTCCTAGTCTTCCAGCTTCGTGATTAGCATCATTAGATCGTGTATCCTCTCTGACAACGCTGTGAGAAGGTAAATTAAGGCCATGAGCTGCCAATGCATCAGTTGCGTTATTGGATTGTTGATCACTCATATTGGTCTAATTCAACCATAGCATATTTATAACTATCCATCAATAATATTATTGCAAAAAAGAAATAGATATGTAATAGTAAATAAAGACTATGCACGCGCAACCTGAATTATTGGCAACACCAGGTCCAAAGCTCTATAGCGTTGATATTGGCGCAGTTAGAATTGATGCTCCTCCTTCCTTCAAACCTTTAGCAGCAGCAGAACTTGACATAAATCTTAGACAGGCATCGGGTGCTTTGAAGGTCGGAGAGAAAACCGTTCGAACCATGACACCGGGTGAAATAAAGGCAAAGCTAACCGTAGGAAGCGATGCTGATAAAACTATGAAAGCTCAGTATCTTACTGAGGAAGAAGAAAGGCTTGATAATGCTAATAAGAAACTAGAAACTTTGGTAGAAAAGGTAGAACAGGCAGGTGGTCAATGGTTGCCTGAGCAGCAGGAAGCTATGGAGACAATACACCACCGAGCTGTTTTAGACGGTCTTGAATATTTTATAGCAGCTACGGACCCAGCATCTAATCCATCCGCAGAGGCCTTTCAAAACACAGGCTTTACGCCGCAACAATATCATGATGCTGCTGTGGCAACCAGAACACAACTGGAAAGCACCACTCTTGTTGTTTTTACTTCTGCGGATGGTCGGGTTGCCGAAACCCATACGCTGGCCGAGTGGAATAGGATTCTTGATGCGGAAGCAGCCAAAATGCCCGACTATAACCAGGCTGATCCTTTGACCAGATATTATTATCGGAAACAGGCAGAAAAACAAGTTTTAGCAACCAGGCAAGATAAAAAAATGAGGGTTCTTTTTGTAAGTGCCGGGGATAAACCGGCCACTCATGGCATAGCAGAAAAAGCCAATATGCCGGAATACGAACGGGTTACCATGGATACCGCCAAACTGGTACTCCATGAAATTTTGGCTGCGCACGATCATCCTGAAATTGACCTTGATAATGCACAACTATTTGCAGAGGCCCTAAATTCTGTCCAGGGGGATATGGTTTTGGCTTCTTTAGGTCAGTTCTACCTGGCGGCGCTAAGACAAGACGTCGATCCTCTGCATCGCCGTTTTCTCCTGCTTGGCATAAGGCAACAACTGAACAATTTATCAAAATACCAGACCTCGATCTACGACAACGTCAGACCAGAACTAATCAAGTATCTTAAAAATACAGCAGTATCTGAGGAAATGCTAGTAATTAAAAAAGAATTCATGGGTCATGTTGTAAAAACTGTCGTTGCCCAAGCTGGGATTGAGCAGTATTATCCAGCTGAAAGAGTGGATGAAAATTTCGACCAAGCCTATACTGATTTTCTTGCGGCGGCAATATTTAAAAAACGTGGCATTACTCCTGCAGATGTTGAACCAACACTAACTGGGCTGCTCATGGACACCGGAATCTCTTTCGCCGAGCCTGACCGGAGGTTGATTGCTGCATTAATGGAAAAAGATGCAGATAAATTATTTACGGGTCATTTAAAAGCCATGGGGCTAAACCTTGATGAGCTGGGCAATCCGCAAGCCTGGGCAAAAGCTCATGCTGAAGAGTTGGCAAAGGCAACTGCCACCGAGGCTGAATTGCAAAAGGATAAAGCAGGCCAAATCATCGCCAGAAGAGCACAGGCAGCGCAAAAACTTTGTGACATAGACATAAAGGAAGTAAAAAAACATGTTAAACGGGGTTCTATGATTTTCTTTGCGATTAGCGGTTTGGCTATCGGGTCAATGCTTCTCCAGGGTCCTTTATCTGCAGGTGTCGCTATGCAGCAATCGGGAGAAGAAGACAGATAAAGTCAATAGTTCGCTTTATCTAATACAATTTTTTTCTCCCTGCGTTTTTGACAAAAGAGCTTCCTTTATGCTAAGATGAAACATGTTGGCGCAAAATAGTCAACTAAATATATCTATCCCTCCGGTGTCCAGCCAGACTGGATAAAAGAGGGCTTTTTTATGCCTAAAACCATCTGTTTTTGCGGCAGCTTCAAGTTTTACTCCGAGATGCAAAAAAATGCAGCAGCGTTGCGCCAATCAGGTTTGCATGTCATTGTTCCGCAACCATCGCATATCAGACACGTTCACAAACCGGAGAAATTAAAGGAGGGGAAGTTTAAACCAGCAACTCTTAAAAAATGGGAGGGAAAAGGTGCTTTGGCCCATCTGGAAAATATCAGAAAAAGTGATGCTGTTTATATCTTTAATCAGGGTTCCTATTTAGGACCGGCCGTTACCGCGGAGATAGGCTTTAGTCTGGCTCTGGGCAAACCGATCTTTGCCAGAGCACCAATAAAAGACATTACCATTACCAACTTTATCACCGCCGTAGTCTCGCCCAAGAAACTAATTGACTGGATAAGGTCGGCAAAGTAATTTATAATCAAGATATGCGAAATTTATTTGGAGAGTTAACCGAGCTACACGTCCATGTAGGCTCTGCTGTAGATCCGCCAATCATGTGGGAGATTGCCCATGATCAGGGGATAAAACTGCCTACCAAAAATTATTGGGAATTCGAAAAGTTGATTACCATTACCGGAGCAACCAGTTATGAAAAATACCTGGAACTTTTTTACTGGACCGAGCTTATCCAGTCATCCCCTGAAGCAATGGAAAAAAGCATTTACTCGATTGCCTCGGGTGCCTACCGCAAAAACAATATT
>Ga0194125_10013991_pt1 | contig 10339 bp, 5 predicted proteins | sample TA2KigC250mmetaG_FD_148626 | JGI IMG/M metagenome (GOLD analysis project Ga0194125, IMG submission 148626) | Freshwater microbial communities from Lake Tanganyika, Tanzania - TA2015034 Kigoma Deep Cast 250m | ecosystem: Environmental > Aquatic > Freshwater > Lake | place: Tanzania: Lake... | reverse complement strand
CGGGCGGCCCCGCGCGCGGGCAGATACAGTTGGCGCTCGACGACTTGGCCTCCATCGTGCGTCGGGTGGCAGAGACCAAGGCGCGGGGCGGCGGACGATGAGACCACGAGACCACAGGACTGCAGGACTACGGGACTACAGGACTACGGGACTACGGGGCCACGGGACTACGGGGCCACGGGACAAGGGATGGGGGACTGACGTGCGCGGAGCGAAGGGAATGGGCCGCTCCCTTTGCTTCGGGAGTGGGCGATGACGAAAGCCGTGGGGGTAGCTTGCCAGCGTTTTTCCTCCCCCGCAATATCTGCGTCCGGAAGCCGTTTTCTGGCTAAAGAAGCCTGGCGAGTCTGCCGATAAGCTTGCCGAGGAGGAACAACCGGATGCCATTTGAATACGTGCGCGCTTCTCTGCGCGCCCAGCGGCGGAGAAGCGACCGTTCTGGACCTGCCAAGCCTCGCGAGACGCGCCGCCGCCCCGCCCCCTACCTTACCATTGCGACGCTCGTGCGAATCACCAAGCGACTTCCGCGCGTGCGAGAGGGGAAGGTGCGGGCCGCCCTCAAGCGGCTTGCCCGTGGCACGTACTCTTCGGAGAACGTGGCGCGCGCCATCGCCGAGCGCTTGCTGAGAGAACGGGCACTCCTGTAGTCGCTCCGTCGCTCTCCACGCGGCCCCCCGGCCCAACAGCGGCCTAACGAGACCCGAGGGACATCATGGCGGGACGAGGTGAGGTCAAGGTTAGGCCGATGCGAATTCCCGACATGCCTGTCCGGCGAACGTCTGGCTTGCACAGCGTTGTTGAGCATTTTATTCAGAGTGACTCCCGAAGGGCGGGGCTGTTTAATTTTTTCGCTAAAGCATCCCGTCAAGACGCCGACAATCTGAAGCACCGAGGTCCAGATTGTCGAACATGGCGCATGAGAAAAGACGGAGAATGGTTATGATTCAACACGCCAACATACTGCTGGTGAACTACGGCGAGCAGGAGCCACAGGACGTGCGCGGTGTCCTGGAGTCGTTGCAGCATCGCGTGGTCGTCGCCTCCGGCGCGGAAGCGGCGCAGCGGCTGGCGCAGGACATGTTTGACGTGGTCGTCGTGGACCTGGGGACCAACGGGTTTGACGCCTCCCAGTTGCTGCACACCGTGCGCCAAGCCAACGGTTCCCCCGCCGTCGTGGCCGTCGTCCGCAACCGGTATCAGTCGCACGCGATGGCGGGTAAACAGGAAGAGAGCATCATGGTGGAGAGCATCCAGAAACCGCCGGACGAGCCGGGGATGCGGGCGGCCATCCACAATGCCCTCGTACAGAAGCATCTCAAGCTTGAGAACGCGGCGCTGCGCAAGAAGCTCGATGCCGTCGCGGCCTTCGAGGCTCAAAGCCAGCGGCTCAACCAGCGGATTGGCGAGCTTTCCCTGCTGAACCAGCTCAGCAAGGACATGACCGCGATCTCGGATTTGTCGGAGTTGCTTGGATTCCTGCTCGGCAAGTGCCAGGAGATCCTCGGGTCCGAGTCAGGTTCCATCTTCCTGCTGGATAAGGCCAAGAGCGAGCTCGTGCTGACGGTTGCCAAGGGGCCAAAGGGCGAGTCGCTGTGCGGTATTCGGCAGAAGCTGGGCGAGGGCATCAGCGGCCGTGTGGCGGCCGAACGCAAACCCTTGCTGGTCACCGACATAACGAAGGACGCCCGGTTCGTCAAGAAGGACTCTGACCGATACGACACGGACTCGTTTCTGTGCGTGCCGCTGATCCACGCCAATAGCCTCATCGGCATCATCAACATCACCAGCAAGCTCTCCCTCGAGCCGTTTACCGAGGACGACCTGCGGCTGCTGTCCATTCTCGCCAATCAGGCCGCGGGCGTCATTGAGAGCCGTCGTTATTTCGACGAGTTGGAAGCGCTGAACAAAGACCTGAACGCGCGGGTCGAGAGCGGCACGCGCGAACTGGCCCAGGCCAAGAACTTCAACGAGAGCATCGTGAAGAGCCTTCCGCTGGCGCTGCTCACGTTCGACCGGGAGTTCAAGGTGACGTTCTGCAACGACGCCGCGGAGAAGCTCTTCAAGTTGTGCGGTGAGGCCACGCGACGGACGGGGCTGCCCAAGCTGAAGATCCGGGCGGCGGGCCACGTGTGGGCCGACGACCTCGCGGGCGTGGTGAACTCGGGGCGGCAATGCCAGTTCAGCCAGGCGACGCTGCCCACGGGCGAGGGCGAGGCCGAGTTGGTCCTGCGCATCGCGTGCTCGCCGTTGCGGGATCATCGAGGCGAGATCCTCGGCGGGATGCTGATTGCCGAAGACATCACGGAGGCCACGCAGATGGAGAGGCGTCTGGTGGTCAACGAGCGACTGGCCGTGGTGGGCCGGCTCGCCGCGCGCGTGGCCCACGAGCTGAACAACCCCCTTGACGGCATTCTGCGCTTCACCAACCTGGCCATGCGCGTCCGGGGCGAGGACGACCCCGGTCGGCAGTACTTGCAGGAATGTCGCAAGGGCCTCCAGCGAATGGCCAAGATCATCAGCTCGCTGCTGGAGTTCTCCCGGAGCACGTACTTCAGTTGCGAGGACGCGCAGGTGAACAGCCTGCTCGGCGATGCCGTGTGCGCGCTCGATCACGCCATCAACGCGTCCAAGGTGCGCGTCGTGCGCCACTTCGCGCCCAATCTTCCGTCCATCCGCAGCGGCAACATGTACCAGGCGTTCCTCAACATCATCAAGAACGCCGTGGATGCCATGCCCACCGGCGGCATTCTGGAGATCACCACCGAGAATCGTCAAGGGACCCTCGTGGTCAGGATCGCCGACAGCGGCACCGGCATGACCGAGGAGGTCCAGAAGAAGATATTCGAGCCGTTCTTCACGACAAAGGAACCCGGCCGTGGCACCGGCCTGGGCCTCGCCATATCCCGCGACATCGTCGAGAAATACCAGGGCAAGATCAGCGTCCAGAGCGAGGTGGGGAAGGGAACCACGTTCACCATCGAGATCCCCGCCGATCGTTCGTCAGCGACGCGGCCCTCGACATAACCCCTTTCTGCCACGGAGATTGTGGCGTGTCTGTGAACCCGAACAACCTTCTCAGCCTTAGCTTGGAGGCCCGCTCATGCCAAAGACCCGAATCCTGATTGTGGACGATGACCATATCACGCGCCGCTCTCTTTCAGAGTTCCTGCATCTGGAAGGGTACGAGGTGGAGGTGGCCGAGTGCGGCACGGAGGCGCTGCAGAAGGTCGAGCAGAACGGCTTCAATGTCGTGCTGACGGACCTGAGCATGCCCGACGTGTCCGGGCTGGAGATCCTGAAGAAGATCAAGGCGCAGGAACCGGAAACCATCGTGGTCATCATCACGGGCTACGGGACCATCGAGAGCGCGGTCGAGTCCATCAAGCTGGGCGCGTACCACTACGTGACCAAGCCCATCGTGGACGAAGAGATCGCGATGGTCATCTCCCGGGCCTTGGAGCAGCAGGACCTGAAGCACGAGAACATCATCCTGCGCCAGAAGCTCGACATGCGGTTCCAGTTCGGCAATCTGGTCGGCCACGACTACAAGATGCAGCAGATCTACGACACGATCGAGACCATCGCCGACACGCGGGCGACCGTGCTCATCACCGGCGAGAGCGGCACGGGCAAGACGATGATCGCCCGGGCCATCCACTTCAACTCGTCCCGGCGCAAGAAGCCGATCATCGAGGTGAGTTGCGGCGCGCTGCCCGAGTCGCTGCTGGAAAGCGAGTTGTTCGGGCACGTCAAAGGCTCTTTCACGGGCGCCGTGGCGGACAAGCCGGGCAAGTTCGAGATGGCCGACGGCGGCACGATCTTCCTGGATGAGATTTCCACCGCCTCGCCGGCCCTGCAAGTCAAGCTGCTGCGCTTCCTCAACGACCGCGTCTTTGAGCGCGTGGGCGACACCAAGACGTTCTCCGTGGACGTCCGCATCATCCTCGCCACCAACCGGGACCTGGAGACCGAGGTGAAGGAGGGGCGGTTCCGCGAGGACTTGTTCTACCGCGTCAACGTCATCAGCCTTCACCTGCCGCCTCTGCGGGAGCGCGTCGCCGACATCCAACTGCTCGCCGACCACTTCCTGAGTCTGTATGCCAAGCAGAACAACAAGAGCATGACCGGGTTCTCCGATGCGGCGATGCAGGTGTTGCAGCACTATCCGTGGCCGGGCAACGTCCGCGAGTTGGAGAACGTCATTGAGCGCGCGGTCGTCCTGGCCCGAGGCAAGAGCCTCACGCCCGAAGACTTCCCCCCGTCACTCCGAAACGGCAAGCCGAACGGGACGCCGCAAAGCGTCCAGGCGCTCAAGAAGGCCCTGGAGGCGCCGGAGCGGCTGATCATTGAAGAGGCCCTCAAGCGCAACAACTGGCACCGGGAGAAGACCGCCCAGATGCTCGACATCAACCGCACAACGCTCTTCCTGAAGATGAAGAAATACGGCTTGCTCAAAGAGGGAGAAGTAGCATGAGACGACTGGGGTTTGTCGCTGTTGCGTGCGCCGCATCTCTGCTCCTCTCAACGGGTTGCAGCAAGGAGCGGGCAAAGATCAAGCACCACTCGAAGGGCATCGTGTACGCCAAGATTGGCCGGTACTCGGAGGCCATCGAGCAGTTCAGGGCGGCCCTCAAGATTGACCCCAACTTGACCGAGACGCGCTTTCATTTGGGCGTGGCCTACTGCGCGCGGAACCAGCACGACGAAGCGCTCAAGGAGTTCGAGGCCGTCAGCAAGCTCGAACCCAAGTCGGCCCGGGCCAGCATCCAGGCCGGGACAGTGAAGCTCGCCCAGAAGCAGTACGACGACGCGCTCAAGGCCTGCGCCGTGGCGCTGGAGAAGGAGCCGAACAACGCGGAGGCGCACGAGTTGGCCGCCAAGGTGCACTTGGCTCAGAAGGACCTGGACCAGGCGGCCGAGCGGCTCAACAAGGCCATCGAGTTGAATCCCTCGCTCACCTCCGCGCGCCTGTCGCTCGCCAAGATATATCTCCTTCAAAAGAAGCTCGATGAGGCCAAGCAGATTTGCGAAGCGCTGTTGAGCGACCCCAAGAACGAAAGCCCCGACGCCCAGATGGTGCTCTCCGCGGTCCAGGAGGAGCAGGGCAACCGCGAGGCGGCCTTCGAGACCATCAAGAGCCTGCTCGCCAAGCGGCCCAACAGCATCCCCGGCCACCTCCGTCTCGCGGAGCTTTATCTCAAGGCCGACAAGGATGACGAGGCCATGTCGGAGGCCGACCTCATCCTCAAGCTGAACGCCAACGTGGCTGCGGCCCAATACGTGAAGGGCATCGTCTATCTGCGCAAGAAGGAATTCCCCAAGGCGGTCGCTGAACTCCAGACGGTCGCCACGCGGCTCCCGAATTGGGCCGAGGCCCATTTCGATCTCGGCCGGGCCCTGGTCGCCACCAACAAGCTCCAGCAAGCCATCACCGAGTTCCGCAAGACGCTTGAATTGAAGTCCACGCTCGTGCCCGCTCGCCTCGCCCTCGCCGCCATCCACGTTCAGGAGCGCTGGTTCGACGAGGCGGTGAAGCATTGCCAGAAGGCGCTTGACGCCGAGCCGAACAACTCCCAGGCCATCCGTCTGCTGGGCATCGCCTACGTCAGCAACAAGGAATACGAGAAGGCCGAAGAGCAGTTCGCCAAGCTGATCGAGCTGGACCCGAACGCGGCGACCGGCCATCTCAGCCTCGCGGCCACCAAGCTGGCCCGGGGCGACCTCGACGTCATCGTCCCGCTGTGCGAGAAGGCCATTCAGTCCACGGCCAACGACCCGCGGCTTCGCAACGTGCTCGCGCTCGCGCTCATGCGCAAGGGCAACGTCAAGGCCGCAACCGAAGAGTTCAAGAAGCTCACCGAGTCCAACCCGGACTTCGTCACGGCCTACCTGAACCTGGCGGGCATCTACCGCAGCCAGGGCCACATGGACCAGGCCGTCGCGGAATGCCAGCGCGCGCTGAAGGCCAATCCGCAATCCGTGCCCGCCCGGACCTCACTCGCCAATCTGTACCGCAGCCAGAAGAAGCTGTCCGAGGCTCTGGGCGAGTTGCAGGCCATCCTGCGCGACAATCCCAAGGACGTTCAGACCCGGCTCGCGGTTTCGACCTTGTACCTGGAGATGGGGAAGCCCGCGGACGCGGTGCGCGAGGCCAAGGCGACCGTCGCCCTCGAGCCCGACAACGCCGCCGCGCACACGGTGCTCGCCAGAGCCTACAAGGACAGCGGCGATACAACCAACGCGGCCGCTTCGCTCAAGAAAGCGCTGGACGTGAACCCCCGGTTCCTGCCCGCCTACGAGTTGGCCCTCGTGTATTTCGACCAGGGCCGCTACGACGAGGCCATCGGGGTCTATGAACAGGCGCTCAAGATCAATCCCAGGTTCACCGACATCGCGTTCAACCTCATCGTCACGCTTCAGTCCAAGGGCGATCTGCAAGGCGCGCTCGCCAAGTCGAAGGCCGCGCTCGAGGCCCAGCCGAGGCTCAGCACGTTCTACATCGCCACGGCGAACCTGCTCGCCGCCAAGGGCGACGCCAAGAACGCCAAGGGGCTCATCGAGAAGGTGCCCGCCATGGCGCCCGAGCTGCGCCAGAGCTATCTGGACCTCTACGACCAAGCCAGCCAGAACAAGGCCCAAGCGCCCAAGCTGTTCCTCGCGCTCGACCAGGCGGCGATGTACGCCAATGGCGGCTGGCACGAGCAGGCGGCCAAGAAGTGCCAGGAAGCCATCGCCTTCATGCCCCAGAACGCCGTGGGCCACCTCGCGCTTGCCGCGATCCACGTCAAGGCGGGCGCGCCCGACAAAGCCCGGGCCTGTTACGAGAAGGTCCTCGCGCTTTCGCCCAAGTTCACGCTTGCCCATCTCGGCCTGGCGAGCCTTGCCACGACCGCCGGCAAGCATGAGCAGGCCATCCCGCATTACGAGGCCGCGGTCGCCAGCGCGCCGGAATCCGATGGCGCTCACCTCGGACTCGCCGACGCCTACTTCGCCGCGAAGCAGCACGACAAGGCCGTCGCGCAGTATGAGCGCGTCGTGACGCTCAACCCGAAAGCCTACCGCGCCCAACTGCACCTCGGCATGATCCACGAGGCGAAAGGCCAGGACGACAAGGCCATCAAGTCGTATGAGGCGGCCATCGCCCTCGCGCCCAACTCCGTCGAGGCGCACAACAACCTCGCCTGGCTCTACGCCAAGGGCAAGGGCGACCTCAACAGCGCCATCAAGCTGGCCAAGAAGGCCAAGGAACTCGCCCCCGGCAACGCGGCCGTCACCGACACCCTCGGCTGGATCCACTTCCTGCGCGGCGAGTACGACGACGCGCTCAAGAGCATCAAATCTGCGGTGGACAGCATGCCCGACCATCCCTCAATTCGCTACCACCTGGGCATGGTCTATCACAAGAAGGCCATGAACCCCGCGGCGCTCGCCGAATTCGAGAAAGCGCTCTCCATCACCCACGAGTTCCCCGAAGCCCCCGAGACGCGCCAGATGGTCGAGAAGCTGCGGACGTAGGGGCGCATAGCCGCAACCAAGAGCCGGCGTTTGGCTGCGGCTACGCCGTGTCAGCCTTCACGCATCACGTCCCCCAACGCGCCAATACCCCAATACCCCATCGCCCCATCACCCCATCACCCCATGACTCCACCACTCCACCACTCCACCACTCCATCCCCCATCCCCGCTACGGCGCTGCGGCCGCGATGCGGAATCCAAGATGATAGGTGCCGTACTTGAACCACATGGCGTAGCGGCGGCTCGTGCGGCACACGGACGATGAACTGGTCCAGCTCCCGCCGCGGGCGATTTTGGCCTTGTAGCCGCGGCCGGATTCGCCGGCGATGGGGTCCGACTCCTGCTCGCTGGGGCCTTGGGGGTTCTTGTGCGCGTCTTTCAGCGTGTGGTAGTCCCTCTTGTGCCAGTCCCAGCACCACTCGTACACGTTGCCCGCCATGTCGAAGCAGCCATACTCGCTCCGTCCGTTGGGAAATGAGCCGACGGGCAAGGTGTTGATCTCGGGGCCTTGAGTGGTCTGGACGCGCTTGCCGCGGTCTGGGTCTTCCGCGACGGTCGCGCGGGCCTTGTTGTTGCACAAGCTCGCATCCCATGTGTTGCCCCAAGGATAGAGGAATCCTTCCGGCCCGCGCGCGGCCTTCTCCCATTGCGCCTCCGTCGGCAGCCGCACCGCGCGGCCCGTCCCGCGGCTCACCCACTCGCAATACGCCATCGCGTCCTCCCACGTCACGTACACCACGGGGTGGCTTTCCCTGCCCGTCGGGATTGCGCCGCCCTTCCAGTGTTGCGGCGCAGGATGGCCCGTCGCGTCCACAAACGCCTTCCACTCCGCGTTCGTCACCTCATACTTGCCGATGAAGTACGCGTCCAGGTACACCTCGTGAAGGCTCTGGCCTTCGCCCATCTGGAACTTGCCCGCGGGCACGTAAACCATGCCTTCGGGGACCGGGATGTTCCTCCGGCGCTGGCGGGTGGGGTAGGTCCTCTTCGAGAGCGGGTGCGGAATCCTCTCCCGGTTGGCCGCGACAGCGACATAGGCTTCGTCGTAATTGACGGGCGGCGTCTTCGCGGCCTTGGGCGTCTCTGCGGGCTTGGTCGGCGGGGGCGTGGGCGGTGGCGGCGGCTTCGGCGGGCGGGCCTTCGCAACGGCCATCGGCCGCGGCTCGACATACTTCGTGTCGCAGACCACGCGGAACCCCATCCGTCCAAGCGTCGTCGTCGGACTCAGCTCCAGGCGACTCGCCGACCGCACGCTCTAGGCCGTGTTCACAAACGAGCCGCCGCGCGCCACGCGCATCCCAGGCGCTTCCAAGTCCTCACGGCCATCCACTTCCGAGTAGGGATACGGCCTGAACGCGCTGCTGCACCACTCCCACACGTTGCCGTGCATGTCGAAGAGGCCCCACGGGTTCGGCTTCTTCCGTCCCACGAGGTTCGTGCCCTCGTTCGCGTTGTCCCGAAGCCACGCATACGCGCCGAGTTGCGCCAAGCCCGAGTCGTCGCCATAGCAGAAGGCCGTCTGGCTGCCCGCGCGGCACGCATACTCCCATTCCGCCTCGGTCGGCAGACGGTGCATCTTGCTCTCCCGCGCCGTCAGCCACTCGCAGAACCTCACCGCGTTCCTCCAGCTCACAAACACGATGGGCTGCGCCTCGGCCGCGAGCATCGGATCGCCCAGACGCACGTGCTGCAAGTACTCCGCGCTCGCATCGCCATCGCCCTTGTAGTCGCTGTCGTCCAGGAAGCGCAGGTACTGGCCGTTTGTCACCTCGTGCACGCCCATGTAGAATGGCTTGAGGATGATGGTCTTGTGGGTCGGCCCTTCGCTTTCGTCTCGCCCCTTCTCGCTCTCCGGGCTGCCCATGCTGAACTCGCCCGGCGGGACGAGCACGAAACGCATGCCGAGGGAGTTCTCAAACGCGACGGGCAGTCCATAGCGTTTGGCCGTCTCCGTCTGCGCCGGCGAGACCAGCGCCTTCGCCCAGTCGGACTTGGGAGCCTCGGCCTGCGCCAGGGCAAGACCGAGGAGGGCGGCCAGGACGGCCACCGACAGCGCGACGGCCCAGAGCGACCTTCTCATCAGCGTCAACCGTGTGCCAGAGTGTTGGGATGCAGAACTCGCGCCATGCTATCTCACCTCGGACGGGCCGTCAAGCGCAAAAGCGCCCGTCGCAGACAGATGGGCGAAATGGCCTTCACCTTCGGCCTTGCGCTTGGTATACTCCGCCCCCGTCCCTCTTGCCGCTTCCTGAACCGTGAACCATGAACCGTGAACCCCGAACCCACCCCGAAGGAGTCCTGACATGAAAGGCATCGTTTTCCTCGGCAACCGTCGTCTGGAAGTGCGAGAAGTCCCGATCCCTGAGCCGGGCCGGGGCGAGGCGCTGATTCGCATCATGGCCACGGGCATCTGCGGGTCGGACTTAACCGTGTATCGTGGCACAAGAGTGCCTGGCCAGATTGCGGGCCACGAGCCGGCGGGCGTGGTGGAGCGCGTCGGCCCCGATGTGCTGCGCGTCAAGCCCGGCGACCGGGTCAGCGTCCACCATCACCTGGGCTGCGGCGTGTGCCACAACTGCGCCCGGGGCGAAGTGGTGGCCTGCGCGGGCCATCCGGTGACGGGCGTGGGCGTCCCCGGCTCGTTTGCCGAGTTCATGGTCGCCAAGGAGCGCAACTGCGTTCCGCTGCCGGACTCGGTGAGCTTCATTGACGGCGCGTTCATGGCGTGCGTGGGCGGCACGGCCTACGGCGCGTTCCGACGGCTCGGCGCGGTCGCGCACGAGAGCGTCGCGGTCTTCGGCCTCGGCCCGGTCGGCCTGAGCTG
>Ga0194125_10013990_pt1 | contig 10339 bp, 13 predicted proteins | sample TA2KigC250mmetaG_FD_148626 | JGI IMG/M metagenome (GOLD analysis project Ga0194125, IMG submission 148626) | Freshwater microbial communities from Lake Tanganyika, Tanzania - TA2015034 Kigoma Deep Cast 250m | ecosystem: Environmental > Aquatic > Freshwater > Lake | place: Tanzania: Lake... | reverse complement strand
GGGCACATTGATGGAAGTCACCACCGAGCTGACCAGCTTCTCCAACGCCGCCATCGACCAGTCCCGCTTCGAGCCTCCGTCCGGCTTCAAGCAGGTCGAAAGCGAGATGCTCCGCAGCCTGCGCCGGTAGCAAGGACCTGGGACAGGCGTGGGTGTCCCCCCGTGGACACCCCAGCCTGTCCCAGGGTTTTCCAGCGAGCACCCTCCCCAAAATACTTCTCCACGCTTTCCCCTCACGCGCAGTATTAGTTAGTGAGGAGCCGGTTTTGGGACAGTGCTCGGAATCCGCCGGTGAAGGCGCCGCCATGCTGGCCTCCGGCGGTTGCCCCGAAGCCCCGGACGCCGGATTGGTCGGCGACGCCAAGGCCGGCGACCTCGCGGCTTTCGAGCGGCTCATGGTCCTTCACCAGCAGCGGGTTCGGGTTGTCGCTTTACGGCTGCTGGGCGACCCCGCGGACGCCCAGGATGCAGCGCAGGAGGTGTTCTTGCGACTGTGGCGCCACCTGGGCCGCGTCGATGAGCGCCGGCCGCTCCAGCCGTGGCTGTACCGGATAACGGTGAACGTTTGCCGCGACATCGGGCGGAAGCGCCAGGTGTCGGAGCCACTCGGACCCGTATGCGTCACGGCTCCCGATCCCCATGTCGCAGCCGACCGCAGCGAACAGAGGCGCATCCTGACGGCGGCCATCCTCCGGCTCCCGCCCAAGGAGCGGGCGGCGCTGGTCTTGCGCGACCTGGAAGGGTTTTCCACCGCCGAGGTTGCGCACATCCTGGGGTCCTCCGAGGCCACCGTGCGTTCCCAAGTGAGCGCGGCCCGGCTGAAGATCAGGCGGCTGATAGGAGGGGTTCTATGAGTTGCCGTCGCTTCGAGAAGGACGTAGCCCTATGGGTGGAAGGCGACCTGCCGCCCCGGCAAGCCCGGCGGCTGGAGGCGCACCTGCCGGCTTGTCCGGACTGCCAACAGCTCGTCGAAGGCCTGAGGGCGAGCCAGGCAGCGCTGAAAGAACTTCACGCGGAGGCCGTGGAGGAAGATCTGGCCGCAGTGAGGCTGCGTGTGCTGGCGCGCATCCGCACCGAGCGGCCGCAACGCCGAGGCTGGGCATGGGCGTACGCCCTGGGAGCCAGTCTGGCGGTCGCGGCAGCGGTTTGGGTGCTGCTACCCCGTCCCTCCGCACCCCCGCTGCCGCCCCCACGAATGTTGAAGCCGGCGCCTGTCGAGGTGGCCCGGCCGGCGCCCCCTGCCGCCGCGCGCCCGCGCCCCACCCGGGCAAAGCCGCCCGCGGCGCCCGAGCCGCTCCTGGTCAAGCTGTACACGGACGACCCGGACGTCATCATTTACTGGCTTATTGAGAAAACAGGAGGAGAGTGAGTCATGAAGTCAATTACTCTGGCTGTGCTGTTAGGGCTGGCCTCGCTGGCCGGCGCCCAGGAGCAAGCCGCCAAACCAACCGCTGAGAAGCGCGATTCCAGGGTGCTGATCCTCAAGCACGCGGACCCGCACCAGGTCTGCAATTTGTTGAAGGTTTTCGATGTTGCTGCCGTGCCCAGCGGGGAGCTCAGGGCCATCTCCGTGAGCGGGAGTCCAGAGTCCGTGACCGCCTACGAGGAAGCGGTTCGCCGGCTGGACGTGCCGCCGCCACCGCTGAAGAACCTCGAGCTGACTGCGTACATCTTGGAGGCGTCGCAGCAACCCGAAGCCGCCGCGCTTCCGCCCGAGCTTGAGAGCGTGGCCAAGCAGTTGAAGTCCGTGTTCGGCTACCAGGGCCTGCGCCTGCTGGACACCGCCGTCATTCGGACACGGGAAGGGCATCCCGCTTCGGCCCGGGGCCAGATGCCCTACGGGTCCGCCCAGGCGGCTCGCTACCGCCTGGACTTCCACCCCATCCGCTTGACCGGCGAGCGCCTCCTCCGCGTCGACGGCCTGATGATGAGTGTGGGGGACGCCTCGCTCTTTAACACCACCCTGGACTTCAAGGAAGGCCAGAAAGTCGTGGTGGGCAAGAGCGGCATCGAAGGCTCGCAGAAGGCCCTCATCCTGGTGATCACCGGCAAGGCCGCCGAGTAGCACACCGCCTTGGGCGCAGCGCCCGGCCGCCTCGTGACCGACCGCGGGCTGATGTCATACACTGGGAGTATCGATAAGCATTTCGTTCAACGGAGGCTTCCGTGGAGACCGTCACCGTTTCGAAGAAGTACCAGGTGGTCATCCCGCGGACCATCCGCCGGTCCGTGGGAATCCAGCCCGGCCAGAAGGTGCAGGTGTTCGCTTACGGCAACCGCATCGAGTACGTCCCCGTGCAGCCGATGCGGCGGATGCGCGGGTTTCTCAAGGGAATTGACACCACCGTGGAGCGGGAGGAGGACCGCGCATGAACGTGGTGGATTCCTCGGGCTGGCTCGAGTACTTCGCCGATGGCCCCAACGCCGCGTTCTTCGCGCCCGCCATCGAGGACACCAGGAGGCTGGTGGTGCCCTCGATCAGCATCCTGGAGGTGTTCAAGCGGGTCTTGCAGCAACGCGGCGAGAGCGACGCTCTGCGGGCGGCGGCCCAAATGCAGGTGGGGCAGGTGGTGAACCTGGACGTTCCGCTGGCCTTGCTGGCGGCGCGGCTGGGTCACGAGCTGAAGCTGCCGCTGGCCGACAGCGTGATCCTGGCCTCCGTCAGAGCCCACGGCGCGGTCGTATGGACGCAGGACGAGCACTTCCGGCAGCTTGAAGGGGTGCGGTACACAGCCAGGACGTAAACTGGGCTGCTGGCGGAACGGCCCTCCAGGTTCGTCCCCCGTGGCATCATAGTCTCAATGGACTTAGTCACGGGCAATATCGGCTGGATCGAGGTCATTTGCGGACCCATGTTCTCCGGCAAGAGCGAGGAGCTGATCCGCCGCCTGCGCCGGGCCATGATCGCCCGCAAGCGGGTTCAGGTCTTCAAGCCCTCCCTGGATGACCGCTACGCCCGCGACGAGATCGTCTCCCACGGCGAAATGCGCATGCCCTCCGAGGTGATCCGCGGCGCCGCGGAAATCCTGGACAAGCTGGACTGGCGCACCGAAGTCATCGGCATCGACGAGGCCAATTTCCTGGGACCGGGCCTGATCCCCGTGGCCAGCCGGCTGGCCGACAGCGGCAAGCAGGTGATCGCCGCGGGTCTGGACACCGACTACCTGGGCCGGCCCTTCGCCCCCATCCCGGAGCTGCTGGCGCTGGCCGAGTCCATCACCAAGACCCTGGCCATCTGTATGCGCTGCGGAAACCCCGCCAAGCACACCCAGCGGCTGGTGGCCTCCGATGAGCTGATCGTGGTGGGCGCCGCCGGCATGTATGAGGCCCGCTGCCGCCGCTGCTTCGAGCCGGGCATCCCCAAGCAGGAGATGTTCGATTTCGCCCGCCCGCCTTCGCGCGGCGACGCCGCGCCAGAAACCTGACCCGGCGTCCCCGCAAGATGTTAGAATGAGAGGAATCCCGTGGAAAAGAAGGAGTTTCAACGTGGCCACGCCCAGTCCTGCGTTTCCCGCCGAACCCTCCGGCGGAATGAAGATTCCCATTCTGATCGGCGCCGTGATTGCGCTGCTGATCGCCAACGTCTACCTGTTCGTGCGCGTCGAGAGGCTGGCCGGGGAACTGGCCAAATTCCGCGCCAGCGCCTCGGCCGAGCTGGCCGCCATGCGTGAAGCATCTTCGGTGACCACCGCCACCAGCCGCCGCCACCTGGAGACCTTGCGCGAGGAACTGGAGGCCGCCCGGCGCCAGGCCGCCATGGCCGTGGGCCAGGCCAAGACCGAGGCCGTCTCCCGCGCCGAGGCGCTGGCTCGCAAGCTGGCCGAGGAGCAGCAGCGGCAGCAGCAGCAACAGCAGCAGATCGCCGGCGAGGTTTCCCAGGTGCGCCAGGCCGCCACGGAAACCGCGGCCCGCGTGGGCGAGGTATCCACCGAAGTCGGCGCCGTGAAGACGGACGTCGCCGCCACCAAGGCGGAGCTGGACAAGACCATCGCCGAGCTGAAGCGCGCCACGGGCGACATGGGCGTTATGAGCGGGCTGATCGCCACCAACTCGAAGGAGCTGTCCGCGCTCAAGGCCCTGGGCGACCGTCAATACGTCGAGTTCAACCTCAAGAAGGACCGCCGGCCCCAGAAGGTGGGCGACGTGGCCGTGATGATCAAGCGCACCGACACCAGGCGCCACCGCTTCACCATCGACTTGATCGCCGACGACAAGAAGGTCGAGAAGAAGGACCGCAACATCAACGAGCCGCTTCAGTTCTACACCGCCCGGGCGCGGCAGCCCTACGAGATGGTGGTCAACGAGGTGCGCAAGGACCAGATCATCGGCTACCTGGCGATTCCCAAGATGCAGATCGCCCGGCCGTAGCGCTCAGTGAATCCTCCGGCGGCCCGTCACTCCAGCGGAACAACCTGAACCTGAACCTGGGGACAGCCCGCGTGTTTCCCTGAAAAAACGGAAACACGCGGACTGTCCCCCTTCCTACTCCAGCGGCAACCAGGAAACCGTGAACTTGCCCGGCCGGGACACCTGCACCTTGATCCTCTCGCCAAGCGACAGATTGCCGGCCACGCTGAGTGTGTAGTAAGAGCGCAGCACCTCGAACACGCGCGGACCGGGCGGGCCTTGCACGTGCCGGCGCAGCTCCCGCAGGTTGAACGTGGCGCCGCCCGTCTGGCGGGCCAGCATCTCGAACAGGGTACGCTCGGCGCCCACCACGTAGACCGGGTAGATGGACACTCCGTTGCGCCGGGCCAGCCGCAGCACGTCGCGCTCGGAGACCCGGCTGGAACCCTCCACCCCCGCCGACAGCAGTATGATCACCCGCCGGAAGCCGCTCGAGCGGAACCCGCCGTCGATGGCCGCGTACAGCGCATCCAGCACCCGGGGCACGTTGCCGAACTTGACCCCCGCCACGGCCCGCCGCAGCAGCTCCTGGCTCGAGGTGAAGTCCTGGATCAGGTCGGCCGAGGAGTGGAAGGCCACCACCGCCATCTGGTCCTTGTCCTGCAACTGGGGAATCAGGCTGCCGGCCACCGGCTGCACCATCTCGCCCAGCAGGCTGGTGTCCAGCAGCAGCATGACGTCCATCAGCCCGCTGGAGCGCTCCACCCCTTCCACCCGGCGGGGAGTGCGATCGTCCAGCACCGTGAAATCGGCGGCCTGAAGATCGGTTACCGGCTGGCAGGTCCGCTGCTCGACCACCGTAACGGCCAGCTTGGTGGCCCCCCAGGCCGGCCCCAGCAGCGCCAGAGCGAGCAGGGCGCGGCGCATGGGTCAGTTCCCCGCCAGGCGTACCCGCGAGCCGGTGTCCAGGCGCGCCACCTGGGTGGTGGCCACCTGCTCGCCTTCCTTAACGCCCTCCAGGATCTCGACATCCTGGCCGAACCGGTCACCCAGCTTGACCTCGCGCGCTTCCACCTTGTGCTCGCGCACCACGTACACCTTGTTGGAGCCAAGCACGTAGTTCACCGCCCGCACCGGCACCAGCTTGACCTCGTCGTAACGAGCGGTCTTCACCCGCACTCGGGCATATGAACCCGGCTTGAGCTCGCCCTCCGGGTTCTGCACCAGTGCTTCGACCACGAAGGTGCGCTTGCTCGCGTCCACGGTCGGAGAGATCCGCCAGATCTTGCCCAGAAAAGTGCGGTCCAGGTAGGCCTCCACCCATACCTCCGCGGTCTGACCCACCTTCACCCAGGGCGACATGCGCTCCGGGACCTCGGCGCGCAAGCGAATGGGATCGATCTTCACCAGGGCGAACAACGGCGTGTTGGGGCGGACGTACTGCCCCGCCGTCACCATGCGCTCCTTCACGAAGGCCGAGAAGGGCGCCCGCACGGTGGTGTCGCGCAGCTTCTTGCGCTGTAGATCCAGCACCGCCCTGTAGCGCTCGACCTCCTGAATCAGGTTGCGGGTCTGGATCAGGCTGGTGTCGTAGGCCGCCCGCAGCGCCTTGAAGCGCGCTTCCGACTGGTCCAGGTCCTGGCGCGATCCCACGCCCTGGTCCACCAGCTCGCGCACCCGCTTGAAGCGCTGCTCGGCCTCGAACAGGTCCGCCTCGGCGCGGCGCACTTCCGGCGCCTGGCGAATGTCGCGGACCTTCTCGTTCTCGCTCTTCAGGCCCAGCCGCTCGAGCGCCTGGCGCAACTGGGCTTCCGTCTGGACCAGCAGGTAGCGCTGCTCCTCCTCGGAGATCCGCGCCAGCACCTGGCCTTGCTGGACGGCGTCGCCCAGGTCCACATCCACCTTCTCGACCGGCCCCTCGATCTCCGCGCTCACCACCACCTCATCGAAGGGAAACAGCGTGCCCACTGACTCGACTATCCGCTGGATCTGGCGAGCGGCCACCGGCGCCACCTGGACCTCGATCGGTCCGGTCTCGCGCCGTTCCACCATCGGCTGCTGGCGGCCGCAGCCGCACAGACCCACCAGCGCCAACACGCTGACTGGCAAGACGAGATTGCGCATGAACTCCCTACTCTTCAGGCCGAGGCCGGGACTCCCATGATAATACACACCACACCTTCTAAGGTGCTGGCGTGCCGATCCAGGGCGGGGTTACAGGCCTCGCGTGTCGGTCCGCTCCACCAGCCGGTCCACGGGCACGGCATACAAGGCCCACTTCCCTTCCCGGTCACTCTGGAAGTATACCCGCTGGCTATCGGCCGAAAACACCGCAGCGGTCCGGCCGGGATCGCTGGCGCGATGCTCGCACAGCGCCAGTTCCCGGCGGCCAGCGCGCGACAACAGCAGAATGTACGGCCCGGCCAGGCTGCCGCTGGCGCCTACGAACACAGAGGCGTCGCGGTTGGGGCTGAACGCCACGAAATCGCTGGTCTCCGCCACCACTTGGTCGGCCCCGGAGTCTAGCCGCAGCTCCCGCAGCCCAATCGCCGACCCAGGGCCGACCGGACGGTGCAGGTAGAAGACGCTCTGGCCATCCGGGGCCCAGGCGTAGTGCCCCAGCCTGCCCGGAGGCAACGGCAGCTTGCGGCGGTTCCTCCCATCCAGTCCCACCGTCCAGACGGTTATGTCGCCCTCCCGGTACAGCAGCCCTTCCCGGCGCGTGCGCAGCCGGGGCATTCCGAGAGCTGGCGTTCCTTCCGCCACCGTCACTGCGCTCCCCGACGACAGCCTCACCAGCCGCAGGCGGCCGAGCTCGCCGCGCTCCTCCATCACGGCGGCGTGCGAACCGTCCAGGGCCAGGCTGTACCCCTCGCCCCGCTGCCAGCCCTCGGGAATGCGGTAGATTTCCCTCTCTCGCAGGCTCCTCAGACTGACCCGCCGCAGAGAGCGCCCGTCGAAGTAGCAGAAGTTGCGGTCGTCGGGCAGCAGGCCGGGCGAGGAAGGGTCCAGCTCCGCCGCTTGCGTCAACTGCTGCTGCCGGCCGTCGCCCAGTTCCAGACGGAACACCTGCCAGGATCCGCCGCGGTCACCCGAGTAGACCAGGAAGGTCCCAGCGCGGGCCAGCGCGCGCAGGTGGCTGCCCGGCAGCAGGCTGGCATAGGCGGGGTCCGTCAGACGCATGAGCGGCGTGTCGGTAGCCGGATCCGTGGTGCGCCGCCGGTCGGAAGCGAGCCACCGGCCTTTGCCCAGGCCGCTGGGAATCTGGCCCCAGGCGAGGCCGGCCAGCACAGCCCGCCGCGTGAAGTCCGCGCCGCGCGGCTCCTCGGGGCACATAGACCAGCATCGTAGCACGCGCGCCACGAGAGAACGAGGCCAGCCTGCGGCTGCGCTCAGAAGTTGAAGTCGCGCCGCACCTGGCTGGCCACCGGAGACTTGGCCAGGAAGCTGTACGGGTTGACCGCGTTGCCGTGCTGGCGCACCTCATAGTGCAGGTGCGGCGCCGTAGCCCGTCCCGAGATTCCCACGTAACCCAGCAGTTCCCCACGGCGGATCTCCTGCCCCGCCACCACCGCGAAGCGGGACATGTGCGCGTAGTAGGTTTGCAGCCCCCCGCCGTGGTCGATGATCACGATCCGGCCGAAGCTGCTCATGAACTCGGCGTGCCGCACCACTCCGTCCGCGGTGGCGCGCACCGGAGTTCCCACCGGGGCCAGGATGTCCACGCCGCGGTGAAAGGCGCCCTCGCCCGAGAACGGATCCGTCCGCCGTCCAAAGAAACCGCGCAAGCGGCCGTCCACCGGCCACAGGCTGGGACGGCTGTTGACCTGCCACACGTGGGGGTAGTTCCGGAAGGAACGCGAGTAGCTCGCGCTCCGCAGGAAGTTGTACTCCTCAAGCGACTCCTGGAAGGTGGGCACCAGACGGCCTTCCGCCGAGATGCCATCCGGCCCTTCCAGCTTCTGCTTGATGCCGTAGGCCAGCGACACCTGGCTGGCGAACAACTGCAAAGTGGCCAGTTGCTCGTCGGTCTGGTGCGCCACTTTCTGGAGGTTCTCGTAGCTGGCCATCAGCGTGTTGAACTGGCTCCGCAGGGAGTTGTAGTCGGCCACCTTCCAGGCCATCCGGGCGTAGCTGGACACAAAGCCGAACAGCGAGATACAACCCAGCAGCGCCAGGCCCAGCACCACATAGATTACGCGCTGAGGAACGTGGACCCGCCGCAGCCGCCCGTGGACCGAATGGGCCAGGACCACGATGAAGTAATGCTTCTTCAACCTATGGAGTCTCCCGTGGTTTTCGGTGCGGGCCGTAGCCCCAGGCGCTCCACTTGCGTTCAGCTCAGAACTGACGACAAGCTGCGAAAGAACCGCTGGTGAATCCGTCACTGTAGCAGGCGGTCAGCCGGCCTGTCAAGGGGCAAGTTATTCGTCTTTTGTTCGCCTGTCGCCGCGCAGCTCCGATTTGTGGGTGATTCTCCGGCGCACTGGTCACTTGATGCGGGGACCCGGCCACTGGAGCCAAGCCAGGTTCCTGCGCCGCGCCAGCAGCGCTGGAGCCTGTTCGCAGTTCGCAACGAAGATGGCCACCTCCCCCCAGCGTTCGTGGGTTCCCTCCCAGGCCCAGAGGCCCATCCGGGCTAGCGAAGCGCTCCGGCACACAATCCCCTCCACTCCGCCTTCGTGGCAAGTCCTGGCGAAAGCCTGAGTCTGTAGTGTGCTCGCCCCGGCGGGGTACTCCGGTGAGAACCCCGCGGCGGCCACGCCTTCGGCTGAGGCAACGTCCGCGACCTGGCCGGTCCAGGAGACCTCAGCCAGTTGTGGCCGATACGCCGGCTGGAGGTCCTCCAGCACTATGCCAGCGAGGCGGAAGACGTCCAACGCCACAGCCCGAGCCACCCACTCGCTACAGCAGCAGTACAAGGCCCGGAACTCCGGCATGTTCCAGCGGTTCTCCCTGCGCTTCTGACTGTGGGAGGTGTCCAGGGGATCTGCCCAACTCCGTCGGACCACCCGGTACACCGGCTGGTGCGTATGCTCAATCAGCAGGGGCTGGCTCATGCCTGGTAGGCCAGCGCGGCCTCGTAGCGGTCAGCCACCTCGGCGATGCGGCCGTCCAGAATCCAATCGAGCGCGCGCTTGCCCCCGAACAACTCCGCGTTCCGGCGAATTGCCAGCGGCAGCCTCTCCGGCCGGAAGATCCGCAATAGGCGGTTCAGCGCTGCCTCAGCGGCCGTCAGCTCGGCCACGCGGGATAGCGGGATGCCAGTCGCCCCGGTCATCCACCGCCGCACCGTTTCGCCGCTGACGCCCGATATCCGCCCCAACTGGTCCTGGCTCAGGCTCAGGCCGCGCATCAGCCTTTCGATGGCCACCCGCCCCACGGACACCCCGTCCTTAGCCACCACAGTATCGAGCTGGCGTGACATTGTCCCTGAAGCCAGTGTGCCACATTAGTGGCACACAAGTCAAACAGGCGCAGCTCGCCCGGTGGGGCGAACCTCCAGGTTGGGGCGCCCTGTGGGCCCCGGTTTTCAAACCGCCCTCGGTTGCAGAATCACCGCGCGCCGCGAACAAGCTGGCGGATAGTTGTCCAGGGGGACTTGGGGGCCTGCCTGGCCCCGCCGAGCTGCTGGAGATTCCCCAGCACGCTCAGCAGACCGGAGACCAGGGTGACCAACAACAGCACGAGTGCGCCACAAGCCATCATTTGTGTAACTTGACTTATCGTCTAGCCGGGCTAGAATGAATGTATGTTTGAAAGATGGGCGGATCTGCGCTCCGGCAATGTTCTCCTGCTAGGACCGCGGCGGTGCGGTAAGACCACGCTCTTGCGGCAACGCTTCCCGGCGCACAACTACGTTACGCTCGACGACTTCGACGCCCTGATCTGGGCGCGCCGGGACCCAAAGGGTTTTGTCGGGAGCCTCCGCCCGGCAGCCGTGATTGACGAAATTCAGCGCCTCCCGGAGTTGCTGGTGGCCGTCAAGTAC
>Ga0194125_10013985_pt1 | contig 10340 bp, 9 predicted proteins | sample TA2KigC250mmetaG_FD_148626 | JGI IMG/M metagenome (GOLD analysis project Ga0194125, IMG submission 148626) | Freshwater microbial communities from Lake Tanganyika, Tanzania - TA2015034 Kigoma Deep Cast 250m | ecosystem: Environmental > Aquatic > Freshwater > Lake | place: Tanzania: Lake... | reverse complement strand
CATTGAGGCACCGGAAAAAATGGCCATATCATTACCCAACTCAAGACCAAATGATTGCAGGCAAAAAATGGCTAATTATTTAGTAAGCAACGGGTTTTATGAGGCAATGAATAATTCGATGACCTCACCTGATTATGCCTCGCTTATACCGGTTGAGCAAGAAATTGTGAAAATAACTAATCCTTTAAGTCAAGATCTTCAAGTAATGAGGTTTTCTTTACTCCCTGGATTATTAGAAAATATTGTGCATAATCAAAATCGCCAGGTCAGTGATATGAAGTTATTTGAATTTGGTAAAACCTACACTGCATCAAAGGGGACATTTGTAGAAAAGAATATTATCGCTGGTATCCTGACTGGAAAAAAAATGGAAGAAAATTGGATTAATTCTCAGGATGATGTTGATTTTTTCTTTGCGAAAGGTATAGTTGAAAATATGCTTGACGCATTGTTTTCATTTGATTCGCTTGAAACTTTTCAGCCGGCAGTTGAAATTTTTGATTACGGATTCAACTATGCTCACAACAATGTCAAAATTGGAGAAATAGGAAAAGTCTCAAACAGAATAGCCTCAGAATTCAATATAAAAAAGCCCGTATATTTTTTCCAATTTGAAATTGAGGCGCTTAATTTACTTTACAATAAACAATGTATTGAATTTCAGGAATTACCAAAGACCTTCTTTTTGAGAAGGGATTTATCGCTGTTGGTAAAAAATGTCGTCTCCTACGAGGAAATAAAAAAATCCTGCTTCAATGTGGAAAAACATCTATTGACTAAAATTAATCTCTTCGATGTGTATGAAGGAGATAAAATCGAAAATGGCTTTAAATCTTATGCCATTTCATGCTATTTCCAACATGCTGAAAGAACTTTAACTGATAAAACCGTTGACGATATTATGCAGAAGATAATATTCGCTCTGAAAAAAGAACATGGGGCCTTGTTGCGCTAGTTTAATAGTACCCCAATATTTTTAAATAATCCTCAGCTGTTTGCTCCTCACTGAACAATTTGGAATAAATCTTCCCGTTTTCATCGCGATTAATCAAGATATGCTTTGGCTCGGGAATCAAACAATGTTTTAATCCACCAAAACCACCAAGAGTTTCCTGATATGCGCCGGTATTAAAAAATCCTATATATAGCATTTTCGATACATCAAATTTCGGCAAATAAATAGCATTTGAATGTTGTTCCGAATTGTAATAATCATCACTGTCACATGTTAAACCTCCCAATAATACCCTCTCATAGTCATCTTCCCACCGATTGATTGGCAACATTATAAAACGTTGGTTTATCGCCCAAGTATCCGGAAGATTCGTCATAAAGGAGGAGTCTATCATATTCCATTTTTCACGGTCATTCTGTTGCTTCTGGTGCAGTATACTAAAAATAGCCCCACCGCTCTCGCCTACTGTAAACGATCCAAACTCCGTAAAAATATGAGGCTCGGGAATATCGTTGTCGGTGCAAACCCTTTTTACTTGCGTTAATATTTCTCTGACCATGTAAGCGTAATCAAAATCAAATGCCAACGATTTCTTAATTGGAAAGCCGCCACCGATATTTAGGGAATCCAGTTCAGGACAAAGTTTTTTAAGATCACTGTATATCCTCAAGCATTTCGTTAGTTCATTCCAGTAATATGCTGTATCGTTAATTCCTGTATTGATAAAAAAATGCAACATTTTTACCTTTACCTGAGGATTCTCATTTAATATCTGTTTATAAAAAGGTACTATTTCTCGATAACGTATTCCTAATCGTGAGGTATAAAATTCAAATTTAGGTTCCTCTTCTGCCGCTATCCTCACACCGATATTTAATTCCTTTCGCGTTTTAGCAATCAAACTTTTGAGCTCGTCAATATTATCAACCACAGGAATAACCTTTAAATTTTCCTCTTCAATGAGCTTAATGACCTTATTAAGGTACAGTTCAGGTTTATACCCATTACAAATAACAAATGTATTTTTTGCCAGCTTACCTGAATTCCACAAATGGTTCACTATGTCAAGATCAAAAGCTGAGGAAGTTTCAATATGTACATCATTTTTAAGTACTTCATCCAGAACAAATGAAAAGTGATTACTTTTTGTACAATACGAATAATAATAATTTCCTGAATATCCTAAATTATTGATGGCCTCACGAAACCAGCCCTTGGCTCTCTGGATGTTATTTGAAATTTGTGGTAAATAATTAAACTTTAGGGGGGTACCGTATTCATCCACTAAACGCATTAAGTCAATTCCATGAAAAAATAAGCGATCCTCTCTCAGATTGAACTCATTTTGAGGAAAATCGAATGTTTGGTCAATTAAATCGATGTATTTTGTTCTCATTACTGATTATTAATGAATATGCTCGGGCGATCCAACTAACTTTTCCACTAATTTCTCTAGTGGACGAGCCAATACACCTCCCCCTTCCCATACTACGATGGGGCGCTCAATAAGTTTCGGAAATCTTAACATCAAAAGAATCAATTCTTCCTCATTTTGATAATTTCCTTTGACCAGGTCTTTATATTCTTTTTCAGATGTCCGAAGGATGTCTTGCGGCTTACAATTCAACTGATTTAATACAACCTTAAATTCTTCTGTACTTGGAACACTTTTCATGTATTCGTGCACTTCGAATTTGTATTGCTGATATTTCAACCATTCAAGTGCACACCTGCTTTTTTTACATTTAGCGTTGTGGAAAATTTTAATTTTTTTCATTGGATTGCAAAAATACGGATTCTTTATTTTTTATGTTAACAACTTGAAATAATTTCTTTATTTTTCGCTGTATGAAGCTAAATCAATTTGTATTTTTGGTTTAGCTGTTCAAATGGGGTATTTAGACGAATTAAACGATAGTCAGAGGGAGGCTGTGGCTAATATACACGGTCCTACGATGGTCATTGCGGGAGCAGGCTCAGGAAAAACACGTGCACTAACCTATAGAATTGCTTACATGATAGAGCAAGGAATAGACCCTTTTAATGTTTTGGCACTAACATTTACAAACAAGGCGGCAAGGGAAATGATTGAACGAATAAGTGCAATTGTGGGAGGTACAGAAGCCAAAAGTATTTCAATGGGCACGTTCCACTCCGTTTTTTCAAAGATATTGCGTTTTAATGCCGATAGAATTGGTTTCCCTAATAATTTCACCATTTACGATACACAAGATTCAAAAAGCTTAATAAAGGACATCATTAAAGAGTTTAATCTCGACGATAAAACTTACAAAGCCTCGCATGTTTTCGGCAGAATCAGTGCAGCGAAAAATAATTTAATTTCTCCAGAGGCCTATACTCAAAACGAGGAAATTCAGTTGGAGGACAAGCAATCACGACGTCCTGAATTAGGGAGAATTTATGCCTCATATGCCAATCGTTGCCAAAAAGCGGGGGCCATGGACTTTGATGACTTGCTTTATTTTACAAATATCCTTCTTCGCGACTTTCCTGAGGTATTGCATTATTACCAACAAAAATTCAGGTATATTTTGGTAGATGAATACCAAGACACAAATTACGCTCAATACCTAATCGTCAAAAAGTTAGCAGCTGCCTATGAAAACATCTGTGTAGTTGGCGACGATGCTCAAAGTATCTATTCTTTTCGAGGAGCCAATATCCAAAATATCCTAAATTTCAGACAGGACTATCCAGATTTCAAATTATTCAAATTGGAACAAAATTACCGAAGTACAAAAAACATTGTTGAGGCAGCAAATAGCGTGATAAAACGCAACAAAGACCAAATACACAAGCACGTTTGGACAAATAATTACGATGGCCAAAAAATAAAAGTAATTCGAACCTTAACAGATAACGAAGAAGGAAGGACGGTGGCCTCTAAAATTTTTGACATCAAACAATTGCAGGCAAAGAGCTTTAATGAATTTGCGGTATTGTATAGAACAAACAAACAATCAAGGTCCTTTGAAGAGGCCTTGCGAAAATTAAATATACCTTACAGGATTTATGGCGGATTGTCGTTTTATCAACGTAAAGAGATTAAAGACCTTTTGGCCTATTTTCGTTTAGCAGCTAATCCGCGAGATGAAGAAGCCCTAAAACGCGTGATAAATTACCCAAAGCGCGCCATTGGGAAAACGAGTATAGAACACATTATCATAGCGGCCAATCATTACGGGGTGTCTATGTGGGATGTAATGAGTGATTTTGACTCCTACCCCACTGATGTCAATTCAGGAACCAAAGCTAAAATCGGTGAGTTTGTTACCATGATTATGAGTTTCAACGCACAACTTAATAGATTAAATGCTTTTGAACTTGCGGATACGATATCCAAATCTTCAGGTGTGATGCGCGAAATGTTGGCGGAGAAAGACAAAGGCCCGGAGGAAGTGGAACGCATTCAAAACGTCGAAGAGCTTTTGGCAGGTATTCAAGAATTCAGTAAAAATGAGGAAGGAGACGAATTTAAAAGCTTATCAGACTTCATGATTGAAGTTGCGCTACTCACCGATGCAGACGAAGACAAAGGAGAGGAAAGAAATCATGTATCGCTCATGACCATTCATGCAAGCAAGGGATTAGAATTCCCACATGTATTTATAGTCGGTTTGGAGGAAAATTTATTCCCATCACAAATGGCCTTGAATTCGCGTTCAGAACTAGAGGAGGAGCGCAGGTTATTTTACGTTGCTGTAACAAGAGCGATGCAAACGGCTACGCTAACGTATGCAAGCTCAAGATTTACGTGGGGGCAATCGATAAGTTGTGAACAAAGCAGGTTTATAGACGAAATAGAGAAAGCATATGTTGAGTTTGAAGGCGTTTTCCGAGCAGGAGGACGCTCCCTAATGGGAGGGGGTTTTGAAAAACCGTTTACGGGTGGCTTAAATCGCAGTTTAGGAACCAACAATCCACTAAAATCGTTAAAGGAAGTCCAAGGTAAAGTAATAGGCAAGGGGAATAACACCCTTGACGTGGTAGTCGGAAATAATGTGGAGCACGACCGATTCGGAAAAGGAAAAGTAACCAAAACAGAGGGTGTAGGACCCGATAAAAAAGCTACCATATTTTTCCCTCATCACGGTACCAAAACTGTTTTATTGCGTTTTGCTAATTTGAAAATAATCGAATAGTTATGAAAAATATGTGCTGTAGTGTAGGTGTTCTGTTTGTGTTCCTAACAGCATTACCACAGAGTTGGACGGAAGCAGAGCGACAAAAGGCAAATACCTGTAGAGAGGTAGACGAATTAGAGGCTAATGAAAAAGAAGCTATCATGTATATTAATTTGGCGCGATTATACCCCAAAAAATTTGCTAAAATAGAATTGACGAACTATTGGGGTCCTGAAAAGTACAATCGTTACTTAGAAGATTCAGAATACAAACAGTCTTTAATGGATCAGTTGCTATTTGATCAAGAGCCAAGTACAGCGCTTTTTTGGGATGAAGAGCTTCAAGAATTTGCAGCATGCTTCAATGAAGAACAAGGTGCAAATGGACATATGGGCCACCAACGGAAAAATTGTCCTGAGGGAAATTTTGCTGAATGCTGCGCCTACGACATGGAGACAGGTTTGGATATCGCCATGCAATTACTGGTTGATCATCAAGTTCCAAGTCTTGGTCATAGAGAAAATTGCTTAAATCCGGAATACACTAAAGTGGGAATTAAATTCGGTCCTCATAAAAAAGCAAACTTTTGTACCGTTATCGACCTCTATTAAATGAAAAAAATAGGTTTGCTTTCCGACACACACGGATTTCTAGATGAACGCATTAAACATTACTTTTCAGATGTTGATGAAATTTGGCACGCTGGAGATATAGGCACCCTTGAAGTTTTAGATGAGTTAACCAAATTTAAAAAAACACGCGCTGTTTGGGGCAATATCGATGACCATTTAGTTAGGCAAGAAACGCAAGAATTTTTTAGATTTTCAATAGAACAAGTAGAAGTATTAATGACACACATCGGAGGTAAACCAGAAAAATATGCTAAACCTGCTTTTGACGAACTCATGAAAAATGGCGCCCCAAAACTTTTCATTTGCGGCCATTCACACATAGCATTGATTAAAATGGACAAACGTTTCAATATGTTGTGGATGAATCCTGGTGCATGCGGTTTCAAAGGATTTCATTCTGTGAAAACCATTGCCAGATTTTGTATTACGAAAGATCGAATTCACGACCTTGAATTAATCGAATTGGGAAAAAGGGTATAAAGGCAAGATTTATTTAAATACTTTATCGCTCAACCCTTTGTTTACTTTATAACCTGTCAAGTAAATTGTAATTTTTCCCTTGGCATCCTTATTATCCGCAGACTTTTTTGTTTGATGAATATTGGCGGCAACACTTTTGGGCATTTTAAATTTCTTAACATCTATTTCGAAGACCAAGCTACTCGGTAAGCCATACTTAATTTGATCCGAATATTGGTAAGTCGTCGTTAACATTCCACTTGATTTTGTCGTCAATTGAGAGGACATCATGACATTTTTTTTCGGATCAATCCATAATTTTGCCAAAATCACATCGGTCGACTCGTCGTTAGGTATCACTGTGACCATTATTGTTGAGATGCCCGAAACTTCTTTCCCTACAGATTCAATTGACATATATTTACTCGGTGTAGCAAGAAATTGGTTTAATTCGATAAAACCTTGTTTTGGCAAGACTGCGATGCCTTTTGTGTCAATTTTAAATTTGTCCTTTTGTTTGAAATAAAGGACGGCATTAACCTCTTTAATTTTAATCATAGGAACTGCGGCAACTATTCTTGCGTTTACGGAATAATCCTTGACTGAATTTAGTTTTGACAGAAAAGATGACAGCACTTTGCTTTGCTGAGCGAAAAATACAGAACCTGTAAATAAAACTGCTACAAATAATATCAAATGTTTCATGAAGTTATGTCTTTTCGTGTAAATTGGAACAATGCTATACTAATCAAAATGACATTGTGACAAATGAGAATTCGTATTGACTCGTTAATAGCCTCCCACGGAACAGGATCCTCAAAGTAACTTCTCCAAGCTGCCATGTGTGTGGTAAATAAATAAGGCTTTATGGTATCAAAAACTGTAACATCCATGGTCCCAATAATGGTAAACAATATAATAATTGCCATGGTTGTTACAATGGGACCAATGCTATTTTCTGCAAAAGCAGATAGACAAATAGATAACGTTGAAACTGTGAGCAAGGAGAGATAAGCCGTTAAAAACCCATATAGGTATCTCCACTCAATGTCAGATTCAGGGTGAATGATGAGGCCTTCGGAGGTGAGTACCATTAGATCACCGGTTCCAAAAATCCAACGGGATACGTACAAAGCAAGAAAACCCAACCATATGGTTAAAAGTAATGTATAAATAGCCCCTGCCAAAAACTTTGACAATACAATGTGAGCGCGAGAAATGGGTTTAGAGGCTAACATCCTAATTGTTCCCATATTGGCTTCTCCAGAAATTAAATCTCCGGTTACCAGAGCCACAAGAAGCGGTATGTGCACAATGAGCATTTGAAGGATAATGAAAGCGATTAAGTTCCCATTCATAATGTCTCCTGAAAAAGAAAGTGTTTGTTCGAAGGAGGCCGTTACAAATGAAATATAGGTGGAGCCGTCTGCTTTCATCGCAAAAATAATAACAGCAATTAACACAGACAGTGCGATAAGACCGATGTAACTCCTCGGTTTGGCAGCTATCTTAATAAACTCATTGTATGTGTTATTTAAAAACATCATGCACCAATAATTTTTATGAAAAAATCTTCCAATTTACGTTTAGGCTCGAGAGCACTAACTAAAATTTCCGCCTGTATCAACTCTTTATTCAGCAAAGCTGTTTGATTTTTCTGCAAGGTCAACTCAATTTGACCGGCGGCATTTAGCTCTGGAGAGGAAAGCGGAAATTTGTTGTTTATTAAATTCATCGCCTTTTCAATGTGATCAACTTCTAATAAAATCAATACTTCTTGTTGATTGAGCAACTCGCTCACAGTTCCTTCCACAAGTGTCTTTCCTTTATTGATGATCACCATTCTATTGGCAATTAACTCAATTTCAGACAGTTGGTGTGAAGATAATAAAATCGTCTTATTCTGTTCCGTTTTCAGGCGCAGAATTAAATTTCTTATTTCAATTATTCCTTGAGGGTCTAAGCCTGTTGTCGGTTCATCAAGAATTATAAGATCTGGTTTGTGGAGTAAAGTTTGTGCTATCCCTAATCGTTGTTTCATACCGTGAGAAAAACCTTTCACGCGGTGTTTTTCTCTACCACTCAATCCAACAAATTCCAACATTTCATAGATTTGCTTCCTACTTACTTGTGCTCCAGAAATACGAGCAAAAATTTCTAAATTTTTTTCTGCAGACAAATATTTGTAAAAATCGGGTTTCTCAATAATACTCCCAATCTTTGATAAAATCATAGAGCGGTTCGATGAGAATGTCTCGCCGAAAAGCTTAATCTCACCAGAATTTGGTTTGATTAATGAAAGTAAGCAACGAATTGTTGTGCTTTTTCCTGCTCCATTCGGACCAAGAAAACCGAAAACATCTCCCCTATTGACATGAAAAGAAACTTCTTTCACGGCTTCAAAACTTCCGAATGATTTTGAAATGGCGTTGACCTGAATTATTGGTTTATTTTGCATAGGTTGTACTTTCTTTGCTTTCGGATGATCACTTATTGTTAAATATTTCCTCCACTCTTTTATGTCGGTAATCAAATATCTCTTTAAGTTTTGGCTTAACCACGAAAGGATGCAGTAGTCGTCCAAAAATACCAAAAGGCAAAACATAAGTAACGATATCGGTCATTTCTATACCTTCCGCTGTTTCTTTGAAGTGGTGTTCATGGTGCCAAATGGTATACGGACCTTTGCGCTGTTCGTCAACAAAAAACTGATTTTCTTTAACTGTCTTAATTTCGGTAATCCAAGTCATCGGTATGGATAAAAGTGGTTTTACCGTGTATGCTATCATCAAGCCCTCATACATTTTTTTTGGCAAAGAAACTTTAATATCAAAACCCATGTAGGGAGGCGTGATCTCCTTTAAATTTTTGGGAGACGAGAAGAATTCCCAGCACGTTTTTAAATCTGATTTAATTATCTGTTTTCGTTTTAACTGATACATGCAACATAAACAAACTTTGTTCAGATTGGTTTAAATACTAAAAAGCATTTAAGAAATCCTTGTTTTTAATTAGCAACCGAATATCAGCACCTTTACAAAAGCTTTACGAGCAACGTTCGATGAATTTAAATAATGAGTAAATAAAAAAAGAAATAATTGATAAAATCAACTCTAAAGTTGAAATCAAAATTATTTCTGAATCTAAATATTAATTAAAAATGATTTGAAAAATTCAATGAATATTTTAGACGCTGCAATTTTGTTTCTTCGCTAATCACGAGTTGTGTGAATGAAACCCAATCAACAGAATCTGCCAATGATTCAAATGCTTCGAAGCAGCTAACCAAAACAACTCGTAAAAACAGGACAAGCAAAACTTAGATTCCTAAAATAAAGCCTTAAGTGAAATAAAAGTTAGAAGTTAGAAGTTAGAACTTATAATCATGGCGCTGTCGCATACGATTATTTACTAAATAAAACTTACAGGCTTTACTAAAAGTTATTTTCTCACTCTTTTTGAACCAAACGATTACTTGGCTGTATCCGCAGAGAAAATAAGTAATCATGAAGAAAATAACCTTATTGTTTTTGTTTGGAAGTTTCACAGTACAAACATTTGCAGGAGATAAAGAAATCGTAAAATCAACCCTTAGCGACGTCACCATTTATGCGCAAGGTGCTCAACTGCACCACAAGGCCAACTTCAACTATAAAGTTGGTGTAACAGAAATCATTGTGGAAGGAATAAGTCCCTACATTGACGCTAAAAGTATTCAAGTGAAAGCAACAGGTGCCGTGGTCATACTCGACAGTAAATATACCTTGTACTATCCGCAGGTTGTACAGGCAACCGAAGACGGAATCCCCCTAAAAATTAAAAAAGAAATTAGTCTCCTAAAAGATTCTTTGAGAACTATTGGTTATGAAATACAAGAAATTGAAGATGAATTAAGTGTATTGAACGCCACCAAATCAATTATTATTTCAAACGGCGTTATGCGTAGTCAAGGAAAAGTAAACGATTCTTTGAATTTATTGAAATCAGCGGTTGATTACTACACCTTGAAACTGACAGAATTGAACAAGAAAATACTAATATTAAACAAAAGAAAACAAGAGAAACAAGAGAAAAAAAGCCAGATGGACTTACGGATGTATAACCTTGAGAGCTTCCAAAATCAAAGTCGCCCGGCTCAACCTAATAACA
>Ga0194125_10013982_pt1 | contig 10341 bp, 7 predicted proteins | sample TA2KigC250mmetaG_FD_148626 | JGI IMG/M metagenome (GOLD analysis project Ga0194125, IMG submission 148626) | Freshwater microbial communities from Lake Tanganyika, Tanzania - TA2015034 Kigoma Deep Cast 250m | ecosystem: Environmental > Aquatic > Freshwater > Lake | place: Tanzania: Lake... | reverse complement strand
TATCTGCGCGATCTCGAATACGAGGGGAAGATCTTCAAGGACGGACTTGCCTGGTTCCCGCTCAACCTGCAGGGGACGCGTTTACGAACTTTCGATTTGTCTCCCGAAGAGGCCGTGACCCTGTACCTGGGGGCGCGGCTGTTGGCGAAGCAGCACGACAAGCGTAATGAGCCAGCCGAGACTGCACTGCTCAAACTGGCCCAGGTGTTGAGATCGGACGCTGGGGTTGGTGCTGAGATCGAGCAGGCTGCCCGCGAGTTGGCCCGCCGCCCTGTCAAAGAGGGGTACACGCCTATCTTTCGGGATGTTGTGCGCGGTTATATCTACCGCAAACGGGTCAGGCTGTCCTACAAGCCTCTGGGCAGTAAAAAGGGTTTCGAGACCGGTTTCGCCACCTATCTGCTGGAGCCTTCCCCGGTCGGTTTTTCCACCTATCTGATCGGGCATAGCAGCATCGTGGACAATTTGCGCGCTTACAAGCTGGAGCGGGTCGAGTCGGTACAATTGACTAATGAAGATTACGACATCCCCGCCGATTTTCCCGGCTTAGACATCTTGCGCAACGCCTGGAGCATCATCGGCGGGGAGGAGACCGTGGAAGTTGTGCTGCGCTTTGCTCCCGGCACGGCTCGAGAGCGCGTTCTGGAAACCCGCTGGCACCCCTCGGAAACGAAAGTAGAAGATCCCGAAAAATTCGGCTGGCTGCGCTGGACGGCGCAGGTGGCGGATACCAAAGATATGCTCCCCTGGATCCGCGGCTGGGGCGCGGATTGCGAAGTGGTGGAGCCGAAGGGGTTGAGGGAGGTGTTGGAGAAGGAGGCCAGGAGGTTAGCGAGGGTGTATGGGGTGGGTGAAGTGAAGCCAGAAGATGATTTGATTGCTCATGTGCGTAAAGATAGAAAAGAGCAATCGTTGGTTGTGCATCTAACCGAGACATCAGAATGGGCGGAACGATTCGCGGCAAAGGTTGGCTTGCCTGAAATTGGAAAAATAATGGGTTTACTGCATGATTTTGGTAAAGCCAGCATGAAGTATCAGAATTATCTTCGTACTAACGAAGGCTTGATTAGCCCAGATGAAGACGGGTATGACGCAGAATCCAAACGCGGCGATATTGACCACTCCACAGCAGGCGCGCAACTGGCATTTGAGAAACTTACCAGCCGAGGACAGGAGGGCAAAATTCTGGCGCAATTTCTGGCGCTGGCAATTGCTTCGCATCATTCAGGACTGATAGATTGCCTGAAACCCGATGGTTTTAATGAGTTCGAGCGGCGGATTACCAAAGATAAAGACCAAACGCATCTCACCAAGGCGCGGAGCAAACTGCCCGACATCGAAAAGCAGTTGGACGAGATTCTCGCAGAACCGATTGAAAAGCGTTTCTATCAAGCCGTTTTCGAGACGATGACAGAAGAGGGCTCATCTAAAGATGTGCGATGGTTTAAGCGCGGCTTGCTGGCGCGTTTCCTGCTCAGTTGCCTGCTGGACGCCGACCGCCTGAATACTGCCGATTTCGAGAATCCCGGCAATGAAACCGTCCGAAATTATGGGAAATATATTTCTTGGGATGTTCTCATCGAACGGCTTGAAGCAAAGTACGCAGAATATGCCCAGAAAACGGCGCAAATGCAGCCTGGGCGGGCGTTGGATGTCAATCAACTGCGGGCGCAGGTGGCGCAAGCCTGCCTAGAAGCGGCGAGTAAACCCAAAGGCATTTACCAGTTGACCGTCCCGACTGGAGGCGGAAAAACAGAGGCAAGCCTGCGATTTGCCCTGCATCACGCGCGGGCGCACACAAACGACCATGAGAAAATCGAGAGAATTTTCTACATCGTCCCTTACATCACCATCATTGACCAGAACGCCGATAAAGTGCGGGACATTTTGGAAAAAGCAGATGAGCGCGGCAAAGTCGTTCTCGAACATCACTCCAACTTCGTGCCGTCAGATGACACCCGCCGCCGTCACAACCTGCTGGCGGAAAACTGGGACGCGCCGATTGTGTTCACCACGCAGGTTCAATTTCTAGAAGCGTTGTTCGGCTACGGCACGCGCGACGCCCGCCGAATGCACCAATTGGCGAACTCGGTCATTATCTTCGATGAAGTGCAGACCATCCCCATCAAAATTACGCACATGTTCACCACCGCCCTGCGCTTCCTGACCCATGACTGCGGCGCGACGGTCGTGCTTTGCACGGCGACTCAGCCGCCCTTCGACGATACGGGCAATCCCTATCGCGAGTTAAACATCCCCAAAGAAAACCATATTATCAAGAACGAACCCGAACTGTTCCAACAGTTGAAGCGCGTCGAAGTCCATGACGAGCGCGAGCCAGGCGGCTTGACCAACGCCGAAATTGCGGATTTGGCAGAACGCGCCTTGCAGGAAAAAGGCAGTGTGTTGATTGTGGTCAATACGCGCCCTTCGGCGCTGGCTTTATATCAGGAAATCAGAGGACGAAATTTAGGCGCGGCAATTTATCATTTGAGCACTAACATGTGCCCCGCGCACCGCATGGCTGTGCTGGAAAAGAAAATCAAACCCAAACTGAAAGCCAAAGAGCCTGTAATTTGCGTCAGCACGCAACTTATCGAAGCGGGCGTGGACATTGACTTCGGCGCGGTCATCCGCGCATTGGCAGGACTGGATTCGATTGCCCAATCCACAGGAAGATGTAACCGCCACGGCGAGCGCGAGGATGGGGGGAGCGTGTGGGTGGTCAATCCGCAGGAGGAGAATCTTGACCGACTGAAGGACATCCAAGTCGGGTGCGAACAAGCTCAACGAGTTCTGGATGATTTCAGGAATGCGCCTGACGATTTTGGAAATGACCGAATCGGGTTGGATGCGGTTGCCAAGTATTATGATTTCTACTATCACTCGCAAAAAGACAAGATGAATTACCCTGTGGATGCAAATTCGTCAGTGGGACGAAACGATGATTTGTTCAACCTGCTTTCGCTAAATGAACTTTCAACAAAAGCCTACAAAGCGACCCATCAGGATGCTGCGCCCGATATTCTCTTGCGGCAGTCTTTCCGCACCGCCAGCGGAGAATTTCGCGTGATTGATTCGCCTACGCGCGGCGTCATTGTGCCGTACGAGGACGGCGAGAAAATCATCACAGAGTTATGCGGCGCGTTTGGGTTGGAAAAACAAGGCAAGTTACTCAAACAGGCGCAGCGGTATTCGGTCAACTTGTACGACCACCAACTCAATGATTTACTGAAAATCGGAGCCATTCAGGAGGTGCAAGACGCAGGAATTTACTATCTCAACGAGCAGTATTACAGCGATGAATTTGGCTGGAGCGATGAGCCAGTCAATGACATGAAACTACTTACCGCATAATGTCATTGCGAGACGGCGTTCGTCCGTCGAAGCAATCCCCTCATGGTTGCGGGGAGATTGCTTCGCCCCTTTGGGACTCGCAATGACACGAGCAAAAGGAGGTCTCGATGCAATATCAAAACAGCGTGACGTTCAAGGTGTGGGGCAGGTACGCCCTGTTCACCGACCCGCTGACCCGCATCGGCGGCGAAAAATACTCCTATCAGATTCCCACTTATGAGGCATTGAAGGGAATCCTGAGTTCGGTGTATTGGAAACCGACCATCGTGTGGGTCATAGACAAAGTGCGGGTGATGAAGCCCATCCGCACACAGCCGCGTGGCGCAAAGCCCATCAAGTATCAATCGGGCGGAAACGACCTGTCCATTTACACCTATCTCGCCGATGTCGAGTATCAGGTGCAGGCGCATTTCGAGTGGAACGAGAACCGTCCCGACCTGGCGCATGATCGAAATGAGAACAAACATTTCTACGTTGCGCGGCGGATGATCGAGCGCGGCGGCAGGCGCGATGTGTTTCTCGGCACGCGCGAGTGTCAGGGATATGTTTCTCCCTGTGAATTCGGTGAAGACGAAGGCTTCTACAACAATTACCCTGGCGAATTGTCTTTCGGGCTGATGTTCCACGGCTTCGATTATCCCGACGAAAAGGAGCCTGGCGAGTTCTGGGCACGCTTCTGGGAACCCAAAATGGACAAGGGCATGATTCAGTTCATTCATCCGAAAGATTGCAAGGTTCGTAAATTCGTCCGCCCGATGAAAGCCAACCCACCCGATAGCGTTGGGCTGGCGGAGGAAGGCTTGCTCGAAGGCTACGCGGAAGGAGGGGCGTGAGATGAACTGGATTCAAAGCCTGTATGAGACGTATGAAAACTGCCAGCACATGATTGGCGTTATCGAGGAAGACAAAGAAGGCAAAGAGCAGGTGCCGCTTCTGCCAATTTGCCATACCACGCAAAAAGCGCAAATTGAAATTACGCTCGACGCAAAAGGTAATTTTAGACGCGCTCGCATTGTTGGCAAAGATGAGGCACGAACCATCATTCCTTGTACTGAAAAATCGGCAGGGCGCACGAGCGGCGAGGCGGCTCATCCCCTTTGCGATAAGTTGCAATACCTTGCGGCGGATTACAAGAAGTTTGGAGGCGAGAAAGACCATTACTTCGAGTCTTACCTGGAACTCCTGTCTGATTGGATCAAGAGCGGCGCGCCTGCAAAAGTTCATGCCATATTTGAATATGTGCAAAAAGGCAACATCATCGGCGATTTGGTTGTCAACCACGTGCTGTTTGCCGACCAACACGGAAAACTCTATATCGAACGTCCTGTTGTAAAGGACAGAAATGCACCCAAAGATATATTCGATTTGCTGCCTGGTGGAATAGACGCAAAGACAGGAAAATTAAAAAGCTGGCAGGCAGATGCCTTTGTGCGCTGGAGAGTCGAAGGTAGTGATGCAGTAGCGGAGGTTTGGAATGACTCCAACGTAATTCAATCCTGGGTTGACTACTACTCGGCAACAAAGCAAACGAAATCCTTGTGCTATGTAACGGGCGAAGAAAGTTTTTCTGCTGACCAGCATCCCGCCAAAATCAGGAATGACGCTGATAAGGCGAAACTCATCGCATCGGGCAAATCAACGAGTGGTAAGGGAAAGATCACAATTGATGACGGGTGTGGCTTTACCTTTCTTGGGCGATTCACCTATCCTGATCAGGCTGCAACTGTTGGCTTTAAGACAACGCAAAAAGCCCATTCTGCGCTTCGCTGGCTCATTAGTCGGCAAGGGTATATCAAAGGTGATTTGGGTGTTGTTGCCTGGGCGACTTCAGGCGCAAAACTCATTCAGCCTACCGATGACCCGATTGACGCGCTGGACAAGGACGCGCCTGTTGAAGAAAGCAAAACTGCTGACACTGCCCAAGAAGTTGGCATCCGTCTGAAAAAGAAAATTGCAGGCTATCGCCAGGAAATTGGCGAGCGGGAAGATGTGGCTGTGATAGCAGTGGATTCCGCAACCCCAGGGCGCTTGTCTATCGTCTATTACCGTGCTTTGAAAGGCTCCGAGTTTTTGGAACGGATCGAGAACTGGCATGAGACCTGCGCCTGGCGGCACACCTACCACTACAACAAAGAACAAAAACGCTACATCCCATTTGACGGCGCGCCCGCGCCCGCCGACATTGCCGAAGCCGCCTATGGCAGCCGCCAGGATGACAAACTCAAGAAAGCCACCATCAAACGCCTGCTCCCCTGCATTGTGGATGGTCAGCCCATCCCGCGCGATTTGGTCGAGTCGGTGGTCAGGCGGGTGTCCAATCGGGCTGGTTTAAGTGGTTATGAATGGAGCAAGGCTTTGAGCATTGCCTGCGCTCTCTACCGAAAATACAAACTTGGAAAGGAGAAATTTGAAATGTCACTCGATGAAACCCGAAACACAAGAGATTATCTCTTTGGCAGGCTTCTCGCTATTGCCGACGTGATGGAGGAACGGACGCTCTCGGAAGCCGAGAAAAAACGCCCGACCAATGCTACTCGCTACATGCAACAATTTTCTCGACGTCCCTCCAGCACTTGGAAGCAGATCCACGAACTGCTTACGCCCTATTTCATGCGACAAGGAGATAAAGCGTCTTACTACAGGCGTTTGATTGAACAAGTCAAAGACTTGTTCGTATCTCCAGAAGAATTCATCAGTAACAAGCCACTGACAGGCGAGTACCTGCTCAGTTATTACTGCCAGCGACAAAAGATGTGGGAGAAGAAAGAAAAGCCCGCTTCTGAAGTCAACGATAATGCCAACTCAAATCAATAACCCTTTCATTTCATCATCAAAAGGAGACTTTGCCATGACTACCCTCTCGAAGAAAATTGACTTTGCTGTGATTGTGACCGTCAACAATGCCAACCCAAATGGCGACCCCTTGAACGGCAATCGCCCGCGCTATGACTATGAAGGAAAGGGCGAGATTTCCGATGTTGCCATCAAACGCAAGATCAGGAATCGGTTGATGGACATGGGCCATCCCATCTTCGTTCAATCCGCTGATAACCGCAACGATCCATATCCCAGTCTCAAGGAAAGGTTAATGGGCGTTCTTGGAAAAGAAATAATACGCGATAAGGAACTTACCAAGAAAGCTTGTGATACGTGGCTGGACGTTCGAGCCTTTGGCCAGGTTTTTCCCTTCAAGGCCAGCGAAGGGAAAAGCAAGAAAAAGAAAGGCGCGGATACTGGAGAGACAAGCGACGGCGAAGGCGAAGATAAAAGCGTTTCCAAGAATGTTCGAGGTCCCGTCTCGCTTCACCCTGCGTTTTCTGTGGCTCCTGTGCTGGATCGAATCACCAGTCTACAGATTACAAAAAGCGTCAATCTCGAAGGCGACGGAACTGAAATGGCTTCCGACAGAATGGGCATGAAGCACCGCGTGGATCATGGCGTCTATGTTTTCTACGGAAGCATGAATCCGCAACTTGCAAGCAAGACGGGCTTTTCGGATGAGGAAGCCGACGCCATCAAGGAAGCCTTGCGAACCCTGTTCGTCAATGACGCTTCGTCCGCCCGTCCCGAAGGAAGCATGGAAGTTTACAAGGTTTATTGGTGGCAGCACAACAGTCCCAACGGGCAATACTCTTCCGCCAAAGTCCACCGCCTGCTGGATGTGCATGTCAAAGACGGCGAGGAAGAACCCAAGAGCATCGAAGATTACGACATCACCCTGGGTAAGTTGGACAAACTGGAATGCGAGGTTATTGACGGCGAATAATGACCCACTCCGAATACCTCCCCGACGACCTGCTCTCCTCCCGGCATCCAGCACTTCCTGTTTTGCCGCAGGCAATCACGTTGACAAAATGGAACGAACCTACTTCCCGATCCAATCCATCAGTCGTGCTTTGATTCGGCGCAAGCGTTCCGGTGAAATTTCACCCAGGCGGGCGTTGATGACCGTTTCTTCCACGCTGACCAGGCGCGCCAGGCGAATAACCGAACGCGCCTTCAACCCGCTGGACTTGAAATCCTTTTCGGAGGGTTCGAGCGCCTCGTCAAAGTCGGGAATTTGCTGGTAGGCGCGCGAGGTGATGAGAGAAAGCAAAACGTCCGGGTGTCTTCCCGGCGCAATGGCAACCACCAGCGCAGGGCGCAGTTTTCCCGCCTCCAGATCAGATTGCGGGAAACGCAACAGGACGATATCGCCGGGTTTCATGCGCGATACCCTTCCTTGGCGTCTGCGATGGTGTAGGTCACATCGTCATCTTCGCGGAAGAACTGCTCCAGCGAAAAGTCCTGCCACTGCTGCGCATCCCAATCCTCGTAGAGCGGCGCGGCTTTACGCTTTGCCAGCAGGAACAGCGCAAAATCGGCAATCTGCTCCACTAGTTCGTCGGGAAGCAGGTCAATCTGCTTGTGCAATTGGTCGCGTTTCAGGCTAGCTTTCATGATCGGATGTCTCCAAACTCGATTCTAGCACACTTCATTTCCTTTCGTCATTGCGAGACGGTGTTCGCGCAAAGCGGTCGAAGCAATCTCCTTGTCCGCGCGGGGATTGATCACCTGCACTTGCGCCAGGTGCAAGTGTCGCTTCGCTCGCAATGACGGACAAGTAACCATGCCCTCCGAATACACCCCCGACGACCTCCTGCCCCTCTCGGGCATCCAGCACTTCCTGTTTTGCCGCAGGCAGTGGGCGCTGATCCACGTGGAGCAACAGTGGAAGGAAAACGCGCTCACTGCCGAGGGGCGGATCATGCACAAGCGCGCCGACGATCCGTTCTTCACCGAGACGCGGAACGGGGTCATCACGGCGCGGTCGGTGCCGATTGCCTCGTATCGGCTGGGACTGTCGGGAGTATGTGATGTCGTTGAATTTACAACTTCGCCCGATGGCGTAAAGTTGCCCAACCGTGACGGTCTCTATCTCGCCGCGCCCGTGGAATACAAGCGCGGCAAGCCCAAGCGCGAACACGTGGACGAGGCGCAACTCTGCGCGCAGGCGATGTGCCTGGAAGAAATGCTCTCGGTGACGATTCCGCGCGGCTATTTGTTTTACGGCGAGACGCGTCACCGCGAGGAAGTGGAACTCACCGCCGAACTGCGGACGCTGGTTCAGGAGATGTCCGCGGAAATGCACAACTACTTTTCGCGCGGTTACACGCCGAAGGTGAAGACCTCCAAAGCCTGCCGCTCGTGTTCGCTGGCCGATATCTGCCTGCCCAAATTGCAGGAGAAGGCGCTGCCCGCGTCGAAGTACATCAAACAGGCTATTGAGACATGAAGTTCAAAACCTGTACACGGATTACGCGGATTGCACGGACGAACACGGATTTTCTTTTTTTCTTTATCCGCGAAATCCGTCAAATCCGTGAAATCCGTGTACCAAAGGTTTTCGCAAATGAAACACCTCGGTAACGTCCTCTACATCACCACGCCAGAAGCCTACCTCTCCCTCGACGGCGAGAACGTCGTCGTCAGGAAGGAAGGTGACGCGTCCACAGCGACGCGCCTGCCGCTGCATAACATCGAAAACATCGTGTGCTTCACGTGGCAGGGCGTCAGTCCCGCGTTGATGGGCGCGTGCGCCGAGCGGGACATCGGCCTGTGCTTCCTCACGCCCAACGGACGTTTCCAGGGGCGCGTCACGGGCAAGGTGAAAGGCAACGTCCTGCTGCGGAAGAAGCAATACGATGTGTCCGAAAAGAAGGACAGCGTCCCCATCGCCGCCTCGTTCCTGACGGGCAAGATCTACAACTGCCGCAAGGTGATCGAGCGGGCCCTCCGCGATCACGCCATGCTGGTGGATGTGGAGTCGCTCACGGGCGCGTCCAACTTTATGAAGGAGACTCTCAAAGCGCTGCAAACCTGCGACTCGGTCGGCGACCTGATGGGCTTCGAGGGCAGCGCGGCCAAGGTCTACTTCGGCGTCTTCGAGCAATTGATCCTGCAACAGAAGGGCGACTTCCCTTTCAAGGAACGCAACCGCCGCCCGCCGCTGGATAACATGAACTCGCTTCTTTCCTTCCTCTACACGCTGCTGACGAACGAGGTCGCCTCGGCCCTCGAAACGGTCGGGCTGGACCCATACGTGGGATTCCTCCACCAGGACCGACCCGGCCGCCCGTCGCTGGCCCTGGACTTGATGGAGGAACTGCGCCCGGTCTTTGCCGACCGGCTGGCCCTCTCCCTGGTCAACCGCCGGCAGGTCAACGGGAAGGGTTTTACCCGGAAAGAGAGCGGCGGAATCCTGATGGACGATGAGACGCGCAAAGCCGTCCTGACGGCGTGGCAGGAGCGGAAGAAGGAAGAGATCGTCCACCCGTTCCTCGGCGAGAAGATTCCCTTCGGGCTGATCCCGCACGTCCAGGCCATGCTGCTGGCGCGTCACCTGCGCGGCGACCTGGACGCTTATCCGCCTTTCTTTTGGAATTGATAACCCATGTTACGCACTTGCCCGCGCGCCCACCCTCACCCTCACCCTAACCCTCTCCCTGGCAGGGAGAGGGGATGCTCCGCAATTTCCCCTCCTCCAGTGGGGAGAGGGCAGGGTGAGGGGTCGGTCGTAATGACGCGGCGTAACATGAGTTGATAAACTTGCGATAAAATGTACCCATCATTCAAGGAGGCGCCCATGCACATTACCCTACAAACCCTTACCCCCCTGTGGACTGGCGGCGTGGACCAGGCTTGCGATCGCCTGCACGAGACCGGCCTGATCGGCTCGCTGCGCTGGTGGTACGAGGCTCTTGTGCGCGGGCTGGGGGGGTATGCGTGCGACCCGACGGAAGATAAAAGCAAGTGCAAAGAGTACGACCCAAAACTTGGAACGAAGAGTGTTTGTGCAGCCTGTTATTTGTTCGGTACGACAGGGTGGGCGCGGCTATTCAGGCTTCAAGTTGTGGAAGAGAATATCCGACAAGAACCACTTCACTTTTTCACGACGCTTGGGGCTAACCAGCGGTGGCTGGGCAATATTTTCCGGGTCAACCA
>Ga0194125_10013977_pt1 | contig 10342 bp, 6 predicted proteins | sample TA2KigC250mmetaG_FD_148626 | JGI IMG/M metagenome (GOLD analysis project Ga0194125, IMG submission 148626) | Freshwater microbial communities from Lake Tanganyika, Tanzania - TA2015034 Kigoma Deep Cast 250m | ecosystem: Environmental > Aquatic > Freshwater > Lake | place: Tanzania: Lake... | reverse complement strand
AGAACATATCGCCGCGAGGTTGCTGCAGGAGCGCGCCAAACATGCTGTCTGCCCGAGCAAGGTCTTTGCTCAGTGCGTAACGCACCGCAATCTGGTAGTATCCCACTCCCTGCGATGTGTCGTAGGTCGATACCACCTCCGAAGCCCGTTCGTTGAACTCGTTCAGATAGGTCTGCCGGTCAACCAGTTGGCCGATCGAGGAGTCCATCGCAAGAATCCAGAGCAAGATTGAACAGACGCGTGTCATCATGACATTTCCCTTATCAAAACGGTTGAACGGTAATAGCCCAGACCTGCGATCCACTCAGACCCGCGCTTCGCCACGTCGATCCGCCGTCATCCGACCGAAACACCCCTCCCCATTGCGTGCCGGCAAAGACACGGTCGCCGTTCGTCGGATCAACGGCAATCGAATGGATATTGAGGTTCGTCAGCCCCGAATTCGTCCTCCTCCAGCTCACCCCTCCATCGGTTGACTTGTACACCCCTGTGACATACCCGCCGGCGTATAGGGTCTGAGGATTCTGTGGATCAAAGGCAATCGAGTAGAAGGTCGAGTGATCCAATCCAGCCTCGGTCTTCTCCCAGTACTTGCCACCGTTGCGTGTAATGTAAATCCCGTGGTCATCCGTTCCGGCAAGAAGGACATCTGCATTCTTGGGATGCTGAACAACCACTCGAACGCCGCCCACGTTCAATCCCGTCCGGAACCATGTCTCCGCTCCATCGTTGCTGCGATACACTCCATCCTCCGTGGAGCAGTAAATTGTGCTCGAATTGGAGTGATCGATGACGACGGAAGACGTGAACCTCTGCTGCACACCTTTGGTTTTTTCCTCCCACGTTGTTCCGCCGTTGATCGTCCTGTACACGCCATAGGGAGTTGCGCAAAACATTACTTCCGGTGTGCGCGGGTCAATTGACACCCACAGAACTTCGGTGATTTCCCACCTCGTTGTGATCTTCCAGGTTGTCCCCGCATCCGTCGTCTTATGAACGCCGTTGCCCGATGCAATGCAGACCAGCCGACCGCGAGACGGGGTGTGCACAGCCATACCGAAAGCACGGATGTTATGAGGCCCGGTGTGCTGCCATGTGGTGTCGCCTGAAGACCGAAGTGAGAACAGACCCGTTTGAGGATTCGCTGCCCCCACGACAAAGAGCTTCGTGGAAACAACCGATGCGTAAACTGTGGATTCCTGAGCGTACAGGTCAACAGAACCCAATGAGACGGCAACGAGCGCCGTTAGCCAGAGTGAAGATCTGTTCAATCCATCCATCGTTGATTTTGAGCGTAGCCGTTCATGGATACAATTCTATCTGCTTAACATGTGCCCCCTGCAACCCAATGTTCTTCCAGGAGCCGCCTCCGTCGAATGACTCGTACACACCTTGTCCACACGTACCGATGAGCAGATGCTTGGGATCATCAGGGTGAACGAAGATCGAATATATCGCCTCCACATTGGGGGCCGGCGATACGAGCGACCATGTACGGCCGAGGTTCTCACTTTTCCACAATCCCGTCCGATATCCCCCGGCGTAGAGAGCTTGCCCGTCGCTTGACGACCGAAGCGCATAGAAGGATGTTTGCGGGAGATTCTGCCCACCGCTCCATGTTCGCCCGCCGTCGGTCGTCACTCGCACACCGTGATCCTCTGTCCCGACAAGGAGCACCGCAGTCTGTTGAGGATGCTGAAGAGCCGACAGGATTCCCGGCACCCCAACTCCGAGCTGCCTCCAATGTTCGCCGCCATCAGTTGTCTGATACAGGTCATCCTCCGCTGCAGCATAAAGTTTCCGTCGGTCCGTCCGATCAACAACAAGCCGCTGCACATACCAACGCTTCATCCCCTTCATCTTCCTTACCCAATGTGAGCCATCATCAGTCGATTTGAAGACCCCAAATGGAGTTGCAACATACAAGATGCTCGAGTCTACCGGATCGAGTGCAACAGAGAGTATCTCTTCAGTCTTCCACGTTGTGAGCACACGCCACGTTCTGCCTTCGTCTGTAGACCGATGCAGTCCGTTTCCCCCGGCGATGTAGTACCGTCGAGTCGCACCCCGCTCCCAAAACCCGATTCCAAATGTAAAGAGGTTCGGGCGGTAGATGTTGTGCCATATCGTATCACTCGACATTCTCTTAAAGAGACCAATGTTGCTTGATGCTCCGCCGGACACGTGGCCCCGATTCAGGAAAACGGCAGCGTAATAATTCCGCCGGCCATCCTCTAATCGTTGAGCATACAGGCTGAGAGAAGAGACCACAGCCACCGAGATCGCAACGATCCTGCTTGCCCTCACTGCAGTTTTTGCCATTCTTTGATGGTCGCCTTGTCGAAATCAAGTTCCCGCACATGGTTCTTATACGTCATTGTCACCACACCGCTTTTCCGCTCACTGTGCAGGTATGGGCCGTTGAAGAATTTGTACTCCGCGAAGTTCACTGGCTTGCCGTTGAGCAAGCGTGGACCGTTGAAGGTGAACTTCATGTGGTCGCCAGAGCGCGTCGTGTATTCAATGGTTGGATTCCTACCTCCACCGGTCAGCGCCGGACTTCGTGCTTGAAGGTTGCGCTTAAATTGCTCGAATGGGCCCTCCTCGTCCGATGATCCAACCTCAACGACGATGCAGTTCATCAGTTCGAAGCTGCGCCATCGCCAGTTGATTTCCTCCTCGATCCATTCGTAGGGACGGAGTGAATAAAACGCCACATAGGTTGCGCCCATCCGGCAGAATATCCAGCCCGATGGGTCAATACTCCGTTCATCGAGATTCTTCGGAAAGAAACCGTCGATGTGCGGGTGCGTTATCCCTTTATCGATATTGTAGAGAACGAGAATCGTGTTCTTGTGTTGAAATGTTTGCTCGAACGGCGAGCTGGAGTTCCACTTGTTGGGATTGGTGTAGATCTTGTGGTATCGATCAACCTCATCTGAAAGGAACTTCTGTTCTTCGGGGAAGAACATCGCCAGCTCTTTGCCTGAGTAGAATGGATGGAGAGTGAAGATCGTGTTGTATGGCTTGTCGGATGCAAAGGTGACATCCCACGTATGCTGCTGGATCGGCTGCAGAATCCCGCCCTGCAGCGACCCGAGTGCATAGTGGCGCGTCATATACGTGTACTTGTAAACTGGCGGATTCTTCTCAAGACCGAAGCGAATGATGTTGCGCACTCGCTTGGTCTCGGTATGCACATATGGTGTGCTTCGATCCGTCGCAATGCTGTAAATGATCTCGGGCAGGCGATAGGAGCTCATCGCCCCGAATACCGTCTCCCACCCTCCGCGATGGCGGGGACGGTACCGTGTCTCCTGCCAGAGCTCAAATTGCGGCTCACCGAAGTACAGCCACGCCCACAACGCAGCCGGCGCGGAGAGAGGATTCATGATATCCTCTGGATAGTCCCGGCTGTGGCCGCCGCAGTAGTTGCCGTTGAGATGTTCCACGGCGAAGTCCGCAAAGAGGAGGTCGGCCATCATCTGTGCTCTTCGCTTCATAACCGGATCGCTCGCAAACTCGTAAAGAGTGAGCACCGGCGTGATGAACGTGATGAAGTACGTTGGAGAGTCAAACTCCCCCTGCCCGATCGTGGACGAGGTCTTGAACCATAGATTCAGCCATTCCTCGGCTTCTCGAAAATTTTCGTCGGAACTCTTCCCGTTGTACCATTGGGACCGGCCCTCATTCGGCCACGTCTGAGCCGCCAAATACAGTCCCGTGTAGTACATCACCCAGTGATTCTCCGTATCGCCCCGATACATGGTTCTCTCGCGGAACGAGTTGCGCATCTTTGCCTTTAACGAATCCGGCAGCTGATCACGCAGCCTCAAGTAACTCCCGATCGCGGCGTACGAGTAGAACATGCCGCCGATGCTCTGGTCGGTTGTCAGGGAGTCCAGCATCTGAATGGCGAACTCCTTGTCTTTGCCTGTGACGAGCTTCGCCGTTACGGTAAAGAAGCTCCTATCCCTCTCGCCCGCCACAACCTCAATGAGCCGCTGCCGGCGTTGCTCGAACGACGGTTGAGCTCGGGCCTCAACCGAGGGCACGAGAAGAAGAACCGTCAAGAGGATGACCGCTGAGTTTCTCATCGCACCGACAGCCCCCAGACCTGACCTTCATCCTGACTGTTGAATTCCCAGCGGCTGCCGCCATCCGTGCTCCTGTAGAGCCCGCCGTTGAGCGTCCCGGCAAGCACGATTCTGGGGTTCGAAGGCACCACAACGAGCGAATGAACATCAAGATTCTTCAATCCTACACTACACTGCTTCCACGTTGTTCCGCCATCGAGCGACCGATACACCCCGCCCCCATGTGTACCAACGTACAGAACGCCCGCAACCGATGGATCGAATGCAATCGCGTAGACCGTAAGGTGTTTCGGAAAGCTCTGGGCGGGTTCCCACGCTGCCCCCTCATCACGAGAGACAAAAAGGCCATCGTTCTCGGTGCCGATCCAGAAAGCTCTTCCGTCGTGAGGATCCTGTGCGATCGTCCGCACGCCCTTGTTTTTCGCTCCGACCAGCACCCACCGATCTCCGCCGTTCGTGCTCCGGTAGACGCCCTCCTCCGTCGCAGCCAGTAGCCGCGAACCCTTTGCCCTGTCGATTACGACATCAGAGGTGAAGGGTTTTTGAAATCCCCTGTTCTTCTCCCGCCATGTTTCCCCACCATCTGTCGTCTTGAAGATCCCGTACGCTGTTGCAGCATATGCAGCGAGTGGATCTTGCGGGTGCACCTTCACTTTGAGCACCTCGGTGATGTGCCAGCCTGTGGTGATCCTCCATGTTGTTCCCCCATCCGTCGATCGAAGCACGCCGTTTCCGCACGCCGACCAGATCGCTCCGTCCAGACCCGCCTCGGCGTAGAATGCCCTGATATACTCCCAACCCCTGTGGCGCCATGTAGCCCCCCGGTCCGTGCTAATGAAAAGGCCAACCGTCGGATTGTCAACCGCACCCAATCGATGCCTCCGCGAATTAAGCACCGACATGTAGATGGTCTCCTGCTGCGCGTGCAGGACAACTCCACAGCAGAGACCGGCGATGAATACAGCGATGAGGCTAAATCGCAACATCGATACCCTGCCTCAGTTTATCTGATGAGATCTTCCCAAGTGATTGTCCATTGACACGGACATCATATGTGGTTTTCGAAAGCCTGTCAAATCTCAACTTGATTGCCCGTGGTGTCGCAACGTTGTCCAATATGTCAACCCCAATGGATGAACCCCGCACTTTGACCGAGGGAATTTTGCAGCCGTCGATCCCTACACCCCATCCGTCCTCTACGTTCACATAGGCATCCCCATACCGCCGGGTAATGCGGTGAATCGAGACCACCGAGCTCCCCGTCCCCCAATGCAGGCCGGTGACGCCCGCCAACTGATCGAAGGCTGAATGCGCATAGTTCTCAGCAGTTCGTGGCGATGTGGGGGACTCAAAAAGCGAAAACATTGCCCTGAGCGCGGCAACTCCCCGCTCAAAGTATTCACGCTTGCGGGTCATCTCGTAGTAGTTCATCAACGTCTCGGCGAAATATCCTTGTCGTGAATCGCTCCACTCCGCATCCGTGTTCTGCACACCGAATCCCCCAAATAGCTCGCACGACAACCATTGCGGACTCCATACTTGCTGGTAGAGACAAAGGTAATCGATTATCTCACATCCCCGCTCTTTGTAGAGAGGATTGCGTGTAATGGCGTACAGTTCATTGCACGCCTCCGCCGCTTGATGCATCGACAGAGTATTCTGAGGGTGCTGCTGCGTGTACCTATCAAAGAACCCAACAGGCTTGCGCGAGCAGGAGAAAAAGGTCTCGAAGTCAAACCACTTCCGCTCGGGGAGGATGGTCCCAAAGAGATACTGCATGCAGCGCTCTGCACCGTCGAGGTATTTCTTCTCCCCCACGTGCTTGTAGAATTCAGCAAGAAACAATGCTGCTCCTGCGGTCTCGGCATTTTCATCGCGCAGGGGCTCCGCCGGCCTCAGGGTTTCCGGATCGTACCACGATGGGACTACTCCGGAGGCCTGCTGTTTCGAGAGAAGGCCGTCGGCAAACGCCGACGTGAACTTCAGAATCTCAGACTTGCGCTCCGGGACGAGACTTGCCCACTGCAGCAGCCAGTAACAGGTCCACGCATTGTGAAACATCGGCAGGTACTCCCCGTTGGAGATACCTCCCCAAGCATGATCGGCAATCCAGTGACCGCCGGAGCTGTCAAGATAGAAGATTGACGGTGCAAAGCCTCCTTTCTGCGGAGCGAGAAGCGCCAGGTTGAGCACACGTTGCGATTGCTCCATAAGGTTCGCATCGCCGACATCCCGGCCATGCAGGTACATCCCGTATGCCGTCCGCAGCGAGTTGAACCAGACGTTGAACCAGCTATCGTTATCTGCCTCCTTGTGCAGCTTGTTGCTCCACGCTAAACGCGCCTGGCGTAAAAGCGTTATCGGCCTGCCCTTGTACCCGCCCTCAAGGGCAACCTGCGGGAGAAATTCATACCACGCCCTGTGGATGTACCTGGAGAACGGTTCTGACTGAGGTCCCTTTGACAGATGAATGTTCCCGGCACCTGTTTCGCGCCAGTGATACCGCACAACCTCCCGAAATCCTTGGCCAGGTTGTGCATCGCCTCGCAGGAAAAGAACATAGCCAAATGAAACTGTTGTATCTCGCAGCGTTGGCTCCAGAGAATCCGGAGCAACATAATAGACATGCGTATTGCGCAGCCGGTAGGGCTCGGGATACCAATTCCGGAGACCGAATGAGAAGAAAGGCCGATCCGCTGTTTCGACCTGCAAATCCGCCACACTCTTGATCGCCCTTCCCCTGACATCGATTGTCCGAACGTCAGGCACGAGCGCGGCAAAGTAGCCGCCTTTCTGTATCATCAGCGCCGGCGATCTGAATGTGTGATCAGCGATGACATGCTCCCGCTCAGGCCGTAGCTGCGGCGTGAATACAAAATCGAGCGGCTTATAGGCCTTATACTCCTTGCCCTCCGGAACAAAGGAGTACGTTGCGAAAAGGCCACCGAACCTCGTTTCTCCAGTTATCCGGTATGAAGTGGTGACTCTCACGAACGGCTCCCCGTCACGCAAGCCTATTCTTCTCACGAGCAACGATGACCCAACGATGGCTTTGAGTTCAACAGCACGCTCGCCCTTTACTTCCTTGACCTCTAACGCTTCGCGAAAGCCAATCAGGACATCCGCACCATCTTGGCGAAGAGCCGGATCAACCCTGGCACGGCTACCGCTCACCAGCAGAAGCTCCCAATCGTTCCCACTCCTGACAGAGTACGACTCCGTGTACCTCTCACCGTGCCGCTCGATCGTGAGCTTGATAAGCCCGTTCTCGATCTCCAGCTTCTGCGGAGGATTTTCCCCCATCGTCTGAAAGTTCAGGATGACCACGAACATAAGGGCAGGCAAATAATGTGCACCACAGCGCATGGGCTAGACCTTTACTCTCCTGAGGATCTTCCGCATATTCAGTCCAAACATTTTCTTCTTCTCCTCGAACGAGCAGTGCGAGTACGCCATCCAGCCGAATTGTGGAATCGGATCGCGCATCGGCTGGTCGGTACCGAAGAGCACCCGCTCGGCACCAACGTGCTTCACCATGAACTCGATGACACCGTAGGTCACCGACGTTAGGGTAATCTCCAGATAAACGTTTGGATTCTTCTCCGCCATCTCGATGCCGAGTCTTGCATCACGAAATGACCCGCCCGTGTGTGCAATGATGAAAGCGATGTTGGGATACTTCGGCGCGAGGTCGTTGATCTCCTTGACAACATCGGGTGATGGATGGATAAGCGCAAAGGCGTTAATGCGATTTCCGTATTCGAACCAGGGTGTCCACAGTTTGTCGTTGTAGGGAATGTTCGTGCGCGGATGGTACGGCTTCATCCCCTTCATTCTGTATCGACGGTGCACGAGTCGGCATTCCTTGGCCCAATCTTTGACGTATTGCGGCTGCAGCGTTGCGTAGCCGTGGTAGAAACCCGGGAAGCGTTTCATCGCCTCCCAGACAATTCTGTTTCCCTCCTCGTAATCTGTCCAGATTGCCAGGAACCCGCTGACGCAGAGAGCATTGATTCCCATAAGCTTTGCTCGCTCAACCATACTCGCCGCATCTCCCGCAGGCAGGTGGATAAACCCGACCCCAGCGGCCTCATCGTGCGTCATATGGGCGTGGGAATCGATGACGGTGATGTTCTTGAGGGGCTTACCTTCCTTGGCAAGCACGAGGATAGAATCCTTCGTCTTCTTGTGTCTGATTGACGGTGGATACTCCTCGAGCCTGGTCAATCGCATGATGTTACCTGCCGCGATCTTCTGCTTCTCCGTGCCACCCATCATGCAGTAGTCGACAAATGCCTTAGCCGCCCCCGGTGATTTCTCCAGTGCGCCCGTCCCGAACACGATCCGCTCGGCGCCGTACCACTCCGCCAGTATCTCCATTGCCCGGTTGCCCTGATGATTCGACAATTCCAGATGGAGGTTCTTGTGTTTCATCATTAGTGGATAGGTGAACCGCGTTGATTCCCAGCGCGAACCCTGAAGCAGCACGTTCAGATTGGGAAACTGCGTGAGCACGGCATCAAGATCTGAGAGAAGGACCTGGTTGCTCGGTTCGAGCACGTCCGGATTGTAGAGATGTCCTCCTTCCACCATCAGGAGGATCCCGCTGTGTTCAAGCTCCCGCAAGAGCTCACCGCAGAAGTCGACGGTGAACGGGTAACGATGAGCGCGCGGATACATCTTCGCAACTCGTATCCCGTAATGGCGCATCTGGTTCACCAGGTCTTTCGGCTTCAGCATTTCTCCTGTCTGATGCGGCATGACCGCCCACACACCGTGCAAACGAGAGCTTTTCTTCAGCTCCTGCAACAGCATTCGATTGCCGTACATCGGGTCGTATTCCTTCGCGACGGAGTGAGCAACGAAGGCGCCGTGGATGCCACACCATTCCATTTCTGCCAGCAGGTCTTCGGTCGCGTAGCGAGCCTCTACATCTTTCGGCCCGCGCTTGCCGACCATTGCATAGCTGTCGATGTAGATCCGATCAGTTGTCATAGCCCTGTCATCCGGGTCTGCGATTGAAACAAAGCAAGTTCCTCGCACTTTCCAGCGTTGTGAGATCTCTTTCCTCTTGGACGCGAAATTACCAGTAGAAGGGGCGTATTGTGCTACGTTCCTTCGGCTCGAGCTCCAGCGCCCGTTTCAACGCTCTGCGAGCCTTGTCGATCGTCAAATCGATGTCGGAAGGTTTGTGAGAATAACAGACGAACCAGCGAAGAACCACGAAGACCCCCTCTTTAAAGAGTTCTCGAAACCAGAGATACTCAAGCTGCTCATTAAAGCCTGCGTCGGGTGTGTTGAACTTCAAAAACGGTGCTGGCGGTAGGCCTGCTGCGTAGGCCTCAAGCGCAAGTTCCTTGGCGATCGCATCGAAGCCCTCCATCAGCCGCCGGCCCATGGCATTGATGTGTTGATGCACTTTCTCCCGCTTCATGATGTTCAACGTTGCGATGGCCGCGGCGATGGAAAGCGTCTCGCCGGCATAGGTGGTGGTCATCCTGAAGGTGTTCAGCATCTCCATGTATTGACGTTTGCCGACATAAGCTGATATCGGGTAGCCGTTTGCCATGGCCTTGGCGTAGCTTGCCAGATCGGCGTCAACGCCAAAGAGCTCCTGCGCACCCCCGATGGCCAGCCTGAATCCCGTCCACACTTCATCCAGAACCAGGAGGATTCCATACTCCCTCGTCAGCTTGCGCAGATGCTTGATGTACGTGCCGCTGGTGTCTTCGTTCATATCGTAGGGGATTGACACAACGCACGCGATCCGCTCGTTGTACTGGCGAATCAGCTTCTCTGCAGCTTCACAGTCACCCCACGGGATAATCTTCGCATAGTCCTTGAGGATCTCCGGCACACCGTTCTTTGGACTTTCATCCACGGCAAACCAATCGGGATAGCCGTGATAGCCGCTGGTCAGTATCATATCGCGACCCGTGAACGCGCGGGCAATGCGAACACTACAGAGGTTGGCATCCTCACCGGTTTTCATGAATCGGACCATCTCGGCATTTGGCACGACTTCATGTACAAGCTTGGCAAGTTCTAGTTCGCGCGGGCTCGCCATACTGAACAGAACACCCTTCTTCATCTGCTCACGAACGGCATCGTCCACTTCATCGTAGCAGTAACCAAGTGTGACGGGACCGAGGGCGAGTCTGAAGTCGATATACTCCTTCCCTTCCATATCCCAGATCCGACATCCCTTGCCACGCTCGATGAACTTTGGCATCGCATGCTCAAAC
>Ga0194125_10013971_pt1 | contig 10346 bp, 6 predicted proteins | sample TA2KigC250mmetaG_FD_148626 | JGI IMG/M metagenome (GOLD analysis project Ga0194125, IMG submission 148626) | Freshwater microbial communities from Lake Tanganyika, Tanzania - TA2015034 Kigoma Deep Cast 250m | ecosystem: Environmental > Aquatic > Freshwater > Lake | place: Tanzania: Lake... | reverse complement strand
GACCGCCCCGAACGTGCCGATGGGCGGTATCGGCGCGGGAAGAAAGAACGGCGGCGTGACCAGCATCCCGTAGCGGCGGGCCATGAAGTAGTGCCCGCACTCGTGCGAGCCGAGGATGAGCAGGATAGCGAGCGAGAACGGCCCGCCCTCGACGACGAGCCTTCCGAGGAGCTCGGGCAGCGGCGTGCTGCCCCGCGCGCCGAAGATGCTCGCCGCCAGGTCGCTCAAGAAGGTGGTGAAGTTCCACGACGACCCGGCCACGAGCGTGGTGAGCACCGTCGCGGCGAAGAGCGCCGCGTGCAGGCCCCAATTGACAGGTTTGGCCAGGGGGCCGGGGAGCGTGTAGGTGAGGCGCGAGCGCCCGTCGAGCCGCTCGAGGCAGAAGGCCCCCGGGAGCTGGCGGAGGCCCCGCTCCACCTCGCGGCGGTGCGCCTCGCAGTAGGCGCTCGCCCAGCCGTGGAAGATCACCCCGTTGCGGAACTCGACCTCGTGAAGCGACTCGAACAGCGGGGCGAGGATGCTCCGCAGCCGCTCGCGTGCCTCGGGGGCGTATGCGTACACATCACTCCTCACTTCGCGGCTGCGGCCTCGGTTAGCTCCAGGAAAACGTCCTCAAGGGTGCCGCTGGTGGATGCCGCGCGGCGGAGGTCGTCCTGGGTGCCCTCGATGACCAGCCGCCCGCGGTGGATGATCCCGATGCGGTCCGCAACCTCCTCGGCCATCGGGAGGGTGTGGGTGGACATCAGGACGGCGCAGCCGCTCTCCACCCGCTCGCGCAGGACGCCCTTCATGAGCTTCGCACTAGCGGGGTCGAGGCCCACCATCGGCTCGTCCACCACAAGGAGCTTCGGGTCGTGCAGGAGTGCCGCGGCCAGGACGATCTTCTGGCGCATGCCGTGCGAGTAGTTCTCGGCCAGCTCGCCCGCCCAGCCGTCCGCCTCGAAGAGGTCGAGAACCTCCTCCACCGCCTGGGTGCAGGAATCCCTGTCGAGCCCGTAGAGCCTGCCGACGAAGAGGAGGAACTCGCGCCCGGAGAGCTTGTCGTAGAGGTACGGCTGGTCGGGCACGTAGCTCAGGAGGCGTTTGGCGGGCACGGGGTCGGCGTGGACATCGTGCCCGCCGACGAGCACGCGGCCGCCCGACGGCCAGAGGAGGCCCGCCACGCACTTCAGCGTCGTCGTCTTCCCAGCGCCGTTCGGCCCCAGGAAAGCATAGAGCTCGCCCGGGCGAACCTGGAGCGAGAGGGCGTTGACGGCAACGTTGTTGCCGAATCGCTTGGTGAGGTTCTCGATCGCCAGCATGAGCCGATTATAGCGGGAGCGCCGAAAGCAGTCAACCAGGTGGATGAGCCGAGATGCGTGACGCGTGACCCGTGACGCGTGACCAGAGAAGACACCCTCGCGTTCGTCTCTTCTCACGCGTCACGCGTCACGGGTCACGCGCGCTTGTCATTCCCGCCCAATTGTGGTAAAAGACATCAATCCAGTCATTCGTCACCAAGTAAGGAGGAGACCCGTCGTGAAGAAAGCCCTGGTGCTCGCGGTTCTGGCCTCAGTGTGGGCGCTGGCCGCCGAGAAGGCGGACAAGGAGGCCCTGGCGAAGGCCCTCTGGCCCAAGGACCGGGCGGAGGCCGCGCTCAAGGCCGTCGAGAAGCAGAAGGCCGATGGGCTGCTGACCGACGCGGCCTACGAGCGGCGCAAGAAGATGCTCGAGGCCCGCCTCGCGGGCACCTACGACCCGCAGAGCCTGTCCGTGACCGACCCGCCCCTGAACTTCATCCAGAACGGCGGCTTCGAGCAGGTGAACCGGAACTCGGCGAAGGACCGCTCGCGCTGGCTCTGGTGGGGCGGCTGGTCCTGGGGCGGCGACTACGAGAACTACTGGGAGGAGAAGCCCGAAAACGTCCACAGCGGGAAGTTCTCGGCACGCATCCGCTGCACGGGCAAGAAGGGGCGCATCGGCATCATGACCCCAAAGCTCCCCGCCGTCCCAGGCGCCACGGAATACAAGCTCACCTTCTGGGCCAAGGGCGAGGGCGACAACCTGCTCTTCGTCAACTTCGAGGCGGGCGCCGCAGGCACCCTGCGCCAGAAGATTGGCCCAGAGTGGAAGGAATATACCGTCCTCGGCAAGCCCGAGATGGACCCCAAGACCCGGGAAGTTGCCAAGACCTTCATGGTTTACCTCTACCACATCGGCGAAGGCACCATCTGGCTCGACGACGTGAGCCTCGTCCCCGTCGGCGGCAAACTGGAGGAGTGACCAATGACCCGAATCCTTGCGTGCTTGGCAACTATGGCGGCGCTTGCGGCGGGGGCCGAGCTCGACTTGTTCGTGACCGACTATGGGGCAAACCCGAAGGCGGACCAGAAGCCGCTGGCGGCGCGGCCCGTGACCTATGGGAGCCCGCAGGAGATCACGATCAGGACGGCGGACGGGAAAACCGTGGCCTACAAGGCGCCCGCCTCGGTCACTGTCCAGCGGGCCGGCGTGGGCGGCGAGCGCGAGGCCCGCCTCTTCGCCTGCCCTGGCGAATACGAGCCGTTCAGCTTCCTCCTGAGGCCGAAGGATGTCCTCACCGAGGTCTTCATCGCCGGCGGGGACCTCACTGGGCCGGGCGGGACGATTCCCGCCAAGAACGTCGTCGTCACCTCGGTCGAGAACTTCCTGGGCGAGGGGCGCGACATCCTGATGGAGCTCGGCCGCAGGTGGAGCATGGCCGCCCTCAGCACCGAGTTCTTCTGGTGCACCATCAGGGTGCCCGACGACGCGAAGCCCGGCGCCTACAAGGGCGAGGTCGTCGTGACCTCCAAGGGCGCCCCGGTCGGCTCCATCGCCGTCACCCTCGAGGTCCTGCCCTTCAAGCTCGACGACCCGCCGTTCGCCCTGGGCTACAACTACTCCAGCCCCAAGGAGGCCAAGGAGCTGGCCGTCCACCTGGCCGACATGCGCGCGCACGGGATGACCTGTGTCGCCCCCCTCTACAACTTCCACCTGCCGGTCCACGACGCCGACACGACGGAGTTCGCGGGTTTCATCGCGGCCTACAGGAAGGCCGGCTTCCCCGCCCCACTCTACTTCGCAACTCCGATGAACCTTCAACTGAGCGAGCTGGCCGGCTACGGCTCCGAGACCACCCGCCGCTGGCAGCAGAAGTTCATCAAGACCATGAAGCTCCTCCACGCCGAGGCCCAGAGAGGCGGCGTGCCCGTCATCTTCAGCATCGGCGACGAGTTGACCAACAAGGGCATCGAGGGGATCAAGATCGCCGAGAACCTCGGCCGCTTCGTCTGGGAAGAACTCCCCGAAATGGCGACCACCAGCGACATGAACGGCTACATGGAGGTGATGGCCATGGCCCCTTACCTCAACGTGGCGACCTTCAACAACGGCTGGGACGGCATTGATCACCACAACAAGGGCCGCACGCTGATGAACAAGGCGTTCATCGAGGAGCTCCGGGCGAAGACGGGTGCGATCCCCTGGTTCGTCAACGCCGGCACGGGGCGCTTCCCCTTCGGCTTCTTCTTCTGGAAGATGGCGAAGCACGGCGTCCGAGGAAAGGTCGAGTGGTACTACAACCTGCGCAACGAGCGCGGCTCCGTCGTCCGCACCCAAGCCGACATCGTCTATCCCACCCTCGACTACGAGCGTTCGCGCGAAGGGATAGACGACCTGAAGCACCTCTGCAAGCTCGAATCGCTGGTGGCCCAGGCCAAGAAGTCTGGCAAGGGCGAGGCCGAGCGCAAGTCCGCGGAGGAGCTTCTTGCCAAGCTGGCCGCCGGCATCCAGGACGACTGGTCGGCCTACACCAGCGGCGGCGCCAGGTTCCCCGCCGACGGCTTCGACCTCCTCGACCCCGAGAAGGCGGCGTCGCTCGGCGCCCTCGACGCCCTCCGCCGCGCCGTGGCAGACCAGATTGTGGCATTGCAGAGCGCTTTGCGCTAGACTGAAAGCAGGTTGTGAGGTGCCGCGCTTGCGGACCGCCCGATGGCCTGAGCAGTCAGGTTCACGGCATGCCAAGAGCCGCCCAGAAGCCAGTCAGGTTCAGCCCGCACGCGCGGGAGAAGATGGCCGACAGAGGCGCATCGGAGGCCGAAGTGGTGGCGGCGATACGCGCCGGCAACCCCGAACCTGCGAGAGGCGTGAGAACCCTCTTCCGCAAGAACTTCGGGTTTGGCCGCCAGTGGCGCGGCCGGCACTACGCGGTGAAGCAGGTGGCTCCCATCGTCGCGGAGACACCGGACGCTCTGATGGTAGTCACCGTCTTCACCTTCTACTTCTGAAGGAGGCGTTTGGGCTATGAGAATCATATACGATCCGACAGTTGACGCTTTGACAGTGCGCTTTGTGGAGGAGCGAGTGGAGTGCGAGGTCATCCGGCTGAATGACCGCGTAGCCGTGGACATCGGTCCTGGCGAGCGGGTCGTTGCCATAGAGGTCCTCGATGCGAGCGAAGTCGTGCCTGACCTCGTCGAGCGTGGCGTGGCCCTCGAGAACCTCCACGCGGCGCCCGCTGCCGTATGAGGCAATCCTTCTCATGCCACCGCTCCTGAGAAGCCTGCGTGTGCATCGCTCCACGGCCATTGCAGTGTTGTTGCTCGCGGCAGGCTGCGCGCGGTTGCCTTTGGGAAATGGGGCGTTTGTTCTCGCCCAGAATGGCCAGCCGCGGTGCCACATACTCATCGAGGGGGAGAAGACCGCTGCGCGCGAGGCGTTGGCCAAGGAGCTTCAGCACTGGCTCCGCGAGGCCACGGGCGCCATCATCCCCATCGGCGCGACGCCCGACTCGAAGGGGGCTATTGAGCTCGGCATGGGAGAGTCAACGTTGGGACCGGAGGGCTTCGCCATCAGGAGCGCGCCGGGCCGCCTGTCGCTCGTGGCCAACACGGACCTCGGGCTTCAGCACGCGGTCTATGCCTTCCTCGAACACATCGGCTGCCGGTGGTTCTTCCCCGACCCCGTGTGGACGGTGGTGCCGAAGTGGCCGAGCCTGAGCGTGTCGGTGAACCTGCGCGCGTCGCCGGCATTCGGCTATCGGCGGATATGGTACGGGTGGGGGCCTCGGACGAAGAAGCTGGCCGACGACTACAACGCCTGGATGAAGCACAATCGCCAACTCGGTGCATTCCAAACCGACTGCGGCCACGCCTGGGAACGCTACGTGCCGGCCCGCGAGTTCAAGGACCACCCCGACTGGTTCGGCCTCGTGAAAGGCGAACGTAAGCCGATGCAACTGTGCACGAGCAACCCCGAGGTCGAGAGGCGGGTCATCGAGGGGGTGCTAGCCACCTTCCGCAAGCAGCCGCAGGCGAACATGGTGTCGGTTGACCCCAACGACGGCGCTGGCTACTGCGAGTGCGAGCGCTGCGCCGCGCTCGGCTCGGTGAGCGACAGGGCCTTCCTCCTGGCCAGCAACGTGGCGAGGGCGGTTCGCAAGGAGTTCCCCGACAAGTGGGTCGGCCTCTACGCCTACGCCTTCCATTGCGAGCCGCCCCGCACCCCCTTCGCCCCTGGCGTCTACGTGCAGGTGACGACCGGCTTCCGCTACACGAAGCTATCCTTCGACGAGCAGGTCACTGCCTTCCGCAAGCTGGGCGCAAGGCTCGGCGTCTACGACTACTTCAGCGTCCTGCCCTGGGACTGGGATATGCCGGGGAAGGCGAAGGGGAGCCGCGTGTATGAGCTGGCCGATTCGCTCCGCCATTACCGCGATCTGGGGCTGAGCACTTATGACGCCGAGTCGTCGTGCAACTGGGGGCCGAACGGCCTGGGCTACTGGGTGGCCTCGCAGTTGATGTGGGCGCCTGATGGCGACGCGAAGGCTCTGGTGAGCGACTTCTGCGAGCGGGCATTCGGCAAGGCGGCGGAGCCGATGCGGCGTCTTTACGGGCGCTGGGCGAGCGGCGAGCGGTTCGCCGCACGCGGACTCAAGCTCGCGCTCCTCGACCTCAAGGAGGCATACGGCCTTGAGAGCGACGCGGCGGTGCGGGCGCGCCTCGACCGAGTTGCCATGTACCTCCACTGGCTGAGGCTGTCCCTCGACTATGACCGTGCGACGCGCGAAGGCAAGCCGGAAGACGTGAAGCAGGCGGCCAAGGCTTTCATCGTCTTCAGCCGACGCCTCCTGGACACCGGGCTCATCCACGCCTATCCTCTCCTGGAGAGCGAGTGGTTCAAGCACCGTTTCGGCGCCCTGCTGAAGCTCAAGGACTTCGATCCCAAGGAGGCCGAGGCGTGGAAGACGGAACGCACGGATATCCCCACGGCTGATGAGACGGCTCAGTTCTTCCAGGACGACCTGAAGCGTTACGAGGGGCTGATAGCCGTCGAGATCGAGCGGCAGCAGTGGAGTGAGAAGTTGGTTCCCCTGGCGGCCCATCGCCCCGGCGCCGTGAAGGCGTGGGGCGAAGTGCCGCGCTCGCCCCTCTGCGTCGAATCCGGCATCCACTGCTTCCTGGGCAAGAAGGGCGAACGACTCAACCTGGCGTTCACCCCGTTCGACGCGGGCCACACGGTGGATGGCCACTGGGTGCTCCGGCGAGTCGGACAGGAGCGGCCCGTGGCCGAGGGCGACATCAAGGCGGAGAAGGGAAAGCCCGCAGCAATGGAGGCGACGCTCCCCGCTGACGGCGTGTACGCCCTCGATCCCGGGACAGGCTTCTGGAAGACGGCCGAGATTGGGTTCGCGCCGCGTCCGCTCTCCGTGTGGGCGGGCCGGGCCGATGAGCCAGGAAAGCCCAGGAGCAAGGAGTTCCGCCTCTGGCTCCCGCGTCTCAACCAGCCACTTTACTTCTACGTTCCAGAGAACGTGGAGAGCTTCGTCCTCGGCTTCCCGAGCGTGGGCCAGACAAAGACCCACGTCGTGCTCCAAGGGGCCGGCGGCAAGACGATCTTTGAGAATAAGGACGTGACAAGCGGCGACCAGATTTCGGTTGTGGTCCCGGAAGAGCATCGCGGGGCTGTCTGGAGCCTTTCCATTGCCAGCCTCCGGTGCGTGGTGGAGTTGTACGGCGTCCCGCCCTACCTCGCGCGGCATCCGCGCGAATTGTTGGTTCCTGAAGAAGCGGTGGGCCCAGGAGGCGAGCGGTGAGGCGGTCCCCAGATTTCGGATTTCGGATTTCGGACTTCGGATTTCAATCTGCACTCCGCACTCCGCACTCTGCACTCCGCACTCCACGCGCCGCGGTGTTGCCCCTGCTCGTTTGCCTCGCGCTCAGCGCAACGTCACTGGCCGGCGAGAAGCTCCGGCCCCTCGACCAGGTGGGGCCGGAGGAGGCGGCGCCGGCCATCGAGTGGAAGGAGACCTGGCAGGCCACCTACGAGGCGAACAAGAAGCGCTGGACCGAGGAGCTCAAGAGCCACAAGCAGCGCGACCTGGCGCTCTCGTTCCGCCTCATCGGGCTGCTGGAGGAGCTGCCGCGGCGGTTCCCGGGCGAGACGGCTCAGCGGATAGCGGCGCTCGGCGAGATCGCCGAGCGCTTCACCGCCGCCGGCTGCCGCGAGAGGGGCAACCACTACCTCCGACGCATCGTGGAGGGGTTCCCCGGCGCACCCGAGCAGGCGGTGCTCGCGCTCCAGAAGATTCTCACCACCACGCTCGAGCAGCGGAGGGAGCTCGAGGACGGCGATGCGTGGGCCGCCTACGCCCTGGAGCGGCTGGCCGCCCTGAACCGCTCGGGGCACCTCGGGGACGGCCATCTCTGCGTCGAGCTGGCGTGGCGGACGCAGTTCGACCTTGCGATGGAGCGCGGGCGCCTGTGGGACGCCGCGCTCGCGCTCGAACGGCTCGAGGCCATCGTTGGCCGCAACGCCTGGTGGCGCACCCAGCAGGCCGAGCTCCTCCTCGCCTCGGGCCGCCGCGACGAGGCGATGAGCCTCCTCGAAGACCTCCAGGCCGAGGGCGTTGACGGCCGCGTGGCCCAACTCCTCCACGAGCTGGCCCGCGAGCGGGTGTGGGAGGGGCCGGAGTTCTCGCGCCGCTGGGCGCTCGAGGCGCGCTGGGAGAGCACCCGCGCCGCGCCCGAGGCCAGCGTGGTCCACGGCCTCCTGCCCGAGGCCGCGAGGAGCGACGGCTTGGTCGCCGCGGGCCGGGCCACGCAGGCGTCGCTCTGGGCGGTGGTGGACAGGGAGGTCCGCGCCCTGCCGCCCGCGGCCCTGGCCCCCCTTCGCGAGCTACAGCAGCGCGAGGCCGCCGCGCGATTTCGGATTTCGGATTTCGGATTTGGGATTTCAATCCGAAATCCGAAATCCGAACTCCGAAATGAGGAAGCGCTCTTCGAGGGCTGGCGGCGCTACCCCTGGGCGCCGCAGGTCCACGGCGCGCTGGTGGCCTTCGCCGAGCACGCCCTGCGGCGCGGCCACGCCGGCCTCGCCTGCCGCGCCTTCCAGGACATCCTCGCCCATTCCGCCGACGCCTCGCTGAAGGCCAAGGCCAAGCTGGGCATTGAGCTGGCTTCGCGCGAGACGGCCATTTCGGATTTGGGACTTCGGAATGCGGATTTCAATCCCCAGACCGCAATCCGCAACGCCTCTGTGATTCTCCCCCCGGCCACGTCGTGCTCCTTCGCACTCCGCACTCCGCACTCCGCACTCCCCACTCTCCTGGTGGCCGGCCCTGCCCTGTTGGCCTGCTACGGCGCGTCTTCTGCGGCGCCGCTGTGGTGGCGCAGCCCGCCGAGCGAGCCGGGCGAGGCGGCCGCGGCGCCCGCGCGGAGGCCATCCGCCACGTACGTGCGCAGCCCCGGGCCTTTCGCGCCGGCCGTGGCCGATGGCCGCGTGTTCACGCGCTGGGGGCTCGACGCCACGGGGCAGTCCATGGCGGGGGTCGCGGCGTTCGACGCCGCCACGGGCGCGATGGCCTGGTCCACCCAGGGCAAGCCGTGGTGGGAGAGCCTCTCGCCCATCACCGACCCCGCGGCCGCGGACGGACGGGTCTACTTCCTGGCCATCCGCGCCACGCCGACCGCGGTGGTGCCCGTGTGGCTCGTGTGCCTGGACGCCTCCGACGGGTCGCTCCTCTGGCAGCGGTTCCTGGCGTCGTGCGTGCTGGCCCTTCCCCAGGGGGGCGCGCCGCGCCACGGCGGCGAGGCGGTGGACCTCGTTCACTTCGGCAACGCGCCACTCGTCTTCCAGGGCGGCGTCTATTGCACGACCAACCTGGGCTTCGTCGCCCGCTGCGACGCCCGCGACGGCGTCGTCGAGTGGGCTCGCACCTACCCGCGCGTGCGGCTGGGCAGGAACGCGCCCAGCGTGCTGCGCCGCCAGGGGGCTACGCCGATTGCGGATTTCGGATTGCGGATTGCGGATTTGAAGACTGAAATCCGAAATCCGAAATCCGAAATCCGAAATGCCGTGGTGGTTTTCGCCCCGCGCGACTACACGGGGGTGTTTGCCCTCGACGCCGCGACCGGCGCCCCGGTGTGGGACACGCCCTTCGTCCCCTCCCAGCACGTGGCCGGCCTGGCCGGGGGCAAGCTACTGGCCCACGACGAGGAGCACCTCGTGGCGATTGACGTGGGCAGCGGACGCCTGCTGTGGGACCGCCGCTTCCCCGACGGGATTGATGGCAGGGCGATTCTGACGGATCGGACCGATCCGACGGATCGGGCCGGTCGCCAGGAGGTCTGGCTCCGCAGCAGCAGCGCCCTCTGGCGCCTCGCCGCCGACACCGGCCGTGCCATCGAGCGCGCCGATTGGCCCACAAAGGAACCCATCCGCGACATGGCCCTCCGCGGCCAATCGCTCGTCTTGCTCACTGACCGCCTGAGTCCCCCAATCCGAGATCCGAAATCCGAAATCCGAAATCCTCTGGAGCTGCCCCTTCGGCGTGCGTGGACGCTTCGGCGGCCGGCCCCCGCGCTCGTCGTGCCGCCGCCCGGCTCGAAGCTGGCCGACAGGCTCTACCTCCTCTCGCAGGACGCGCTGGAGTGCGTCGCCAGAGGCCCGGAGGGCACGGCCCACTGGCGCAGGGCCGTCGGCGCGGGCCTCCGCGAGGCCGCCCCGGCCGACGGCCTCCTCCTGCTCTTCTACCCCAGCCGCGTCGTTGCCCTCGACGGCCTGACGGGCGGCCTGCGCTGGGAGCGGGAGCTCGGCTTCGAGTGCCGCGAGTGGCGGGTCTGTGGCGAGAACCTCGCCCTGGCGAGGCCGAAGCACGGGCGCGACGTGGCCATCGTGCGCCTGGCCACGGGCGAGCTGGTCTGGAGCCGGAGCTTCGGGGACTTGTTCGGCCGAGCCCACTTCTCCCTGGACGCCTTCGCGTGGGACGGCGCGGCGCTCCACCTGCTGGCGAGCAGGTTCTCCGCCCGGCAGGATGGGCCGGCCGACATCCTTGTAAGGGCAACCGA
>Ga0194125_10013970_pt1 | contig 10346 bp, 6 predicted proteins | sample TA2KigC250mmetaG_FD_148626 | JGI IMG/M metagenome (GOLD analysis project Ga0194125, IMG submission 148626) | Freshwater microbial communities from Lake Tanganyika, Tanzania - TA2015034 Kigoma Deep Cast 250m | ecosystem: Environmental > Aquatic > Freshwater > Lake | place: Tanzania: Lake... | reverse complement strand
GGTGTGGAAGAGTGGTAACACTTTAAGCTAACCAGTACTAATTGCCCGTGAGGCTTGACCCTATAACTTTGTAGGTATCAAGCACGCGTAACTGGCGCGCAAGCGCCAGTGCAACCGCAACAATCGCAGTAGCAAGGTGCAAACCTTGAGTGAACGTAGCAAACACCTGAAAAAAGCAGGTCGGGGCTCGGTCATGTCATCGCTCGAATTGGATCGCGCCACAGGTGCCGAGTGAGGCAGCGTGAGAGGTCCCCGGGTCTCAGGAGCGGGGGGTTTCGAAAGGCAACGGCTCAGGCTGCGCGGTCAACCCTCTATGCCTGATGACCATAGCGCGGTGGAACCACCCCTTCCCATCCCGAACAGGACCGTGAAACGCCGCAGCGCCGATGATAGTGGGCATCTCGCCCGTGAAAGTAGGACATCGTCAGGCAAGCTTCAAAACGAAAAGCCCGGTCGAAAGACCGGGCTTTTCTTCGAGTGCGCCGTAGCGTCCGCTCAATCCGTCTCGGCAAACCACTTCGAAACCAGACTCACCCAGAGCGTCGCACCGAGCGGAATCACGTCGTCGTTGAAGTCGTAACAGGGGTTGTGGAGCACGCACGGACCAAGGCCGTGCCCCTCGCTGCGATGGTCTCCGCCACCGTTTCCGATATAGAAGTAGGCGCCGGGCTTTGCCTGCAGAAAGTAGGAAAAGTCCTCCGACCCCATTGTGGGCTCGAATCGCCCCACCTGCGCTTCGCCAACGATCGAGCACATCACGCGGCGCACAAACTCGGCCTCGCGGACGTGGTTGATCGTGGGTGGATAGCCGCGCAGGAACTCGAATTCCACTTCTGCCCCAAACGCTTCTGCGGTGTGGCGGGCAATCGCGTGCATCCGCTGTTCGATGTGATCGAGCACCTCCACCGTGAAGGTTCGGACCGTGCCCTGGATTTCGGCAGCGTCGGGAATCACGTTGGTGGCTTCGCCGGCATGGATCATCGTGACCGAGATCACGGCCGGGTCGGTGGGACTGAGGCTGCGGGTAACGATGGTCTGAAAACCCTGCACCATCTGGCAGGCGATGGGTACTGGGTCGACGCCATGGTGCGGTAAGGCAGCGTGCGCGCCCTTGCCGCGTATGCGGATGCGAAAGACGTTGGACGACGCCATCACCGGTCCCTCGCGGACCCCGAGGTTTCCGGCTGGATAGCCGGGCCAGTTGTGCATGCCAAAGACCGCATCCACGGGGAAACGGGTGAAGAGTCCGTCGTTCATCATCGCGAGTGCGCCGCCGCCACCTTCCTCGCCAGGCTGGAAGATCAACACAACGGTGCCGTCGAAGTCGCGGTGCGCAGCCAGGTGGCGCGCTGCGGCGAGCAGCATGGCCGTGTGTCCATCATGCCCGCAGGCATGCATCTTTCCCTTGATCGTGCTGGCGTGTGCAAAGCGGTTGAATTCAGTCATCGGAAGCGCATCCATGTCGGCGCGCAGCCCAATCGCCCGCGGGCTCAGATTGCGCGCGCCCGGCGCGGGGGTGCCACGAATCACGCCAACCACACCGGTCACCCCGAGACCGCGGTGCACTTCGATACCCCATTCCTGCAGTTTTCCCGCCACCAGTTCGCTGGTGCGGAATTCCTCGAACTTCAACTCCGGATGCGCATGGATATCGCGGCGGATCGCGCGGATCTCGGCCTGCGTACCTGCAATCTCCTCGATCAGTCTCATCATCCTCGCTCCAAAAGTTGTTTCTTGAAAACTTCGCGCGCAAAGCTGTCGAAGAGCATCCCGGTGCGCCCGGCGCACCGCGCAACGTGGTTACCCGCCCGGCGCAAGCGCAGTTTGCCGGTGCGCCAGGCACATCCCGCACCGTGGTTGCCCGCTCCTCCTCAGCCTGATCGCGGATGATTCCTGCAACTGCCGCCGAAGGTAGCACTATGATAGGTGCGTAATGATCAACAGCGCAGTCTCCGGCGTGGACTTGCCCTTGCGGCGCAAGGTTCTGGGCGCGTGTCCGCACGACTGCCCGGATACCTGCGCCCTGGTCAGCACGGTGGTGGAGGGGCGCGTGGTGCGGGTGGCGGGCAACCACGAACACCCTGCTACCGACGGGGTGCTTTGTACCAAGGTCGCCCGCTATGCCGAGCGCACCTACGCCGCCTCGCGTCTGCTCCACCCGATGCGCAGGGTAGGTCCGAAGGGAAGCGGCCGGTTCGAGCCGGTCACCTGGGACCGTGCACTCGGCGAAGTGGCTGAGCGCCTCAAGTCGATTGCCGCGCGCAATCCTCAGGCGATCCTGCCCTACAACTACGCGGGCACGATGGGCTTTGTGCAGGGGGAGTTTCCCCAGCGCTTCTTTCACCGGCTCGGGGCATCCCTGCTCGACAAGACGATTTGCGCCTCGGCGGGTGCAACTGCGCTCCTCTACACCCTCGGTGGATCGGTGGGCATGGATGTGGAGCGCTTTGTCGACGCCAAGCTGATCGTGATCTGGGGTTCGAACGCGGTCGCTTCGAACCTCCACTTCTGGGCGCTGGCCCAGGAGGCCAAGCGTCGCGGGGCCCGACTGATTGCGATCGACCCCTACCGGAGTGACACCGCGCAGCGCTGTCATGAGCACCTGGCGCTCAAACCGGGTACCGACGCGGCGCTTGCCTTTGGTCTCATCCGCGAGCTCGAATGCAAGGGCTGGATCGACCACGACTACGTGGAGCGCTACACCCTCGGGGCCGCGGAGCTTCTCGAGCGCGCGCGCGACTACACGCTCGCGCGCACCGCCGAGATCTGCGGCCTGGAGCCCGACCGGATCGCAGCGCTCGCGCGCGACTACGGTACAACCGCCCCGGCAGCGATTCGCCTCAACTACGGCATGCAGCGGGTCCGGGGTGGGGGTAACGCAGCGCGCCTGATCGCAGGGCTGCCAGCGCTCATCGGCGCGTGGCGACACCCCGCAGGCGGTTTGTTGCTGTCGAGCTCCGGTCATTTCCCGCTGCGTCCACAGGCGTTGTCGCGACCCGATCTGCTCCCTCGCGATCAACCGGCACCGCGCACGATCAACATGTCAACCATCGGGCAGGCGCTCCTGCACGCCAACCCGCCGATCGAGGCGGTGGTGGTCTACAACGCCAACCCGCTGGCTGTGGCGCCGCACACCGCCGAGGTACGCGAGGGCTTCGCGCGCGAAGATCTCTTCACCGTGGTGATTGAGCAGTTTCAGACCGACACTGCCGACTACGCCGATCTGCTCCTGCCGGCAACCACGCAACTTGAGCACTTCGATCTGCACAAGTCCTACGGTCACCGCTACCTCGTGATCAACGAACCCGCGATCGAGCCCTGCGGCGAGAGTCGCTCGAATGCGCGTATCTTCCGCGAACTCGCCGCGCGTATGGGCTGGAGCGATGATCCCCTGTTTCACGACGACCTCGAGGTGGCTGAAAGCGCAGTCGACTGGAGCGATCCACGTCTGGGGGGTGCCAGGCTCGCCACGCTTCGAGCGCAAGGCTGGGTGAAGCTTGCGGTGCCCGACGCGCCCTTTGCTCAGGGCAACTTTCCCACGCCCTCGGGCAAGGTGGAATTCCACAGCGCCCGTCTCGAGGCGCTGGGGCTCGATCCACTGCCCAACCATCTTCCGCCCTACGAGAGCGCAGAGCACGACCCTGCCCTCGCAGCGCGCTACCCGCTGTCGATGATCTCGCCTCCGGCGCGTCACTTCCTCAACTCGAGTTTCGTGAACGTGGAGAGCCTGCGGGCTGCCGAGGGCGAGCAGCGTTGCCTGCTGCACCCCCACGATGCTGCGGCGCGCGCGCTTGTCGAGGGCGACCTCGTACGCATCCACAACGACCGCGGATCGCTTCAGGCGCGGCTTGTGGTGAGCGACCGCACACGCATGGGCCTGGTCGTAGCCTTTGGCATCTGGTGGCATAAACTCACGCTGGGCGGCAACAACGTCAACGCCGTTACACACCAGCGCCTCACCGACCTGGGCAGGGCAGCAGCCTTCTACGACTGCCTGGTCGAGGTATCGAAGGCATGAGCCGAGGTATCGAAGGCATGAGCGCGCTTCGGGGTTGTGGCGCGCGCTGAACCCCACAATCAACATTGACCGGTGGCAAGGTCAAGCCTGAATCAGGTTTGCGGCACCGGGCCCGCCCAGGGAGACAAGCCATGATCAACCGTTTCTGGCTCAAGAGTTATCCGGCGGGTGTGCCCGCCGAAGTGGATCCCGGTCAGTACGACTCGCTGGTGCACCTCCTCGAGGAGGCGTTCAGCCGTTATCGCGACCGCAAGGCCTATGTGGGCTTTGGCAAGTCCATGACCTACGGCGAACTTGACGATCACTCGCGTGCGCTTGCGGCCTACCTGCAATCCGACGGGATCGCTCGGGGCGACCGTGTGGCGATCATGATGCCCAATGTGCTTCAGTACCCGGTAGCGCTCGCTGCGGTGCTGCGGCTGGGCGCAATTGTGGTGAATGTGAACCCGCTCTACACGCCTCGTGAGCTCGAGTTCCAGCTCCAGGACTCGGGAGCCAAGGCAATCGTGATTCTGGAGAACTTTGCCACGACGCTCGAACATGCAATCGGCCATACCGGGGTGAAGAAGGTGATCGTGGCCGCCATGGGCGATATGCTCGGTTTCAAGGGCACGATCGTGAACTTTGTGGTGCGCAAGGTGAAAAAACTGGTGCCCGCCTTCGATTTGCCCGGGGCAGTGGCGTTCAACGACGCACTGGCGGCCGGCGCGGGACTGAGCTTTCGCGCACCGGAGCTTCAGCACGCCGATGTGGCGTTCCTGCAGTACACCGGTGGAACCACCGGGGTCTCGAAGGGGGCCACACTTTCGCACCGTAATGTGATTGCCAATGTGCTGCAATCGGAGGCGTGGATGCAGCCTGCGCTCAACAAGGCGGGCAAGTCCTCCCTCGAGACCGAACAACTCGTCTCGGTGTGCGCCTTGCCCCTGTATCACATCTTCGCGCTCACCGTGTGCGCCTTGCTCGGGATGCGGGTTGGCGCGCTCAACATCCTCATTCCCAATCCACGCGATCTCGATGCGCTCGTGAAGGAGGTGCGCCCCTACCGTTTCCATGTCTTTCCGGCCGTGAACACCCTCTACAACGCGCTGGCGGAGCATCCTGGCTTTCGCAAGCTCGACTTCTCCGCCTTGCGCGTTTCCAACGGCGGAGGCATGGCGGTGCAACGTGCCACAGCCGAGCGCTGGCTTGAACTCACAGCGTGTCCGATCTGCGAGGGCTATGGGCTTTCGGAAACCTCGCCCTCGGCCACCTGCAACCCCACCGACACCGAGGAGTACTCGGGTACGATCGGGTTACCCTTGCCGTCCACCGAAATCGTGATCCTGGATGAGGACGGCCGCAAGCTCCCGGTGGGCGAACGTGGAGAGATTGCCATCCGCGGCCCCCAGGTGATGGTGGGTTACTGGAACCGGCCCGACGAGACCGCGCGGGTCATGACCGCCGAGGGCTTCTTCAAGAGCGGCGACATCGGGGTGCTCGACAGCCGCGGCTACCTCACGATCGTCGACCGCAAGAAGGACGTGATCAACGTGTCGGGCTTCAACGTGTTTCCGAACGAAGTGGAGTCGGTGGTCTCGATGCACCCTGGCGTCCTCGAATGCGCCGCGGTGAGTGTGCCCGACGCCCACTCGGGCGAGGCGGTAAAGCTCTTCGTGGTCCGGCGCGATCCCTCACTCGGCGAATTGGCGCTTCGCGAGTTCTGCGCCGAGCAGCTCACCGGCTACAAGCGCCCTAAGATCATCGAGTTTCGCCAGGATCTGCCCAAGACCAATGTGGGCAAGATCCTGCGACGTGCGCTGCGCGATGCTCCGCACTGACGCGCCGATGCTCGCCGCAAGAGCGCTCAGGTCGGAGGAGCCAGGGCCGTGACGCCACCGCGCAAGACACCCGAGCAGTTACGCAGTCACCGCTGGTACGGTGTGAGGGATCTCCGCGCGTTTGGCCATCGCTCGCGCACTGCCCAGATGGGGTACCACCGCAGCGACTATGCGGGTAAGCCGGTGATCGCGCTGTTGAACACCTGGAGCGATATCAATCCCTGTCACAGCCATTTCCGCCTGCGCGCCGAGGAGGTCAAGCGAGGCATCTGGCAGGCGGGCGGCTTTCCGGTGGAGATGCCGGCGATGAGCCTGAGTGAGCCCTTTCAGAAGCCCACCACCATGCTCTACCGCAATCTGCTGGCGATGGAGACCGAGGAACTGTTGCGGTCCTATCCGGCCGATGGCGTGGTTCTGATGGGCGGGTGCGACAAGACAACCCCGGCACTTCTGATGGGTGCGATCGCGATGGATCTGCCAGCCATCTTCATGCCTGCCGGCCCGATGCTCCGCGGGGACTACAAGGGTGGGTATCTGGGTAGCGGCAGTGATACCTGGAAGTACTGGGCCGAGTTGCGCGCAGGCAACCTCCATGAGAGCGACTGGCAGGACATCGAAGACGGCATCGCGCGCTCGGCTGGGCACTGCATGACCATGGGAACGGCCTCCACGATGACGTCGGCCGCCGAAGTGCTCGGCTTTACGCTGCCGGGCGCTGCGTCGATTCCCGCGCCAGACGCGCGCCATGCCCAGATGGCAAGTTTGTGCGGCAGGCGGATCGTTGAGATGGTGTGGGCCGACCTGAAGCCTTCGGATTTTCTGCGCGATGCGTCGTTCGACAATGCGGTGACCACAGTGCTTGCGCTCGGCGGATCAACGAATGCCATCGTGCACCTCCTTGCGCTGGCGCGTCGTGCCGGCTGCCGGCTCGATCTCAACCGGTTCGATGCGCTCGCCCGACGCACGCCGGTTCTCGCCAATGTGCGGCCCTCCGGGAGGTATCTGATGGAGGATTTCTACTATGCGGGGGGCTTGCGCGGATTGCTGGCGCAGATCCCCGACTTGCTGCATCTTGAGGTTGGCGGGTGCACAGGCACAACCCTTGGCGCGCGGATTGCAGGGTGCAGCGTGCACCACGACGACGTGATCCGTCCCCGGCACGATCCTCTGGTGGCAAGTGACGGCCTGGCGGTGCTGCGCGGCACCCTGGCGCCCGACGGCGCGGTCATCAAGCCACCGGCCATGGAGCCGCGTCTGCGGCGCCACTGCGGTCGCGCATTGGTCTTCAAGGATCATGATGACCTGCAAGCGCGCATCGACGATCCCGACCTGGAGGTCGATGCAGACTCGGTGATCGTGCTGCAAAGCGCCGGCCCACAGGGCGCGCCTGGTATGCCGGAATGGGGTCAGCTACCGATTCCGCAAAAGCTGCTTCGCCAGGGCATACGCGACATGGTGCGGGTGAGCGATGCGCGCATGAGCGGCACGAGCTACGGTGCATGCGTGCTGCATGTGGCTCCGGAATCGCACATTGGCGGTCCTCTGGCGCTTGTTCACAACGGCGACCCGATCCTTCTTGATGTGGAGGCGCGCCGTATTGATCTTCAGGTTCCCGACGCTGAACTCGCCGCACGCAAGGCTGCCTGGGTCGCTCCCGCGCCCCGCTTCACCCGCGGATTTGGGGCGCTTTATCTGCGTCACATCGAGCAGGCCGACCAAGGGTGTGACTTCGACTTTCTCGCGCGCGATTCCACCTCTGCAAGTTCAGGTTCATGATCCGTCGGCTTCAGCCAGGCTGACGGCATGGTCGCAACGTTCCTGTCCGGGATGCGTTCAGGCTCGGAGATCGGGTTCGATGCGGTCGAGGCGATGGCGCCCATGCTCAAGCCCCTGCTTACCATCGCCCATTCTCCCACTGCTTCCCGTACTTGATGCTGCCATGCTCAACGAACCCTTAGCCCCCATAACCGCCCCAACCCCCCCAACCCCCCCAACCCCGGCAACCCCGGCAACCCCCGTAACCCCCGTAACCCCCGCAACCCCGGCAACCCCCGAAGCTACCGTAGCTAACGTAGCTCCCGAGGCCCCCGCAGCCCGGTCAGCTTACGCGCAAATGCCAGCTGCGCACCGGGTTGGCGCGCTGGCAGCCCGGTGCGGAGGGCACATCGTTGCCGATGCCCTGGCGATCCAGGGGGTCGACACGGTTTTCGGCGTTCCAGGCGAGAGTTATCTTCCGGTGCTTGACGGGCTCTACCGCCACACAGGTATGCGCTTTGTGGTCTGCCGACACGAGGGAGGCGCTGCCTTCATGGCCGAGGCCTACGCAAAGCTCACCGGAAGGCCCGGCGTGTTGATGGTCACCCGCGGCCCAGGTGCGAGCAATGCGGCGATCGGTATCCACACCGCGCATCAGGATTCCACGCCCATGGTGGTTCTTGTCGGGCAGGTGGGTACCGACATGCTCGACCGCGAAGCTTTCCAGGAGGTCGATTACCGGCGCATGTTCGGCCCGGTGGCGAAGTGGGTGGCGCAGGTGGACCGCACTGCGCGCCTTCCCGAGTACCTTGCTCACGCTTTTCAGGTGGCTTCGAGCGGGCGGATGGGGCCTGTGGTGCTGGCGTTGCCGGAGGATGTTCTGGCAGGTAGCGCGCAGGTTGCAGATACTGCCGCAAGCACGCCAACGCGGGCGTATCCCGACCCTGCAGGGATCGCCTCGGTGCTTCACGCCTTGCAGTTCGCCGAGCGGCCGATGGTGCTGGCCGGAGGAAGCGGATGGACATCGCAGTCTGTGAATCAACTGGAGCAGTTTTCGGAGCTTCACCGGATTCCGGTGGCGTGCGCATTCCGCTTTCAGGACCTCTTCAACAACGAGCATCCGCACTACGCGGGTGATGTGGGGATTGGAATCAATCCGGCGCTGGCTGCCCGCCTGCGCGCCTCCGATCTCATCCTTGCCCTGGGCCCGCGACTGGGCGAAATGACCACCGGAGGGTATCGACTCTTCGAGGTGCCGGTACCTGCGCCACCAATTGCGCATGTCCATCCAGGGAGCGAGGAACTCGGGCGCGTCTACCAGACCCGCTGGATGATCAACGCATCGATGCCACTTGCGATGGATGCACTGCTGGCGGCTCAGGCGCCGCTTCCGAACGCCTCGCTTGCCGATCGCAGGGCGCTCGAAGTCGCGCACGCCCGGGCGTCGTACCTCAGCTGGCAGCAGCAACCACCGGCGGCAAAGGACGCAGCGTGCAGGGGTTGGGTTGATCCCTGGCAGGTGGTGCAGGCGCTTCGCGCGCTCATTCCGGCCAACAGCATCATCACCAACGGCGCGGGCAACTTTGCCACCTGGGCCCATCGCTTCTGGCGTTATGGCCCGCTGCGTACGCAGCTTGCCCCCACTTCCGGTGCGATGGGCTATGGCGTACCCGCCGCTGTGGCCGCAGCGATCCACCACCCTGATCGCACCGTGGTGTGCTTTGCGGGCGATGGAGACTTCCTGATGACTGGGCAGGAGCTTTCCACGGCTGTGCAGTACGAGGCAGGCTTTGTGGTGCTTGTTTTCAACAATGGGATGTACGGCACGATCCGTATGCACCAGGAGCGGGAGTACCCGGGCAGAGTGTATGGAACCAAGCTTACGAACCCCGATTTTGCCAAGTTTGCCCAAAGCTTCGGAGGCTGGGGGCGTATCCAGGAAAGCAACGAAGGTCTCCGTGAAGTACTCGCGGAGGCGATTCACTTCGCCCGCCATGCGCACAGGCCCGCGCTGGTGGAACTCCGCATCCACCCGCAAACGATCACGCCAAGTTTCACCCTCGACCGTTTGCGGAGCGGCTAGATCACCCGTTTCACTCCCACCGCACACAGTTCCACCGCACACAGCATGCGAGTTGATGCTGCGCCCATGCGTTACAGCAAGTTGCCGGAGTCCTGACGATCCGCGTGTTTAATGGTGCGGATCGGCCGCTTACAGAGCGCAGACTCCGACCTTCAAACGCATTCCGTTACGGTTGAGTGAGCCTGGATGCACGATCCGCACCCACCGCGATCGTCCCCGCCCAACTTCGCAACGACCGTTACACCCGACGCCGCAATGCATCGCCACCACGAATTGCGATCCCGTACCGCCGCAGCTTGGCATCGCTCACCCTCCCTCTCCCGCGATCACCCGCTAACATTCGCTATCATTACCGACCGTCCATTATCGCAAATCGCTGCTTCCAGGAGCCACGATTCCCTGCCGCCACCCCACGCCATCCCCACACGACACCAACCCGCACTAACCCCAACCCCAATCCCAATCCATCCTGACCCATCCCACTGCTATGGAACCTGCGGCCATGAAACATGCCATCGATCCCAAGGTTGACTGCGTGTTCAAGGCGATCTTCGGGTCGGGCTCTATTAAATTTTGTGTGGGTTACCGGGCATGAGGGTTGACGGCGGCGAAGTCGAGTTTGCCGGCGATCAGGAAGATGACAGTCCTGATCGTCTCGAAGTTGCCAAAG